>Ga0207720_101012_pt1 | contig 12586 bp, 11 predicted proteins | sample A23P2SouthBayCA_2_FD_187751 | JGI IMG/M metagenome (GOLD analysis project Ga0207720, IMG submission 187751) | Aerobic enrichment media microbial communities from Eden Landing Ponds, California, USA - A23 E3 (2) (SPAdes) | ecosystem: Environmental > Aquatic > Marine > Unclassified | place...
GAACGGCGAGACGCCGGAGTACAGCGCCATCAACACCTCGCGGTCGCGGCTGGAGAGGTCGACGTTCGTCGACGAACGCTCCTCGCCCTTCCGGAGCCACGCCTCGACGAACCGCATCCGGTTGGGGTCGCCCGCGATGTGGGTCTCGATGCTGGTCCCCTCGTCGTCGGTGTGTGACACCTCGATGACCGGCTTCTTCTCGCCGTTGACGGTGCGTTTCGCGGCGTCGAGCCCGCTGATGTCGTCGAGGTCGAACTTCACGAACGCGCCGCTTTCGAGGGCCGCGTTGAGCCCGTTCTCGTCGATCTTCACCCGCGCCTGCTCCCACTCGGTCTCCTGGACGACGCCGCCCTCGATCGCGGGGTGTTTCGCGGTCACCGTCCGCTGGTCGAGCAGCGCCCGGTACACGTCGCGCTCGAACGACTCGTGGTCCGAGGCGGCGACGAGCAGCACCTGATCGCCGAGATCGAAGCTGACGTAGTTGGAGACGCGCGCGACCGACTGGTTGGCGTCGTGGCGCCCGCCGAGCCCTTCGAGCTTCGAGAGCGGGATCGTGCGCTTCCCGTCGTTGCCGGCCAAGATCAGCCGGCGGTTCGAGAGGAGGACGCGCCCCGCCGTCCACGACACATCGCTCACCTTCCGCCCGTCGCGGACGGCGACCGCGAACCGCGCCTGGGTGTCGGCGACCTTGTACTCGCCGCTCCCGTCGGACATTTACGGCCCCCCAGCCCGGAGCTTCGAGACCGCCGAGAACACCCGCTTCCGGACCGCGGGGCTCTCGTCGTCGGTGAACTCTTCGAGCCGGTTGAGCGTCTCTTGACCGCCGATCTGTCCGAGCACGAACACCGCCTTCGCCCGGGCGTCCTCGGGGTGTTCGGTGCCGAGCCGGTCGAGGAGCCGGTCCTCGACGATCGGGCCGCCGAGGCTCTTGAGGCTGGTGGCCGCGAACTGCGCGGTCTGGGCGTCTTCGTCCGCGAGCGCGTCCGCGAGCGCCTCGACCGCGGTCTCCGACTCGGGCTCCGCGACCCGGCCGAGGATCCACGACGCGTTCCGCCGCTGTCGGCTCTGCTGCCCGTCGGTGAGTATCTCGACGAGCGGCTCGACGACCGTCGCGTCGTCGGCCTGCTTCAGCTCGGAGACGACCTGATCGCGGACGGCGTGGCTCTGCTTGGTCGGCACGTTCGAGAGGAGCTCGATGACCGAGTACACCGCGGCGTTGCGGACCACCGCGCTCTCGTCGCCGAGCGCGCGCGCCAGCGGCTCGACCGGCTCGGGGTTGTTCGCCTTCCCGAGCGCGCCGGCGGCGATCCGCCGGAGCGACTCATCACCGTCGTCGAGGAGGTCGAGCAGCGGCGCGAGCGCCTGATCCGTTCCGATGTTTCCGAGCGCGTTCGCGGCGGCGCGCCGGACCCGCGGGTCGTCGTCGAGCCGCTCCGTCAACCCGGGGACCGCACGCGGGTCGGCGAAGGTCCCGCAGGCCTGACACGCCCGGAGCCTGACGCGCGGGTCCTCGTCGTCGAGCGCGTCGACGAGGTGCTGGAGGCCGCTCGCGTCGTCGAGCCGACCGAGCGCGTTGGCGGCGGCCATCCGGAGCTCCGGGCGGTCGGCCTGCAGCGCGCGAGCGAACTTCCGGGCGGTGACCCATTCGGCCTCGGAGCCCTTGGTCCCTGTGAGCTCCGAGAGGAGCTGTTCGAGCGCCGCCTCGCCGATCTCGTCGAGCGCGTCGACCGCGGCCCCGCGGACCTGCGCGTCCTCGTCGCCGGTCGCGGCGCGCAGGAGCACGTCGATGGACGGCTGATCGCCTTCGTCGGCGACCTCGCCGAGGAACTCGGCCGCGCGCTTCCGAACCGCGGCGCTGTCGCTGCCCATGGCGTCCCTGAGGCGTTCGGCGTTCCCGTCCCGCGCGTGCTGGTACAGCGACATCAGACCCTCCGGAACACCCGCCGGCGCTTGTCGATCGACTCGTACCTGTCCGAGCGGTCCGGCGGGACGCTCTCGGTCATCCCGAGCACGAGCACGCCGTCGTCCGCGAGCGACGCCTCGAGCGTGTCGAACAGCGCCCCCTTGTGGTCGACGTCGATGTAGATCAGCAGGTTGCGACACAACACCACGTCGAAGGGGTCTCGCGCCCCGTCGCGGATCAGGTCGTGCGTCTCGAAGTCGACGAGCCGCTGGACCGCCGAGCGCACCTGGAACGCGTTCTCGTCGCGCTCGACGTAGCGATCGGGGTCCGAGAGCGGCTCCAGCTCCTCGGCGATGTCGGTCGTGCGGGTGGTGTGGTACACCCCCTCGCGGGCGTTTTCGAGCGCCTCCTCGCTGATGTCGGAGCCGAGCACCTCGACGCGCGACTCGTCGATCTCGGGATCGTCGCAGGCTAACATTGCGACCGAGTACGGCTCCCGACCGTCGGCCGAGGGGGCCGACCAGACGCGGACGCGACGCTGCTCGCTCGTCCGCTCGCGGAGCACCTCGCGGAGCACGTCCCACATCTCCGGGTTGCGGAAGAACTCCGTCACGTTGATCGTGAGCGCGTCCATCAGCGCCTCGCGCTCCCCGTCGTCCTCCCGGAGCAGCCGCTCGTACTCGGCGTGCGACTCGGTGTCGCGCCGGCGCATCCGGGCGGTGATCCGGCGGTCGAGGTACGACTCGTTGTAGTAGCCGGGCTCGAACGGCACCGTGTCGTCGATCTGTCTGAGGACGCCCTCGAACTCCGTCTCGGTCTCGCCGCTCATAGGCTCACCACGTCCAGGACGGCCACGACGTCGCCGTCGCCGAGGACCGCCGTGCCGCTGAGGCCCGGCGTTCCCGACAGCGGCCCGTCGAGCGGTTTCACGACCACTTCCTCCTGATCGAGCACGGCGTCGCAGTGGAGCGCGACCTGCCGCGTCTCCTCGCGGATCCGCACGAGCATCCCCTCGTCGGTCACGCCGCCGTCGGTCGTCGCGGAGGCGGTGTCGGCGCCGGGAGCAGTGTCGGCGCCGGGAGCAGTGTCGCCGCCAGGAGCGGTGTCGCCGTCTGCGGCCCCGCCGGTGCCGACTCCCGACCCGGCCGCCGCGGCGCCGTTGTCCGCGAGGCGCTCGTTCAGCCGGACCACGGGGTACAGGTCGTCCTCGTGGCGGACGATCTCGTCGCCGTGGACCTCCTCCACGTCGTCCGCGCGGGCGACCTCGGCGATCGACTTGATCGGGATCCCGTACTCCGTGCCACCCACGTCGACGAACATCACCTTCACGATGGCGACGGTGACGGGGAGCCGGAACCGGACCGTGGTCCCCTCGCCCGGTTCGCTCTCCACCGAGACGGAGCCGTCGAGGTCGCGAGCGGTGGTTCGGACCACGTCCATCCCGACCCCGCGGCCGGAGACGTCGGTGACTTCCTCCGCGGTGGAGAAGCCGGGGTGGAAGACGAGGTCGTACGCCTCGTCGTCCTCCATCGCCTCGACCGCCTCGCGGCTCTTGACGCCCTCGTCGACCGCCTTCTCGCGGAGCTGGTCGGGGTCGAGCCCGCCGCCGTCGTCGGCGACCTCGATGATCACGTGGTCGCGCTCGCGCTCCGCCGTGAGCCTGACGTTCCCGGTCGGCTCTTTCCCGGCGGCCTCGCGCTCTTCGGGGGACTCGATCCCGTGGTCGACCGCGTTCCGCAGGACGTGGACGAGCGGGTCGCGCATCTCCGTGAGAATGGTACGGTCGAGCTCCACGTCGGAGCCCTCGATCTCGAAGTCGATCCGCTTGTCGAGGTCCCGCGAGATGTCGCGGACGAGCCGCGGGAACGAGTCCGACACCTGCGAGAACGGGATGAGCCGCATGTCCATCGCCGTGTCCTGCAGGCTGGACGCGAGCTTGTCGAGCTCGTCTAACGCGTCCGACTGCGCGTTCAGCTCCTCCAGTTCCCGGCGGAGCTTGATCCGGCTCGTCACCAGTTGCTCGACGAGCCCGTACAGCTCGTCGACCTGGTCGACGTCGACCCGGATCGACTTGATCTCGTCGCCCGACTTGGAGTCGGACGTGGAGTCGGGCTTGGTGTCGGACGTGGAGTCGGGCTTGGTGTCGGGCGAGTCGCTTTCGGCGGCCTCGTCGTTCGCGTCCTCTGCGCCGTCCGCATCTTCTGCTCCTCCCGCGTCGGGTCCGTCACCGACGTCGTCGGCACCGTCGGCGGCGGCTTCGACGGTGGCGTCGGGAGCGGCGTCGGTCTCGACCGCGTCGCCCGCGTCGCTCGCTTCGCCGTCTTCTCCGCCCTCACCGCCTCCGACGAGGGTCGTCGCGATCGACTCGACCTGGGTGAGCGCGCCGAGCCCCTCGGCGACGACCGCGGGGTCGGCGTCGGCGACGAAGGCGTCGAATCGCTCCTCGTACTCCCCCTCCTCCAGCGCCTCGGCGTCGGGGACCGTGACGTACTCGCCGAACTGCCCGTCGATCGCCTGCAACACGAGCGCCGCGTCGACGCCCGCCATCGCCGTCTCGCCGACCGTCACGTCCGCGTACACCACCGGGTCGTCCAGGGCGGTCGCCGCGTCGGGGAGTTCGGGGACGGTTACGTCGTCCGCGGCGTCCTCGGTGTTCTCGGCGTCCGCGGCGTCTGCGTCGTCTCCCCCGGCGGTGGCCTCGTCGGTCTCGCTTCCTGCGCCGGCTTCGTCGCCGGTCTCCGATCCGTCGGGGTCGCTGTCTGCGGCGTCGGCTCCGTCACCGTCTCCCTCTCCGCCGCCGACGGTCCCGTGCTCCTCCATCTCGCGGAGGCGGCCCTCCAGGTCGGAGGGATCGGTCGACACGTCGCCCGTGTCGGCGATTTCGGAAACCATCGCCTCGACGGTGTCGACCCCCTCGAAGAGCAGGTCCATCAGCTCGGGCGTCACCTCGCGGTCGCCCTGTCGGACCGCGTCGAGCAGGTCCTCGAGGGCGTGCCCGAAGTCGGAGACGTCCTCGTACCCCATCGCCGCGGCGTTGCCCTTCAGGGTGTGTGCGACGCGGAACACGTCGTCCATCGCCTCGGCGTCCTCCGGGTCGGCTTCGAGAGCGAGTAAGGCGTTGTTCAGGTCCGTGATCCCGTCTTCCGCTTCGGCGACGAACGCGGCGCGGTGGGAGTCCATCAGGCCTCACCCCCCACGATCGCGCCGGCGACGTCGTCGAGGTCGCGGACCTCGTCGACCCCACCCGTCTCCACCGCGCGCTTCGGCATCCCGTAGATCACGCAGGTGTCCTCGCTCTGCGCGATGGTCCGCGCGCCGGCGTCGGCCATCGCTCGGATCCCCTCGGAGGCGTCGGCGCCCATCCCGGTCAACACGACGCCCACGAGCGGGCCGTCGACGACCTCGGCCGCAGAGCGCATCGTCACGTCCGCGGCGGGGGTGACGGACTGCGAGTCGTCCTCGTCGAGCTTCACGCGGAGCCGTCCCGAGCGGTAGCTGTCGATCCGGGTGTGGCTCCCGCCGCGGGCGACGATGGCCTCGCCGGAGCCGATCCGGGCGCCGTCGCTCGCCTCGCGCACGTCGTACGCCGAGGCCTCGTCGAGGCGGTCGGCGAACCGCGAGGTGAACGCCTCCGGCATGTGCTGGACGATGACGAGCCGGCAGTCGGTCATCGGTAACGCCGACATGACGCGCTCGACCGCGTTCGGCCCGCCGGTCGACGCCCCGATCACGACCGTCAGCGGCTCGTCGACCTCGGTGGTCGCGGTCGGCGTCGAAGAGGCCGATACGCCCGATTTCGTCGGCTTCGGGCCGCCCTCGGCGGCCTCGCGCTCGCGTCGGTCGCGAGTCGCCGCGTCGAGGTCGGCGTCCGCCACCGACCGGACGGCCTCGACGAGCCGGTCGGACTCGCGCGAGACCCCGGTCGACACCTCGCCGCCGGGCTTCGAGAAGAAGTCGACCGCGCCGCGTTCGAGCGCCTCGAACGTCACCTCCGCGCCCTCCGCGGTGTGCGCCGAGAGCATCAGGACGGGCGTCGGCGTCTCGTCCATCAGTCGCTCGACGGCTTCGAGCCCGCCCATCCCCGGCATCTCGACGTCCATCGTCACGACATCCGGACGTGTCTCGGCGACCACCGACAGCGCCTCGGCGCCGTCGCCCGCCTCGCCGACGACCGCGACCCCGGCGTCGGTCAGGAGGTCGGATATCAACCCTCGCATGAACGGCGAGTCGTCGACGACAACCACCCGTAGGGAGTCGTCGCGACCGCCCCGCCGATCCGTCGTCCTACTCATGTACGGAAACCGGCCCAGAATCAGCATAAATCCACGGACCCGGTAATCACGCCTGATAATTCAGGGGACACGGTTATTGGGCCCTTCGCCGCAGACTCGTTCATGGCAGCCATCGAGACGGACGCCGAACCGACGAAGGTGCTGGAGTTCGGACTGGGCGACGGGACGTACTGTCTGGACATCGGCGTTATCGACGAGATCGTCGACGCCGGCGAGCTCACGCGGATCCCTAACTCCCCCGACCACGTCGAGGGCGTGATGGACCTGCGCGGACGAACGACGACGATCGTCGACCCGAAGACGCTCTTCGCGATCGGGGAGGAGGGCCCCCGCGAGCGCATCGTCGTGTTCGACGACGAGGAGATCAACGAGGGGGGAACCGTCGGGTGGATGGTCGACGAGGTGTTCCAGGTCCGCGACGTGGCTCCGGAAGACGTCGATCAGGCGACGACCGTCGACGACCAAGGGGTAAACGGGATCGTCAAGTCCGACGACCGCTTCGTGGTCTGGGTCTCGCCGGACATCGACGAGATCGGCGACATCGACTCCGCCGACCTCGGCGCAGAGGGAGAGGAGACCGAGGCGTAGCGTTCCGGTCCGTCCGCAGTCCGGCCCGCGATCGCGGTTGGCCGGGGTTCTCGTGGACCGCCCCGCGATCGCGGTTGGCCAGTCTGCCCGCGGATCGCTCCGCGATCGTTCTCACCCGTGAGAACCGGGTGACAACCCTTATCCGATAACCGACAAGTCGATCCGTATGCGCGCCTCAAGCGGCGTTCCCGGGTTCGACGCTATCGTCGACGGCGGCTTCCCGGAGAACCGCCTGTACGTCGTCAGCGGCCCTCCCGGCAGCGGAAAAACGACGTTCTGTTCGCAGTTCGCCGCGCAGGGCGCCCGCAACGGCGAGGACGTGCTGTACATCAGCATGCACGAGACGAAGGAGGGGATCCGCCGCGACATGAGCGGCTACGATTTCGGCTTCGACCGCGCGCTCGACACGGACCGAGTCACCTTCCTCGACTCCTTCTCCTCGGACGGCCGGCGCTTCTTCGGCCTGCCGGGCGAACGGCGGGACCACTCCGGAGTGACGAACCGGCTCACGGGCTTCATCAACTCCCGCGATATCGACCGGGTCGTCTTCGACTCGACGATGTTGTTGCGGTTCCTCCTCGACGACGACGAGGACACGATGATCCAACTGCTCTCCTCGCTGAAGCGCACCGACGCGACGACGCTGCTCATCTCCGAGATGACCGACCCGAGCGCCTATTCCGAGGAGCACTACCTCGCGCACGGCGTCGTCTTCATGCACAACTACCTCGAAGACGACGGGATGCAGCGCGGGATTCAGGTGCTGAAGATGCGCGGGACCGACGTCGACACCGACATTCAGGGCGTGGAGTTCACCGACGGCGGGCTTCGGGTCGGCTCGGCCGCGACGGTGAGCCACTGATGTACGATCGGACCTTCGACACGGAGTGGGACGAGCTTTCTCGCGAGGAGGCGGTCGAACGCGCGTTCGCGCTCGGCGTCGCCGACGGCGTCGGCAGCGAGCGACCCGCCGAACTCGACCGCGTTCTGGAGGCCTTCGAGAACGCGTACGACCAGAGCCTGATCGAGCTCTCGTACGACGAGGGCCGGACCAAGGCGCTCGAAGCCGCCGCCGAGGCCGACGACGCCGAGGCGGTCTGGGACACGCTCGTCGACGGCACCGGCTCCCCCCGAGGGTCGCCCGTGTCGGCCGCCCTCCCCGGAGCGATAACGGAACTGACACTCACGAGGCGCCCCCGCGAGGGCCCTCCGTCGTCGCTCGACCTCCCGTCGATGCTTCGGAAGTGATCCCTCGGAAGGGTTTTACCCCATACCCCCTCAACCCAGACACATGACCGTGCTTCCCGACGCTGTCCGCGACGCCGACAGCGTGCTCGTCACCGGGCCGCCGATGAGCGGGAAGTACGATCTGTTCAACCGACTGCTCGCCGCGTGGTCGTCCGGGCCGATCATTATTTCCACCGGGCGCACCGCGGAGAAGGTCCGCGACGACTACGAGTCGATCACCGACCGCGACGGCGACGACGCGATCGTCATCGACTGCGTCACCCACGAGCAGGGCGACAAGCGCGACGACACGCCGACGACGAAGTACGTCGCCAGCGCCGGCAACCTCACCGACATCGGTGTCAAGTTCACCGACGTGGTCGAGTCCTCCACCGGTCGCGACCGCGCCGTCGGCGTCTACTCGCTGTCCCAGCTGTTGATGTACTGGGACGCCGAACGGATCTACCAGTTCACCCGCGTGATGACTTCCCAGACCTCCGGCCAGGGGTGGCCGTTCGTCGGCGTGATCAACTCGACCGCCCACGACGAGCAGATCGTCCACACCCTTCACGAGCCGTTCGACGTGATAGTCGAGACCCGCGTCGAGGGCGACGACCGAGAGTTCCGGGTCCGCGGTCGGGTCGGTCAGCCGTCCGAGTGGATTTCTTTTTAAGGGTCTGTCCGCCTCCTCCGGGTGTCACCCCACGAGCCTGAACTCGGCGCCGAGCGGCGGGCCGTCGACGATCCCCCAGTAGACGAACCGATACGTGCCGGCGCCGAGCGGCGGGCACACCGTCAGGTCTCGGTCGGGGACCGCCGACGCGATCGCGGCCTCCTCCAGGTCGAGATCCCAGATGTACGCGCTGGTCAGCGTCTCCTCCTCTCGGGGGAGTTCGACCGTCTCGCCCGTCGGCGACCCGCGAACGTCGAGCCACCCCTCGCTCGTCTCACGCTGGAACGAGTAGGCGTGCTTGCCCAGGACCGTCGCCGGATCACCGCCGGTGTTACGGAACACCAGCCGCATCGACTGGCCGTACGTCTCCGCGTTCCCCTCCGCCGACAGTTCGAACCGCGTCCCGGCGGCGTCGACGACGGCCCCCTCGACCGGCTCGTCGTACGGAGCCGTCAGCCGGACGAACGCGTCGTCCTCGCAGGCCAGCGTCTCCGGGACGCCCTCCGGACCCTGCGGGCCGTCGCCCGCGGCGAAGTCGAGACACCCGGCGAGCCCGACCGAGCCGGCGGCGGTGAGCGTCGCCGCGCCCGTCGCCAACAGATCGCGTCGCGTGCGCTTCATGCGACCTGTTGGGGCGCCGGCGGCTTGAACCGCACGCGTCGGGACCGTTGGTCTCGCACCCGACCCGGTTCGGAACCGCTTTCCCGTCGGCCGGCGCATGACTGTTCATGGAGCTGTTCGGATCCAGCGGCATTCGCGGGGTCGCGCTCCGGTACCTCACGCCGGAACTCGTCCTCGACATCGCGAAGGCCGCCGGCACGACCTGGGACGCCGACCGGGTCGCCGTCGCCCGCGACACCCGCACGACCGGCGAGCTGTTCGTCAACGCCGCCGCGAGCGGGCTGGCCGCCGTCGGCTGCGACGTCGATCGGCTCGGCGTCGTCCCGACGCCGGCGGTCGGGAACTACTGCGAGTCCGCCGGCGTCCCCTGCGTGCTCGTCACCGCCTCGCACAACCCGCCGGAGTTCAACGGGATCAAGCTCGTCGGCGACGACGGGGTGGAGCTGTCGGTCGACGTGCTCGAACGCATCGAACGCCGCGTCCTCGACGACGAGTACGACCACGCGAACTGGCAGACCGCGGGCGCCACAACCCGAATCGAGGGCGCCGTCGACGACTACGTCGATCAGCTGATCGACGCGGTGGACCGCGAGGCGATCGCCGACGCCGACCTCACGGTCGCGGTCGACCCCGGCCACGGCGCGGCGTCGGTGTCCTCGCCGCGGATCTACCGCAAACTCGGCTGCGAGGTACTGACCGTGAACGCGACGCCCGACGGCCACTTCCCCGGCCGGGAGTCGGAGCCGGTGCCGGAGAACCTCGAAGACCTCCGACGCCTCGTCGCGACCACCGACGCAGACGTCGGGATCGCCCACGACGGCGACGCGGATCGGGGAGTGTTCGTCGACGAGAACGGGGAGTTCGTCGACGGCGACACCTCGTTCGCGGCGATGGCCGACGCCTGTCTCGAACCCGGCGACGCCGTCGTCAGCGCGGTGAACGTCTCGCAGCGGCTCGTCGACGTCTGCGACGCCAACGACGCCGACCTCGAACTCACGCCCATCGGCGCGACGAACATCATCACGCGGACGCGCGAACTCCACGAGGAGGGGACGAACGTCCCCATCGCCGGCGAGGGGAACGGCGGGCTGTTCTTCCCCCCGTACCGGCTCTCGCGGGACGGCGCGTACATCGGGGCGCGCTTCCTCGAACTGCTCGCGGCCGCCGACGCCCCGGTCAGCGAGGCGGTCGCTCCCTACGCCGACTACCACTTCGTGCGGCGCAACGTCGAGTACGCGGACGACGACGAGCGCGACGAGATGCTGTCGGCCGCGCGCGCCTACGTCGAGACCGCGGACGCGGAGCCGAACACCACCGACGGCTACCGACTCGACTACGGCGACGCGTGGGTGCTCGTCCGTCCGTCCGGCACCGAGCCGAAGATCCGGATCTACGCCGAGTCCGCCGATCCAGACCGCGCCGAGCGGCTTGCGACGGACATGTACGTCGCGGTCGAGAGCGGGCGATAGCGGTGGCTACTCGCGTCTGTGTGGCTACTGCTCCTCTATTACAACGCGAACAAGAACATCGCTCGGAAGCTTCTCAAACGTCTCCGCTCGGTGTAGATGTCTTCGGGTGGAGGCGCACCCTGACAGTGTGCGCTCATGTCATGGGCGATGAACCTGAACGGCGAATCTCTCGCCTCCATCGGTTCGACGGCAGAAGGGAAGTCCACTGACAAGCCCACGACTGAAGTCGTGGGTCACTGACGGAAGATGAGCGTAAGTAGGGATAAGTTAATATGTACTGAAACCAACAGGTGTCCGTGTGAAGAGAACGGTCTTCCGATTCGGGGTCGCGTTAGTTTGTCTGGCGGGGATCGTTCTCGGTGGAACACTCGCTCCAGCAATCGGGATCGAAACGCCAACTTCGGACCTCGGTGTCGAAGAAAGTGACGGAGCGGCCAGCGAGGAACCCCTTGTTGATAGCAATTCAAGCGGTAGCGCATCCGGAAGTAGCGCATCCGGGAGTAACAGCCCGGAATCCGGACCTAGCGGCAATGGAGAGGGTGGAGACGGCAGTGGGGGTGACGCCAGCGGCGGGGGTGGTGAATCTGGAGAAGAGCCTGCAGGTGGTCAAGGAAGTGGGCCTTCCGGTGACACCACCGAACTAGCTGAGGATGGCTCGCCAGCGGAATCGGGTGTCGAGAACTATGGGGGTGTCTCTGGAGGCGGGTATCCAGAGCGAAGCACGGTGGGCGGACCACTGTCACTTTCCGACCGCGAAGAACTGCGTATTGAGAGTCCAGAGCCGTCGCGCTGGCGGCTTGGCGCGTATGCAACGTACACCGGCAGCGGCTGGGACCGACGAACAGTAGAACAGAAACCGATCAATGGCCCACTCCAAGTTGCCGAGGGAGATCCGGAGCCTTCACATGAGATCCGTGTGACTGTAAATCGGTCCTTCAACGCGTTGGTAACAGCGTGGCGTCCGTTCTCTGGTGAAGTTCCGGATAGGCAAGTATTCGTTACTGAAGAACGTGGGCTGGCTGTCTCAGAGCCTATCGAGGCCGGTAGCACGTACGTCACAAGCACATACGGACCACCATCACACGAGGCGGCTGCGTCGACCACTAGGAGTGGAACGATTCCGCCCAATATCAACGATCGGTACACCCAACTCCCGGAAGGGACGCCAGAACGGCTTGGCGAACGCACAGCCGAAATAACGGCCGACGCGGAGACTCCCTATGAGACTGCCGCAGCGGTCCAAATGTGGCTAATGGAGAATAAAGAGTATTCGCTGGATGTGACGCATGATCGCGACGCAGATGTCGCGACCGGGTTCGTCTTCGATATGGAGGCGGGGTACTGTCAGTACTTCGCGACAGCAATGGTCGCAATGCTTCGGACGCAAGATGTCCCCGCACGATATGTGACCGGCTACACGGCCGGAGAGGAAGTTGATGACGGCGAGTACATTGTTCGCGGTCAAAATGCTCATGCTTGGGTCGAGGTGTACATCACCGATGTCGGCTGGGTAACCTTTGATCCGACACCGCCTGACGGACGTTCGGAAGCGGGCCGTGCCAATGCCAATTCGGGGTATGCAGGTCCAACCCCTGAATCCAAACAATCCGGATCCGGTACCGGCTCAAGTGATACTGGGCAGTCAAACACCGCTGAAAACGAGGAAACAAACGAGCCGGAACAGGACGGATCTAATGACCAAGCAGATGATCCAGACGGCGAAGACAGCCAAAACGAATCACAACAGGAGGACGGCGAAGACAGCCAAAACGAATCACAACAGGAGGACGGCGAAGACAGCCAAAACGAATCA
>Ga0207720_101013_pt1 | contig 12538 bp, 13 predicted proteins | sample A23P2SouthBayCA_2_FD_187751 | JGI IMG/M metagenome (GOLD analysis project Ga0207720, IMG submission 187751) | Aerobic enrichment media microbial communities from Eden Landing Ponds, California, USA - A23 E3 (2) (SPAdes) | ecosystem: Environmental > Aquatic > Marine > Unclassified | place...
GCGACGACGGACCGGACGGCTCGGCGGACGACGCCGGCGACGAACCGGCCGGCTTCGAAGACGCCGACGGACCGTTCGGTTTCGACGACGCCACCTCGGTGTCCGACCCCAACGACGACGCCGACCTCGACGACTTCTTCGGCGCGTTCGGCATCGACGAGAGGCCGGAGTCAGAGGCGGGGCGGGCCGCGAACTCGGACGACGGGGAGAATCCGGACGACGAGAGAGGCCACGAAGACGAGACGTGGGGGGGCTTCGAGGCGGCCGAGACCGACGACCCACCGGACGACGACGCGGACGCGCGCGGGTCGGACTCTGGTGAGGGGGAGTAGATGAGCAACCTCGATTCGAACACCTCGGGCGGGCTCGACCGCAGTACCGACACCCTCGGCGACGCCTTCTACCCGCTGTTTCAGCTTCTCTTCGACGCGGACGGCGAGTTCGTCGCCGACGTCGAAGAGAAGCTCCAGCAGGCCCGGATGCCCGACACCGTCGAGCTCTATCTCTCGCGGGCGCTCGCGGTCGGCGTGCTCGTCGGCCTCGTGCTGTGGCTCGTCGGCATGGTCGTCGGCTACGGTATCTTCGCGCTCGGACTCGTCTCGGCCGACGCGCTGAGCCTCGGGATTCCGGTCGGGAGCGAGGCCACGGCGGCCACGCTTCGGTCCCTCGTGATGCCCGCGGCGGTCGTCCTCTCGGGGCTCGTCTTCGGGTCGCTCGGCTTCGCCGGCGGGTTCGGGACGCTCGTCGCCATCCCGTACTCGACGGCGTCCGCGCGGAAACGCGAGATAAACATGCTTCTGTCGGACGCCGTCTCGTTCATGTACGCCCTCTCTGTGGGCGGGCTGAACCAACTGGAGATTCTGGAGGCGATGGCCCGCGCCGAAGACACCTACGGCGAGGTCTCCCGGGAGTTCCAGAGCATCGTCCAGGAGACGGAGTACTTCGGCACCGACTACCGCAACGCCATCCGCCAACAGGCGCTTTTGACCCCCTCCGACGAGCTTTCGCAGTTCCTGACGGACATGCTCTCTATCGTCAACTCCGGCGGCGACATGCAGGGCTTTCTCGACGACAAGAAGGACAAGCACCTCCGGACCGCGAAACAACAGCAGGAACAGACGCTGGAGACGATGGAGCTGTTCGGCGAGATGTACATGACGCTGTCGCTGTTCCCGCTTCTCCTCATCATCATCCTCGTCATCATGAGCATGCTCGGGGAGGCCCAGTCGAGCCTGCTGTACGCGACCGTTTACGGGCTCATCCCGCTGACTGGCGTCGGTTTCCTCGTGCTCGTCTCGACGGTGAAACAGGACGAAATCGGCGACGGCTTCCTCAGCCCCGACGACAAGAGCGACCGCCTACAGGGTCAACAGCGCGAGGGGCTCGTCCACATGGGGCTCGTCGAGAGCTACGTCGGCGAGTTCAGCCTCTTTTCGCGCATCAAGTCCCGCGAGGGGACGTTCAAGACGAAAGAGCTCCTGCGCCGGCCGCACCTGTTTTTCAAACAGCATCCGCTTTTCACCCTCGCGCTGACGGTTCCGGCGGCGCTCGCGCTCCTCGCCGTCTCCGTCGCCGGCGGGGCCGCCCCGACGACGTGGGACGGGATGATAGCCAACCCCGTCTGGGGGACGTTCATCTGGTTCTACGTCCCGGTCTACCTCGTCGCGGTGCCGCTGACGGTCTTCCACGAGTGGAACGTCCACTCGCGGGCGGCAATCACGGGAAAGCTCTCCGACAACCTCCGCAAGCTATCGAGCGCGAACGACACCGGCCAGACGCTCCTCGAATCCATCAAGACCGTCTCCGACACCTCCTCGGGGAAGCTCGCCGACGAGTTCGAGGTGATGTACGCGAAGGTCCACTACGGGATGAGCCTCAGGGAGGCGCTCGTCGAGTTCAACAACAAGTACCACATCCCGCGGCTCGCCCGGACGGTCAAGCTCATCACGAAGGCCCAGGAGGCGTCGAGCCAGATAACCGAGGTCCTGACGACGGCCGCCCAGGCCTCCGAGAACCAAGACGACATCGAGCGCGAGCGCATCTCGCGGACCCGGATGCAGGTCGCCATCATCCTCATGACGTACGTGACGCTGTTGGCGGTGATGGCCATCCTGAAGACGCAGTTCCTCGACGTGATGGCCGGGCTCTCGTCGCAGGCGTCGAGTTCCGGCGGCGCGACGACCGGTGGGCCGAGCTTCGGCGGCGGCATCGACCCCGACCTGCTGTCGCTTCTGTTCTTCCACGGCGTCACCATCCAGGCGATGCTGTCGGGATTCATCAGCGGCTACATCCGCAACGCGGACCTCCTCTCGGGGGTCAAGTTCGTCGTCATCCTCCAGACGCTCTCGCTCGCGGTGTGGATGGTGGTCGGATGACGCGGCGAGGCGGCCGCGGCGACGGCCACCGCGAGACGAGCGGCCGGAGCGCCCGCGCCCAGACGACCATCGACTTCGCCATCGGCGTCGGTATCTTCCTCCTCGCGGTCGCGTGGGTCGTCGGCACTATCCCGCAGATTCTCGACCCCTTCGAGGCCGAACAGGACCGCCCGCTGGTCGCCAACCGCGCCGCCGACTCGCTCACCCAGCGCCTGCTCGTGGACGACGAGAACCCCGACGTGCTCGACGCGCCCTGCACCGAGGCGTTCTTCGACGGGGACCCCCCCGATGCCCCACCCGGCGACTGTGATTACGGGAGTCCCGACCCCAACGCCGCGACCGGCATCGGGGCGTCGTACAGGCTCAACGTCACGCTCTCGCGGGGCGGGAGCGTCGTCGAGACGACCGGCGAGCCGGTCCCGACCACCCGGAGCGTCGTCACCGCGCGGCGGGCTATTCTCCTCGACGGCGACCTCCACGAGCTCGCGGTGAGGGTGTGGTGACCGTGGCTCGCGCACAGGCCCACGCGCTCGAAGCGCTCGTCGCCGCGATGGTGCTCCTCGCCAGCGTCACGTTCGCGTTGCAGGTGACCGCGGTGACGCCCCTGACCGCGAGCACGTCGAGCCAACACATCGAGAACCAGCAGGCCGCCGTCGGTGACGGCGTCCTGACGGCGGCCGCCGAGACCGGCGCGCTGAAGCGAACCGTCCTGTTCACGCACCCCGAAAACGGGAGTTTCTACGGCATCGACGCGCGCGGCTACTACGTCGACGGCGGGCCGCCGACCGCGTTCGGGGCGATGCTCGACGAGTCCTTCTCGGACCGCGGCATCGCGTTCAACGTCTACCTGCACTACCTGCGCGACCGGGAGGCCCGGCGGACGACCCGCCTCGTGTACATGGGCGAGCCGAGCGACCACGCCGTCTCGCGGACCCGACTCGTGACGCTCACGGACGACGACGCGCTGACCGAGCCGGGTACCTCTCCGGGCGGTGACCCCCGCGCGGTCGAGACGCCGAAGACGCTCGAATCGGTCGACGCCGCGGCCGACGAGGAGTACTTCGTTCAGGACGGCAACGCAGGGCCGCTGTACGGCGTCGTCGACGTGGAGGTGGTCGTATGGCGGATGTGACCGACGCCTTCGAGCGCGCGAGCGACGCGGTTGGTGAGGCGAGGGAGTCGGCCGGGGAGAGGGCTCTCGGTGGCGACGACCGCGGCCAGCTGATGCTCGTCGCCGCGCTCGCAATCGCGGTGCTCCTCGTCGGCCTCGTGCTGACGCTCAACACCGCGATTTACACGGAGAACCTCGCAACCCGGACGACCGACACGAACCTCGACGGGGCGGTCGCCCACGGCGGCGCAGTCGAGGCGGGGGCGGGGACGCTCCTCGACGAGGCCAACCGCGAGGGCGGCACGTACGGCGAACTCGCCGACAGGTTCGACGAGACGTTCGGCAACTGGAGCGACGCGGCCGCGACGCTCGCCGCGGTCAGGGGGGCCGCGACGGACGCCTCGTACGTCGACCACGTCGAGGGCACGCGAATCTCTCAGACCGACGCGGCGCGGAACTTCACGGACAGGAACGAGACGGCCGACTGGACGCTCGCGAGCGACGTCGGCGTCCGCGGCGTTCGGGTCAACGTCTCGCGCGACTCGCTCGCAACGAGTCGCGGGTCGGCGTTCGAACTCGTCGTCGACGACGGGACCGACGCCGTCGAGACCGAAATCTACCGAAATACGACGCAGGGGCGTGTCTTCGTGGCCGTCGAGGACGCCGGCGGGACCCGGACGACCTGTAGCGTCGCGGCCGACGCGGGCGACTACGTCACCGTCGACGTCGCCGACGGCCGACTCAACGGGACCGTCTGCGACCCACTGGACGCGGTCCACACCGACCTCGACGGCGCGGTCACGGTCACGTATCGGAACGCGGCGGAGGCCGAGGGCTCTTACGAACTGTACGTGGACGAGACGAACGCCACGGTCTTCGACGCGACGAAGTACGCGTCCGCCGGAAGCGGGTCGTCACCGGTCGCACAGGAGGCGCTGTACGCCGTCACGGTCTCGTACGTCTACGAGTCGGGCGAGACGTACGTCTCCCGCGAGGTCCGGGTCGCACCGGGTGAGATTGCGTGACGCCGCCGACGCTCTCGGGCGACCGGGGTGACCGCGGCCGGCCCGAGGAGCGCGCGCGCCGCGTTCGACTCCGCTCGACCGACCGCGGCGTCTCGACTGCGCTCGGCTACGTGCTCACACTCACCATCACGGTCGTCCTCATCTCGGGGCTGATGGTCGCCGCCGGCGGGTTCGTCTCCGACGAGCGCGAACGAGTCACAGAGACGGAACTCGACGTCGTCGGGAACCGGCTCGCGGCCGGCATCGAATCGGTCGACCGAATCGGGGCGGCCCCCGGCGAGTCGCGGGTCGAGGCGACGATTCGACTGCCGCCGAGGGTCGCCGGTACGACCTACTCCATCGAGGTGGAACCCGGGCCGCCAACCGGACTCGTGCTCACCTCGACCGACCCCGAAGTGACCGTCCGCGTGCCGGTCAAAAACGAGACCGCGCTGGCGACGAGCCGCGTCGACGGCGGCGACGTGACCATCACCTACGACTCGTCGTCGGAGACGCTGGAGGTGGTGTCGTGAGCGACCGCGCCGTGAGCGACACGCTCGGGTTCGTGTTCGTCTTCGCCATCGTCCTCTCGATGGTCGGCCTCGTCACCGCCGTCGGGATGACCGGCCTCCAAGACGCCCGCGACGTCGAGCGCGTCAACAACGCCGAGCGCGCGCTGGACATCCTCGGCGACAACATGGAGGACATCGCCGACCGCGGCGCGCCGAGTCGGGCGACCGAGGTGAAGCTCCAGGACGCCAGCCTGACGCTCGACCGGCCCGTCGAGTTCGTCGTCTCCGGAGAGCGGTCGGGGGACCCGTCAGTCAACTTCACCAACACTTACGAGGTGTCGCCAATCGTCTACGAGAGCGATTCCAGCGACGAGCGAGTCGTCTACGCGTTCGACGCGCTCTTCCGGACGCGGGGTAACAGCGGGACGTTCGTCCGCCGACCGTCGCTGGTGCTCACCAGCGAGCGGGTGTTGATTCCGGCGTTCGTGACGCGCCCCGACGAGGAGGCGACGACCTCCGTCGGCGGGTCGGGAACGTTCCTCATCCGCGCCGACAAGGCCGCGAGCGACGTGTTGGCCGCGCGGACCAAGGGCCCGTACGACGTGAACCTGACCGTTCGCTCCCCCCGCGCGGCGCTCTGGGAACGGGAGCTATCGGGCCGCCCCGACGTGACCTGCGGCGAACTGGTGGAGCCGTCGGACGGCTACCCGAGCGTCTCGTGTCACGTGAACGGGACGGCGCGCGTCCACGTCGTCTCGACGTCGGTCGACATGACGTTCGCCGACTGAGCAGAAACGGCACCGTCACCGACCGCGACCGTCGGAGCGCGGTGGACGCGCTCACTCGACGTCGACTTCGACCTCGTTTTCCGTGACGTGCAGGAAGGTGATGAACTGGCCGCCCTCGGCCTGGTCGTAGTCGAGTTCGCCGCGCGAGCCGGACTCGTCGACGCTCTGGCTGTTGCCCGGCCCGTCCGTGACGGTGAGTTCGAACTGCGGCGCGGCGAGCGAGAAGTAGTGGTTGAGAACGAAGTCCATCGAGGCGGTGTCGCCGGTGGCCTTGGAGAACGTCTGGCCGCTATCTGCGTCGTGTTCGTCGAAGGTGACGCTGTCGTAGGCCTCGCCGTCCGTGATTTCGGGGGCGAACTGCCACTTGTTCTGGTTGCCGAAGCCCTTGTCCGACTGGATGTCGCCGTAGGTCATCGTCTGCGAACTGGTGAAGTCGACGGTTATCTCGGGGTTGCTCGGCGAGCAGTCGATGCTCACCGCGTCGCTCGTGTCCGGGTCGAGGTCGGTCGCCTGCCACCCGTGGTACCTGCCGTCTTCGGTGGCGTAGTAGAGCGTCAGGTCGAACGTGCCGTCGTAACTGCCCTTCTTGCACTTGCCGTCCGCCTGCACGTGGAGTTCGAGGTCGCGCTGGTCGCCGTCGTAGTACATCCCCCACTCCATGTTCTGGAGGTGCTGGTCGTTCGAGAGCGTGAGCGTGAACGTCGAGACGCTGTGGTTCCCGGCCATTCCGCGCACGTCGACCGAGGTGCCCTCGTTCGGCATCTGAAACTCGCCGACGAGACCGAGCGTCTCCAGTTCCACGCTCGCGGTCTGGTTGGTGTCGTCGACCGTCACGGTGCCCTCGCTCCGTGACTCGAAGAACGCCGCCCAGCCCCGGTAGTGGTCGCTGTGGACCGTCACGACGATTGTCCCGTTGCTGACCGGGTTGTCGTAGCTGTCCGCTGACTCGCTGTATTCCGCCGTCTCGTTCGGATAGATGCGATGGGCGCGCTCGGTCGCCGCGACCCTCGCGGACACGTCGCCCGACGACGACCCGTCGCCGGAGACACGGACGACCGGGAGCGTCAGCGTCGCCCCGCGGTAGTGGAACTCCGGCGGCGAGACCATCGTCGTCCCCCCGTCCTGCGTGCGCCAGACCCCGCCGCCCTCGTAGGCGATGCGGGCGTCGCCGTTGCGGTACTCGACGGTCCCGAGCGATTCGTTGTAGAGCTCTTGGTCGTCGCCGGCGTCGGTGTAGTTCTTGTGGGTGATGCTCAGCCAGCCGCTGTCGTCGTCGACGACGTAGGCACCGCCGCCGGTGCCGCTGAGGTCGACGTACTGCGTTTCGCCCTCCCCGAGGGCGGAGATGGCGACCCGCGAGTCGAAAAGCGTCATCGAGTGCTCGGCGCGCGTCAGTTGGGACGCCTCTTTCGTCTCGTCGAGGGCGACGCCGCCGAGCGCGACGACGGCGGTCGTTCCGGCGACCGTGACCGCTAACAGAAGCACCACCGCAATCGGCGAGGTCTGCGCCGTCCGGTCTCTGACGACGCGATAGACCAGTGGGACTCGGGGACGACCGCTCATTACCTATCCGAAGGAGATACGGGGTGAAAACCTCGCGGGGTATCTGACAGTCTGGTAAGTAGACCCGTCTGATAGGTAGCTCTCAGCGACGCCGGGACGGTTCCGGGAACGGCGGGTGTATGGCTCACCGGACACTGAACCCGAGACTGAGGAGAACACACTTCAACAGATTGTAGTACACTTGGCGGACTCGCCGGGAGTCACGTGAGCAGAGCGAGACGGCACTGCCGTCTTGCATGCCATGCGGGCGACTCGCCGGGAGTCCCGCGAGCGGAGCGAGTGGGACGTCGGCGAGTCCACGAACGACTGACGGAGCGAAGCGACGGAAAGAAGTGAGTGGACTCGCCGGGACTGAGCAAACCGGAGGTTTGCGAGGGTCGTGAACGGAGTTCACGGGATTTGAACCCGGAGGAAGACGTGCTCGCTCACGATGTTCGCTCCGCGCGACTTCCAGGGCTTCAAATCCACGCGCTCGCTACAGCGAGCGCTCGTCTCGTCATTTCTTCACTTCGTTCAGAAATGGACTCGCCGGGAGTCACGTGAGTGCAACGAACGTGACGTCGGCGAGTCCACGAACGACTGACGGAGCGAAGCGACGGAAGAAAGTGAGTGGACTCGCCGGGATTTGAACCCGGGGCCTCTCCCATGCCAAGGGAGTGATCTACCCCTGATCTACGAGCCCTCAAACGCAATCATCAATTTCCCGGTCGGATAAATAAGGGCTTCGAATCGTTCGACGGCTGAGGGGTGGTCGCGTGCGTCGAACGCGCCCCGACGCCGCCGGCAACGAACCGACTCGTTTTTTCCGTCGCTAGCGGAACGACTCGGTATGACTGACGACGACGCTCCCGAAGTTCCGGTGGTGTGTGAGGCCTGCGACACGACCACTCGCGTTCCGCTCTCGGAGGTTGCGGACGCCATCGAGCGCCACAACGAACAGGTCCACGACGGCGACGACGTCGCACAGGTCGACCCCGAAATCGTCAAGCACGTGACCGACCTCGCGGCGAAGGACATGAGCGTGTTCGAAGACGAGGCGTGAGGTCTCAGAGAGGCGCTGACGCGCCGTATCGATACGTTTCAGCCACGCGATTCAAATAGACTCGCCGGGAGTCCAGAGCGAAATGAGTGGACTCGCCGGGAGTCACGTGAGTGAAACGAACGTGACGTCGGCGAGTCCACGAACGACTGGAGGGAACGAAGTGACCGAAAGGAAGTGAGTGGACTCGCCGGGATTTGAACCCGGGGCCTCTCCCATGCCAAGGGAGTGATCTACCCCTGATCTACGAGCCCGCACCCTCCGATAGCCGTCGCCCGTTTAGAAGCCCTTCGATTCCGACCGGGGCGAGTCGGGTCCGAGTCGAAACGGTTTAACCCGGCGCGCGTGGACAACCCGATGGGAATCCAGCACGGCCGCAAATCTGACTTCGCCCATTTGGGCTTGGGATTGCGGTAGTGCCCCGGTAGTCGGTGATACGACTGCGGGGTACTCGTTTCTGCGGTCAGTGCGGTTCCAACCCGCAACAATGGCACGAATGCACACCCGCCGCCGTGGCTCGTCCAGTTCGGACAAGCCGGTGGCAGACGAAGCACCGGAGTGGAGCGACGTCGACGCGGCTGACATCGAAGCCCGCGTCGTCGAACTTGCAGAACAGGGCAAGGACCCGAGCCAGATCGGCCTGTCCCTGCGCGACGAAGGCGTCAAGGGCGTTCCCGTCCCCGACGTCAAGCTCGCCACGGGCAAGAAGGTCACCACCATCCTCGAGGAGAACGACGCCGCAGGCGACCTCCCCGAGGACCTCCGTAACCTCATGGAGCGCGCCGTCCGCCTCCGCGAGCACATGGAGGAGAACCAGCAGGACAAGTCCAACCGTCGCGCCCTGCAGAACACGGAGTCGAAGATTCGCCGCCTCGTCTCGTACTACCGCGGCGACAAGCTCGACGACGACTTCACCTACAGCTACGACGTCGCTGTCGAACTCCTCGAAGCGTAACTGAATGTCCGTGACTCCCGCCGAACAGACACCCGCCGCCGACGCCGCCGCGACCCTACGCGAGGCGACGTTCGTTCGTCTCCGCGTCCACGGGAGCGGTGCCGCCGTCGCGGCCGCGGGTGTCGTCGGGCGGGCGCTCAGGACACTCGACGTCCCCTTCCGCATCCGCGCGACCGACGCCCCGGACACTGTCGCAAACGACGACGTTGTGGCGGTCGTCGGGCTGTCGGACGCCGATGCGGACCTCGAACTCGACCCGAACGACGCCGTCTCGGTCGTCCGCGAACTCGGGGTCGACCCCGACCCGGCGGTCGCGCTGGCCGGCTTCCACGCCGCCGGCGAGACGCCGGTCGACGACACCGAACTCGCGGACGCCGCGGCCGACGCGGGCGTCGAAGCCGGCCCCGGCGTGGCCGTCCCGACGGGCGACCTCGCCGACGGGCTGGCCCACTCGACGCTCGTCCACGCGCCGTTTTCGGCCGACAGAGAGCGCGCGCAGGCGACGCTCGCCGAACTGTCGCTCCCGGCCGAACTCGACGCGGACGCCCGCAGGCGCGTCGCTTCCCTCGTCGCCATCGACGCGACGACCGGCGAGGCGACCGCCCGCGCGGCGACCGCCGTCGAACGCGTCTTGGGCCCGGAAACGACCCCGAACGGACCGTTCGAAACCGTCGGCGGCTTCGCCGACGTGCTCGACGCGACCGTCCGGGAGTCGCCCGGGACCGCCGTCGCGCTGGCGCTCGGACACGACGTTCGAGACGCGGCGCTCGACGCGTGGCGCGACCACGCGCGGGCGACCCACGCCGCGCTCCGGGCGGCGACGACGGGCCGCTACGAGCGCCTCTACGCGCTCTCCTGTGACCTGTCGTCGCCGGGGCGACTCGCCACGGTGGCGAGGCTCGCCCGCGACTTCCGCTCGCCCGAGCCGACCGTTCTCGCGGTCGGCGTCGGTGCCGCGGCCCTCGTCTCGGCCGGCCCCGCCGGGCTGGACGAGGACCTTGCCGCGGCCGCGAGCGACCTGCCGGACGCGTCCGCGACCGGGTCGCCGTCGGAGGCGACGATGACGTTCGACTCCGCGGCGGAGCCGAGCGCGGTCGTCGCGGCCGTCAGGGAGGTGCGCCGATGACCCGGCGTGCGACCCTGCGGACGACCCACGACGACCCCGGCATCGTCGCCGGCGCGCTCGAACCGGACAACACGGAGTCGATGCGCACCCGAGTCGAGGGGGACGAACTCGTCACCACAATCGAACGCGATTCGACCGGCGGCCTCCACGCCACGGTCGATGACTACGTCGTCAACGTGACGGTCGCCGAGACCGTCATCGAAGCCACACGAACGCACACAGACACTAACCATGAGTGAACGATCCGTCTCCAAGCAGAAGCGCGGAAAGCGATGGTACACCGTCATCGCTCCCGAGAATTTCGACCGTAAGGAACTCGGTTCGACCTTCGCGGACGAACCCGAGAGAATCAACGGTCGCACCGTCGAGTCCACCCTCGGCGACCTCAACGACGACCAGGGCGCGAACAACGTCAAGCTCACCTTCAAGATAACCGACGTGGGCAGCGACGCCGCCTACACCGAGTTCATTCAGCAGGAGCTCACCCGAGACTACCTTCGTAGTCTCGTCCGCCGCGGCGCATCGAAGATCGAAGCCAACGTCACGGCCATCACCAAGGACGACTACCGCGTCCAGGTCCAGCCCGTCGCCTTCACCACGAAGAAGGCAGACCGGAGCCAAGAACACGAGATCCGTCGCATCATGACGGAGCTCACCCGCGAGGCAATCACGGGCCACACCTACGACGCGCTCACCGAGAGCGTCGTCGAGGGTCGCCTCTCGTCGACCATCTACGGCGACGCGAAGGTCATCTACCCTCTGCGCCGCGTCGAGGTCAAGAAGTTCTCCCTCGAAGCCCACCCCGAAGAGGTCGAGGCCGAAGAGGAAGCCGCCGTCAGCGTCGCCGAAGACGACGTCGCAGTCGACGTCGACGAGGACGAAGCGACCGAAGCGTAAGCCCGTCTCGCCGACGGCTCGACTTCGAATTTCGACTTTTTCGCCGACCGCCCGCTGAGCGAGAGCCACGCCGCTCCCGGGTGTTGAATCGGGACTCGAGGGTGGGCGGTGAGTTCCGAGCTTACTCTTCGACGACGATGGTGCCGACCATGCCGGCCTGCTCGTGGGGGATACAGAGGTACTCGTACTCGCCGGGCACGTCGAAGGTGTGGGCGTACGTCTCGCCGCTCCCGATGAGTCCGCCGAGCGAGTTGGAGTAGGCGTCGCGGGCGGCCTGCTCGGTCTCGTAGCCCCCGCTCGCGAAGAACGCGGCGTCCTCGGGGAGGACGCCCTCGTAGGCGGTGACGGTGTGCCCGCGCGAACTCGTGTTGCGCCAGACGACCTCGTCGCCGACCTCGACGGTCAGCGTCGGGGGGTCGAACGCGACCGCGGTCATCCCGACGTCGAAGTCGTCGCCCGAAGCCATCAAGGTCGCACAGCCCGCGAGGCCGGCGGTCGCCGCCGCACCGGTCGCCGCGAGGAATCGACGCCGCGTCCGACCGCCGTCCGAAGACCCGTGGTCTCGCATGTCCGTCCCTCGGGACGCGACCGATAAAGGTCGCATGGTTTGCCCGCCGAACCGCCGAACGGGGCGGAACGCGCCGTCTCCGTCCGGTTCGGGCGGCGACGACGCGAAGCCGGTCGCCGGCGGACGGAACGTAAGAGGGAAAGGGAAGGTGCGCAATCGCATCGGTATGAGACCCCGATTCGTCGGCCGGTTGGGCCCCGCCGACGTGGTCACCGCCGGGAACGCGGCGCTGGGATTCGTCGCGGCGGTGTTAACCGCGGTCGACGTGCACCTCGCCGCCAAGGTCATCCTCCTCGCCGCGATGGCCGACGGCCTCGACGGCGTGGTCGCCCGACGCTACGGCGGGACCGACGCGGGGCCGTACCTCGACTCACTCGCGGACGTGGCATCTTTCGGCGTCGCGCCGGCCCTGCTCGTCGTCGCGCTCGTCCGCGAGGTCTGGGGCTTTGACAGGGCCCGGGTCGTCGTCGGCGTCGGCGTCGCCGCGCTGTTCGTCGCGGCCGCGGTCGTCAGGTTGGCGCTGTACACCGCCTACGACAGCGGGTCCGACGAGACGATTGGGGTGCCGACGACGCTCGCGGCGACGATTCTCTCGGCGGG
>Ga0207720_101015_pt1 | contig 12490 bp, 5 predicted proteins | sample A23P2SouthBayCA_2_FD_187751 | JGI IMG/M metagenome (GOLD analysis project Ga0207720, IMG submission 187751) | Aerobic enrichment media microbial communities from Eden Landing Ponds, California, USA - A23 E3 (2) (SPAdes) | ecosystem: Environmental > Aquatic > Marine > Unclassified | place...
GACGGAGAGATGCACGAAACGTCGCGACGCGTCCTGGATACACTCCTCGGGGAACTCGATGGAATCGAGAAAGAGAGTGACGACTTTGTCCTCACACTCGCCGCGACGAACACACCCTGGGACCTTGATCCAGCAATCCGCAGTCGCTTCCCGCAGCGAATCTATGTACCGTTGCCGGATCGGGAGGCGGCTACAGATATCGTTCGCATCCACACCATCGAGGGGGATGTCACCTTTGCTGAGCCCGCTGAAGCCTACCTTCCGATTGAGGTTGACGGTATCTCGGTCCCCTCGCCAGCGGATGCAATCGGATATCGCAGCGTAAAAGCGGGTTATACTGGTCGAGACATCGAGGCGCTCTGCACCAACGCGATTCACAATATGGTCTCGAGAGCAAACCCCGATCTGGATGCGCTCGTTGACCGCAGTGTTAGAGACCTCACTTCAAACTCCCTCGGTGTCGAACCGCTCAAACCAGGCGATTTCGACCATGCATTCGACGTGACTCCCTCGTCAATCCCTTCCCGGGGGATTGATCGATACAAAGAGTGGAAAGCCCAGTATGGGTCTGGGTCAGAAGCCGTTTGACAGGTAGCTTCACCGGTTATTCAGATCGCCCTGGAACTCGATCCCCATCGTCTGAATTTGCACAATGGGGGCGATACACTGGGGTCGTCAAAACGGTCGAAATTCTTCCTTGAGTGTATCTATTCGGCAAACGGCACAGAATTCGAGTTCACGGCTTGCAAGAATGCTCTCTGGCTAACCCTTTTATTTAGGAGTATCAGTTGAAGGGCCCATGAGGCTCCGAAAGGCGGCTCAGAGAGGCCCAGACCTCTCACGGCTTCGTGGACCGACTCGCAAGTTCATCACGCTGCTCGTCATCGTCGGCCTCATGTTGACGATGGTTGGGGGCGTCGCGGCCCAAGAAGCGACCCCTACGGATGATGATAATAGTGCGGGCCAGAGTAATTCAGGTGGCGGCGGGAACATTCCGGACTCGTTGAAAACAATCAAAGACAAATTCGACTCGTTCGCGCAGCTACTGATCTATATTGTCGTGGCGTTCGCGGCGGTCAATTTCGTCGTTGGAGGATTCCAATTGATGACCGCTGGTGCCAGCGTTGACCGGGAAGACAAGGGGAAACAGCGGTTGAAATATACCGTTGCCGGCCTGGTCATAGCTGGAGTCGCCCAGGCGCTAGTGACGGCTATCGATGTTATGGTTGGTATCACCAACTTCCTCGTGCCGAATCTCCCGGTCTAAGCTAATTGTCCCACTGAGCGGTGTATCCGGGCAGTGTAATTCTCGCTCTCGAGCCGGTCAAAGCACCCATCCGATACAATATCCAAACCTATGCCTGAGCAAACTGACACTATAGATCTGACTAGCCGTCGTCAGATTATACTGTGCATCTGTGGTCTGATGACTCTCGCTGTCTGGACTGGGGCCGTACCCGGTGCTGAAGGGGCCATCACACCCGATCAACCGAACAATACGACTCTGGGAGAAGGAACCAATCTATCCGGGTATCCGAACAACATGAGCCTGGAAGATCTCCCCCTCTCAGGGTCTAAAGATACCCGTCCGGAACGAATCTTCTTTTCCGACGATATGGACATTCGTGATACTCAGGTCAACAATGATACCCCACCAAGTCGGGAAAGTATCAACCCGGGGGAACTCGCACAATACGCCGATATTTCGTACGATTTTACAGCGCCCGCACGAGCTGTGAATGGAACAACCGTTAATCAATTCCGGAAACAGCAACTGCGCTCGATTCCATTTAAAACAACGTCATCACTCCGATTCACTGGTGGGATTAGCGGTCCATCGCCCACAGAGAAAGGTGTTGTCAAGGGGTTGTACGGTGTGATACTCGGCTTCTCTCATGGCACCAAACCCACATTTGATATGGGGATTGACTATAGGACACCAGCTGGGCCCCGTATCGAAAACCGGTTGAACGTATTCCCCACCATCATTCGAAAGAACGGTGAGATCCTGAACTTCGTTGACTATCGCATTGACAAAGGAGAGCTCCCGCCGGATGAATGCCAGAAAGATAAGACAGTCACCGAACAGCATAAGCACGACAACACAACGAAGACCCACTACAAGCGACAATACCGAACCTGCCATTTCTATAGTGTTGGGACAGTGAATGTTTCCCGCGAACTCCAGTTTGGAGACGGGAAAAAGATCATTCAAAACGGGAGTGGCGGTGCAGTTGACGGCCGTGTCATCGAATATGAATCGGGTCACATCCCGACGTCTTCGTCGACGAAGCTCAGTTTAACAGCAACAGTCAACGCAACAATCAATCATACCGTCCAGCGGCAAGTGCGGTACCACACTGGGTTAAACCCTCATCATCGCATGTGGGGAGAATGGGAGAACGTGTCTGACCCGGTGAATGAGGTCAACCAACGCTTCACGATAGTCAGCAGCAACACTCACAGGGTTCCCGTTAAAAAGACGGTTCCTGAGGAATTCACAGTCCATCAGACTGTGATTGATGTTTCAGAGTCTCAGAAAGCACTCGTGTTCAATTTTCAGGGGCCACAAAGTAGCGAGGGAGTCGGCCCAGGTGCGTTTATCAACAATCCACTGTGGAAATACATCGTCATAAACGACGTCAAAGCAATTTCGAGTGGGTACAAGTCGTTTACCATGAGAAATTACCGCAGAGCATACGAAACATATAATGATGGATCTGGGAGTTTTGTTTCGGTGCCTCACGTCCTCACTCAAGAACTGTACATGCAGCATCGAGCTCCCAGAATAAAGACTCTCAATCAAAGCCGGGTCGATATGACGACCATCTCTCGCGGATACCAAATGGCAAATGCGACTTTTACGATCCAAGAGCGACCCCAACTTCCATTTAATGTCGACCTCCGCTCGGTCAAACCAGGCTCATATCGGAAAATGGCGTTTGTCCAGGCCCCGAGTGCAGCAGACGAAATCATCTCTATCCATCGCGAATCGTATGATTTGAAGACAACGCATGTCCCATATCATGGTTCGACGTTAGAATACGAGCAGCTAGGGAATGGGAAATTGAAAGTCCAACTCTTCGACTCCCACACTGGTGAACCACTGTCCGGAGAAACGATTCACATACTCGGTGGCTCTCGGTCCGAAGCCACTACCGGCGGCGATGGCGAAGTCATCATCAACGCCCAATCTCCGGCTATCGAAGTCACATACAATGGAGATGACTGGTTGAATCCCTGCGATTCTCAGGTTCCGCCGCCAGATGATTGTGTCTTCATCGGGGGATCGCAGACCACCATCTTGTTTGCAAAAACGGATACCCTTCTGCAATCCGCCATCGACATGATCTGGAATTTCTTAGTGATATCTCCGCTCTGGCTGATTTATATTGCCTGGAAAATGAGCGATGGACAACTCATGGAAATGAACACCAGCTAAACTGGCCGGGGAGTTTCTGAGTCGAACAGGGTGGGGGATTTCGATTATTCGTGGGGTGCTCACAGAAAGGCTCTCCACAGACAGGTGCTCTACATTGGCGTACTTGCAAAATTCCTAGGAAGCTAACGTTTATATTCGACTTTAGATTTCCCACCCAGTATCACAATAGCCATGAGGCTCTTCAGACTCAGACGCACTCTCAGCAGTGCATCGCTTCGTTCACACCGAGTGATCTCGGTTGGGTTCGTTCCTATTTTCCTGATGTTAGCAGTATCGTTTTCGTTCCCACAGTTTCCACTGATTGACTTTCTAGCTCCTCTAAAGGCCGCATACGAATGGTTCGTCGGGAAGATAGTCAAAGGACTGCTAAGTGTAATTGAATCAATTTTGATCGGTATCACTCGTCAATTCCTTTTCTTCGAAAACCCGCGTAATCGACCTGCTCTCACCGAACTTTATGACGCGATGACTTATCTCTTCATAGGAATGTTGTCGCTTGCGATTCTTGCCTATGCGCTGGCCATGCAGATATTCCCCTCCTCGCCGAAGGTGGATCCCTATCGATTCGGGGAGCGAATCCTAGGCGCTCTTGTCTTTGTAATAACCGGCAAAATAGTTCTGGCTGAAATCATCGACCTAACTCAGTTTGTTGGCGAGCACTATCTCTATCCGAAGGGCGGCATGCACATAAATTGGGCCTCGGGTTGGCTTGGAACGGTGATGGGTGGTGTCGGTGCTGTCTGGGCCAGTCTTCCTCTCGCGATCTCGTTAGTAGGTACAATCCTGACGAGTTTCATAGTGTTCTGGGTGATTTTAGCGATGCGGATGTTGCTAATCTATACGATTTACGCCCTCTTCCCGCTGTTCATGGGGCTCTGGATTTTCGATTTTGGCCCCGGAAAGTACGGAAAAATGATCGCGGATTTATCCTTCAAGATCTTCGCCGTCCTCCTCGCATTCGGAATTATCATACCCGCAATATTAGCAGTCGGCTCGGGTTTAGCTAGCTCCAATGGAGCAAGTGCTGGTTCATTCGATTCAGGAGAGGCGGCACTAGACGACCAGAAACTCAGTTCAAAGGAAGCATATGAATCGTCTGGAGACCCTGATGCCTCGTTCAATAGTGACGCCTCAGGGGGTATCGCAGGTGCGCTATTCAGTATATTCGCGATGTTGGGTAGTATTTGGCTGTCTATCGCGGTAACATCAAGCGCGCTCGGGATGATACTGAGTGTGAGTACAGGGGGAGCAGCGGCCTCCAGGATCCGTCGCGGAGGTACATCGCGGGCCACCAACGCAATCCAGGGCCAGCAAGGCGGAGTTGGTCAGGGCCAGCCGGGTGGGGCAGGCAGGGGACCTGCAGGTTCAACGCCCGCTGCCTCCTCACCCGCCGGGTCTCAGATGGGTGCTGGAAACTCAGCTGGTACTCAGCAATCATGGGGAGCTGGCAGTCACACTCAGACGGCGCAAACTCTCGATAATATCGACGAACCCATCGACACGGGTCATAGTTTGGGCGCTCGAGCAAAACACGCTGGTGGCGTAATCAAAGACAAAGGTGGCTCTCTCGCAGAGGGTACACGATTTGAAGGAAGATGGACAGAAGCGTCTGAGAAGACCAATGACCTGAAACAACAGAGTAAGCTGAAAGTTGGAAAGACCGCTGATGAGGTCTCGTCATCCGTCTCAGGGAAAGCTCTCCAAAACGACAAGATAGAACTTGCGGCAAGCAAGGGGTCGGCAGTGGGTTCCTGGTTGAAGTCGGGTGCCGACAAATTAGGAACAGCAGGAAGAGTCTACAAAGATGCGGTAATCTCGAATAACGGGCCTCAGGTGATCGGTGCCGCGATGCGCAACTCCGACATCGCTCGGCCGCAGTATCCGGACCACCAATATCCGGATGGATTCAATCAGGATCGCGTCGGGGGTGCGGCGCCCGAAGAGGTACCTGATGACATTACGGGCACTGGTGCCCCAGAAAGTACGGTCGCCGACACCGACGATGCGCCCGATGTTGGCGCGTTTAGCTCTCGAGAGCAAGGTGGCCCAGACACCGAGGCCTCGGCCGAAGACGGACCCACGGGTGACAGTGGGTTCACCGAAACGGGGGCCTCACCCGGGGAGGTTGGGAACTTCCAATCAGCGGATCGTGGTGAAGACTCACTTGACTCGGAGTCGGAGTCGGAGTCTGATTATACCCAGGGCGGCCAAGCTGGAGAGGTCGCCAATCAGTACCCCTGGTATCGCCCAGGGGAAGGGGGTTCAGTCCCTAGAGATTCCCATTCAAGAGGAAATGGAGACACGACGTTTGGAGAGGATCTAGTCGTTAACGAGGAGAACTCGGCCGACGCAAACGACTCGAATTCAGATTCTGACTCCTGGATACACGCCGGTTCTGTCTCACCAAGCGCGTTTGATGAAGAACCACCTATATCACCCGACGAAGGAAGCGTCCGAGCAGACATCGATGAACCGATGGAAGTTGAAGATCTTGACACTGTTACCGTAGAGCCAGAGGAAGGTATAACAAGACAAATGGAAGTAGCCACGATGAAAGGCACGGAATCGGGGGAAGAACTGAAATACGCAGGCTTTGGGACCGATGAGAGTGTTCCATCTGTCAGCAAAGGTGATGTCGTTGAATTGAATGACGTCAAGTGGCGAGACCATCCAAAGACGAGCCAATCTGCTCATTCCGAGTTTGATGACATCCGTGAAATTGATGATATCCCGGATGGTGAGCCGGTCACATATATGCAGGCTCAAGCCGACAAACACTCTACTGTCAATCACCTGAACGACCGCTCAAACGGGTAAGCTGTAAAGGCCGTCGGGGTAATCTCCGAGACGACAATTTTGGACCTCTGTCGCCAGCAATAGATGGACAGCCGCAGCCGAAGTGTATCCATCTTGAGCCCACTGGGGCGGTCGTCGCCTTGGTCACCCGGACTGCAGGTTTAGGCGGAGGATGGCTAACGGTTTTAAAATGAGTTAGAATATGGCTGTCCACATCACCAATGTCCCGAGATCCAGTTCCAGTCCCGAATGATATCCTTCGGGTGACCTACATCGGCGATTTCACGATGATGGAGTTACTGTGGCTGGCAGTCCCTCCAATCCTGCTCGTGATGCCAGCGCTGTTCTTGGAGGAAATTCCGCTCGTCGGGGCAGCTATTCTCATTACGATAGGGATCCTCGGCGTTGCAGTCCTCGTTGTAAAGACTCCCCCCGGACAGCGGCCGTTCAGTTGGGGCCTCGCAGCGACCCAATTCTGGGTTCGAGACCAACTCGATGCTAATACCTACTACCTGAAGCCCCGAAATCCGACGGAAAAGGTACCCACGTACCAAAATACGGTCTATACTGCTGAGGATATCTCGACAGAAACCGAGGACCGTTCGCTCGGTGACGTTGAAATCATGGAAAATGGACTCCAGACTGGTCTCGAAACTGCAGCCAACTGTCGAGAAGCGCTTGATTCAGAGGAATTCCATCGCCAGTCCTCGGACAATACGGATGATGAATCGTCCACCACACAAGACACCGATGTAGAGTCGGGTTGGTTCTCGAAGCCGACTCTAGCTTTCCTCGACTTTCGTCAGGAGGGTGATCAGGAATGAGCCAAGGGGAAGTCGATACAGGGGACTCAGAACCCTCACAAAACCCGGAATTCCTCAATCAGGCAGTCGAACTCGTCGAGGACTTGGGCGACGACCCTCCGGAGACTCTCATCTCGGCATTAGAAAATGCGGCTAGTGGAGACATCTCAGCGCGGGATATCGCGATCGAATTCGGAGAGCGCAATCTGGAAATTGATGAGGTGGAACTCGATTCGCAGACAAAAAGTCGGATCCGGACGCTGGCAGAGGCACTCACTGACGAATACTCATTCGCGCCGGAGTCTGTTTTCGAGACGGTGGAGCTCCGGTCCGAGGAAGATGTCTTAGCGACGGTGAGGGATATTCATGAGGGCCATGAGCGAGAAGAAGCAGAGAACAAAATTACGACCTTACTGACTGCTGCCCGGGAAGCAGGCGTCTCCGTGACCACCCGTGACGCTATCGCAATTCTGGAGGGTCGAGACGACACATCGGACTTCGAGGCTGAGACATCTGCGCTTCCGACCGATCAGCACGAAGAATCAGCTCCCGATGACGAATCTCCCGAAAAGACCAATGGGGGCGATTTAGGGCCAGATACCCGTTCAACTGATGAAGGTACTACGACTGACTCCTCCTCCGACGACACGCCGGATGAGAGTGGTCTATCGACTGGCTCTAAGCTGAATTTCGATTCCGACAACGCTGGCGGTGAGCGTGAGCAGTCACGTAATTCGAGTCATCAGGAGTCTACCCAAGCCCAAGAGTCAGGATCCACTCCAGAGCGCCATGCCCCTTCGATAATCCCTCCACTCGACGAGGATAGTGTCGAAAGGCCAAGTTCGAACCTGGAAGCATACTTGGCCACTCATATTTACGAAATTGGCACAGTACACATCGGCGATATCCTACAGAGAGACAACTCTACGCAAACAGGAGTCTCGGATGGGTCCGTTGATAGCAGCGGAACCCAATTCAACCCGGAGCCGGACTCAGAATTCACCGATCCAGAGCGAGCAGATTCAACGAACGATGAGTCGGTGGAGGACTCTATCGTTTCTCACCTAGAGGAAACCAGCCCCGACAACCTCAGTGAGGAATTCCAAACTGTGGTGGATTCCCCCACAGAGGAAGAGAACGAATCTATCGGACTTGACCTTGACACCGAAGGAGCTGAGATCCGGGTATCATCGCCTGTCTCGGAAACCACCAGTTCTGACACCTCTCCTCCGTCACCTGCCCCCTCGAGCGTGGAAGAAGAGTCAGAGGGTAACTCTGGGGGAGAAGTGGGGAAAAACTCGGATGAGAGTGAGCTGTCCCAGTCGGTGGAGCCGAAGAGCACGACCGACAACCAGCAGATCGTGAGCAGTGAAGATCAGGGGCAAGAGGTATCAGCGGATGAATCGGTGTTTGAGACGTCCAAAATCCCGCCTCAGAGCGATACTGAATCGACTCAACTGGGTCAGGAATCAGAGACGGATGGGCCTGTCCCGGACCCGAAAGGGGGCTTCGATAGTTCCAGCCTGACCGGTGATGCCCACCGTACAGAGGGTAGTCGGCCAGAAGCCCGCGAAGCAGGAAATAGTGTCCTGAATATCCCGAATTACGCTCAGGACACTGTTGACCTGAAATTCGTCTTCGACGAAGACGACCCCTACCTACCTGACGACGTCGATGCGAGCGGGATGGTCGCGATAGACGATGAGACATATGCTGCAATTACGCGTGTCAAGCCCCGGAACTGGTCGATCCTCACGAACGACTCAAAACACAGTATCATCCGGACCTTCCAGTCGTCGTTCCTGTTGTCTCTCGACTTCGATATCCAGATAAAGTGCTACTCGACTGAATTCCGGATCAATGACCACATCGAAACGGTCGAAGCCACGTCCAGCCCGACTGTCGAACAGTCGGACGACAGCCCCCCAGTGGCCTATGGGCGACGATTCTATCCCAACTGGCTTCGTGAATTCATCACCAGTAACGACATTTCGCAGCGGGAATTCTATGTCATCGTCACCGTCTCGAAATCGCAGATCGCGGAATTCCAAGACCGCCAGGCGCTCATCAACTCGCTGAAAGACACTCCGGCCATCGGTGAGATAGTCTCTCAGTTCAGTAGTGATCCGACCGAGGAGATAACTCGGCTCCAGTGTCTCCGAGAACTCAGTAATCGAATGGAACAGGTCAAGCGTGGACTCGGGGCGATCGACGTCGAGGTTGACCCCCTTGAAGAGAGAGATGAAGCATTGAGTGTAATCTATCAGTATCTCAATGATCAAAAACCGCTCGAAGGGACGTTCTCCAACACCCCCTATACTTCTAACACACAGTCAGCTTCGGGCATCGCCTTCGATGATATGGATACTCAAGAGCAGGGCAGCACTACCGGGAACGGAGTAGACGAATCAGAGATAGTGGTTACTGATGACCAATCCACGGATGATAGCGGCCTCCTGGATCCGATCCGGGAAAAACTCCCATGGGGTGGTGACCAACACGAGACCCCCGCTTCAGAGAAGGATATCGATCTCGGCTCGATCGATGACAACCTCATGACGAAAGCAACTGAGGAACTGCAGGGAGAAGGCCGAGAAATCACACCAGACGCTCTCAAGCAGAAGGTTGTAGAGTTACAGAGACAGGAAGAAGACACTGACGAACACACTTCTGTCGGAATCGAGTTATCCTCTCGTGTTCGGGAGCGGACAGTCAACCGTGCCGTCGCGCCCGAAAAAATCGACGACGCTGAAGATATGATAACCCGTGTCGGCGCGGATGGAAACAAGCGGTACGTCAGAGAGTTCATCATCCAAAACCTGCCCGATAGCGTCTCCTACACGTGGCTGGACTCACTGTTTACCGGGGGGCTGGAAACCGATGGCGCCCATCTCAATATCACGTATCAGATTAGTCCCTATGAAACGACGAGTGTGTTGAGCCAACTCGAAAGCGTCAAAGGCTCTCTCAAGTCGAAAAAGCGGGGGAAGTTGAAAAAGGGGAAGATCAACATCGAGGAAGAAAACGCGAAAATCAGCGACATCGAGCGGATCACGACGGATTTGAAAACGAGCTCCACCAAGCTCTTCGACTTTGGCCTCTACGTTGAGGTCGTCGCTGAATCGGAAGAAGCTCTCTTCAAGGGTTCAAAGGAAGTTCGGCAACTCCTCAAACGGGAAAAGACCCGACCGGTCCCCCTCTACAATCGCCAACTCGATGAGATGCGGACGATGGCACCGTTCGGCAGAGACTTTGCCCAGACTACCTACCCCATCGACGTCCAGGCGCTCTCTCGGTCGATGCCGTTCATCGATCCGTCCGTTATCCATCCTGAGGGTGTCCTCGTCGGTATCCAAGAGTCGACCGCGTCTCCGACGATTGTCGATCGTTTCGAACTGTCGGGATTCAATTGGCTGATCTCTGGGAAGATCGGGTCTGGCAAGACGTATCTCTCGAAGCTTCTGAATTGTCGGCGCTATTTCACCGACCCGGATACTGAAATCCTGATCATCGACCCCCGGAACGAATTCACTGACCTTGTTCGTTCGCTCGATGGCCAAATCGTCAAATTCGACAGTGGGACGATCATCAATCCTCTGGAAATCAAACAGGTCACGGACAAGGAGGCGCTCGAAGAGATGGAGGGTCACCCGTATACGACGAAGATCAACAGTGTCGTGGGCTTGCTCAAAGCCCACATCGAGGATCGGGGGACCCTCTCAAAAGAGGAAGAAGGTGTCCTCAGACGGGCTGTTCGGTTCGCGTACCTGGGAAAGGGTATCGTGAAGGACGTCGAGACGCACGGAAACGAATCCCCCATCATCCAGGACGTCATCGACATTCTAGAACATATCGAGCAAATGCAGGACCCGAAAGAATTCCTGGATGTCCCAGCAGGTATGGAAGAGTATATCTCCGAGATTCAAAGTGATACGGTAGCAAAGGCGAGCCGATCCGGACGCTCGAATGACCGAGTCGCCGATTGGGCACAAAACGTCCGCCTAGCTCTCGAGGATTTCCAACCCGGGGGCCAGCGTGCGAATCTGAACGGACAGAGTAACGTCTCCCTCGATAGCCAGGTCGTCCAATTCGACCTGACGTCGATCCCAAAGGACGACAATGATATCTACATGCACATCATGCTCGACTGGCTCTTCCAGCGAGCAAAAGCGAACTCTGGCAGAAAGCTCGTCACCATCGACGAGGCTCACGAATTGCTTGATAAGAAGATGATCCGCCAGTCGATGAATACGTTCGTCAGAAACAGTCGCCACTACACTGTTGGACTGAACCTCATCTCCCAGACAGTCGATGAATATCTGAAATACGATTCGACCAAGGAAATGTACGACCAATTCGACTGTCGGGCCCTCATGCGTCACGAAGACCTTGGTGATGCAGCTGTCGAGTCACTGGGGCTCACGCCAGCAGAACAACAGTACGTCCTTCGAGCACAACCGGGCCGGAACGCCGAATATTCACAATGTCTCCTCTACGTGAGCGAAATCGGGAAGATGCAACTCCAGATATACTCTTCGCCCTTCGAGGATCTTATCATCAATCGTGAAAAGAGTGCATATGCCTATCTCTACGATAGAGGGCTCATCTCCCAAGATGAAATCCCAAAACATCAGCGAAAGCGAGTGAAACAGGCTCTCGATAGCCCCCCGGGCCAAGACGACATCAACTACAGAATCTGAATCACGCCCTACGAAGCGGTCTCAGGGAGGTGGTGAAAAGGCGGGGCGGTGGAGTGTTGCGGTACAGCGTGAATAGGAGCCATAGAGATATTTCCTGCCCCCTGGCGAGGCTAACGCTTAAAGTAGCCAGTAGGGTACGATTCCTGAGACAATGAGCCGTAAATACTACCGAATCACGCCCTCTACCGAAGAGATCAATTCCGGTGACATCGTCCAGCACATCAGTAGTCTGCGGAATTTCATCTCTCACGAGTTTCAGAGTAGTTCAATTACGGAGAAGCTCAACTTCCTGGAAGATGACTCCTCTGACCGACCGGTCTTCGAATTTCTCGTCCTGACTGAGGGGGAGAACGCCCCCACCGAATTCTACTACAGCGCTCCGCCGGAGTGGGGGGATTCGCTCAAAGACCTGATCGTCGCTGCATACCCACCGTCGTTCGATGTCGACGAGGTAGACGTCGACCTCCGAGAAAAACTCGTTTCACCGGTTGAATACACTCCGGACAGGTTCCTCAATCAGCTCGTTCGCGATAATCTTCAATCCGAACTCCCCTCCGGTAGTAAAGCGGATATCAGAGGTGACAGCCGTGAAGATAGCTACCATCAGGAGGACGCTCTCACAATTGGTGACGCCGCTCAGACTTTGGGCACCGACTCGACACCTGGACTGGGAGACTCCGACGAACGGACGACCACCGTGCCCGATGACGGCGCACTTGAGGACGCTGCACCGCTGGCGCAACTCGAGC
>Ga0207720_101017_pt1 | contig 12486 bp, 10 predicted proteins | sample A23P2SouthBayCA_2_FD_187751 | JGI IMG/M metagenome (GOLD analysis project Ga0207720, IMG submission 187751) | Aerobic enrichment media microbial communities from Eden Landing Ponds, California, USA - A23 E3 (2) (SPAdes) | ecosystem: Environmental > Aquatic > Marine > Unclassified | place...
CACCGACCCCGACCGCAACGCCGACGCCGACCGCAACACCGACCCCGACCGCAACGCCGACGCCGACGGCAAACGCAACGCCGACGCCGACCGCAACACCGACAGCGACACCAACTGTGACGCCGACCCCGACCGCAACGCCGACGCCGACGGTGACGCCAACCCCGACACTGACACCGACGCTCACGCCGACGGGGACGCCGATACCGACGCCCACACCCACGGATTCACCGACAGCCACCCAGAACTCGGCCACGCCAACGCCGACGGAGTCGCCGACGTCGACGCCGACGTCGGGACTGACGTCGCCGAGTCCGAGCACGGACCGTCCCGAAGCGGCCGAGGACCCGGGACAGGACACCTCGACGGCGGACGGCCCTGGAATGGGCGTCATCGTCGCGCTGGTCGCACTGCTGGCGGTCGGTGACCGTCTCCGTCGACGCGAATGACTGCCGTCCCGCGGTCACTGCTCTCACCGGTCACCGACCGTCTCCGGCGGGCGAGAGCGGCGGTGGTAGACGACCTCCGTGCCGACCCGTATCTGCCCTACATCCTGGTGCTTGCGCTCGTGCTCGCGGGGTTCTGGTTCTGGCACCGCGTCCCGAACTTCGCGACGCGCGACGAGCGCTGGCGAGTGATCGACCCGTTCGAGACGCTGGGTTTCGTCGTCGCCGACCCGGGTCTCGACTCGCTCCGCGAAGGCGTCGACTACTGGCGGACCTACGGGGCGACGATGTACCTGTACGGCGCCGTCGCGCTCCCCGCGGTCGCGTATCTCTTCGTGACCGGACGGCTCGACCTCGCGACGGCGACGACCGACGCCTGGAGCGGCGGCCTGTGGACCCACTGGCTCGAGCTCCCGGGCTGGCTCTGGACGGTCACAGTCCTGGCGGCCAGGCTGACGACCGTCGCCTTCGCCGTCGGCTGTGTCTACCTGGCCTACCGCATCGGAACGGTCATGGACGGCCGTCGCGCGGGGCGACTCGCGGCGCTGCTTTTGAGCCTGACCTGGGGCTTTCTGGTCGTGGCTCACGAGGTCGGCGAGGACATCCCCTCGCTGTTTTTCCTGCTCTGTGTCGTCTACGCCGCACTCCGGTACGTGGAGACGGGAGCGGCCAACTGGTTCTACGCCGGATCTCTCGCCGGCGGCACCGCGATGGCGTTCAAACTCACCGCCGCCGTGGCGATACCCCTGCTCGGGGCGGCCGTTCTCCTGCGCGCGCGCCGCCCCGAAACGACGCGAGCCTCCGCGCTAGCGCGACCGAGACTCCTTCTCGCGGGCGGAGCCTGCGGCGCGGTCGCGGTGTTCGTCGGCTATCCGGGCGTGTTACTGAACGGCCCCGACGTCCTCCTCGACCGTATCGCGAGGGGCGCGGGGTCGAAGGGGTCGCTCCACGGCTACGTGAACGCGCCGAGCTGGTGGTGGCTGCTCCGCGGGTCGGCCCACGCCGCCGGACTGCCGCTTTTCCTCGCGCTGCTGGCGAGCGTCCCGCTCGGACTCCTGCGAGCGCGTGAGCCGTCGCTCGCCGGCGCCGGGGCCGCCCTCGCGCTCGTCGGCGTCGCCGTCTACCGACTCGTCTACTCGGTGTGGTCGTACATCCGCCCACATCACCTGCTGCCGGCGCTCGTCTTGCTGTCGCTCGTGCTCGCGGTGGTGCTCGCCGACTGGCTCGAGCGCCGTCCGGCCGTCGCGCGCCCCGTCGTCGCCGTCCTGCTCGTCACGACCGCACTCTACGCCGGCGTCGGCGTCCTCGGCTACGCGAGTCAGCCCCGGGACGAGGCGACCGACTGGCTCGCCGCACACGTCGACGGGAACGACACCGTCGAGACGTACGTCACGGACCCTCAGGAGGCGCCCGTTCCCCACGGCGTCACCGTCTCTCACCCCGGCGACCGGACGACGACTGTCGACGGCGTCCGCGTTCGGCCGTCGCGGACGGACTGGATGCGTGCGATGCCCGAGCGCTGTCCGGCGTTCATCGTGTTGAACGCCCACGAGTCGCTCCAGTACCTCGCGCCCGATGACTACAGTCGACGGGCCGCCCTGCTCGCCGACCCGGAACGCGAGGCGTACGTCCAAGCGCTTTTGTCCGGGAACTACTCCTACGAAGTCGCCGCGCGGTTCGGGTCCCAGCCCCGGTTTCTGCGGGCCGACCGGCGCCCCTCGGTCTGGCGCGCCGTCGTCACCGCCGGCGTCGTCCCCCGCTCCGTGCAGTACGGCGACAGCCAGGACCTCGGTACCGACCAGTACACCGTCGTCCTCCGACGGACCGGCCGCTGTCGACCCGGGGACGCGCCGCCCTCCGAGTGACCCGGGGCCGCCGATTGTCGCTGGCTGTCCGGGTCCGCCACCCGCCGCCGGGTGGCCCGCCCCGTCGCCCGTCGCCAGGTGGCCCAGCCCGTCGACCGTCAGAATCATATTACCGAGCGAATATCTGACGAATACAGATGCCCAAGATAAGCGTCGAAGTACCGGCGGAACTCCTCGACGACCTCGACGACCACGTCGGGGAAAACGGCAAGTTCGTCAACCGAAGCGAGGCGATCCGGGCGTCGATCCGGAAGACGCTCGACCAGCTAGACGAGATCGACGCCCGGCAGGGGCGCCTCGACGATGAGGAGTGAGCGCGCCGACTCGACAGGCGGCGAGGGCGCCGACCCGCTACCGGTCCCGCGGCTGGTGCTCGTCGCGCTGTTCGTCACGGCGCTCGTCACGGCGCAGGTCACAGCGAGCAAGATCGTCGCCGTCGGCGTCCCCTTTAGCGTGCCGCTGCGCGGGGACACGCTGTTAGTGCCGGCGGCGGCCTTCGCCTACGCGGTGACCTTCTTCGCCTCGGACTGTTACGCCGAACTGTACGGCCGCCGCGCGGCCACGCGGCTGGTCAACGTCGCGTTCGCGATGAACTTCGTCCTGCTCGGACTGGTCTGGCTCGCCATCGCGGCGCCCGTCTTCGAGTTCTCTCCGGTCGGTCAGGGCGAGTTCGAGTCCGTCCTCGGGGCGAGCACCGGTATCGTCGTCGGGAGCATGGCCGCTTACCTCGTCAGCCAGAACCTCGACGTGTTCACGTTCCACTGGCTGCGCGACCGGACCGAGGGGCGCATGCTCTGGCTGCGCAATCTCGGCTCGACGGCCACGAGTCAGGCCGTCGACACGGTCATCTTCATCGCTATCGCGTTCGTCGCCTTCCAGGGCATGGCGCTCGACGAGGCGGTCGGCCTCATGATCGGCCAGTATCTCGTCAAACTCGCCGTCGCCGGCCTCGACACGCCGTTCGTCTACGCCGTCGTCGGGTACGTCCGCTCGCAGAACGGCCCCGCGGTCGGCGCCGACGCGAACCCGGATCTCGACCCGGAGTGACTGTCTTCCGAGACACACCGCTCCGAGTGACAGCTCTCCGAAACGCTTTTTGACGCGAGCGGCCTCACTCCGAGCGAATGCACTCCGCTCTCGCGTGGCGCTGGCGCTCGCCCGCCCGGAGAGCGGACAGTGTCGCGACTGCGGTCGACCGGGCCTAACCCGGCGCCCGCGGGCGCGATGCTCACTCGTTCTCCCGCTCGCTCGCCCGCCAGCCATCGCTGCCGATCCACAGTCATGACAGACGACACTTCGACCGAGCAACTGTACGACCACACGACCGCCGACGACGCGCCCGCCGACCAGCCGCCGGAGTCCGCACCCGCCGACCAGCCACTGGGATCCGCGCCCGCCGACCAGCCGACGGTCACGCCCTACGCTGTCGCGGGCGAGGTCGATTACGACCGCCTGCGCGAGCAGTTCGGCGCCGACCCGCTCACCGACGCGCAGGTCGCCCGTTTCCCCGACCACCCCATGCTGCGCCGGCGGGTCTTCTACGCCGGCCGCGACGTGGACCGCTACCTCGCAGCCGCCGAGCGGGGCGCCACCCACACCGTCGTCACCGGGGTCGGACCTTCGGGACCGATGCACCTGGGACACGTCCTCGTCTTCTACCTCGCGAAGCGCCTCCAGCAGGCGACCGGCGCGCACGTCTACATCCCGCTCTCGGACGACGAGAAGTTCTACGCGAAAGACCTGCCCTTCGAGGAGATCGCCGCGGCGACCCGGTCGAACCTGCGTGACCTGCTCGCGGTCGGCTTCGACCCCGACCGCACCAGAATCGTCGTCGACCGCCTCGACGCCGACGTCCTCTACCCGCAGGCCGCCCGCCTCGCCGAGGGGATCACCCAGGCGACCGTCGACGCGACCTACGGCGAACCCGACAACGTCGGCCTCTCCTTTTACCCGGCGATGCAGGCCGCCCACCTCCTGCTCCCGCAACTCGTCCACGGCCCACATCCGACGCTCGTCCCCGTCGCCGTCGACCAGGACCCCCACGTCCGGGTCTGCCGGGACGTCGCCGCGAAAGAGCGCTTCGACGCGACCAAACCCGGCGCGCTCCTGGGGAAGTTCCTCCCCGCGCTCGACGGGCCGGGGAAGATGAGCAGTTCCGACGACGCGCCCGCCATCGAGTTGACCGACGACCCCGAGACCGTCCGCGAGAAAGTGATGCAACACGCCCACTCGGGCGGCCGCGTCGACGTCGACGAACATCGCGAACACGGCGGCGACCCCGAGGTCGACGTGGCCTACCAGTATCTCCACAGTTTCTTCGAACCCGACGACGAGCGCGTCGCCGACCTGGCCGCGCGGTACCGCTCGGGCGCGTTGCTCTCGGGCGAACTGAAGGAGGTTGCGGCGGAGCGGATCGGCGACTTTCTCGTCGGCCATCGGGAGCGACGCGCCGCGCTGGGTGACCTCGAGACGGAACTCGCGCCCTATCGTCTCCGCGAGAGCGAGCGCGAGCGATTGCGTCCGGCGGTGCTGTAGCTGCGTCTCTCCAGTCGAAATCGCTCCCCCACCCGCGACACTACGCGGACGCGGATTCGGCGAGCGCGACCAGATCTCCGCGGGGGAGGTCGGCGAGGACGGCGCGGGTGGTGCCGTCACGCTCCCAGACGACGGCCGAGCGGCCGTCCCGTTCGACGTAGGTCGCGCTCGCGCCGTCGACGGTCACGGCTTCGCCCTCGCCGACGCCGAAGGGGAGACGCCCGGTGGTTTCGACGAGCGCGACCGAGCGCTCGCCGTCGGTGTACTGCTGGACGGCGACCGTCACGCCAGCCTGGGTCGCGACGGTGGCGTTCTCGAAGGTGTAGCCGTCGTCGAGACGCCCGAGGTCGAGCGACGTGTTTGCCTGCGCGGCGTCGAAGCTGTCGTAGGTGTTGCGGCCGGCGAGCGCCAGACCGGAGTCGTCGGGCGGCCGGAACGTGCTGTCGCGGACGCTCGCGTTGATCGTCGTGTCGAAGTCGACAGTGACGCGGTACTCGCGGGCGGTCACCGCCGCGCGGTGGAGTCGGTAGTCCTCGGTGTCGACCCAGAGCGTGGCGTTCCACGGCGTCGTGGCGTTCGCACGGTCGACGCTGAGGACGTACGTCTCGCGCCCCTCGACCGTCTCGGTGCCGACCAGTTCGGTCGTGTAGTTTCGCTCGCCAGCGTACGCGCTCGCGTTCTCGGTCCACGAGTCTGTGCGGTTCGTCCACTCACTCGTGGAGTTCTCCCACCCGTTCGTGCGGTTGGCCCAGGCCGCTCGCGCGCGCTCGCTCCAGTTCGCCGGGACCGACCCGATCGACGCGTTCGCCGCCACCTGCTGACTCCAGTTGTGATGGGTCTGCTCGGACCAGTTGGCGGGGATCCGTTCGGACCAGTTGGCGGGGATCCGTTCGGACCAGTTGGCGGGGATCCGTTCGGACCAGTTGGCGGGGATCCGTTCGGACCAGTTGGTGGGGATCCGTTCGGACCAGTTGGTGGAGATCCGTTCGGACCAGTTAGCGGGGATCCGTTCGGACCAGTTAGCGGGGACGTCGTTCGCGGTCCAGTTCGCAGGGAGGTCGCCGGCCGCGGGGACGCGCTCGGACCAGTTCGCCGGCAGACCGGAGTCCGTCGCCGGAAGGCCGGATCCCGGACCGTTCAGTTCGACCAGCGTCAGGACGCGTTCGACGAGAGTCGAACGGTTCAGCCCGCGCCAGCGGTCGGCGAGAGCTTCGGTGCGGTTCGCGGCGGCGGAGCGGCCGGCCGTCGCGGCCGACCAGTTCGCGTCGGGGACCGGGGTCGAGAGGACGACGCCGTCGGCGCTGACCCACGCGACGGAGCCGTTCGTGCCGACGAGATAGCGGTCCTCGACACCGACGCGCACGCGGTCCGGGCGCGCCAGGACGTAGGAGACGTTCACCGACCGTTCGGCGGTGCCGTTGGCGACGGTGACCGTCGCGTCGCCGACGAGCGTGTCGGCGGTCGCGTAGCGCTGCTCGGCGCGGTCGAGGACCGTCTCACCGTCGGGCTGGTCGTCGCCCGCCATGCCCGGTATCGCCCCGGTAGCGGCGGCACCGACGAGCACGACGGCGACGGCTGCGAGGACCACTGCGGCCAGGGCCACCGGCGCCGTGATCGAACCGCGACCGTCAGTCATTAGCGACGGTTAGGCCTCGATCCGCTTAACCCCACGGACGGGCGGGGGAGTGATGGTTCGTGAAGAGAATGCAGCGACCGCAAACAGCGTGAACGCGACTGGCCCAGCGGCCGCAACCGCAAACAGCCTGAAAGCCCCCGCAGCAACTACTGGAACCGCAACCGCAGACAGCCTGAAAGCCCCGACGCGTTCGGCTCGCGCGCCTCGCTGCGCGCTTCCCTCCCTTCGGTCGGTCCAGTGCTTACGTCGTCGGGCGTCGCCGAACACGTCGCCCCTTTCATTCCCACCCGCACAGACTGTCGAACCAGCCGACGTGGGTGGGAATGAAAGGGGCCGGCCGCCCCGGGAAGGCGGACGACGTAAGCACCGCAGGAGGGAGTGGAACGAGCGACGAGGAGCACAGCGAGGCCCCCGACCGGAGCGGCCGGGGGCTTTCACGCTGTTGGTGGTCACCGTGTTCTCGGAGGTCGCTTCACTGCACACTCCTCGCTCCCGGCCGGCGAAGATTGATTTCGGTCCGTCCCCTGGCACGGGTGTGAACGACGCGACAGCGGCCGCGGGGGTGTGGTGATGGAGTTCGTCGAGTCGCTCCGGACGAGTACACGGTCGATCCGCTCGCACAAACTCCGGGCGACGCTGACGGTGCTGGGCATCGTCATCGGCATCGCCGCCGTGGTCACCTTCGTCACCTTCGGCGCGAGCCTGAAAGCGGACGTCGTCTCGGAGATCGAAGGCTCCAGCGCCAACGAGGTCTACCTCGTCGCGTCCGAGGACGGCGACGGCGGGTTCGGCGGCGCCCAGCCCGTCTTCACCGAGTACGACCTTTCCCAACTCCGCGAGATCGAGGGCGTCCAGCGGGTGGTGCCAAGAGGACAACTCGCTGTCAGTTCGCTCGCCCACGGCAACGACACCGTCGCGCGCAACCAGGTGACGGTGACCGACGAACGGGCGTTCGCGACGGCGACGTTCGACGAGGGACGGGCCTTTCGCAACGGCACCGACGAAGCCGTGATCAACCGTCCCGCCGCGCGGCTGTTCGCGGGCAACCTCTCCGCGGGGGACGAACTGACGATCACCCTCCAGTCGAGCGAGCGCGCGACGGTCACCGTGGCCGGCATCGTCAACGGCAGCGGCGGACAGTTGCCCTTCGCCGCCTTCAGCGACCAGCCGCGCGTGTTCCTGCCCGCCGACCGTTTCTCGCGAACCGTCCTCGAGAGCCCCACCCTGGGGGTCGACCAGACCGCCTACCCGCAGGTGACCGTCGTCACCGCGCCCGGCGACACGTCCGCGACCCAGGGGCGCGTCCAGGCGTACTTCGACGGGAACACCTCCGACGCCGCGCAACTGCTCCCACCGGGCTTCTCCGTCGGCGCCCAGACCAACGACGACCTCGTCGACCGCATCGAGCGGATCGTCGAGCGACTCACCCGCTTCGTCACCGGCATCGCCGTCATCGCGCTCGTGGTGGGCGCGGTCGGCATCGCGAACATCATGCTCGTCAGCGTCACCGAGCGCACGAGGGAGATCGGGATCATGAAGGCCGTCGGCGCGCGCAACCGCGACGTGATGCAGCTGTTTCTCACCGAGGCGGTTCTCCTGGGGGCGCTGGGCGCGCTCGTCGGCGTTCCGGTCGGCGTCGCTGGCGGGTGGGCCGCGACGGAGTACGCCGAGATCCCGCTGACGCTGGCGCCGACGTGGTTCGCGGTCGCGGTCGCCGTCGGCGTGGGCGTCGGCGCGCTCGCCGGCCTCTATCCGGCCTGGCGGGCCGCTCGCGTCGACCCGATCGACGCGCTCCGCTACGAGTGAGCGCGCCGTCGGCCCGTCTGCCGGCTCTCGCTGGGTGGGGGTGTGTGACACGCTCTGCCCGTCAGCAAAGCCTTAAAACGACGGAGTCACCTACGCGAACGTATGCAACACGTGAAGATTCCGCAGGACCGGATCGGCGTTCTCATCGGCGAGGGGGGTGAGACGTTGCGGGAGATCGAAGACCGGGCGGAGGTCCGCCTGGACGTCGACAGCGAGACCGGGCAGGTGAAAGTCGAGTCGACGGGCGATCCCGTCACCGCGCTGAAAGGGCCGGACATCGTGAAGGCCATCGGCCGCGGATTCGCGCCCGAGGAAGCCATGCGCCTGCTCGACGACGAGATGATGCTGTTCGACATCATTGACGTCGGCGCCGCCGCGCGCAACCAGAACGACCTCCAGCGCCACAAGGGCCGGCTCATCGGCGAGGGCGGGCGCACCCGCGAACTCATGGAGGAACTCACCGGCGCCTCCGTCGTCATCTACGGGTCGACGCTGGGGATCATCGGCGACCCCGAACAGGTCGACGCCGTCCGCGAGGCCGCCGAGATGATCATCGAAGGCGCCCCCCACGGCACCGTCTACTCCTTTTTGGAGGAGAAACACAACGAGATGAAACACAAGGGCCTCGACTACCACAAGTTCCCGGGCTGACCGACAGTCTCCGGTTCGGTCGGTTCTCTGCACCGTTCTCTCACCCTCCGACACCTGTAAGCGACAGCGACCCGAACAGCCGGCCGTGACGCCGCAGACCCAGACGACCGACGCGAGCATCCTCGATTTCCCGGCCGAGTCCTCGTATCGAGAGGTCGACGGCGTGCGGGGCGACGACGTGACTCTCCACGTCGTCACTGCCGGCGACTCCGACGACCCGCTGGTCGTCCTCCTGCACGGCTTCCCGGACTTCTGGTACGGCTGGCGCCACCAGATACCCGCGCTCGTCGAGGCGGGGTATCGCGTCCTCGTCCCCGACCAGCGCGGCTACAACCTGAGCGACAGACCCGACGGGCTGGACAGCTACCGGATGGGACGGCTTTCGGCGGACGTCGCCGCGCTGGTCGACTCCGAGGGCCGCGAGTCGGCTCACGTCGTCGGTCACGACTGGGGCGCCGGGGTCGCGTGGGACCTGGCGCTCCGTCGCCCCGCCTCCGTCGACCGCCTCGGCATCGTGAACGTCCCCCATCCGACCGTCATGGAGCGCACGCTGAAGACGAATCCCCGCCAGTTGCTCCGCAGCTGGTACATGTTCTACTTCCAGCTCCCGGGCCTGCCGGAGTGGTACCTCGGCCGGAACGACGCCGAGAACCTCGTGCGGACGCTCGAGGGGATGGCCGAACCCGGTGCGTTCACCGACACCGATCTGGAACACTACCGCGCGGCCTGGCGACAGGAGGGCGCTATCGGAGCCGCGGTGAACTGGTACCGCGCGCTCCTCCGGCGCCGAGACGACCCGGCCCGCGAGCGCGTCGCCGCATCGACGCTCGTGTGCTGGGGCGAGGAGGACGTGGCGCTGCTCCCCGAGATGGCCCGCGAGAGCCTCGATTACTGCGATGACGGCACACTCATCCGGTTCCCTCACGCCTCCCACTGGGTCCATCTGGAGGAAGTCGCGACGGTGAACGACCACCTGCTCGACCACCTCTCGGGGTGACCTCGGGAGCGGTGAGACGGACCACGGTGCGTCGATCCCGGGTCACGACGGGTGTTGATGGCGGATCTGCTCCGCGACCGTGCCTGGCACCGGCGTCCCGCACTGCCGGCACTTCCAGGTCGGATACACCCCGCCGGGCTCTTTCTCCATGTCCTGTTTGTACCGCAGGGTCGCCCCGCAGGTACAGGTGTGGCTCGGCCCCATGAGCGTCGGTTCGTCGCGTGTGTGAATAAATTTCGCGCCGCTCGCGGTGGGCGGAGGGAGTGGCGTCGGTGCGGGCGGTGTCGGTGCGGGCAGCGTCGGTGCGAGCGGCGCCCCGGCGCGAGTCTCGCGGGTCGACCGGTCCTTACTCCGGGGACGGCGACTGTCCGCCGGTGAGTATCAGCGTCGCGAGGGCGACAGCGACGAAACTCATGACGGCGTAGGCCAGTTGGGCGTTGGTGCTGTCCCCGATAACCAACCCGCTCAGGAGACTCACGGCCACGAGCAGGAGGAACTGTATCCTGGCCAACTGGGTGTGGAGGGACGTGCTGGTCACGCGTCATGTTCGCACGCAGTGTGTCAAGTCGCTTTTCATCTCCCCGCCGCCGTTCGCGACCGGCGCTGCCAGCGGCCCGACAGAGTGTCGCTCGCGCCGTTCCGGCCGACTCACGACATATAAACCCTGCTGTGAGACAGTGTGACAATGCACTGCACGCGCCGGCAGCGCCGCTCTGGCACCGGTGACCGAAGCATTTATATAGAATCACAATCAATCCTTCAGGTGACTATGGCTCAGCAGATGGGTAACCAGCCCCTCATCATCATGTCCGAGGACTCTCAGCGCACCTCGGGCAAGGACGCACAGTCGATGAACATCACGGCCGGGAAGGCCGTCGCCGAGTCCGTACGGACCACACTCGGTCCGAAAGGCATGGACAAGATGCTCGTCGACGATTCGGGCGGAGTCGTCGTCACCAACGACGGCGTCACCATCCTCGACGAGATGGACATCGAGCACCCCGCGGCCAACATGATCGTCGAAGTCGCCAACACCCAGGAGGACGAGGTCGGCGACGGCACGACCACGGCCGTCGTCATCTCCGGCGAGCTGCTGGGCAAGGCCGAGGACCTCCTCGACCAGGACATCCACGCCACCATCCTCGCGCAGGGGTACCGCCAGGCCGCCGAGAAGGCCAAGGAGGTCCTCGAGGACCTCGCCATCGAAGTCGACGAGGACGACCAGGAGATCCTCGAGTCCATCGCCGCCACCGCCATGACCGGCAAGGGCGCCGAGAACGCGAAGGACACCCTCTCGACGCTCGTCGTCGACGCCGTCCGCGCGGTCGCTGACGAGGACGGCATCGACACGGACAACGTCCAGATCGAGACCGTCGTCGGCGGCTCCATCGACGAGTCCGAACTCGTCGAGGGCGTCATCATCGACAAGGAGCGCGTCCACGAGAACATGCCCTACTCCGTCGAGGACGCCAACGTCGCCCTCATCGAGACACCCATCGAGGTCCCCGAGACCGAACTCGACACCGAGGTCAACGTCACCGACCCCGACCAGCTCCAGCAGTTCCTCGACCAGGAGGAACAGCAGCTCAAAGAGTACGTCGACAAGATCGCCGACGCCGGCGCGGACGTCGTCATCTGCCAGAAAGGCATCGACGACATGGCCCAGCACTACCTCGCCCAGGAGGGCATCCTGGCCGTGCGCCGCGCGAAGACCTCCGACATGAAGGCTCTCTCGCGCGCCACGGGCGCTCGCGTCGTCTCCAACATCGACGACATCAGCGCCGACGATCTCGGTTTCGCCGGCTCGGTCTCCCAGAAGGAGATCGGCGGCGACCAGCGCATCTTCGTCGAGGACGTCGAGGACGCCAAAGCGGTCACGCTCGTCCTCCGCGGCGGCACCGAGCACGTCGCCGACGAGGTCGAGCGCGCGGTCGTCGACTCGCTCGGCGTCGTCAGCGTCACCCTCGAGGACGGGCAGGTCCTGCCCGGCGGCGGTGCGCCCGAGACCCAGCTCGCGCTCGAACTGCGTGACTTCGCCGACTCCGTCGGCGGCCGCGAGCAGCTGGCCGTCGAGGCCTTCGCCGACGCCATCGACGTCGTCCCGCGCACGCTCGCCGAGAACGCGGGTCACGACCCCATCGACTCCCTCGTCGACCTGCGCAGTCAGCACGACAGCGGCGAGACCACGGTCGGTCTCGACGCCTACTCCGGCGACGTGATCGACATGGTCGAGGAAGGCGTCGTCGAACCGCTGCGGGTCAAGACCCAGGCCGTCGAGAGCGCGACGGAGGCCTCTGTCATGATCCTCCGCATCGACGACGTCATCGCCGCGGGCGACCTGAAGGGCGGCGCGCCCGGCGACGACGGCGACGACGGCGGCCCGCCCGCCGGCGGCCCCGGCGGCGGCATGGGCGGCGGCATGGGCGGCATGGGCGGTATGGGTGGCATGGGCGGCGCGATGTAAGCTCGGTAACCACCGACCACTCACGCCCGATAGAATCGCCCGCTCCCGCCCGGACGTAGATTTTCTCACCCGGACGGTGCATTTTC
>Ga0207720_101019_pt1 | contig 12419 bp, 9 predicted proteins | sample A23P2SouthBayCA_2_FD_187751 | JGI IMG/M metagenome (GOLD analysis project Ga0207720, IMG submission 187751) | Aerobic enrichment media microbial communities from Eden Landing Ponds, California, USA - A23 E3 (2) (SPAdes) | ecosystem: Environmental > Aquatic > Marine > Unclassified | place...
GCTCGCGGCGTCGAACAGCCAGCCCTCCTTCATCGTCCGCGCCGCCAGTGACTCGGCGGCGTGTTCACCCGCCAGCATCGCCGAGCGGCCGGCGTCGCTCGCCTTCCGCTTCGCCCACCGTAGCGCCGAGGCGAGGCCGTCGGACTCGGCGCGCCTGCGGGTCGGGGAGGGGCCGTCCTCGCGTCCGGCGGCGCCGTCGCCACCCGACGTGTCCGCGTTCGCGTCTCCGCCGCCGGTGCCGCGTCGGCCCCCCGTCTCGCTCGTCGCCCGTGCGGCCTTCTCGGCGTCCGCCGTCACCGATGTCCCGACGCTGTTGGCGTGCGTGAACCCCGGGATCGGCAGCGTCGCGAGCCCGGCGAGCCCCTGCTCCGTCAGGGATCCGGTCGGGCACACGGTCGCGCAGTGGCCGCAGGAGACGCACGCCGAGTCGGCCATGGTCTCCGCGTCCGACTGGAAGCCGATCTCGGTGTCCTCGCCGGTCCCCTCGATCCGGAGGACGCCAGACACCTGCACGTCGTTGCAGGCGTCGACGCAGCGCGCGCAGGTGATACACTTGTTGTGGTCGATCTGGATGAACGGCGAGGTGTCGTCCAGCGGCTCGTACTCGCTCCGCTCGTCGAAGACGCCGAACCGGGGTTCCTCGACGCCAGCCTCGATCGCGGCGTCCTGTAGCTCACACCGACCGTTCTGGTTGCAGGTGGTGCACCTGAGGTTGTGATCCGAGAGCACCAGGTCGAGGTTCACCTCGCGTGCCTCGCTGGCGTCCGGATCGTCGGTGCGAACTTCGACCCCAGCTTCCGCCGGCTGCGAACAGGCCGCCACCAGCTCCCCGTCGGCCTCGACCGTGCAGGTCCGGCACGTCGAGCGCGGCCCGATCTCGTCCGAGCAGGCGCCGCCGTCGCGGTCGTACGCGCAAAGCGCCGGGACGGTTCCCTCGTACTCGACGCGCTCCATCGCGTCGAGCAGCGTCGCGCCCGCGGGCACCGACACCTCGGTCCCGTCGACGGTGACGGGCACCGTCGAGGCGTCGTCACCGCCGACCACGTCGCCGGCATCGCCGCCGCGGGCCACGTCGTCCTCTCTCTCCCGGCAGCCGCATGACCCACATCCGCACTCGCCGCCCTCGCTGTCACCCACTCCGACGGGTGGATCCGAGGCGGTTCCGGGCGCGAACGTCTCGGTCAGCGGCGTCGACGTGCGGGGGTCCGAGACGCGCGTCGCGTCCGGAACCCGCGGGAGCGGGTCGCCCCCGTCGCCGCCGGCCCCGTCGGCGCTCACGGGTCACACACCCCCGCGGGACAGCGGCCGTCGGCGTGCGCACGCAGGTCGGCCGCGAACTCGTCGAGCGCGGTCGCGAGCGGCCGCGCGGCGTCGGCGCCGAACCCGCACAGCGAGGTCCGTCCCATCGTCCGCGCCAACTCCCGCAGTCGCGACTCGTCGAAGGTCCCGGCGTACACATCGCGGAGCAGCTCGTGGGCACGGACGCTGCCGGTCCGACAGGGCACGCACCGACCGCAGTTCTCCTCGCGAGCGACGCGCATCCGTCGTCCCGCGACGGCGACCGGACACCCGCCTCCGGAGCCCTCGTCGAACGGTTCGATCGAACCGTTCGTCCCCAATCGGGCCCCGCGCAACGCCGGCGCCGACGCCGGCGTGTCGAGGTCGCGGGTCAGCCCGCCGAACTGACCGCCGACGCAGGCGAACGCCCCCGAGCCTCCGGGGTTCCCGGACCCGTCGCCCGGCTCCTCACCGAACTCCTCGGCACGGAGCGCCCGTGAGAGGCTCGTGTCGGTCGGGATCTCGACCGTGCGCCGCTCGGGGCCGACGACCGTCACGAGCCTGGTTCCGGGGTCGGCGGCGTCCGCATCGAGGCGCTCGGGGTCCGCGACGGCCCGCTCGACAGCCGCGAGCGTTCTGGGCGTGTGTACGAGCGTCGGCCGCTCGAACAGCCCCCACGTCTCCGGGGCGGGGGGCCGGCGTCGCGCCTCGAGCCGGTCGTTCCCCTCCAGCGACTCCAGCACGGCGGTGTGTTCGGCGGCCATGTAGCCGGGCTCGGCGGCGACGACCTCCACCGTCAGATCCGTCTCCGCGGCGACGCGGTCGCCGACGGCACGCACCCGTTCGGCGGGGACCGGGTCGTTCTCCGGGAGCACGGCGACCACGTCCGCGGCTCCGACCGCGCTGGCGGCGACGACCGCGCCGGCCACGACCCGGCCGGGCAGGCTTCCGAGCAGCAGGCGGTCGCCGTCGACCTTCGGGTCCGCGTCGAGGCCGTTGATCACGACCACCGGGTCGCCGCCGGCCGTCCGGGCGTCGCGCCATCCCTCGGCCAGCGGTTCGTCCTGTCGGGCGTCCCCCCAGCCGCGGCCGCGGACGCCGAGATCGGACACGGTTTCGAGCGCGCCGGATCCCAGCGCGGCCGGCGACTCGAACGTCGTGGGGTCGGCCCACCCCGCGCCGCGGAGCGTCCGTCGCGTCCCGGCCGAGAGCGGCCCGTCGCCGACCGGAAAGTCCTCGGGCGCGGGGTCGTGGTCGACGACGACCGTCGCGCCGTCGACCGGAAGGTCGCCGTCGGCGAGGACGCTCACCAGCCCCGCGGCGCCGTTCGGGTCGACCGATCGGTGGACCGCAGTTCGGCCGTCCCGACTCACGGCGACCAGCGGCAGGTGGACCGTCCCGGGCGACCCGACGGCGAGCGTCTCGATCGGCGGGCCCTCCGCGTCGGTCGCGGCGTCCGCGGCCCGCCGGGCCGCCTCCAGCACCGCGCGCCCGTCGGGGTCGTCGAACGCAACCCGGACCGTCGTCCCGACTGCGTCGGCTGTGGTCATGGCTCACGGTTCCGTCGATTCGGGCAAAAACGTTCGCACGGTCGGCTATGGCGGCCCGCCGGCGGTCCCGCGCGGGTCGGGCGGCTCCCGGATCGGTCGCCGCGCCGCCCGGGTGTCGCGTGGACCGGCCGTCCCAGCGGCTCACTCGAGGCTGACGCGGGTGCCCGCTGCGTCCGAGCGCTCGACGGCGTCGAGCACGCGCTGGACCTCGTAGCCGTCGTCGAAGCTCGGGGAGAACTCCCCGGACCGCGCCACGCTCTGCAGGAACTCGTAGTTCTCGTGGACGAACGTGTGCTCCCAGCCGATGACGTGTCCCGGCGGCCACCAGTGGTCGATGTACGGGTCGTCCTCGTCGGTGACGAGCACGGTCTCGTAGCCGCGGGCGTCGCCGGTCATGACCTCCAGTTCGTTCAGCCGCTCCAGCGAGAACTTCACGCTTCCCTCGCTCCCGTGGACGGCGATGGTGTGGTCGTTCTTGTGGCCCTCCGTCACGCGCGAGGCCTCGAAGGTGGCCATCGCGCCGGAGTCGTACTCCACCTGCGCCGAGTAGGCGTCGTCGACGGTGACGGGCCGCGTCTCGCCGTCCTCGCCCTCGACGGGCCGCTCGTCGGTGAACGTCCGCAGGTGGCCGGAGACGCTCGCGGCCTCGCCGACGCGGTCGCCGACGAGGAAGCGCGCGAGGTCGACGGTGTGTGCGCCCAGGTCGCCGAGCGCGCCCGACCCGGCCATCCCCTCGTCGTTGCGCCAACTCCACGGCGCCTCCGGGTCCGACAGCCAGTCCTGGAGGTATCGGCCACGGACCTGTCGGACCTCGCCGAGTTCGCCGTCGTCGATGAGTCGTTTCGCGTACCGGATCGCGGGGACGAACCGGTAGTTGAACGCGCACGCGGCCGGCACGTCGGCCGCCGCGGCGGCCTCGCGCATCTCCTCGGCCCCCGCGAGCGTCGGCGCCAGGGGCTTCTCACAGAGGACGGGCGTTCCGGCCTCCAACGCCGCGACCGCCGGTTCGACGTGGAGGTGGTTCGGCCCGAGGTTGTAGAAGGCGTCCACCTCGTCGATCACGTCGCGCCAGTCCGTCGCGGTGTGGTCGAAGCCGAGCGTCTCCGCGGCGTCGGCCAACGCCTCCTCGTCACGGCCGACGACGGTGTGTCGGTTCGTCTCGGGCGCGTCCTCGAAGAACATGGGCAGTCGGTCCAGCGCGTTCGCGTGCGCCTTGCCCATGAAGCGGTACCCCAGTACGCCGATGTCGATGGGTTCGTCGGTCATTCCGTGGTCACCTCACTCCGACCAGTACGCGTCCCCGGGGGTCGTCTCGAAGCGCGCACGCTTCAACAGGTCGACGGCCTTCTCGAGCCCCTCCCGCGAGGAGGTGAGCGCGTCCTCGTGTTCGATGGAGAGCGCGCCGTCGTAGCCGACCATCCGGAACGTGCTGACCACGTCCTTCCAGTGCTCCTCGCCGTGCCCGTAGCCGACCGACCGGAACAGCCACGATCGGTGCTCGCTGTCGGCGTAGTCGGTCGTGTCGAGCACGCCCTTCTCGCGGGCCTGCGCCTCGTACACTCTCGTGTCCTTCGCGTGGACGTGGTGGATCGCGTCGTGCTCGCCGAGCACGCGGATCGCCTCGGTCACCTCGATCCCCTGCCAGTAGAGGTGTGAGGGGTCGAAGTTGGCGCCGACGCGCTCGTTCGTCGCCTCCCGGAGCCGCAACAGTCCGTGTGGCTCGTACACGAGCATGTTCGGGTGCATCTCGATCGCGACGTCGACACCGTGGTGGTCGGCGTGCGCGGCGAGGTCCGACCAGTAGTTCTCTGCGACCTCCCACTGGTACGCCTCGGCCTCGGCGTGTTCCGTGGGCCACGGCGCCGTGATCCAGTTGGGTACCTCGTCGTTCGGGCCGCCGGCCGGGAGCCCCGAGAAGCAGGTGACGGCGTCGACGCCGAGCTCGTCCGCGAGCTCGATGGCCTCCCGAAGCTCGCGGTCCGCCGCGTCCGCCGTCTCCTCATCGGGGTGGAGCGGGTTGTTGTGCGTCGCGAGCGCGCTCACGCGCAGGTCGTGTTCGGTCAGGTCCGCCCGCAGCGCCTCGCGCGCGTCCTCGTCGGTCAACAGCGCTCCGCGGTCGGTGTGATCCTGCCCGGGGTGGCCGCCGACCCCGAGCTCGACCGTCTCGACGCCGATACCGGCGAGATACTCGAACGCGTCCGCGCGCGATTCGCCGCCGAGTGGTACGGTCAGTACGCCGATGTCCATGCTCGCGGTTTGTACAACGGACCGAATAAATCTATATGTCGGACGAGGAACTGGGACCTCCGCGCGACCGACGGCGGATCGACGTTCCGGCGCTCCGGGCCGGCGCCGCCCGGCTCAGGCCGCGGCGTCGCGCTCGGCCGCGCGCCTGTCCATGGGGTCCTCCAGTTCGCCCATTACCTCCTCGAAGGCGTCCGTGGCGGTGACCAGTCCACGGATCTCTCCGTCGGAGATGACGAGCGCGAGCTCCTGTCCCTCCACCTGGAAGCGGTCGATCGCGTCGGAGACGGTCGCGTCCGGCGAGAGCGTCATCGGCGGGGCCGCGATCGTTTCGAGCTCGATGTCAGGGTCGTCGAGCACGTCGACCTCGCGGAGGAACGCCGGGACGTACACGATCCCGAGGAACTCCTCCCCGTCGTCGCCGACGAGCGGGAACCGGGTGTGGGGGCGTTCGCGCATCCGCGCGAGGTTCTCCTCCCAGGGGTCGCCGGTCGACAGCGACACGATCTCCCCGGGCGGAACCATGATCTCCGAGACGGTCCGCTCCCCGACCCGGAGCGCGTTGACGACCTCCTCGCGGCGTTCCGCCGAGAGGTCGCCGGCCTCCAACGTGGAGGACAGTTCCCGGCGGAGGTCGGCCCGTGACTCGACCCTGTCCTCCTCGGTCTCCAGCCACGCGCCGGTCATCTCCACGCCGAACAGCTTCAGCGTCCCCTTCGCGACCCAGTCGCCGAACGTGATGATCGGCGAGATCAGCGCGTGGAAGTAGTACAACGGCGTCGCGCCGTAGCGGGAGACCTGCCGCGAGCGCTCCACGCCGAGGTACGTCGGCGTCTGCTCGCCGTGGGTGAGGTGCAGGAGGTTGATGATCACGAACGCGAGGATCGCACCGGCGCCGACCGACGCGAGCGCGGTGTTCTCGAACACCGGCGCGAACAACGCCGCGAGCGCCGGTTCGGCGACGATCCCGACGGCGATGCTCGAGGCGGTGATCCCGACCTGACAGGTCGTCAGGTAGATCTCGAGGTTCTGGGTCATCTCCCAGGCGCGTTCCAGAGCGGGCGTGTCGCCGACGAACTCCGCCTCGGTAAACTGTCGTGCCCGCGTCAGCGCGAACTCGATCGCGACGAAGAAGCCGTTCGTGAGGATCAGGCCGATCCCCGCAACGAGCCTGATCAGGACCTCCGGCGTCCCCATCCCTGTGGTAACCATCGCCTCCGGGTTGCCGAGGGAAGTCCAAAAACCGGACGGCCGACGAGGGCGGCGCGGTCGGCTACTCGTCGATCCGAACCGTTCGCCCCTCGTCGGTCGAGCGGTAGATGCCGTCGATGACGCGCTGGACCGTCAGCGCCTGTTCGACCGTGTTTCGGACCGGCGCCTCGCCGGTCGCGACCGCCTCGAGGAACGCCGCCTGTTCGGCGCGGTGGGTGTCGACCTCGCGGGTGTCGACGGTCGTGTCCGTGAGGTGATGGCCGCCACCGATACCGTTCTCGAACAGCGTCAGGTCGCCGTTGCCGCGGTCGAAGCGAGCGCCGGCCTCGGTCCCACGAACGAAGAAGTCGTTGTTCTCCGGACGGTTCGTCGCCCACGCGGCTTCGAGCGAGACGGTCGCGCCGTCGGCGGTACGGATGAACGCCGAGACCGAGTCGTCGACGTCGAAGTCCTCGGGGCCCGAGTCGTCGCCCCACATGTCGATGTAGGTGTAGTCGTCGCGGCCGCCGAACTCCGAGCGGGCGACGCCGGAGACCTCGACCACCTCCGGGAAATCGAGGAAGTGCAGCGCGAGGTCGATCGCGTGGACCCCGATGTCGATGAGGCTGCCGCCCCCCGAGACCGCCTTGCTCGTGAACCACGAGCCGCGACCGGGGACGCCCCGGCGCCGCACGTAGTTCGCCTCGACGTGGGTCACGTCGCCGAGGCGTCCCTCGGCCTGATAGTGCTTCAGCACCTCCACGGGCGCCGCGAAGCGGTTGTTGAACCCGACCATGCAGATCCCGTCGGCCTCGCGGGCGGCCTCGACGATGCGCTCGGCCGACTCCAGCGTGTGCGCCAGCGGCTTCTCCAGTAGGACGTCCAGCCCCCACTCCAGCGCGGAGACGGCGTACTCCTCGTGGAACCGGTTCGGCGTCGTGATCAGGACGGCGTCGACCGCGTCGTATAGGTCGCCGGCGTCCTCGTACGCGTGCGCGTCGAACTCGCGGGCGAAGCGCTCGCGCGCGTCGGCGTCGACGTCCATCCCGCCGACCAGGTCGGCCCCGAGCGATTCCAACCGCTCGCCGTGGTGGTGGCCGATGCCGCCGAGCCCGACGATGCCCACGCGAACCCCCGACGGATCGAAGCCGTCGACGAGCGTCATCGTCGCACCTCCTGGAAACTACTCGAAAGAGAGTACCACATCATGTTCGAGTGGAGGGGAAGGGGGTCAGTATAGTTGTCGCTCCCGTTCCTCACGCTCGGACTCCGCCTCCGCCTGCTCGGCGCGGTTGCGACGCCCCCGGAGATACTGACGGGCCAGCGGGAGGAACCGGTTCTTCCCGTCGCGCGCCAGCGCGTACAGCCCGTACACCCACGGGACGAACAGCAGCGTTACCGCGGCGAGATACAGGGCGCTGACCATCCTACTCGGCCTCCTCCCCGCGTGAGTCGGCCACCGGCTCCGTCTCCGTCGTCTGCGAAACGCCGTGGACGAGCGCCTCGCCGGTCGCGTCGTCGAACAGGTGGACCTTCTGGCGGTCGAGCGCGACGTTGAGCTCGTCGTCCTCCTCGAGCGTGCTGTCCGGCGAGACGCTCATGAGGAGACTGTCGTCGCCGCTCACGTCCCCGCCCATCCCGGACTCGGAGTCCTCCGCGAGCATGAGATAGACGAATATCTGGTCGCCCATCGGCTCCATGACGTCCACCTCGGCGTCGATCAGCTCGGTCGGGTCCCTCGCGTCGTCGAGGAACTCCTCCGGGTAGACGTCCTCCGGCCGGACGCCGAGCGTCACCGGCGTTCCGGGAGCGATCCCGGCGCCCTCGGTCGGGAACGTGACGTCGTAGTGGGGCGACGAGAAGCCGGACGCGGTCAGCTCCCCGCCGGTGAAGTTCATCGCCGGCGACCCGATGAAGCCGGCGACGAACTCGTTCGTTGGCTCGTTGTAGCAGGTCAGCGGCGCCGCGAACTGCTGAAGCTCGCCCTCGTTGAGGACGGCGATGCGGTCGGACATCGTCATCGCCTCCGCCTGGTCGTGGGTGACGTAGATGATGGTCGTCTCCAGTTCCCGGTGGAGCCGCTGGAGCTCGGTGCGCATGTGGACGCGTAGCTTCGCGTCCAGGTTCGCCAGCGGCTCGTCCATGAGGAACACGTCGGGCTCACGGACGATCGCGCGGGCGATGGCGATGCGTTGTCGCTGCCCGCCCGACATCTCGTCCGGCATCCGGTCGAGCATTCCCTCCATCTGAACGATACGGGCGGCCTCGTCGACGCGACGGTCGATCACCTCCGTCTCGTAGTTTCGCAGCCGCAACCCGAAGGAGATGTTGTCGTACACGTCCATGTGCGGGAACAGCGCGATGTTCTGGAACACCATCGAGATGCCGCGGTCTTTCGGCGGGAGCGTCGTCACGTCGCGCTCGCCGATGTTGATCCTGCCGTCGCTGGGCATCGTCAGCCCCGCGATCATCTCCATGGTCGTGGACTTCCCGCACCCGGAGGGGCCGACGAGCGTGATGAACTCGCCGTCCTCGATGTCGAGGTTCATCCCCTCGACCGCGGTCACGTCCTCGTAGCGCTTCGTCACGTCCTCGAGTTGAACTCGTGCCATTGTTGTGTGGGATTACTCTTTGAGTGCGCCCGCGGTCAGTCCGCTCACGATCTTCTCCTGTGCGACGACCACGAGGATCGCCACCGGCACCACGGCGATGATGCTGCCCGCGGCCATGATGCCGTACGTCACCTCGAACTGCCCCGCACGCTGGAGGCTCAGCAGGCCACCCACGATGGGCGCCCAGTTGGCTGGCTGTCCGTTGTTCATCAGCTGGCTGAAGAAGAACTCGTTGTAGACGGAGATGAACGTCAACACGCCCGCCGTCGCCACGCCCGGCGCGGACAGGGGAATGATGACCCGGAACAGCGCGCCGAGCCGGGTCGTCCCCTCGACCCGAGCGGCGTCCTCCAAGCCGTCGGGGATCTGCCCGTAGAACGTCGTGAGGATGAAGATAGACAGCGGCATGAACAGGGAACTGAAGGGGAGGATCATCGACCCCGGCGTGTTGTAGAGAGAGAGCCCCGGGACCACGTTCCCCGTGAACAGCTGGTACAGCGGGACGAAGAACGCCGCCGGCGGGAAGTAACTGATCGCGAGCACCAGCAGCATCAGCGGCGCTCGCCCCGGGAACCGCAGCCGGCCGAACACGTACCCCGCGAGGCTCGACAGCAGCAGCACGATGGCCGTCGTCGACAGCGCCAACACGAGGCTGTTCACCATGTATCGCAGGAAGTTGACCTTCCGGAACACCTCGACGAACACGGAGAAGTCGACCGCCGCCGGAATCACGGCCAGCGGCACGTTCTCCGGAGTCACGCCCAGCACCAGCAGGAAGTAGAACGGGAACAGCGTGGTCGCTAGGAAGAAGATCGTCGCGACGTAGAACATCGCGCGATACGCCCGCTTGGGGTCGTCGATGGCGCGCGAGACCCACCGTTGGAGCGGGCCGCGCTTCAGTTCCGGTTCGCTCGCGACGCCGCCGTCGGTTCGTGTGTCGTCTCTCATAGGTTCCCTCGCGCGTAGCCCACGATGTACACTGAGACGACGACCCCGATGATGGCCGCCGTGACGAACGCGATCGTCGCCGAGGAGCCGAGCATCCGGTTGCTCCACGTCGTCACAACCAGACACGACAGCGACGGGACGGTCGTACACCCCGCGACGGTCTCGATGAGGCCGTAGATCCGCATCGCCTGGATGGTGCGGAACAGCATCGCGACCAGCACCGTCGGCAGGATGATGGGCAACGTGATGTACTTGAAGCGCTGCCACGGCGACGCGCCCGCGACCTTCGCCACGTCGAAGAGGCTCCGGTCGATCGATTGCATCCCGGCGAGGATGAGCAGCGCCATGAACGCCGTCGTCTTCCAGATGTCGGCAACGATGACGATCATCGTCGCGTCCTGCGCGTTGGCCAGCGGCGTCGTCGTGAGCAAGCCCAGTTGGTTCAACAGCGCCGGGTTCTGTGAGGTTCCGACGAGGAAGCCGACGTTCGGCTGGAACATCAGATAGAAGATCATCCCCTGGACGACGATCGGTATCGCCCACGGGAGGATGATCGCGACCCGGACCCAGCGCCGCCCGCTGAACTCCTGATCCAACACGAGCGCCTGCACGAACCCGATGAGCGTCTCGAAGGAAACGCTGATCACCGTGAACACCAGCGTCACCGCGAGTGCGCTGTTGAACAGCGCGTCGACCGTCAGGTTCTCGGGCAGGAACGGCGACGGCAACAGCGCGGACCGTTCGCCCGTGAGGATCGCCACGTAGTTCTCGATCCCGACGAACGCGCCGACGCTCGACGCGCCCATGCTGTCAGCGAACAGCGAGATCCGGAACGTCGACAGCAGCGGCCAGAACGCGATCACGCCCAACAGCAACAGCGCCGGCGACAGGAGGAGATACGCGTACTGCGTCTCCGAGAGGTTCTCCATCCACCTGACGGTGTTCACGTACACGCCCGACCGCTCCCCCGGCGGACCCCCCGTCTGTTGTTCGGTGCTCATGACACTCGGGTACAGTGGTACGGTAGCTCGATGCTCATGTCACTTGGTAACGATTGTATATTGCGGTAATAAGTGTATGGTCCGGTCCCGCTACGCCTGACTCTCGATCGACTCGATCGACTCCTTCAGGTCGCTCATCGCCTTCGTCGGCGTCTTCTGTTGCCGGAGACTGGCGTTCACCTCCTTGGCGATCTGGGACGACTCCTGGGGCCAGACGGACGTCACCGGTCGCGGCAGCGCGTTCTCCCCGGCGACCTGCAGGCTGTCGACGTACCGGCCGATGAGTTCGAGTTCCCGGGTACGCTCGGTGTTGATCAGGTCAGCGATGGGCGGCGTCCACCCGCCGATCTCGAACATGCGAAGCCGAACCTCGTCCACCTGCAGCGCCTTGAACAGCTGGAGCGCCGCACGCTTGCGCGACCCGGTCGCGTTCGGGTTGAGCGTGAGGTGCCACCCGCCGAGCGCCGAGGTGCTCCCGCCGATCGACTCGTACGGGGAGTCCTCCTGTGACACCGCGTACGGGACCGGCATGACGCCGAGGTCCTCGCCGAAGACGTCCTCCGCGCCGTTGATGTTGATCGAGTACGGCCAGTTCCGATGGGCGACGACGTCGCCGTTCGTGAACGGCTCCCGCGAGGGCTCCTCGGTGTACTGGACGACCGCGTCCGGTGAGATGTCCGCGTAGCCGTCGAGCGCGACCTCGTCGTCGCTTCCGTTGATGAACGTCCGCATCATGCGGATCGCGTTGATGACGTTCTCCTCGTCGACCGTGACCGGTCGGTCTCCGATGGGGCCGAAGTAGTTCTCGAACTCGCCGAAGTACGACCCGCCGTGGGAGCCCATGAACTCGACGAAGTCACAGCAGGCGAGACCCTCGTAGGAGGAGCCCTGCCAGGTGAACCCGGTTTCGGTGTCCGTGGCCTCCATCGTCTCCGCGACGACCGAGGAGAACTCCTTCCACGTCATCGGCTCGGTGGCCCACGTGTCGAAGTCCTCGTCGGTGTACCCCGCCTCCCGCATCAGGTCCTTGCGGTACTGAATGGTCGGGAAGTCCGCGAACAGCGGGATCCCGAACAGATCGCCGTCGGCGTTCTGGGCCGTCGCGACCATGTTGTCGAGGTAGTCGTTCTGGACCTGATCGGTGATCGAACCGGGTAGCTCCTCGCTGAGGTTCGCCAGCTGCTCGCGGGCGATGAAGGGAATCGTCCAGCCGTTGTCCATCATCAGGACGGTCGGCCGCTCCTGACCCGCCGAGAGGATCTGCTGATACTGCGAGCGTCGGTCGCCGGTCGTGAACGAGCCGGCGAGGAACTCGATGGAGATGTTCTCGGGGAGCCCCCCGTCCTCGCGGAGCGTCTGGACGATGTCCTCGGACGCGTTCGCGAAGTTGGAGTCGGCCGCGATCTGGATTGTCACGTCCTCCTCCGGCGGTTCCGTGTTGATCGGTCCGTCGCCGCCGCCGCCGCCGTCGCCGTCGCCGTCGCCGCCGCCCATACACCCTGCCAGCCCGAGGGTCGCGCCGGCGCCACCGGCCGCAGCGAGATAGTCTCGCCGCGATACTCCGTTCCGTTCGGTGTTGTGAGACATCACCGAGA
>Ga0207720_101020_pt1 | contig 12414 bp, 12 predicted proteins | sample A23P2SouthBayCA_2_FD_187751 | JGI IMG/M metagenome (GOLD analysis project Ga0207720, IMG submission 187751) | Aerobic enrichment media microbial communities from Eden Landing Ponds, California, USA - A23 E3 (2) (SPAdes) | ecosystem: Environmental > Aquatic > Marine > Unclassified | place...
GCCTCTCGATCTCGTCGCGGACGATTGCCCTGATTCGCTCATCGAGGTCGTCTTCGTCGATGTCGAGATCGGGAAGAGGCCGCAGTTCATCCAGCGCCGCATCCTTCCGGTCGTCGTCGGCCTCACCACCGAGATAGAGTTCCTGGCTGTTCTCGTAAAGATCGGTCAGCGTGGAACGAGGGATGCCGGAATCTTCGGCCACCTGTCGTTTGCTCTCACCGTTGGCGATGCGCTCAAAGGCGTGGCGGGTGTTCAGGAACTCCTCCGGATCGACGTGGAGGCGCTTGTCGTCGCCGACGTAGAAGCCACGCGGGGCCCGTCCAGTCCACTTCCCCGCTCGCTGCGCGGACTGGATACCCGAGTTGATACGGTTCAGCTTCTGCTGGTGCTCGATCTTCGCCAGGTCCCCCATGATGTTCGCAATCATCGTGTACACGGTCTGCTGGAGCGAGGGGTCGTCTACCCGGATGGAAAGGCCGACATCGAGACTCTCGATCCCGGCGTTGTTCTCCAGGCAGTGCTGGATGAACTTGTGAATCTCGGTCGGACCGAGGCGGGAGAGGCGACTGATTTCGTGAACCACCACGACATCGTACTCACCGTCGGCGACGGCGTTCCAGAGACGACTGTACTCTTCACCACCGACTTCGTCAGTCCCGGAGATGATGTCTGCGTACTCATCAACGTCCTCGATCTCGGAGTAGTTCGCTTCGAGGTGTTCCCGCGCTTCGTGCAGCTGGCGTTCCAGGTGTTGGTCGGCGGTCGAGACCCGGGCGTAGATGGCGGCTTGCATCACACCTTCTCGTCCGTTCGCATTTGAATTAAACACCCCCGATATACCGACAGGGTGACGAGAGGCTATACCTTTCTAACAGGGGTGAATCGGGGGGGTAACCAGTAAATCGCTACTCCAGAAGCCCATCTCAGGACGCTTACCCCTTAGAAAGTGTCAATATCATCCGCTCCAGAATACGATTTCCGGAATTCGCCCTCGAACTCGTAGACCTAGCCGCGCTGTTCCAGGACCTCGATGTGGTGCTCGATCTCCTCCGCTCCCATCTCCATAATGTCCACGACCTCTTCGGCGGTCGTCCCACCCTAGTCCTCGATGATGGCGAGCACCTGCTTCCGCCGGTCACGCTGGCTCTTGCTCTGGCCCGTCTCGACGACATCTGCGTCGAACTCGCCCATCTCGGAATCGATGCCGACCTGCTTCATCGACTTCCGGACCAGCGAGAGGACGAAGACCGCATCCCCTCGCCGGACTTTGTCGGAGAGACGCACCCATGCAGACGCCTCAGCGAGGCGCTCGATGGTCTCCTCCGCCGGTAGGTCACCGGCACCAGGTTGTCCTCCTCATCGGCGTTGGCGAGACGAGCTTCAGGAACTCATCACGGAGGTACTCTCGCGCCTCCGTGTTTGCTTCCCGAATTGTACGGCGTCACCTCCTCCTTCGCGTAGGCAATGTACGCGCGGATCGTCTCGCGGGAGCTCTCCGGCTCGATGCTCTTCTGCTCTTTCTCGTTGAGGTCCTCGCCGAGTTCCTTCTTCGCTGCCGCCCGACGCGACCGCATCATGTGGTCGATGACATACTGATCGGTCTCCCGGTCGGGGGAGTCGCTGACCATGAACATCAGGTCGAACCAGGACATCAACGTCGGGCCCAGGTCAACCGCTGTGCGCGCGGCCGGTAGGGGTCGAACCGTCCCTCCTTCGGGTTCCCCGCCGCCAGCAGCGCCGTGCGCGAGTTCAGCGTCGCGTTGATGCCTGCTTTGTTCACCCGAACATTCTGGCTCTCCAGGGCGTCGTGGAGCGACGAAACGGCGTTGTCCTTCACCTTGTCTATCTCGTCGATGCACGCGACGCCGCCGTCAGCGAGGACGAGAGCGGCGGCTTCAAGGCCCCACTCGGTGTCTCCGAAGTCGTCGGCGACCGCCGCAACGGTCACCCCCGCCGCAGTGGCTCCCTTTCCGGAGGCGTAGGTCGAGCGCGGCGTGAGTTCATCGACCGCCTGAGAGGTGGTCGATTTGCCGCAGCCCGGGTCACCCATCAGGAGAACGTGCGAGTCGCCCCGCTTCTGTCCGCTGCGGGACCACCCTCGAACATCTGGAGCGCGATGGCGAGCTTCACGTCTTCGTCACCTTTGTGCTCCAGATTGATCGACTGAACGAGGAGGTCGTAGGGGTCACCACGCTCCCCAGCAGCGATGCCCTCAATCTCGTCCAAGTGCTCGGAGACGTCGATATCCTTGAAGGAACTCTCTTCGCGGACGACTGCCCGCCCGTCTACGGTGGTGTCGAAGTCGCGCGTCTGGTCCCTCCCCGGCTCCTCGATGTCGAGAATGACGCTAGAGTCTGCCCGGGAACCGGCTAACGGCCGAACGTCCAAATCAACGCGTTCGACACCGTAGCATTACTTGGGACGCCGGACTACGTCGCTCTCGTCTCCGATGTCGCTCTAGGCGCTGTCCCGGCCGGAGGAGACGGTTTTTTAGACACAGCACGACGAGCACTGAACCGTGGCCCCCGCAATTACGCACTTTCTGGTCGGTGCTCCAATCTTTCTGGCCTGTGCGGCCCCGTTCGCCCTCCGGTACGATCTGGATCGTGACTGGACGATGTGGTTGGTTCCGATCGGCGGTGTCTGGGGTATGCTGCCCGACTTCCACCACGTTGCGCCAATATTTAGCGAGTCTTTCCGAGCTGTACACTCATCATCGTGGGTGACACTGTGTGCCTTCCACTACCAACTCGATACACCCTACGTTGAGCAACACGGACTGGACTTGATCTTCATAGCTGTCGTTGTCTTCTGTGTCGCACTCGAGGTGTATACGCTCGCAGAGCGGATGCAGCCACAACTCCCCGTCGCAGAAACGGAGCTCGAACGGCTGTCAGTAGTGATAGTTGCGACTGTGAGTGCGGGTGGATATGGGGTCCTCCCATTACTCGCTGCGCTCGGCGTCGTGGATAGCTATCGTGCGGTCGCTGGCCTCGTCAAGCATACCAGTGGGCGTGTCGGCATCCTTGTGTTGCTCACCGGGGCGGTGCCCCTTGCGGTTGCGTTCGCAGGCGGGTTTGAACTTCTCAATCAATATCGATCAATTGTGAAACCGCGGGTTAGTGTGCTTTCGGGCGCTGTATTCGGTGTCGGAGCATGGCTCGTCGGGACCGTTATCGGCGTGCCCGTATGGCGGCAAGTCGTGCTCGGAATGTCAGGTTACAGAATCGTCGTTTACTGGCCAAGTCTCGGCCGCCTGGTTGGATTCGGTCTCATATTCGGACTCGTCTACTCGTTAATTCACGGCGCGTTTGATTCACACGCACAAGGAACGGATGGTACGAGGATAATGACTCATACTCGAAAATGATTCATATATTAGTACACTACATCTCTGCTGCGCGCTACCACCCCAGCGTTACCATGTTCGATTGATTGCTGCTCTGTAACTGCGCTCTGCTTGTTTTGCGACAGTGTCCCAGTCGTACCGGCGTGCCCGTTCGACCGGTTCAGTTGGTGGGCGCTGGTCGTCAAGAACTGCTCGGAGTTGAGTGGAGAGGGCTTCGACGGTTGGCTCAACGAGGAAACCGGCGTCGCCGATGACTTCATCTGCGGCTGAGTCAGGGTGGTCGGCGGCGACGACGGTGCAGTCGGCAGCGATCGCCTCGGCGAACGTGATGCCGAATCCTTCCCGGGTGCTCGGGGAGGCGAAAATGTTGGCAGCGCGCATGTGACCGAGAACCTCCTCGTAGTCATCAAGGAAACCGAGGAACTCAATCTGGTCGGCGTGGGAGAGGTTTTCGTGCTTGGTTTCTAAGCGGTCGCTTTCCGGGCCGTCGCCGATGATACCCAGGGTGGCCTCATAGTCATCGGCGACGGCATCGAAGGCGTCAAGCAGGACATCGACGTTCTTGTGCTCGATCAGGCGCCCAGCGAAGAGGACGTCGTAGCTCTGCTCAGGGAGGGGGGCGTTCCTGATCTGCTCGGTGTCGATGCCGTTCGGGACAACCTTGATACGGTCACGATTGGGGCCGATTGTTGCGAGGCGGTCGGCGGTGATGCCTGAGACGGCGATGGGGTGCTGTGGCGTCAATGCGGTAATACGTTCGGTGAGTTTACCGAATGGTGCGAGGTAGCTGAGGTATTCCCCCCAGTAGTCGCCCCAGACCTCGTGCCAAGTCGTGACGAGTGGAGTGTCGGTTCCGAGGGTTGAAAGTTTGGCGGCGAGGACAGGGAAGTACGGGAAGACAGAAGCGACCACAAGGTCGTGTTCATTCCGGCGGAGGTGTTTGTTTAGTGGACGGATGGAACGGGCGGCGAAATCAAGGGCCTCGGTGATGGATCGGCGGTCCTCCGTATAGAGTTCCGTTCCCGGGGCCACGGCACGAAGCGTCATCCCCTTGTGGGTGGTTTTCTCGGGCGCATCCCAGAAGTGGCGGCCGTAGATGGTGACGTGGTGGCCTTTGTCGGCGAGGCGGGTGCCGATCTCGTGGATACGTTTTTCGGCACCACCGGTGATGAAGGGGTAGACGACGTTGGAGACAAAGGCGACCCGCATTATGGATTTGGTTGAGACGTGTTCGGAATACTGTTTCGAATATTGGTTGTTCAGTCTTGAATATTCTTTCCGATATGAATCGGATTCACATAGATTTCCTATCTTGCCACATAGTGGCGGTTTATGTATACTACAATCAATTCATATTTGGACCTTTAGACCCCAGCATAGCGTACTCCTATTGCCGATCATTGCTTAGAGCGATTCTACCGGAACTGTGTGATTGTTGCAAAAACACTATTCAACTATACCTATCATCCCACTATAGGATGACTCCTAATCAAAATAATCTGGAAGGGGATGTGGCGGTTATTACCGGGTCTACACGTGGTATCGGCGAATCAATTGCACGGAGGTTCGCAAAAGAGGGAGCCATCGTCGTGATAACTGGACGATCTACATCTTCAGGGAAGACTATTGCTGGGTCAATCAGAGAAATGGAAGAACAAGCGACTTTCGTAGAAGCCGATATGCGTTCTCCAGATGATATTTCGGCCTTATTTGAGGCAACGGTGGACGAGTTTGGTACGGTAGATATCCTCATCAACAACGCTGCTGTACAGACTGAGACGGGGGTTAGTGAAACTACGCTTAATGAATGGGAACTCGTCCTCGAGACAGACTTTCGCTCCTACTGGCTTTGCGCAAAACACGCGAGTGAATACATTGACCAAGGTAGTATCGTCAATATTTCTTCCAATCATGCATTCACCACCATGCCGTCACATTTCCCCTACAACGCAGTCAAAGCCGGAATCAACGGGATGACTCGTGCGATGGCGCTTGATTTCGGGCCAGATATTCGTGTTAACACAATTAATCCGGGATGGGTCGCCGTTGAGCGAACAACCGAGGAGATGAGTGACGAAAAACGCAAACAGCTTGCGTCAATCCACCCTATGGGCCGAATCGGAGCGCCAGAAGACGTAGCCGGTGCCGCCGCGTTCCTCGCTAGTGAGGACGCAGCGTTTATCACGGGGACAAGTCTCCTCGTCGATGGTGGTCGGTCTGCCGTGATGCAAGACGATGTGCTCCCGGATTATCGGGAAGTCCGGGAAGACTGATTAGTCCTCTACCAGCCCTGTAATTAGATTCTCGACTGCCCGGTCGTGGACACGGTTCACTGCTTCAGCGGTGTTCTGTGCGTTATGCGAGCCCAGAATTACGGAGTCAAACGTCGTGAGGGAATCGTTTTCCGGAAGTGGTTCTTCTTCGAAAACGTCGAGTGCGGCACCGGCAATAGTATCTTCCCGAAGTGCGCTAACGAGTGCTTCCTGATCGATGAGTTTTCCACGTGCTGTGTTGATGAGATAGCCATTCTCCCCAAGTCGGTCCAACTCGTCGGCCCCGATTATATGTCGGGTTGCTTCCGTGAGCGCACAGTTGAGACTGACAACGTCCGAACGTTCGAGTAGTTCATCCTTTTCGACCCGTTCGATTCCCGTCTCCTCGACGAGTGTCTCCGGGAAGGGCTCAATATCTGAGCCGAGAACATCCATCCCGAGGGCATGGGCACGTCGAGCCACGGTCAAGCCAATATCGCCGACACCGATGACGCCGAAAGTCTTTCCCGCAAGCGACGTTCCGCGAGGACAGTACCAATCACCGTTTCGGACAGCCCTATCAATATGATGGAGTTTACGAGTTAACATAATCGTGTAGCCGATGACGACATCCGCGACCTCATCGTCAAATGCACCGGGGGTATTGTACACTTTGACGCCGTGCTCCTCAGCTGCCTCGGTGTCAATAGCGTCAATACCTATTCCCCATTTTGAGATGACCTTCAGCTTATCTGCTTTCGAGATCACCTGTTCGGTAAATTCGTCGTCGCCGGCGAGTACTCCATCGTACTTATCGATAATGTCGAATAGCTCGCGCTCTGTTAGTTGCTGATCAACATCAGCGACATCGTACGCGATATCGTTGGCGGCGAAATGGTCAGCGTAATCGTCAATAGAGTCCAGGATAAGTGGACACGATATCAGAACGTGTTGGGACATTTCACTCGGAGGATATAGACTGCATGTAGAAAGGTTTGTGATAGTGAACCGGGGCTACGAAACGGTGTCTGAGTCCCGTTCTTCACCAACACCTTGGATGTAGAACTCCCGGTCAGAGTAGTCAATGTTGTTTGCTTCTATCTCATTCTGAGCGGACGTTTCTTCTGCGGGGGTATCTTCGCCAGGGTTATTCGACTCAGGAAACGTGTCTCGGTCCGGGTAGTAGAACCGCTGCCAGAGCCGGTCTGGAATGGGCCCTTCGTTTGAGAACCCCCGGTACGTACCCCAGAACTGGAGAATGCGGAATTTCGGTATCTCACCTAGGTTTTCAAGCAGTTCGCCCTGTTCGAAGGCAGCTTTGTAGTCTGAGAGGATGTTTGTTACCGAGAGACTGATGAAGTCAAACAAGGAAAACGACTGACTCGGCATGATCTGCTTGTGGGCGTAGGCTTCCCTACGGTAGCGATTAAACACTTCCTTCGCAGTTTCGTCGTGGACGTGGACGATCTCCGCTTCTGACGCGTAAGAAATCTCGTAGCCGTCTTTCTGGACCCGCTTGGCCCAGTCAACGTCTTCGAGCCCGGTCAGTTGTTCATCGTAGGGATACTCCTCCCAGACTTCCTGGCGAATGGCGGCGTTTGCATTGTTACAGAATGGGTGGTTCTGTCGCTCAATGTCGTTGTCGGGGAACCACTGTTTGAAAATCTGGTTCTCAGCGAACGTCGTCACGTCGTTCCCCCGCTGTTTCCCGTAGACTAAAGCAACGTCGTCGTCAAACTTGGCTAAGAGCTGTTCCAACCAATCATCCCGTTTCGGGTAAACGTGTGCGCTTGCAATAACACAGAACTCTCCACTTGCTGCTTCGCAACCATAGTTCAGCGCGCGGCCAAAGGAAAACTCTTCAGGATCGATATACACGATCTCTTCAACGTCAAACTCCTCTGCAATCTCAATCGTACCATCGGTAGATCCAGAGTCTACGAGTATGACCTCGAAATCCTGTATCGACTGCTCGGATAGACCATGGAGTAGCTTGCCGAGGTGGTCTGCCTCGTTATAACACCGTATAACAAGAGACGCGCGTGGAGAGTTCATTATTGGGAGTGTAAATGTTAGCCGGATAAATCTATCTTCGGGTTCATTTCTGTCGGCTTAATGAGCGGGATACGCAAGTGTTATCCAGTCAGAAACTACCCGTGTTTGCATGAAAGTTGCCGCAGTAATTCCAGCGCGAATGGGTTCATCGCGATATCCCGGAAAACCACTCTGCGACATCCAGGGAATGACGATGATTGAGCACGTGTATCGGCGTACTCGGATGAGCGAGTCGGTTGACGAGACTTATATCGCAACACCGGACGAAGAGATTCGAGAGGAAGCAGAGTCGTTCGGCGGCGACGTGATAATGACGGGCTCCCATACACGGGCAACTGATCGGGTCGCGGAAGCCGCTGAAGAACTCGACGCGGAAATTATCGTTGTAATGCAGGGTGACGAACCACTAGTCTATCCAGATATGCTAGACGATGCTATTGCGCCAGTTCGTGACGAGGAGAACGTGAAAGTCACGAACCTTGCGAAGCCGATAGTTGATGAAGACGATTACCCGGACCCGAACAACGTGAAAGTCGTCGTCGATGAGGACTGGAACGCCCTGTACTTCTCGCGGGCTCCGATCCCGTACATTCACGAAGGCGAGTATGAGGATGCGCCTGTGTATCACCAAGTTTGTGTAATTCCGTTTGAACGTGAATTCCTGTTTGAGTTCACGTCAATGGAGGAGACTGAGTTGGAAAAGGTAGAGTCAGTCGATATGCTTCGGTTACTAGAGAACGGATACGACGTTCGGTTGGTTGAGAACCATCGGCAGACCTACCCCGTGGATACACCAGAAGACCATGAAAAGGTGAACAGTATGATGCTAAATGACCCGCTATTCAAAGAATATCAATAGTGTAGAAAGTGATGTTGATTTATAACATTTCCGTTGGTAATCTACACTAACAGAGAACTACCCGCTTACGTTCAGCCACCCCTTCTAAGTGCCCGATAGACAGAATAGGTGTATGGCGAATCTTACAGGGCAGAAAGTGTTGGTCACTGGCGGCGCTGGGTTCATCGGTAGTCATCTAGCAGACACCCTCGTGGAACAGAACGAAGTCATCGTCGTCGATGACTTGTCGGCAGGGAAGCGTGAGTACGTACCGGACGAAGCGACGTTCCGTAATGTTGATCTCACGAACCCCGGTGTCATTGAGGATCTTACAGCGACCGTAGATATCGTGTTTCATCAAGCAGCGATCGTGAGCGTGCAACGTTCGATCAATCAACCGTTAGAGACACACGAGATAAATACGGACGCAACCCTGCGGTTATTGGAGTGTGCGCGCGAATACGGGTTCCGAGTTGTTGTCGCATCAAGCGCCGCAATCTACGGTCACCCAGATTCCCTGCCTGTCCAGGAAACCGATTCGAAAACCCCAACATCCCCGTACGGTGCGGATAAACTCACTATCGACCACTACGCCCGTCTGTACTACGACCTATACGACGTTGAAACGGTGGCACTTCGGTACTTCAACATTTTTGGGCCGCGGCAACGTGCTGGTGACTACGGCGGCGTCATCAGTATCTTTCGGGAGCAAGCGCTTGATGATAGCTCAATTACTGTCAATGGGGACGGCACGCAAACACGGGACTTTGTCCACGTTGACGACGTCGTTGACGCAAATCTGCGCGCCGCCACCACCGATCACGTCGGCGAGGCCTACAATATTGGAAGCGGCGAGCAAACAAGTATTCAGAGTCTTGCCGAACAGGTTAGGGACATCACAGACTCAGACTCCGACATTGTGCATACTGACCCGCGGTCCGGCGAGATCGATGCTAGCGTCGCCGACATCATGAAAGCCGAACGTAAACTTGGTTACAAATCAAACATATCACTAGAGGAAGGACTCCGGACACTCGTTTGAGTTGCCGGGAAGAGTCGCGTATAACGTCTCTATTTGAGTTCGAATGAAGAGGGTTAACAACTTCCGTGTTCCTCGTGGATAGCGGAGTGTATCACAAACGATCCGATACCATAGATTTGTGTGAGCTGGAACGGTCCGCGTTAGCTGTGAATACCACCAGAGATACTGATGAGTAGTTATCGACATGGCGGTATCAGTTATTTCACCGATATTCTCGACAACTCATCTCATAATCACCACTCAATTCTTTCGAAACCCGTGCTATTTTCATTTAATTAACTAATCTCCTAAATAATTACAGAGACAATCAGTCCGTAGCAGTTTGACGCGTCGCTGGGAAGCCAAAGTCCCTCAAACCCGCATCTGGTTAACAGACTATCTCCTTTTGATTTTCTTCGGGCAAACGATCGCGCTCTCTGGCCGCCCACCCAGTATCTGACCCCATTCCTGTGGCTCTCTACCTAAGCGCGCATCCGAGGACTACAAAAGTTGGTACGGGTCAAAATAGGGGCCTCGTCGTCTCCCCATTGAATAACCTAATATCACAATCGTTTTCGTTACGTGTACGACATCTCAATTTAGAACTCTCACGCGAAGTTCTGAATCAACTCCTCACATGCTCAAATCGAGTCTTTCTATCACGAGTGCTCGGCTGGGTACGATGATCATATCATTCGCAGCACTCGCATACTTCTCTCAGCGGCTTGGTGCTGCGGCGGTGGGGTCGTATTTTCTCTATCAGGCCCTCGTCCAGATGTTCGCATTCGCTTCCGATCTTGGTTTCAATGACGCCGTCGTCAAACGGATAAGTGAGAGGGAGAACCCCGGTGCGATACTCTCAACAGCCTTGATCGTGAAAATTTTGCTCATCGTACCCTTCATAGTTGGCGTTTTCGTGTTTGACGAAGCCATCTATGGTTACGTAGGTCTTAACGTTGCGCTCTTGGTCAACATTGGAGCCCTTTTGTCTGTTTTCTCTACGATGTATCTCATGGTACTACAGGCAGAAATGAAGATGCAGGCATTCGCCTTACTTCAGTTGTCGAACAAAGTAGTTTTCGTTATTAGCGGCGTTATACTGTTGTCCGCCGATTTCGAGGTTCTGTCACTCATCTATGGTATGATCTTGGGGAATGGATTTACGCTGGTAGTAGCCTTATTGCATTCAGATACCACCCCGGGAGTTCCCTCGATGGACCGATTCCATTCACTATGGGAATTCTCGAAGTACAACGTCGCGACGAAATTGGGTGGACGTGCCGTCAGCTGGGTTGATGTGCTCGTCATTGGTGCTCTGCTCGGCCAGGCCCCGGCCGGGGCGTACGAAGTAGCTTGGCGCGTCTCGAAGTTCTCCATCATCATCGCGTCATCTGTCGGGAACGTCATCTTCCCGAAGGTAAGTAAGCTGGACAGTGAAAATACTACCCGCGGGATCCGGTCCGCCATCAAGGATGGGTTCGCATTGGGGCTTTTGGTGCCCATTCCGGCCCTCTTCGGTATTCTGATATTCTCACAAGATATACTTTCCCTCCTGTTCGGATCGGAATTCACCATGGCTTGGCAGGCACTTATCGTCCTAGCTGTCGGTCGAGTCTCGATGTCCGTCAACATCGTATTCCAGAAGACGCTGCAGGGAATCAACAGAGTCAAACAGGTGGGGATGGTGAAGCTGGCGACCGCCGTACTGAACCTGATTACAAATGTCGCTCTCGTCTGGCTGTTCGGCATCGTTGGTGCGGCAGTCGCAACAACTGTCTCCATCACTTTCGGAGGCGTACTGATGTACTACTGGCTCAGCCAAAGCCTCGAGGTGGTGGTTGAACTCTGGCTGGTAGCCTGGTACGTAGTCGCGTCGCTTGTGATGACTGCGGTGCTGCTTGGTGTAATGTCGTTCGTGGAGATAGCGTCCGTCTTCCATCTGCTCGGACTCGTGGCTCTCGGCGCAGGCATTTACACACTGGTCGTGTGGTCTAGTTCAACGGTACGCGACCGAGTCTGGGCACGGCTCCGTTAATCTCCCGATTAGCCGAAGTGGTTAAAATGATGGGGGATCATCATGGAATTAGCTGGCAGATTGTTCTGAGTTGTGGAGTCATGACCTCCACATTCACTTCACAATCTACCAATAGAGAATACATGCGTTTGTTTTCATGCCTTCATGTTAGATAGAGAAACCGCTACTACGACCTCCGGATATCTTACTGGTCTGTGTCAAGCATCTCTAATGCCCTATTTACACGAATTCCGAGCTCCGCATCCGTCAGGACATCTGTGCCGTCGCTAAGCGCCGAGAGGAACCGCCGGCATTCTACCCGAAGTGGTTCTTCGTCCGGTTTCGCCACCAAACTATAGTCGCGTTCAGAATCGGAAAACGTGTACAGTTCCCCGTCTATCCAGTTGTATAATTCGCCGTCCTCAAAGAGGACCTGCAAAGACTTACGAGAGTCAGCAGCCAGTCGATCCAGATCGACGTCAAACCGTTTCTCCTCTGAAAACCGAACGGTTGCCGAAACATGGTCGGCACTCTCCGTGTGGGTGAATGACCGAAACACCTTTGCGTCCCTAGGGTCCTCTCGAAACAACCCGAGTGCGATGGAAATGGGGTGGGATATCAGATCTAATTTGATGTCTTTACCAAAGCTACCCAACTTGTGCCATGAAAACATCCCACACTGAACAGCTGTATGTTCACTTCTTTCGAACAGGGGCTGAATTGTTGGGTGATGACAGAATATATACCCAACAAACACCAACCGACCCTCTGCCACAGCTATGTCGCGCAATTGCCCTGCCTTCTCTGCGCTATCCGCAAGTGGTTTTTCTACAAAGACGTCTTTCCCCGAGCGTAGGGCCTTCTTGGTGAGTTCGTAGTGAGTAT
>Ga0207720_101024_pt1 | contig 12385 bp, 14 predicted proteins | sample A23P2SouthBayCA_2_FD_187751 | JGI IMG/M metagenome (GOLD analysis project Ga0207720, IMG submission 187751) | Aerobic enrichment media microbial communities from Eden Landing Ponds, California, USA - A23 E3 (2) (SPAdes) | ecosystem: Environmental > Aquatic > Marine > Unclassified | place...
CCGCGAGCCGCTCGTCGAGGCCGCGCTGGAGGCGGGTAAACACGTCCTCAGCCAGAAACCGTTCGTGGTCGATCTGGACTTCGGCGAGCGGATGGTCGACCTCGCCGACGACCGGGGCGTGAAACTCGCGGTCAACCAGAACGGCCGCTGGGCACCGCACTGGAGCTACATGCGGGCGGCTCTCGACCGCGGCCTGATCGGCCGACCGCACGGCGTCCACTTCACCGTCGACTGGGACCACAACTGGATCGCCGAGACCGAGATCGACGAGATCGAACACGCCGTCCTCTACGATTTCGCGGTTCACTGGTTCGACGTCCTCCGGTGTTTCTTCGCCGACAGGGAGCCCCAGCGAGTGTACGCCTCCTACGAGCGGTCGCCGAGTCAGCGGGCGGATCCGCCGTTGCTCGGCGGGGCGCTCGTGGAGTTCGACGAGGCGCAAGCGACGCTGTCGTTCGACGCCGACACCAAACTCGGCCCCGAGGACCGGACGTACGTCGCGGGCACCCGAGGAACGATCGAGAGCGAAGGCCCGGATCTGGAGGAACAGACGGTCACGCTCTACACCGAGGACGGGTACGCGACGCCCGACCTCGAAGGCGCCTGGTTCCCCGACGGGTTCCACGGGGCGATGGCGGAGCTGCTCTCGGCCGTCGAAGCGGACCGCGACCCGTACAACAGCGCCCGCGACAACCTGCACACCCTCGAACTGTGCTACGCGGCGGTCGCCAGCGCCGAAGACAACGAACCGAAGATCCCGGGCGAGGTTCGCCGGATGCGTGGCATCGATCGGTGAGCGGCGGCCGGGACGGGTCGGTCGCGGTTGTGGACGCTGGCTCCGCGTGAGCGCTCGGACGGGGGGCCGACCAACGCCCGTCGTCCCACACCGGATTTCCGGTGAACGGCCTGGCGCGACTGCGAACTGGGATCGAACTCGCTCGTCGATGGCACGGACACGGCAGTGCTCCGGCGTGTGCGCCCCGGTACGCTCCGAATAAATATCAGTGGTCGAATCCGACGGTGAGACGTGCAAGCCGCACTCGCCTGGACGATTCTGAGCGCGTTCTGGACGTTCGGTCCGGCGTACGTCCCGAACAGCGCCGCGGTCGTCGTCGGTGGCGGTGCGCCCATCGACGGCGGACGGACCTGGCGCGGTCGGCGCCTCCTGGGCGACGGGAAGACCACGCGCGGGTTCGTCGGGGGAACTCTCGCCGGACTGGCCGCGGCCGCCGGGCTGAACGCACTTGCTCCGCTCCTCTCGCCGGCGCTTCCGACGTTTCCACCGGCCGCTGCCCTCGGCCTGTCCGGGGGCGCGATGGTCGGCGACGCCGGCGGCTCGCTCGTGAAGCGCCGAACCGGACGCCGACGAGGGGCCCCCTTTCCGTTCGTCGACCAGTTGAGTTTCGTCGTCGGCGCGGTCGTGGTCACGCTCGCCGTCGCACCGACGTGGGCGCTGTCGACGTTCACCCCTGTGCGGCTGACGGTCGTGACCCTCGCCACGCCGCTCGTCCACCGCGGGAGCAACCGTCTCGCCTTCCGGGTCGGACTGAAAGACGAACCGTGGTGACCGGCTCCCGACGACTCGTCGAAACCGGCGAGGCAGTGGCCGACTCGGCGTCACGCGAGGTACCGTTCGAACCACTCCGCAGCGAGTTCCGCGACTCGTTCGAGTTCGTCGGGGCCTTCGAAGAGGTGGCCCGCCCCCTCGACGACCGCGAGGTCGTGCGGACCACCGAGTCGGTCGAGCGCCGCTCGATTGAGTTCCAGCACCTGCGTGTCCGCACCACCGACGACGAACAGCGTCGGTGCGGTCACCGACGGCAACTGGTCGGACGCGAGGTCCACGCGCCCGCCGCGCGAGACGACTGCGTCCACGTCGTCGCCGCGCCGGGCTGCGGCGCGCAACGCCGCCGCAGCGCCGGTGCTCGACCCGAAGTACCCGAGAGTCGTCGACCGCGTCTCGGGTCGGCCGCGGAGCCAGTCCGTTGCGGCGTGCAACCGCGCAGTCAATCGACCGATATCGAAGCGGTTCCGGTAGGCCCGGTCCTCGGCCTCCGTCAGGAGGTCGAACAGCAAGGTTCCGAGGCCGTGCTCCCGGAGCACGTCCGCGACGTACGTGTTTCGCGGACTCCTCCTGCTGCTGCCGCTCCCGTGGGCGAACACCACGAGACCGGTCGCGTCCGACGGAGCGACCAGTCGCCCGTCGAGCACGACGCCGTCGGCCGGGATCGAGACGCGCGTCTCCGTTCGTCGGGTCACGATCGGAGGGAGACCGGCCCCGACCGTGAACGTTGTTTCCAGTTACCACGGTCCGGTCCCGTCAGTCCGACGGGACTGCCGTTCGAACCGTCAGAACGGGCATCTCGGCCGTCCGGACGACGCGCTCGGTGACGCTCCCGATGAGCCACCTGTCGATCCCTCGCCGGCCGTGGGTTCCCATCACGATCAGGTCGATATCGTGCTCGTCGGCGTAGCCGAGGATCTCGCGGTAGACGGCGTCGCCGTCGCGGACTTCGCCCACGAACTCGACCCCCGCGTCGTCGGCGCGGTGTTCGACGTCGGCGATAGTGGCCTCGCCCGCCCGTCGAACCGCCTGCAGCAACGGTCCCCATTCGACCCCCGCTTCGTCGATCTCTCTGTACGTGCCACCCCCGCCGACGACGTAGAGCGCGTGGAGTTCGGCGTCGGTCACCTCGGCTAGCGCGAGTGCGTGACCGAGCACGCGATTCGATTCCTCCCCACCGACGGTCGGCACCAGTATCCGTTCGTACATCTGCTTTCCCCCGTCCGACCTACGACCCGTCGTCCAATCAGTCTTCTCCGCGCAACGGTCCGAGGGGGTCGTCCCGAGCACTCGGGGCGCGCGAGCACGTCGTGGCTGACGGTCCCGCTCGTTCACACCGATCTACCCCTACAGATATCCCCTCCGACTACCCCACTCGGACTCGCCCGTCTACTCGCTCGTCCGGTGGCCCTACTCGATCACCGCGCACGGACGAGCCGGTCGGCTTATCCGAGTGGCTACGCCAGCCGGCTAACCGATCCAGCTGCGGTTTCCGGCCGACCTGCGTCGAAAGACTGCTCGGCCCGGCTCCGTAGCTGATCCGCCTAGCTGCGCAGCGTGGCCAAGTTGCGTAGCTATCTTCCCCAGCTACCAAACTGGGCTACTCCGCTGAGCGAAGCCGCTCAACGAATCTGCTGAGCTAAGCTAATTAGGTGAGCTGATGAGATAAGCTGCTAAGCTAAGCCGCATAGCTGGCCGAGGTAGCTAACCCACGTAGCTGGCTTAGCCAGCGGGACCGTCTGACTGAGTTTTATGCCCGAGCGGGTCGACCGACCGAGTATGCTGGCCTACACGGTGTACTCGGAGGCGGGCGGCGTCGGGAAGACGACGTTGGCGGCGAACCTCGCGAAAGCGGAGGAGCGCGCCGGTCGCGACGTGCTCGTCGTCGACCTCGACACGCAGGAGGCGTCGCTGTCGTACCTGCTGGACGTGGCCGACGACCGCGACGACGACCAGGCCGATAGCCTCTTGCGACACATGATAGACCGCCCGCGCGGCGACTTCGCGGACCTGATCCGGACGAGCGAGGGGATCGATATCGTCCCGTCGCACAACATCCTCGAGTACGCGTCGAAGCATCTGCGCCGCCGGGAAGAGGAAGCGGCGGACTTCGGGGAGTCGTGGAACCCGAACAAACAGCTCCTGCGCGTGCTCCGCGAGGCCGGCGTCCACGAGCAGTACGACACGCTGATCGTCGACCCACCGGCGACCGCGGACAGCAAACTCCACAACGCGATCCACGCGACCCGTCACCTCGTCATCCCGTTCGAACCCAGCGGGAAGGGCTACGAGTCGGTGCAAGGGCTCGACCAGCTGGTCAGCGGGCTCGAAGACCAGCTCGGGATCGAGGTCGGCGTCCTCGCCGTGGTCCCCAACCGCTACAAGGGGATGAACGACCAGGACCGCTTCCTCGGGGAGATCGAGGCCGACGGCTGGGAGATCCCCATCCGCCTCCGGGAGCGCTCGTCGCTGCTCGAGGGGTGCTGGGCCGAGCAATGTACCGCATTTCGCTATATCGACAAACACCGCGAGCGCGAGCGCGACCACGAACTCGACACCATCGAGAAGATAGAGCGGCTCGCAGAGCGCATCCGCGAGACACAGGCGGTGGAAGCATGAAGCAGGGATCGACCGACGACCCGTTCGCCGAGGAACCAGACGTCGATACCGACGCAGACGAAGAGCCGGACGGCGACGGTCCCGACTCCGACCCGACCGGCGTGTCGGCCGATAGCGACGGCGCCGGTGGCACTGAGGACCGGGCGCAGGACGACGACCCGCCCGACGGCGGTTCGACGCAGGGGAGCGTGCAACCCGGTTCCCTGCCCTACATCCACGCCCGCGACGGCGTCAAGGACGGCCGCACCCAGCGGCCGGTGTTCCTGCGCGACCACGTCGAAGCGGGGATCGACGACCTCGTCGCCGAGATGGAGGCCGAGCTCGGCGAGGACGTCTACAAGACCGACGTGACCGAGGCCGCGATGGCCGTCGCCCAGGAGAACCCGGAACTCGTCCTCGCCAAGCTGGAGGAGTGGGGCTACGGCTGGACCTGACGGGCCGGTCCCGCGGCCGACACCCGCTCAGTCCCCGGTATCGCCCGTGCCCGCAGTGGCCCCTACGGGCGTCAATTCGCCGTGTTCGGCCTCGACGGCGTCCATGGGGACAGCCAGCGTGGTTCTGTCGCTGCCGGCGAACAGGAGATCCGTCGCGCGGAACCCGTCGTCGGCCTCGATACCGATCAGACTCCCGCTGTCGCCGGCGGCGCTCATCGGCCCGAACACGTCGATTCCCGTGAACACCGTCGGCTCCTCGTAGTAGCCACGGACCCTGACCCGGGCGTCGCGGCCGCGCAGGTCGCCCGTCGTCACGCCGGTCGTCCGCCCGCTCTTCGTGAACGTCGCGTCCGTCGGCGGCTCCGTGAAGCCCGCGAACTCGTCGATCCCCAGGATGGCGTCCTCGAAGTCGGCGGGATCGACCGCGACGACCGCGCTATCGGTCGTGTTCGGCTCGTCGGGACGGATCTCGCTCCCACCGACGAGTGTGCCGACTACGTCGTCGTCGGTCCCGCCGTCGGCCGGCCCGGGCTGGAGCACGTCGTCGCCCGGCTCGGCGGTCCCGATCGGCGCCGCGACGTGAGCGTTCGTCACCACGACCGTCTCGCCGTCCTCGGTCTCCAGTGGTGGGCTCCCGAGCGTCCCGGCCGTGGTCTCGACGTGGCCAAAGGAGACGCCGGCCGGCGCCGGGCGCCAGCGGCGCTCGCGGTCGGGACGCTCTGCCGGTTCGGCCGTCGCCTGCGCTCGCAGGTCACCGACCTCCTGAACGTCGGTCTTGCACTTCCTGTCGTCGAACTCGATCTCGGCCGGAATGCGGTCGGCCGTGGCGAGTTGCGTCTCGGGGAGTTTCCGAGAGACGAGCACGATGAGGGCCTCCTCGTCGGTCGGCCGATCGCCGACGCGCTTGGGGCCGATCGCCGTCCCGACGACGTTCGCTCGCGCTTCGATGTCGTCGCGGACCGATTCGGGGATCTCCATACGAACCGTTCGCTCGGTCGTCACAAAACGGTTGCGACGATAGTATTACACACTCACCGATACGAACGAGGTACATGTCAGACGGATCGTCGAACGACGCGACCGTCGAATCGCTGCGGATCGCACGCGAGGAGGCACGGCGGACGCTGGACGCGCAACTGTCGACGCTCGACGACGTCGACGCGAAGGCGCTGTCGGTGTTCCGGTTGAACGTCGCGGTCGTCGGCGTGTTGCTCTCGGCGCTCTCCTTTGCCGCCGCCAGCGACGCGACGGCGGTCACCGACCTGTCGAACCCAGCGGTCGGCGCAGCCGCGGGCCTGTTCGTCCTCTCGGCGGCCGCGGCGGGGCTGACCTACGCGACCGCCGGCCAGCGGGTCGGTGCCGACCCCGCGGGACTGGAGGGGATGGGCGACCGTTCGGAGGCCGAGGCGCTCGCCGAACTGGTCGACGGCTACGCCGACTGGATCCGCCGCAACCAGCGGACCAACCTCCGGAAGGCCCTGCTGGTGACGCTGGCCATCCTCGGCACCGTCTCGGGGACGCTCGCACTCGGCGTCGGCGTCGTCGCCGCGTTCACGGACCTACTCTACCTCCCGACGGGCGTCGCCGTCGCCGCCGTGATCCTGTTGGCCGCCGTCGTGAACCTCCCCCGCCAGATCGTTCGGATCACCCGTGATCCCGAGGCCGTCCCGAACGGTGTCACCGTCGAATCGGTCGACTCGGTCATGTCCGGCCAGCGCGCGTTCAAGGGCTGCGAGCGCGATGAGTGACCACCCTCGCAGTCACGGGAGTTCCGCGGTCACTTCGACGAGATCCGCTTCGGTCCGCCAGTGATGCAGTCGGCCGTCCCGGTCGAACAGCTCGAACACGCCGTCCTGCATCCAGCCGAACGGATGCTCCGCGTCCTCGTACTCGCGCTTGAGGACGTGGCCCTCCGCGAAGTACTCGGTCGTACCGACGAGTAGCCCTTGTTCGACGAGGAAGTCGCTCGGGTCTTTCTCGGCGACGCCGACGAGGGACGTCACGATGTCCGCGATCAGGCAGAACTTCTGGATGCTGTTGTCCCACTCCCCGTGGACGTCGACCATCCGGAAGGCGTAGGCGTCGGTGCGGCGGTTGAGACGGGCGACGACCAGGTTGAGCCGCCGGATCGGTTTCCGGTCGTAGTTCCCGAAGACGAAGTACGACCGGTCGTTCTCGTAGACTGGCGTCAGCTCGCTCAGCGCGTGGAGGATCTCCTCGTTGTCGGCCAGTGAGATCGCCACCGAGGAGACCCTCCAGCGGATCTACGAGACCATCTCCGACAAGCCCGAGAGGATAGTCAAATACGAGAACGCGCCGCGCCCCGACGACGCGGCGGGGTTGCTGACGGAGGCGGAGGCCGAACGGGCCAAAGCGGCGGTCGACGAACTGCGCGAGCGCGCCCGCACTCGATGACTGACGACTTCGAGGCGCTGGGCGTCCCCGTCGAGACGTACTGAACGGGCAGACCGGTTGGCTCGCCCTCACGTCCGCCGTTCGAGCGTCACCTCGACGGGGTCGGCGGGGTGGACGGTCGATCCCACCGCGACCTCGATATCGTCGGGTGCATCGACGATCCGGACTCGCTTCGCGACGGTCGCGAGCGCCAGTTGCAGTTCCATACGGGCGAAGCGCATCCCGATGCAGTGGCGCGGGCCGCCGCCGAACGGGAAGTAGGCGTACTCCGGGCGGTCGCCCGGGGGGTCGTCGATATCGTCCCAGCGGCTCGGGTCGAACGCCATGGGGTCGGTCCACCACCGCTCGTCGGTGTGGACGTGGAACTGCGGCAGCGTGAGGAACGTGTCGGCGGGAATGCGGTAGCCGTCGACCGTGACGGCCTCGTCGGTCTCTCGAAAGACCGCCGAGGCGGAGGGGTACCGACGCAGCGTCTCCCGGACCACCTGCTCGGTGTAGGACAACTCGGGCAGGTCCGCGAGCGTCGCGCAGTCGCCGTCGAGGACGGCGTCGACTTCCTCGTGAAGTCGCCGGGCGACGGCGGGCTTGCGGCCGAGTTCGGCCAGCGCCCACGTGAGTGCGGTCGCGGTCGTCTCGTGGCCGGCGAACAGGAAGGTGACGAGCTGGCTGCGGATCTCCGCCTCGTCCAGTTCGTCGTCGGCCCGCATGTCGACGAGCAGCGACAGCAGGTCCTCGCGGTCCGAGCCGGGTTCGCGGTCGGCCAGCAGGTCGGAGACCACGCCGTCGAGTCGGTCGATCCCACGCTCGTAGCGGCGGTTCGACGGCGTCGGGATCCACTCGGGGATCCCCATGGAGACGGGGTTCTGGCTGGTCCGTTCGAGGATGGCTTCCGCCCCCGCTCGCACCGCGTCGCGGTACTCCGCGGCGCCGATCCCGAAGAGTGTCTTCCCGAGGACGCGAAGGGTGTACGTCGAAGTCGCGTCGCTCAGGTCGACGCCGTCGGCGGCCGCCCACTCGTCGGCCGCGGCGGCCGCGTAGGTCGCCATCGTGTCGGCGTAGGTCTCGATCCGCTCGCGGTAGAACAGCGGCTGGAGCCCCGTCCGCTGGCGGTGCCACTGTTCGCCGTCCGAGAGGAGCAACCCCTCGGAGAGCACGTCCGTTCCGCTCGCCGCGCCGTCTGGCTTGCGGAAGCGGTCGAAGTCGTCGACGAGCACCTGCTCGATCCCGTCGGGGTGGAGCACCGTCGCCATGTCGTAGCTGCCCAGCGAGAACCGCACCACGTCGCCGTGGCTCGCGATGTCTTCGTAGAGGGCGTACGGGTCGCGGGCGAACGCGACGGCACTGCCGATCAGCGGGGCGCCCGAGCGCTTCGGCGCGAGCGGCGCGTCCTGGGTCGTCTGGCTCATACCGGATCGTCGAACCGCCGACCCAATCGGGATTGCCGCGGGGATACTCGGCAATTTAAGTGTGCGGGTCGGCCGAGGGGTGCGCTCGGTCGGTCACGAGCGACGGCGACCGGCCGTATCCAAACGTACTTGCCGCTCACGGCGGAGGATCCGGTGATGACAGAGCGCGCCGACGCAGGTTCCGAGGACTCGCGCGTCTCCGAGCGGGCGCGGGCGGTCGAACCGCAGGGGATCCGCGAGATGTTCGACCTCGCCGCCGAGCAGGACGGCGACCTCGTCCACCTGGAGTTCGGTGAGCCGGACTTCCACACGCCCGACCACGTCGTCGACGCCGCGGTCGAGGCCGCGCGTGCGGGCCGGACGAAGTACACCGCCAACGCCGGGATCGCCGACCTCAGAGCCGCGGTCGCGGACGCGCTGGCCCGCGACGGCGGCCCGAGACCCGACCCCGCCTCCGAGGTGGTCGTCACGACCGGCGGCGTCGAGGCGCTGCACCTCGCCATCCACACCGTCGCCGACCCCGGCGAGGAGGTCGTCGTGCCGACGCCGGCGTGGCCGAATCCCATCTCGCAGGCGACACTCGCCGACGCCGTCCCCGTCGAGGTCCCGATGCCGGCCGCGGACGGGTTCGCGCCCGACGCCGACCGGATCGTCGACGCGATCGGTCCCGACACCGCCGCCGTGTTGCTCACCTCGCCGTCGAACCCGACGGGTCGGGTGTTCCCGGAGGCGCCGGTCGAGCGGGTCGTCACCGCCGCGGCCGACCACGGCGCCTTCGTCCTCGCCGACGAGGTGTACCGCGATCTGACCTACGCCGAGCGACCGCCCCGCACGGCGGCTGTCGCCGACCGCCTCGACCGCGAGTCGTGGGTGCTGACCGTCGGTTCCGTCTCGAAGGCGTACGCGATGACCGGCTGGCGCGTCGGCTGGCTCGCCGGCCCCGCGGACGTGGTGGGTCAGGTGACGAAGATCCGCGAGCACACGACTTCCTGTGTCAACACGCCCGCTCAGTACGCCGCCCTCGCGGCGCTGACCGGTCCCCGAGAACCCGTCGAGGAGATGCGCGCCGCCTTCGCCGAGCGCCGCGAGTACGTCCTCGACCGGGTCGACGACATCGACGGCGTGTCGGTCACGCCGCCGGAGGGCGCCTTCTACGCGTTCGTCGACGTGAGCGCGCTGTCAGGGTCCGACACCGAGATCGCGAAGCGGTTGCTCGTCGACCACGGCGTCGTGACCGCACCGGGGTCGGCCTTCGGCGCCGGTGGCGAGGGACACCTTCGGCTGAGCTTCGCGAACGGGCTGGACCGGCTGGAGACCGGACTGGACCGATTCGAGGCGATGGTCGCGGGCGGCGTACTCGATTGAGGGGGACGACCGGCGAACCAGATTCGGTGGCCGAGCGCGGCGGGCCGGCTCGGACGCTCAACGATGGCGTTTAACTGGACCGCCGAGAGACACCCGCTATGGACCCCGAAGACAACCGCCGGGGCTGGGCCGACCGCTCCGCGGAGTACTCCCCCGAGTACTACGCCGAGATCGGCCCCAACGAGGTGAGCGAGACGCTCGCCGACGCCTTCGACTACTACCTCGACGACGGCGCGGCGATACTCGAAATCGGCTGTGGCTCCGGCCGCCACCTCGCCCATCTGCGCGACCGCGGCTTCGAGACCCTCGCCGGGATCGACATCAACCCCGACTCTTTCGAGGTGATGGCCGAGCGCTATCCCCGACTCGCGGAGACGGGCAGCTTCCTGACCGGCGCGGTCGAGGACCTGCTCCCGGAGTACGACGACGGCGCCTTCGACGCCGTCTACTCCGTCGAGACGCTCCAGCACATCCACCCCGACGACGAGTGGGTGTTCGAGGAGCTGACCCGCGTCACCGACGACCTGCTCGTCACCGCCGAGAACGAGGGCAACAGTCCCGAACGCGGTCGCGGCGAGGCCGAGGTGAGCCAGGTCGACGACGAGTTCCCGCTGTATCATCGCGACTGGAAGGCGGTGTTCACCGACCTGGGCTGTGCGCAACTGCTCTGCGAGCCGACCAGCCGCGACACGATCCGCGTCTTCCGTACGCTCTGAAGCAGACCCGGCGAACACTCGACCGTGACGGCCTCCGAAGCCGAACCGGCCCGACGAGTCACCGAGAGCGTCCCCCGCGGTGAGGTGGTGGAATGGAGTGTATAACGTAACACGAACAAAGAACATGCTATTTACACTATCGACGTGACCGAGGGCGTATGGTCAAACGCCGTGACCTGCTGAAGAAGACCGGAATCGCAACGCTTGGCACTGGGTTCGCGACGAGCGGGGCGTCGGCTTCGAAGACGGATCTCGACGTCGGTCGAGCGGTGGAAACGTACGCCGACGACGCGCTCGAGCTGGTCGAACGCGAAGATCCCGACGCTGCAACTGCGCTCGCGGCGGCGGTCGAGTCGCTCTCGGAGTTGGAGGACCCGACGGACAGTCCCGCGGTACACACGTAGACGATTACTCCGGCGAACCTGCCCGAGGATCTGCATCGCGACCTCCGCTCCCAACGGGAGAGACTGGGTGGTCCGACCGACGTGACCCTTCTCGCACCCGGTCCCGTGGTCTTCGTCGTGACGGAGACGGACGACACCGAGGTCCAGCTCGTCTTCGAACCCGCTCGCGACCGAAGCTACGCGGTGTTCAGACCCGGAGACGGCGGGGAATCCCGTCCCGTGTTCCGGGACGACGACCCGCTGCTGACACGGTCTGCAGTGGCCGAATCCGCGGTGGCGGAGGGGGCGACCGCGTCGGGGAGTTCGTGCGGTTCGACGACGGGGTGTGTGGAGAACGCCGACTGCAGTTTCGGTATCTGTGGCGACCTCGTCAGGACCAACCTGTGCGACATCTTCGGAGTTTGTTTCCCCTGTTCGTACGAGGTGGTCGCCGAGTGCGAACGGGTCAACTGTAACGGCGGTAGCTGTAGCTGATATCCCACGGCGCCGACGTCAAAAGGTAAAGTGGCTCGCTCACGGAGAGAGGGGTATGGCCGACGAGGACATCGACGACGTCGACAGGGCGATCCTGTACGCGCTCCAGGAGGACGCACGGAACATGTCCTCCGGGGATATCGCGGAGCGGACAGGCACCTCGGACAGTACCGTCCGCAAACGCATCCAGCGGCTCGAATCCAGCGGCGTGGTCAAAGGCTACAGCGCCAGCGTCGACTACCAGCAGTCGGGCTATCCGCTCCGGATGTTGCTCTTCTGTACCGCCTCGATCCCCGAACGCGGCGAGATCGTCCCCGACATCCTCGACATCGACGGCGTCGTCTCGGTCCAGGAGCTCGTCACCGGCGAACAGAACCTCCTCGTGACCGCCGTCGGCGAGTCCGACGACGACATCACGCCCGTCGCCCAGGAACTCCTCGACATGGGCCTGACCGTCGCGGACGAGGTGCTCGTCCGCACGTACGAGACGACGCCGTTCGGCAAGTTCGACTCCGAACCCGAGGACGCCTAGCGGACGACCCGCTTCACGTCCAGCTCCGTCGCCCGACGGACGACCGCACTGACCGGGTCGGCCGTGCCGGTCAGGTTGTCCGAATCACCGTCGAGGACGACCAGCGCGGCCCGCTTACCGGGTTCGACGACGCCGCAATCGAGGCCGGCGATCTCGGCGCCGGCGGCGGTCGCCATCTCCAGCACCTCCCGATCACTCACGTCGAACCGCTTCGCCGTGTACGCCATCTCACGGAACATCGACGGGGTGTTCACCATCGCGTTGTCCGTCCCGAGCGCGACCGTCGTGTGGTCGAGCAGCTCCCGGATCGGTGGGGTCCCCACGTCGAGAACCATGTTCGCGCGCGGGCACGCAACTATCGGGACCGACTCGTCGGCGACCCGTTGGAGGTGTTCCTCCTCGGCGTGGACCATGTGGACGAGCAGGTCCGGGTCCAGGTCCAGCGCCGGATGGATG
>Ga0207720_101025_pt1 | contig 12378 bp, 11 predicted proteins | sample A23P2SouthBayCA_2_FD_187751 | JGI IMG/M metagenome (GOLD analysis project Ga0207720, IMG submission 187751) | Aerobic enrichment media microbial communities from Eden Landing Ponds, California, USA - A23 E3 (2) (SPAdes) | ecosystem: Environmental > Aquatic > Marine > Unclassified | place...
GCTATCCTCGTCGAACAGCGCGTCCATGGCTGTGTCTATCACCTCGACGGCGTCCGCGTGGAGGTCGTCGACGGCGTCGACGACGTCGTCGGGAAGCGGGTCTTCGATGTTCAGCGTCAGGTGTGCGATCTTCGTCGCGTGGTCGCCGATCCGTTCGAGCTGACGGGCGCTGGAGTGGTAGTCGAAACACTCCTCGCGGGGAAGTCCGAGCTCCTCGGCCGCCTTCGGCGTCCGGAGCGTCGCCCGAAATATCCGCGAAACGACGAGCCAGAGCCGGTCGAGGTCGTCGTCCCGGCCGATCACGTCGCGCGCGAGGTCGTGGTCGTGCTCGGAGAGCGCCGCGATCGCGTCTTCGAGCATCGACAGCGAGATCAGCCGCATCCGGGTGACGGCGTTGTGGATCGACAGCTCCGAGGAGTCCAACAGGTCCTGTACGACGACCCGGTCGCGGGTCTCCTCTAACACCTCCAGGCCGACGAGCCCCTGAACCGCCTCGCGGACCATGGACCGCTGCTCCGTGGTGATCTCGGCGCCCTCGAGTTCGATCACGTCGAACCCGCTGACGTACATCGTCATCACCGCGCGGGTGAGTGTCTGCCCGGTCAGGTCGGTGACGTCGAGCGTCCCGCGCGTCCGCTCCTCCTCGGAACGCGGCGTGAGAAACAGCGAGTCACCGTCGGGGTGGAACTCGATCTCCGTTCCCGCCTCGACGTCGTTGTCGGTCGCCCACGTCTTCGGAATCGAGACCGTATACGTCGAACCGCCGGTGACTTGCACCTTCCTCGTCTCCATGTCTCGGTATCGCACCCCATCTCCCTTAAACTTGTCCGAACTATATACCTAGATACGAACGGCTCTATCTGCCCATATACTACCGTTGAAATAAATTCACGAGCTCTATTCTGTCAAAAATCACGCCAGTTCTCTCAAAATTACATAAGATATATATTCCTATATATTTCAAAACAGCCGTCGGATCACCGGAGCCCCGTCCCCCCCCCGCGTGTCCGGTCTCGGCGGCGCGAAACGCGGATCGAAACCGGGCGACGCGACCCTGGCGACGGCTCCCACGGTGCCGCGACTTGAGAAGAGTTAAATTGGATGGGACACAAGCGAAAATCGCGCTCGGTTGGTGTAGTCCGGCCAATCATGTTGGCCTTTCGGCAGACGCGGCGCACCGGCGCGCCGGTTTGGAAGACAGCCGACGACCAGGGTTCAAATCCCTGACCGAGCACTTCTCACAGTCCCACGCCGCTAGCCGCCGCACTCGCTGTTGGCTCCGAACCGCCTCGGAAGGGAAAGAATCACTCTCCTCGGCGACGACCGTTCGGTATGAGCGACCGATCCGACGCCGCCGGGAGCGACGATCCCACCGAGGGCGACGACTCCCGTGACGGCGACGACGAGGGGCACCGCTTCGAGACCCGCGCGATCCACGACGGACAGGATCCGGACCCGGAGACCGGCGCGCTGATGACGCCGATCCACGCGAACTCCACCTATAAACAAGACGGGCCGGGCGAGCACCGCGGCTACGAGTACAGCCGGACGGCGAACCCGACCCGGAGCGACCTGGAGGCCAACCTCGCCTCGCTGGAATCGGGGAGCCACGCGCGCTGTTTTGCCTCCGGAATGGCCGGCATAAACACCGTGTTGAACCTGCTCGAATCTGGTGACCACGTCGTCGCCGGCGACGACGTCTACGGAGGTACTCACCGTATTCTCACGCAGGTGTACGAGCAGTACGATATCGAGACCTCCTTCGTCGACACGACCGATCACGACGCGGTCCGTGACGCCATGCGCGAGGAGACGGAGTTGGTGTGGGTCGAGACGCCGACGAATCCCCTTATGAACGTCAACGACATCGGCGCACTCGCCGACATCGCCCACGCGAACGACGCGCTCTGCGCGGTCGACAACACGTTCGCGACGCCGTACCTCCAGCGCCCGCTCGAACACGGCGCCGACATCGTCTCCCACTCGTTGACGAAGTACCTCGGCGGGCACTCCGACACCATCGGCGGCGCGCTGATCGTCGACGACGACGACCTCGACGAGCGGCTCGGCTTCTACCAGAACTCGGTGGGCGCGACGCCCGGGCCGTTCGACTCCTTCCTCGTGTTACGCGGGACCAAGACGCTCTCCGTCCGGATGGACCGCCACTGCGAGAACGCGATGAAACTGGCCGAGTGGCTGGAGGCCCACGACGACGTGAGCCGCGTCTACTACCCCGGCTTAGAGAGCCACCCGGACCACGAGCTCGCGGCCGAGCAGATGGACGCGTTCGGGGGGATGCTCTCCTTCGAGTTCGACGGCACCCTCGACCAGGCGTCGACGGTCGTCACCGAGACCGAGGTGTTCACGCTCGCGGAGTCGCTCGGCGGCGTCGAGAGCCTGATCGAGCAGCCGGCCGCGATGACCCACGCCGCGATCCCCCGCGAGGAACGGCTCGCCGCCGGACTCACCGACGGCCTCATCCGGGTCTCGGTGGGGATCGAGCACGTCGACGACATGAAGGCCGATCTGCAGCGGGCGTTCGACGCGGCGCTGGACTAGGTCCCCGCCGACTTCCAGGCCAACCGGCACCGGTCGCCGGACGGCCATCCTTTTTACCCGTTGCGCCGAGTCCCCCCGCTATGAGCGACCCAGATATCGTCGTGTTGCGACAGACGATTCACGGCTCGGACGGCGCGGCGCTGGCCGCGGCGATCCGAGAGCGACTCCCCGATCGGTCCGTCGCGCTGGCACGGACGCCGGCGGAGGAGCGCGAAATCCTCGAAACGGCGCGGATCGCCGTCGGACTCCACATCGACGAGGAGCTGTTGGCCGCCGCCGAGAACCTGGAGCTGTTCGCGTGCGTGTTCGCCGGCACCGGGCACCTCCCCCGAGACGCGCTCGCGGACCGCGGCGTCGCCCTGACGAACGCCTCGGGCGTCCACGGACCGAACATCGCCGAGCACGTCCTCGGGTCGATGATCACCCACGCCCGCCAGTGGCCGCGCGCGCACCGCCAGCAGGAGCGCCGGGAGTGGCGCAGCTACGAGACGACCGAGGTGCACGGCTCGACCGTCGCCGTCGTCGGCCTCGGCGCGATCGGCGCGGCGATCGTCGACCGACTGGAGCCGTTCGACGTCGACACGACCGGCGTCCGCTACTCGCCCGAAAAGGGGGGTCCGACCGACGAGGTGTACGGCTTCGACGAGTTCCACGACGCGATCGCCGACGCAGAGTACGTCGTCCTCGCGTGTCCGCTCACGGAGACGACCCGCGGGCTCGTCGACGACGACGCGCTCCGCACGATGCGGGCCGACGCGGTCCTTATAAATATCGCACGCGGACCGGTCGTCGACACCGACGCGCTCGTCTCGGCGCTCCGCAACAGCCGGATCCGCGGCGCCGCCCTCGACGTGACCGACCCAGAGCCGCTCCCCGAGGACCACCCGCTGTGGGGGCTCGGCAGCGTCACGATCACGCCTCACAACGCCGGGAACACGCCCCAGTACTACGACCGCGTCGCCGACATCCTCGCGGAGAACGTCGGCCGACTCGACGAGGGCGAAAAGCTGGAGAATCGGGTCCAGTGAGCCGGGAAGCCTTATTTGTTCGCGACGTCCAACCCCGACCCGATGAGAAGCGCTGCTGTCCAGCGACTCGCGATCCTGGTAGGTGTAATCGCTTGCTTCGGGGCGATCCGCGTGTACGGGCGGGGGTTCGGTATCGTCTGGCCGTACACGGCCCTCATGTGGGCCTCGGCGATTCTCGGCGGCTACGGGTTCTACCTGTCCCGAGAGGAAACCAGCGAGAGGTGAACCCTGGGAGGTGGTGAACCTTGGGAGGAGGTGAACGACTCCGCGAGGTGCGCTACTCGTCGACGGTGACGCCTTCGATCGACACCGTATCGCGGGGCTCGTCCTGGCGGTCGGTCGGGACGGAACCGATCTCCTCGACGACGTCCATCCCGTCGATGACCTGCCCGAAGACGGCGTGCTTGCCGTCGAGGTGCGGGGTCGCGTCCAGCGTGATGAAGAACTGCGAGCCGTTCGTGTTCGGGCCGGAGTTCGCCATCGAGAGGATGCCGGGGCCGTCGTGGGTGAGGTCGTCGTGGAACTCGTCGTCGAACTGGTAGCCGGGGCCGCCGCGGCCGCTCTCCTGCGGGTCGCCGCCCTGGATCATGAAGCCCTCGATGACGCGGTGGAAGACGTTCCCCTCGTACAGCGAGTCGCCTCGGACCTCGCCGCTGTCGGGGTCCTCCCACGTGTTCGTGTCGCGGGCGGGGTCCGCGTCGGCGGCGGGGTCGTGACGCGCCAATCCGAGGAAATTCTCGACCGTCTTCGGCGCGCGGTCGGCGAACAGCTCGATGACGACGTCGCCGTGATTCGTCTGAAGCGTCACCTGCGGGTTGTCGGGATTGGAAACCGCTCGTGCCATATCCCCAAGGAGGGGCGCCCGTCTGAAAACCCTGCCCATCCGCGTCGTCGGCTCGGGGTCGGGAGCCCTCACGACCGCATCGAACCGACCCGGAACGTCGGCCTTAAGAATTGACACCGTCGAACTACCGACATGAGTTCCACGCCGTCGCTGACGATTGCGGCCCTCGTCGTCGGCCTCACCGTCGGCGCGCTGTTCGGCTTCCTCCGCGTTCCGATCCCCGCCCCGCCCGAACTGCCGGGCGTGGTCGCCATCGTCGGGATCTACCTCGGATTCAAACTCGTCGGCTACGCCGGCGTCGGCTTCGACCTGCTCGACGCGCTCGGGTTGTAACGCGTCGTCTCGACGACCGGTCGCGGTTGCCCGGCCGGCAGAGATCGGCGCTGCCACCGCGACGGTCGGTACCATTTTGCACCCGGCGGGCGGACTGTCGCATATGTACGACGATATCCTCCTCCCCGTGGCGCCGGGTGGCGAGGGGAACGACGCGATCCCGCACGCGAAAAGCCTCGCAGAGCGATACGACGCGACTGTCCACGTCGTCTCCGCGATCGACACGGTCGCGCAGACGCTGCGCGGTCCCCAGGCCGGCGCGTTCGCGGAGCGCGTCGAGGACGCCGCCGAGGAACGGGTCGAGACGGTGACGGCGGAGTTAGCCGCCGCCGGCGTCGACGTGGTCGGGAGCATCGTTCAGGGCGAACCGGTGGACGTCATCGAGAACGCGATCGACGGCGTCGGCGCCGACATCGTCGTGATGCCGAGTCACACCCGTTCCGGGATCCAGCGTGTCCTCCTCGGGAGCGTCACCGAAAAGGTCGTGCGCGTCTCCTCCGTCCCGGTCGTCACGGTGCCGATGGCCGATCGCGAGGCGGACGAAGAGGAGTCGGCGGCCGCCGGCGACGACGGTGCTCCCGACGCGGAGTGACCGACGCCTCGGAGGGAACGACCCGCGCGTTCAGGGTCGCGTACGACGGCCGCGAGTACGCCGGCTTCCAGCGCCAGCCCCACGCGACGACCGTCGAGGGAACCCTCCTCCGGGCGCTCGCCGAACACGGGATCCTCGACCGAGGCGACGGGCCGACGCACGCGACGCCCCCGGGATACGCCGCCGCGGGACGGACGGACGCGGGGGTCTCCGCGGTCGCACAGACGGTCGCGTTCGCGGCGCCCGACTGGCTCACGCCGCGGGCGTTCAACGGGCATCTCCCCGGTTCGGTGCGGGTGTGGGCGGCCGCCGACGTGCCCGACGGGCTCCACGCGACCCACGACGCGACCCGGCGGACCTATCGATACCACCTGTTCGCGCCCGCTCGCGACGACGGTGCGGGCCGGGACGACGATACGGATCGCGACCACGGCGTCGACGACGACCGCGTCCGCGACGCGCTCGCCCGGCTTTCGGGCGAACACGACTTCCACAACCTGACGAGCGACGAGACCGGAACCGTTCGGGACCTGCGTGCGAGTGCGACCCGAACGGGCGATATCCTCGTCTTCGAGGTGAGCGCCGGAGGGTTCCCGCGAGCGCTGGTGCGTCGGCTCGTCGCCGCCGTCCGCGCCGTCGGTCGCGGCACGGCCGACCGGTCCCTGATCGACCGCCTGCTCGACGCCGAGCCGGTCCCCGGCGAGGTCGGTGTCGGTCCCGCACCGCCCGAGCCGTTGGTGCTCTGGGACGTGTCGTACGACGGCGTCGCGTTCGAGGTCGACCCCGAGGCGGCCGAGAGCGCGCGCGTCGCCTTCGGGGAGCGATACCGCGACGCCCGGCACGCCGCCGCGGCGACGGGCGCGATCCGAGACCGGATCGCGGAGTCGGACTGACGACGGGGCGAGATCGACCGCGAGAAGAGCCTGGTCGCGGACTACGCCGCGGACTCCCCGCCGGCGGTCTCCATCCCTTCGACGCGGACCAACAGGCTGTTGCCGTCGATGTGGGTCGCGTCGACCACCCCGGACAGCCGGAGCCCTCCGCCCGGCGTGGGCCCGACGGTCACCTGATCGCCCGTGTCGAAGGCGCCGACCGGGCCGCGGATAACGAGTTCCGCCCGACACAGTTCGGGGTTGGCGACGCTAGAGAGGTCGATCTCCTCGACGTTCACGCCCTCGACCGGGTTCCCTTCGCGCTCGACCGGCGTGCGCTCGGCGTCGTCCATCCGCTCGACGCCGAGCGTCTCGTAGGCGGCGTCGGTCGGAACGTAGCCGCCCTGCGGCCCGGCGACGCCCTCGACGAGGCCGAGGTCGCGCAGGCTCTGCATCTGGTTTCGAACCGTGCCGGCGTTGCGCCCGATCGACTCGGCGATCTCTCCGCCGGACACCGGCCGATCCACGTTCTCTGCGAGATTTACGAGCGCCGTGAGCACTCGTCTCTGGCTCGTCGTGAGCTGTATCGTCGACATGGACGTATCGAACCGACAGACACTAATAAATGTCCGGTTATTTAGACCTTATATTGTTGTTCCTTGTAAAAAGTGTTTCAGAAATTCTGAAGTAAGGTCTAAACACGCTATTTACGAATCATTTGTTGCTTTATCTACTCATGGATGGATTTTGTTTGATTATACTCCACTTTTCTCACAGATTATTTGACTATGTAGTCGTAGAATCCACGTAGAACAGACGTATTTTGTGTTATATGGGTAAGTCCTTAAACACCACCCACCATGAGTATTTACCCGTTCGTTCGGAAGCGACGGGCGAACATGAGCTTTCGAACTGACGCCCGCGCGCTTTCGCGGCGCGCACGGGAGACGAGGAATCGCTCGAACCGTCACCGGGGCGGACGCTCGGAGCGTGCCGCGTCCGGATCGACCGGTCTCGAAACCCTCGTTCGGGGGCGCACTGATGGGTGACCCGCGGTCGACCGCGTTCGAGTCGGGAGCGGCCCCCGGACGTTCCGCGGCGGCGGCGAACGAGGGGGAGTCGGCGGCTCGTGACGCCTCCGACGACGCCCCGGGCAACGCCGTCGACCCGCTCGACACCCCCGATCCGTCGGCGGAGCGCGACCGGATCCGGACGTTTCTCGACGACGCGGTCGCGGCGGCGAACGCGGATGGAGTGGTCGTCAACATGAGCGGCGGCCTCGACTCCACTGTCACGGCGGCGCTGGCGGTCGAAGCGCTCGGCGCCGACCGCGTGTACGGGCTGATACTCCCCTGTAACAAGATCGGGGCACCCCACGCCCGCGACGCCGAGGCGCTCGCGGACACGCTCGGGATCGAACACGACACGGTCCACCTCCAGCCGCTGTTCGCCCAGTTCGGCGCGGTCGCACCCGATCGGTTCGACCTCCACGACGAGCCGACCCGGTCCGGAAACGCGATCGCGCGACTCCGGATGGCGATGGCGTACCTCGCCGCCAACGCGACGGGCCGGCTCGTCTGCGGGACGACCAACCGGAGCGAACACCTGCTCGGCTACGTCACGAAACACGGCGACGGCGCCGCCGACCTGCTCCCGCTCGGCCACCTGTACAAGACCGACGTTCGCGCGCTCGCAGACGAACTCGACGTGCCCGAATTCGTCGTCGAGAAGCCCCCGACCGCCGGCTTCCTCCCCGGCCAGCGCGACGCCGACGAACTCGGCGCCCCCTACGACGTGATCGACGCCGTGTTGCAACTCGGTGTCGACCGCGGGCTCGACGCCGAGACGATCGCCGACCGGTTGTCCGACGTCGACGAGGAGACGGTCGCGGACCTGCTCGCGCGCCACCGCGTCTCGGCCCACAAACGCACGATGCCACCGATGCCGGCCGGTCGCGGGGAGTGAGCGGGACGGCCGCGCTCGACCGCCACCGGGTCGACCGACACGGCCGTCCGGGTCGGCGCCGAGCGCGCGGGGACGAGTCCGGCGGCGGGGTACGGGGGTGATTCCCGGCACCGGAAACGCTACGTTGAAGTGGGAAGGTCGGATACCCCCGAGTGAGCACCGTTGGTCCAGTGGTAGGACATTAGCTTCCCAAGCTAATAGCCCGGGTTCAATTCCCGGACGGTGCACTTCTCGAACGTAGTGAGAGGAATCACCGGACGGAATTGAACCCTATCAGTCGCGCGCAGCGAACGTAGTGGGCGAGCAGGTCTGATTCTGGTTCAATTCCCGGACGGTGCACCTCTGTAGCGAGCAACACCGCGTGCCACGGGTCTACCGAGAAGCGACTGCGCCCCGGAGCTACGTCCTCTCGCCGTCCTCGACCCTGAGATCGCCCGTGATCGCGTGCTGGCTGGTCGTGCTGAGGTCGATCCCGACCGCCCGACACCGCTCCGTCACGGTCCGAATGTACTCCGAGCGCGTCACCGAGAACTCCTCGCGGTCCGGGTCGGCGATCCAGAACCGGGCCTGCAGGTCGATCGCTGTGTCCGCGAGGCCGGCGACGCGGACGGAGGGGGCCGGGTCGGCGACGATATCCTCGTGCTCGGCGGCCGCGTCCAACAGGATCCGGGTCGTCTCGTCGATGTCGTCGCCGTAGCCGATGCCGAAAGTCGTCGAGATGCGGAGCGTGTCGTTGCTCATCCGATTCGTCACGGCGTTCGTCGCGAGATCGGTGTTCGGCACCGTGACCGTCTCGTTGTCGAACGTGCGAACTCGCGTCACCCGGAACCCGATGTCGTCGATGAACCCCACGTTGCCGTCCCACTCGATCCAGTCGTCGATGTTGAAGTTCCGGTCCTGGACGATGAACACGCCGGCGACGAAGTTCGACAGCACGTCCTGGGCCGCGAACCCGACCGCCAGCGTGAGCGCGGCGACGATGAGCGCCGACCCGCCGAGGAACCCGCCGAACCCCGCGGCCCAAGCGCCGCCGACCAGCGCGACGACGATGGTGCCGACGCCGATCAACTTCTCGACGGTCCGTTCGAGAGTCGGTTCGAGCGTTCGACGGTCGAGGGTCCATCCGAGGACCGGCCCGATGACGTACTTCTCGAGAAGGAATATCGCGCCGGACACGACGAGGAACTCACCGATCTGCGCGAGGATCCCGACGTACTTCGGAACCAGTTCCGTGGCGACCAGTGACACGGCCATGGTTAACACACCGTCGGGGCACGGAATGAACCTTCTCGTGTGGGGCGGGTACGACGTGAGTATCGTGTGAAGCGAGTACGGCGTGAGCGGGCTAGAAGATGTTCGCCTGCCCGTACACCGAGATACCGCTGTCGGTGATGTCGTACGGCTTCGACTGCCGGGAGTGATTCGCGTCGCGGATCTTCTGGATCTCGACGGCGAGACGCGTCTCGCGGAAGTCGGTACCGCGGATGTACTGGAGCACGAACACCGCGTCGGTGAGGTACTCGACGATCCCGTGGCGGGAGGCGTAGGGGTTCTCCTTGCTCGCCTCCGAGGTGAGCAGAGTCGTGACGCCGGCGTTCTTCAGCGAGCGCGTGAACCCGAACACCTCCGAGCGGCGCTTCGCCGGGTGGTCGTACATCATCTCGAGAAGCGAGACGGAGTCGAGCACCAGCCGGTCGGCGTCGAACTCGGAGATGAGTCGCGTGAGGTCGTTCCGGATCGACGCCAGCGAGTTCGCCATCTCGATCGGGTCGATGGCGACCACCGCGAGCCGGTCCTCGTCGGCGTGCTCGCGGAACGACCACCCCTTCTCCTCGGCCGTCGAGAGGATCGACTCACGGGTCTGTTCGAGGGTGATGTAGATCCCCTTCCGGTCGGATTTGAGCGCCTCGTTGAGGAACTGGAGCGCGAACGTCGTCTTCCCGGTTCCGGCGCCGCCGATGACCGACAACAGCGAGCGACGCGGGACCCCGCCGAGGATCATCTCGTCGAGCCCTTCGATCCCGACGTCGGTGCGCTCGATCGACGACTCGAACTCGTCCGGGTCGACGTCGAACTCCGGCGACCCGTCGCCGCCCTCTCCGCCCTCGAACTCGCCGAATCCGAGGTCTCCCGAGCCGCCCGGGCCACCGGAACCGCCCGCGGCGTTCCCCCGGTACCCCCCGAAGGGGTCCGCCGCGCCGCCGCTGGCCGGGGCGCCGCCCGTCGGTTCGCTGCCCGCCGAAGCGCCGCCGCTACCGCCGCCACCGCCCCCACCGCCACTACCGCCGCCGAAGGGGTCGCTGTCACCGAACGACCCACCACCGCTACCGCCGCCACCGCCGCCGAACGGATCCTCTTCGCCGAACGACCCACCGCCGAAGGGGCCCTCCTCGCCGGACGACCCACCGCCGAACGGATCGTCAACCGGCTCGTCTTCCCCCCCGGCATCGGAGGGAGACGCCTCTCCCCCGAACGGGTCTGATCCACCCGTGTCACCGTCGAACGCTCCCCCGTCATCGGTGCTGTCGTCCGCCGACTCGCTCGTTCCGGATTCGCCGGCGCCGAACACGTCATCGTCGAAGTCGTCGCCGCCGAAGTCGTCGTCGACGTCTCGCGCCGGGTCTCGGTCGCCGTCCCGGATCCCGCCGAACGGGTCGCTCTCGCGCCCGTCCTCGCGCTCGCGCCCTTGGTCGTCGCTGCCGTCTGCTCCGGTCTCGGCCTCGGGTTCGGGTTCGGGTTCTTCGATCGCGCCTTCGTCCGCGTCGCCGACCTCGCCGTCCGTCTCGCCGTCTCCCTCGTCGGCGGTCGCATCGCTGTCCGAGTCGATGTCCCGCAACGCGCGCTCGAACCAGTCGTCCTCCTCGCTCATGGTTCCAGTCGGCCGTGGGGGCTCGACATAGTTCTGGCAAGGCGGGCGGGCGGCTTGAAGCTTTCCGGAATCGCGGCCCGATGTCCGCATCCTTTTGTCCGGCGGCGAGAATCGGTGGCGCATGGAGGTCGGAATCGTGGCCCGGAAGGGGAGCGAGCGCGCGGTCGCCGTCGCCGACGAGCTGCGCGACGCGGTCGTCGGGGCCGGAGCGACCGTCTGGCTCGACGCGGAGACCGCCGGCGCGCTCGGCGATCCGGACGCAGGCCGCGCGGTCACCGCACTTGCGGACTGCGACCTCGCGGTCGCGGTCGGCGGTGACGGGACGTTCCTCTTCGTCGCGCGCAACGCCGGCGACACCCCGATCGTCGGCGTCAACCTCGGGGAGGTCGGCTTCCTCAACGCCGTCTCCCCGGAGGACGCCGAGGGGGCCGTCGTGTCGGAGGTCGAGGCGTTCGACCGCGGCGAGATGGACGTGCGGGAGGCGCCGCGGCTCGCCGCCCGGACCGACGAGTGGACGTCCGTCCCCGCGGCCAACGAGATCGTGATCCAGGGCCCCCGGCGCGGCCCGGGCGCCGGGATCGAGTACGAGGTCCGCGTGGACGGGAGCCGGTACGCCGGCGGCCACGGCGACGGGGTCCTCGTCGCGACGCCGACCGGCTCGACCGCGTACAACCTCTCGGAGGGCGGCCCGCTCGTCCACCCGGCGGTGAGCGGGCTCGTCGTCAACGAGATGGCCGCCGACGAGGGGATGCCGCCGCTTGTCGTCGACGCGGACGCGACCGTGACGGTGGCGGTCGAGGGCACCGACGAGGCGGTCGTCGCCAGCGACGGTCGAAACACGACGACCCTCCCCGCCCCGGCCGAGATAACCGTCGAGCGAACGACCCCGCCGATGCGGATCGCGGGGCCTCCCTCCGACTTCTTCGAGGCACTCGGGAAGCTGTCGTGAGCCCCTGGGGACGGAGCAGTGCGACGTCCGGAGCGCTCCACAAAGCGTTTACCCCCCGAGAGAGCACGGGGGCCCGTGCATCGCCGAACCGGGATTTTGGGATACGCGCTCGCGGGAGTCGCGCTGGCCGCGATCGCCGTGGCCGCGTGGGTCGTCTCTCCTGACGCCGTGCTCGGGCCGCTGACGTGGCTCGCCGACGACCCGGTCCGGTTCGGCGCCGCGCTGGTCGCGCTGACGGCGATCAGGCCGGTTCTCGCGTGGCCGACGACGCTGCTCGCCGTCGTCGCCGGCTTCGGCTACGGATGGATCGGGCTCCCGATCGGGGTCGCCGCGATGGTCGCGACCGCGCTCCCGCCGTACTGGCTCC
>Ga0207720_101026_pt1 | contig 12374 bp, 13 predicted proteins | sample A23P2SouthBayCA_2_FD_187751 | JGI IMG/M metagenome (GOLD analysis project Ga0207720, IMG submission 187751) | Aerobic enrichment media microbial communities from Eden Landing Ponds, California, USA - A23 E3 (2) (SPAdes) | ecosystem: Environmental > Aquatic > Marine > Unclassified | place...
CCGCAATGAGGCGGCGTAGCCGCCGAATGATGCAGGTGACGTCCCTACACGGACATCACCCACGCACAATCCTTCCACGAAACTACACCCCCGAGAGGCACTCCTCTCTGGGTTTCTCTGAACCGCCCCCCGGTGAGAGACACCTCTCTGAGCGTCTCGCTATTCACCGGTCAGCGGCCGTGCCGGCTCCGGATTCGAGCCCCAGCGTCGCCCCGTGCCGCGAGTTTAAAAGGGTCGAACGAGTAACACGGGGCATGGCCAAGTACTCGACGAACCGGGGCGGTGGCGGCGGCGACGGCGACAGTTGCGAACTCTGCGGTCGCAGTACCGCGAAGCTCCGGCGCGCGAACGTGGCCGGCGCGGACCTGTTGGTCTGCCCGGACTGCGCGCCACACGGCGAGAACCGCCACGCGGACCGAAAAAGCGGGTCGAGCGACACCTCCCGGGACGGTTCTTCGGGGAGCCGCAAGAAGCGCGCCGCCCAGCGGACGGCGAAGATGTACGACAGCGCGAAGGGCGATTCCAAGCACTGGGAGGAAAAGGGGACGAACTACGAGAAAGACCGGCTTCCTTACCTCGTCTCCGGCTACGGCGTCGTCGTCGAGTCGGCCCGGCAGGACGCCGGCCTCCAACTCGCCGAACTCGCCGCCGAACTCGACCTCGACGAGAAGCAACTGCTCGCCATCGAGCAGGGCCGCGCCACGCGGGCGAACGTCGGCGGGTCGGCAATCCGCGCGCTCGAAGAGCGCCTCGACGTGACCCTCGTCGACGAGTAGCACGATTTTTCTCGGTCGGGCGTCTCGACGCGCATATGTCCGACTCACTCGCACCCGAGTCGCCGACGGTCCGGGCGTTCGACGCGACGGTGACGCGCGTCGACGGTCGGTCGGTCACGCTCGACGAGACGTACTTCTACCCCGAAGGCGGCGGTCAGCCCGCCGACCGCGGTGTCCTCGGCGGCGTCGATGTCGAACACGTCCGCACGAACGCCGACGGCGCGGTCGTCCACGACCTCGCGTCCGACCCCGACGTCGGCGTCGGCGACGAGGTGACCGGCGTCGTCGACGACGACTTCCGGACGTACTGCATGCGAGCGCACACCGCCAGTCACGTCCTCTACGGCGCGGGTCGCCGCATCTTCGACGACCTCGGTTACGGCGGCTTCGACATCTCTCCGGAGAAGGTCCGCGTCGACTTCGAGACCTCGACCGAGGTCGACGACGACGCGCTCGTCGAACTGGAGCGCCTCGTCAACCGGGCGGTGTGGGACAGCCGCGAGGTGTCGTGGGAGGAGATTTCCGTCGCGGAAGCCCGCGACCGGGAGGAAATCGCGTTCAACGTCAAGACCGAAGAGGGCGTTTTCGCCGAGTCAGAGACGGTCCGAGTCGTCTCCATCGACGGCTGGGACTGGGCGGCCTGCGGCGGCACCCACGTCTCGGACACCGTCGAAATCGGGCCGGTCGAGGTGCTCGGACGGTCGAACCCCGGCGAGGGACTCACCCGCGTCGAGTTCGCGGTCGGCCCGTCGGCCATCGACCGGCGCGCCGCGGTCCGAACGTCCGCCTACGAGGCCGCCCGAGCGCTCGGCACGAACCTCGATGGGCTGGGGGAGTCGGCCGCCGGCACCGCGGCCGCCCGCGAAGAACTGGAGTCCGAACTCGTCGACCTGAAATCCGAAGTCCTGCGCTCCCGTCTCGCCGACTTCGAGACTGTCGAGCGCGACGGACTGACGTGGAACGTCGGAGTGGTCTCCGGCTTCGACGCGAACGAGGTCGGTGAGGCCGCCAAGGAAGCCCGCGACGGAGCGGACGTAGACGTGCTCGTCGCCGTCGGCGAGTCAGACGCGCCGTTCGTCGTCGTCGCCAGCACCGGCGACGCGGCCGCCGGGGAGGTCGTCGCCGAGGTGACAGACGAGTTCGGCGGCGGTGGCGGCGGTGGGCCGATGTTCGCGCAAGGCGGCGGCCTCGGCGCGTCGGCCGACGAGGTGCTGGCGTACGTACGCGACTGAGTTGGCTCCGCCAGTCGCGGCTGTGGTGTGCTGACGCCCGGCGGACGCCCGACGGTTCGATCATCTTTTTCAATGATGGTCCGTACTCATCACCATGGAAACCGTAGGGTCTGCCACGGGTCTGACCGACGAGCAACGGGCCATCCGCGACGTCGTCCACGAGTTCGCCGTCGAGGAGATTCGCCCGACCGCGCGCGAGGCCGACGAGACGGAGACGTTCCCCGAGGACGTGTGGGACGGTCTCGCCGAACTCGACCTGACCGGGCTGACCGTCCCCGAGGAGTACGGCGGGTTCGGTGCGGACCGCGCCACCTACGCCGTCGTCAACGAGGAGGTCGCCTACGGCCAACTCGCCGTCGCCACGGCGCTCTCCGTGCACTGTCTCGCCACCGAGTGCATCGCCGAGTTCGCCACCGACGAGCAGAAGGAGACGTGGCTCCCCGAGATGGCCCGCGGTCGGCCGGTCGGCATGTTCGCCCTCTCCGAGCCGGACGCCGGGTCGAACCCCGCAGAGATGTCGACGGTCGCCCGGCGTGAGGGCGACGAGTACGTCATCAACGGCAAAAAGCAGTGGATAACGAACGGCCAGCGCGGCGGCGTCTGCGTCCTCTTCGCCAAGACCGACCCGGACGACCCCTCGTCGGTCACGCAGTTCCTCGTCCCGGAGTCGGCCGGCTACGAGGTCGGCAAGAAAGAAGAGAAACTCGGTCTCCGCGCGTCCGACACGACGGCGCTCCGCTTCGACGACGTGCGCATCCCGGCCGAAAACCGGCTCACCGAGGAGGGCAAGGGGCTCTCAGCGGCCTTCCGCATCCTGACTGGCGGCCGAATCGGCATCGCCTCGCAGGCCGTGGGGCTCGCGCAGGCCGCGCTCGACGACGCCATCGACTACGCGAACGAGCGCGAGCAGTTCGACGAGCCCATCTCGAAGATTCAGGCGGTTCGCCACAAAATCGCCGACATGGGCACGCAGGTCCACGCTTCGCGGATGCTCGTCCGCGAGGCCGCCCGCGTCGCCGACGCCGGCGACGACCCGCGGACCGCGGCGTCCATCGCGAAGTACTTCGCCAGCGAGGCCGCGGTCGACGTGACCAACGAGGCCGTGCAGGTCCACGGCGGCTACGGCTACACCACCGACTTCGACGTGGAGCGCTACTACCGCGACTCGAAGATAACGACCATCTACGAGGGGACCAGCGAGATTCAAAAGGAAATCATCGCGCGGTCGCTCCTCGACTGAACGGGGCGAGCCGGCGAGCCGGCCTCTGTTTCCGCCAGTCGAGTCGCTCACGGGCTCCGGGCGAACGTCGGCAGTCCTCGCTCGCGGACCACGTCGGCGGCGGCGACGCCCGCGAGGAGGAGACAGCCGACGAGCGTCACCCACGCGCCGGCCGCCGAGACGAAGGTCTCGTCCCACAGCTGGATGAACCGCAGGACTGCGACGGTACCGACGACGCCGACGACGAGTTCCGCGCGGCGGGAGCGCCGCCCGGCGAGCGCGGCCACCGAGAGCAGGACGACAGTCGGGAGGAGGACGATGCCATGGACGAGTTCCAGTCCGTTTCCCATGCCGCCGTAGTAGACTGAGATGACCGGCCCCTCGTAGGCCGGGTCGACCTGAATCCACGGGAGGAAGACGCCGGCGGCGACGACGAGCGACGGGAGGACCGGTGCGAGGCGTTCGCGGAGCGGGGTCGCCATGCCGGAGTCGACGCCGGGTTTCCGTATAGGCCTTCGCCCGAAGCGTCTTTTCCCCGCGGTTCCCTACTGCGGGCAATGACGCTCCCCGACCTCTCGGCGTTCGACGCGGTCGTCTACGACCTCGACGGGACGCTCGTCGATCTCCGCGTCGACTGGAACGACACCGCCCGCGATGCCGCGGCCGTCCTGCGGGACGCCGGCGTCGACGCCGACTCGCTCGACCTCTGGAAGATGCTCGACGCGGCCGACGACGCCGGCGTCCGCGACGAACTGGAGCGGGAAATCGCGGCGCACGAGCGGGAGGGTGCGTGGGTTTCCGACCGCCTCCCGCTCGCGGACCACCTCGCCGAGGACGGCGTCCCCTCCGGCGTCTGCTCGCTCAACGCCGAGGACGCCTGCCGGGTCGCGCTCGACGTGCACGACCTTTCGGACCACGTCGACGCCGTCGTCGGCCGCGACACCGTGGCGACGCAGAAGCCCGACCCGGAGCCGTTGCTCGCGACGCTCGAACGCATGGCGGTCGGCCCCGACTCGGCCGTGTTCGTCGGCGACTCGGCCCGCGACGAGGTGACGGCCGACCGCGCCGGCGTCGCCTTCAGATACGTCGACGGTGGTCCCTCCGGCGTCTGAACGGAGACTCGAGGAACTGGAACAGCTGGAACAGAGCAGAAGCGACGACAGGAGCTGACAGGCGGCACGACCGCTCCGCCGGGCGTCGTGCCGCGCTCCCGCGTCTCGCCCGGCGGCGATGCGCAACGCACGGGGACGCTGGCCGCGGAATGCGTGATAAACCTCGGCCTCCCGGCGCGGGCGTTAAGCCCGCTGAGTCCTACGCTCATCCATGGGATTTCCGGTTTCGTACTACTGTCCGCACTGCGGCGCGGTCGTCGAACTCGAACGCGACGGCTATCTGGCCGACAAGTCGGTGACGCCGTACCCCCTCGAAGGATGGACGTACGCCGACCCGACCGACGACTTCGAAGACGCCGAGGGCGTCCGGTTCGTCTGCGGCGAGGGAGAGAGCGAAGTTGAGGGCGAGGGAGAGGGTGGTGCGTCCCTGTCGTGGACCGGCGACGTGGTCGACGCCGACGACGTAGAGCGCCCCGGGCTGGCGTCGCCGTGCGGCCGCGAGTTTTACCTCTCGTTCGTCAGGTACGAAGACGGCCGCGAAGTCGAGGCGATTCCCGAGAGCGACTACGTCGTCATCGGCGGGCGGGGTCCCTCGGGGCCGGCCGGACCCGGCGGACCGAACGCGGGGCCGCGCGGTCCCGGCGGGTTCTGAGTCTTCGGCGCGACTCGCGCACCCGTGCGCACCGAGACGCGATGTCTTCGCGTCGTGCGAACGCGCGTCACTCCGTATTCAATAGCTCACGCGTCGACTATCCGCCATGGTTCCCATTCAGTCCTCGTTCGGTCTCGGCGACGCGCTGTTCTTCGTCCCGTTCGTCGCCCTCGCCGTCGTCATCTTCGCGTTCGCCGGCGCGGTGGTCTACCTCGAACACAGAAAAGAGATAGCGCTCATCGAGCGCGGGTACTACGACGACATCGGCCGCGACTCGCGGGCGTGGATTCTCGGCGGCGGCCTGCTCGTCCTCGCTATCGGCCTCGGGAGCGTCGTCTCGGCACTCCTCTCGGGGGGCGCGGTCGGCGACGGCGTGACCGCGGTGTTCGTCGGTCTCGCGGCGCTCGCGTACTACTTCTACAAGCGCCGCGCGGTCGGGACGACCGTCGCCTGACCCGCGAACACGGGTCGGGAGCTCAGCCCTTGATGTTGCAGACGGGGAACGTCCGTGCGACCTTGTCGCCGATGCCCAACTCGTCGGAGACGCGGACGACCTCGTCGACGTCCTTGTAGACGCCCGGCGCTTCTTCGGCGACTGTCGCGCCCGACTGGGCCTTCACGTATATCTTGTCCTGCTCGCGGAGTTCGTCCTGCACCGTCTCGCCCCAGTACTCCTGTTTCGCCTTCGTCCGGCTCATGAGCCGGCCCGCGCCGTGGGCCGTCGAGCCGAAGGTGAGGTCGAGCGACTGGTCGCCGCCGCGGAGGACGTAGCTTCCCGCGCCCATGCTCCCGGGGATGATGACCGGCTGGCCCACGTCGGCGTAGGCGGGCGGGAGTTCGGGCCGGCCCGCGGGGAACGCCCGCGTCGCGCCCTTCCGGTGGACGTAGAGTTCGCGCTCCTCCCGCTCGACGGCGTCGCCGTCTCGGACGGGTCGCCCCTCCGGGTCGACCCCGACCTCGTGGACCTCCTTCTTGGCGATGTTGTGGGCCACGTCGTACAGAAGGCGCATCTCCATGTCGCGCCAGTCGCGGTCGAACACGTCGGCGAACACCTCGCGCGTGCGGTGCATGATGAGCTGTCGGTTCACCCACGCGAAGTTGATGGCGGCGCACATCGCGCCGTAGTACTCCTCGGCGAGCTCGGAGCCGGCGGGCGCGGCCGCGAGCTCCTTGTCCGGTAGTTCGTCGAGCAGGTCCTTGTGTTCCTTCTCGATGCGCCGGAGGTAGTCGGTGCAGGTCTGGTGGCCGAGTCCGCGGGAGCCGCAGTGGATGAGCACGACGATTTGGTCGGCTTCGAGGCCGAACGACGCGGCCACGTCGTCGCGGTAGATGTCGGTGACGCGCTGGACTTCGAGGAAGTGGTTCCCGGAGCCGAGACTGCCGATTTGGTTGCGGCCGCGGTCCTTCGCCTTCTGGGAGACGAACTCGGGACGGGCGTCGTCGCGGAAGCCCTCGTCCTCGCAGTGGGCGAGGTCGTCCTCCGTGGCGTAGCCGGCGTCGACCGCCCAGCGCATCCCGCGGGCGAGGATGTCCTCGATGGTCTCGGCGTCGCCTTTGACGACGCCACCGCCACCGAGCCCCGAGGGAACGGCCTCGAACAGGGCGTCGACGAGTTCCTCCTCGTGTCCTTGGAGGTCCTCGTAGGTGAGGTTCGTCGTCATCATGCGGACGCCGCAGTTGATGTCGTAGCCGACCGCGCCGGGCGAGATACAGCCGTCCGTGGCGTCGGTCGCGCCGACGCCGCCGACCGGGAAGCCGTAGCCTTGGTGGCCGTCGGGCATGCAGATGGCGTGGTTGGCGATGCCCGGCAGGTGCGTCGCGTTCCGGAGCTGTTCGAGCGTCTTGTCGTCGCCGATGTGGTCGAGCAACGCCTCGGAGGCCAGCACCCGCGCGGGGGCGTTCATTTCGCCCTCTCGCGGAATCTCCCAGACGTGCTCGCGAACCCGTCGCAGTTCGATGTCGCCGAACTCGCGCGTATCCATACCCGGACAATCGACGCGCCGACTCAATAGGATTCCGTCACGCGCCCGCGGACCGCCCGGACGCGTCACCATCGCTCTCGGCGTCGTCCGCGTCGCGGTCGGACAGCGCGCGGTCGACAGAGAGCGGCCCGCCGCCGGTCACGAGTAGCGCCGACACGAGACCGAAAAGCGAGATGTGCGCCAGCACGGGGTCGTCCGGCAGGCCGAACAGCGTCGTCGTGAACAGCAGGAAGGCGACGGTGGTGGCCGCTCGGGTGAACGCGCCGGCGACGAGCAGAACGCCGACGAGCGCCTCGGTCAGCCCCGCGCCGACGACCCACAGTTCGGGCGCGACCGGGACGACCGCGGTGAGGTCGTACTTGGCGACGACCGCGAGCGCACCGCCGGGTTCCATGAGCTTCTGGGCGACGCCGAGGTAGACGAACGTGAGGCCGAGGCCGACCCGGAGAACCACGGGCACGTAGGATTCGAGGTGGCGAGTCCGCTCGACGAACGGGAGGGCGACCCGTCGGTAGAACGGGTCGACGCGGGAGTAGAACGTCCGGTCGTCGGCCGCCATCGAGGCGACGACGTGGTCGGCGCTGGGGCGACCGCCGCCGACGAGCGCGATAGCGAGGAAGCCGGGAACGTACTCGAACGCGAGCACGAGCGCCGGTTCGACCGCCAGCCCGACGAGGTAGGCCCCGAGGCCGACCGCGGCGACGAGGCGCGTCCCGAACCCGAACAGCAGGAGGAACCCGACCGTGATACCGAACAGTCGGACGAAGACGGGCGACGAGGACTGGACGACGGGCGAGAAGAAGTAGCCCGAAAAGCCCGCCCCGACGAGCGGGAGCCCAACCGCGAGGCGGAGGAGCCACGGGAGAAGCGACTCGTAGGACGCCATCGTTCGGCGGAACGCCCGAACGTCGTTCGGGAGCGGCCGGAACCGAAGGTAGGCCGCGCCGCCGAGCGCGACGCCGAGGCCGCCCGCGCCGAGGACGGCGAGATTGAACGGGTCCGTCAGCGCCGCCAACAGAAACGCCGCCACCTCGACGGGGTCGCTCCCTGTCGTCACGTACTTGACGTGCGCGCTCGCGTTCCCCGCCCCCGCCGCGAGGAGCGCGACGAGGCCGGCGAGTCGGGTCGCCCCGCGGACGTGCTGTGTCATGTCCCGAATTACGACCGACTGGATATAACGGCGCGGGATGAATACGACAGAAATCCGGCGAGAGAAGGTATACAACGATTGAACCGGACCGTCACACGTCGAAGACGACGTACGCCTCCCAGCCGCGGTCGGTCGCTTCCAGCCGCATCTCGGAGTAGGTGACGGCCTTCACGTCGCGGGCGTCCACGTCGGCGAAGGGGACGCCCCGCGCGGACGCCTCGACGACCCACTCGTCGCCCTCTCGGCGGACGGTCGCCTCGTGGGTCGCGGGGAGGACGCCGCGCACGTCGCGCTCGTAGATGAGTTGGTCGAGGTAGTCGAACAACAGCGCCTCGCGGCCCTCCGCGCGGACGGTGAAGGAAAAGCGGTCGCCCGTCTCGGCGGGGGCGTCGCACATCGAGGCGGTGAGCCCGTCGGCGACGGCGGCGAAGACGCCACCGAGGCTCTCGCCGTCGGCCTCGACGGCCACGTCGGCGGTGTGGTCGCGGAGCGTAAATCCCATACGGAAGGACGGACGCCGCCGACCCTCGTCCTTTCGGTCGACGGCGAGTGTGCGTCCGGGGGCCGCTGACCCGCGCGCTTCGTGTCGTCAGGCTATCGAGTCGGCCGGCGGCGACCGCGTCCGGGTGTCCGTACGGACGGTGGAGTTATATTCTCGCTCCGGTTACGACGGGATGTGAGCGTCAACGTGGAGATGCGGGTAGACGCCCCCGGCCAGCGCGAGTACGCCGAGGAGGCGTGGGACCTGAAAGAGCGGATTCGGGTCGAAGAAGGCCTCCTGAAACAGCGACGGGGCTTTTTCATGGACGCCTACCGCCGGTCGAACACGTATCTCCTCTACGAGAACGACGCGCTCGTCGCGTTCGCGTCCACGCGGCGCGACGGCTACATCCTCTTTCTCGCGGTCTCGCCCGACGCCCGCGGCGAGGGCTACGGCAAGCGCCTCGTCGCCGAGGTGGCGAAGGAACACCCGGTCGTGACCTGCCACGCCCGGACGACGAACACGAACGCGCTCGACTTCTACGAGGAGATGGGCTTCGAGGTCCGCCGCCGCATCGACAACTACTACGAGGACGGCGGGGCCGCGTTCTACCTCCGACTGGGCGAGGAAGCCGGCCTCAGAGAGAAGCTTTCGGAGTTCCTCCGCCGGTAGTCGACCGACTGCGACCGTTCGACGCCGATTCGAGAGCGGCCGCGCCCTCCTCGCTTCCCTTGCGCGTATCCTTAATTTTTATTCACTTCCTAGTATATATGGCTGATATGTACATCGGAGTGCTCACCGTCCCGCTCGGAGACGAACCCCTCGACGACGCGCTCGACTACCTGTCGGGTATCGGCGTCGACGGCGTCGAACTCGCCGTCGGCGGCTGGCCCGGCGAGGACCACGTCGACCGGAGCGCCCTCGTCGCGGACGAGAACGCGCAGGCCGACCTCCTCGATTCGGTCGAGAGCCGAGACCTGCAAATCAGCGCGCTCGCCACGCACAACAACCCGTTGCACCCGGACGAGGAGACGGCCGCCGAGGCCGACACCGAACTCCGCGAGGCAATCGAACTCGCGGACGCCCTCGACGTGAACACCGTCACCTGTTTCTCGGGGCTCCCCGCCGGCGGTCCGAACGACGAGGTGCCGAACTGGATTACCGCGCCGTGGCCCACCGAGCACGCCGACGCCCACGACTACCAGTGGGAGGTCGCCGTCGACTACTGGTCCGACCTCGCCGCGTTCGCCGACGACCACGGCGTCGACGTCGCCATCGAGATGCACCCGAACATGCTCGTCTACGAGCCGACCGGGATGCTGAAGCTCCGCGAGGCGACGAACGAGCGCATCGGCGCGAACTTCGACCCCTCGCATCTCTACTGGCAGGACATCTCCATCACCGACGCGATTCGGTTCCTCGGCGCGGAGGACGCTATCCACCACTTCCACGCGAAGGACACGAAGGTCTACGAGTCCGAGTCGCGCATCAAGGGCGTCCTCGACACGACCTCGTACGCGGACACCGCCAACCGCTCGTGGCTGTTCCGCTCTATCGGCTACGGCCACGACGAGGGCCACTGGAAGGACGTGGTCTCGACGCTCCGGATGGTCGGCTACGAGGGCGCGCTCTCCATCGAACACGAGGACGCGCTCACGTCGTCCACGGAGGGACTCGAAAAGGCCGTCGACGTGCTCTCGCGCGCCGTCTTCGAGACGCAACCCGGCGACGCCTACTGGGCGGAGTAATCCATGACTGAACCACTCACCGTCGGCGTTCTCGGCTACCGATTTATGGGGAAGGCGCACTCCAACGCGCTCGCCCGCCTGCCGATGTTCTTTCCCGACGCGCCCGACGTGGAGCGCTCCGTCATCGTCGGCCGCGACGAGGAGGCGCTTTCCGACGCCGCAGACCGCTTCGGCTTCGAATCGACGGCGACCGACTGGCGCGACGTGGTCGACGACGTGGACGTGTTCTACAACCTCGGGCCGAACCACCTCCACGCCGAGCCCTCTATCGCCGCGCTCGAAGCCGGTGCCAGCGTCTTCTGCGAGAAGCCGCTCGCGCCGACGCTCGACGAGGCCGAGGCGATGCGCGACGCCGCCCGCGCGGCCGACGGCGTCGCCGGCTGTGCGTTCAACTACCGTTTCGTGCCCGCCATCCGGTACGCGAAGGGGCTCATCGAGGACGGCGAACTCGGCGAGATTCGACACGTCCGCGGGCGCTACTTACAGGACTGGCTCGTCGACGCCGACGCGCCGTGGACGTGGCGCATGGACGAAGACGCCGCGGGGTCCGGCGCGCTCGGCGACCTCGGCGCGCACACCGTCGACCTCGTTCGGTTCCTCGTCGGCGACCGCGCCGGCGACATCGAACGCATCTCGGGCCACCTCCAGACGTTCGTCGACGAGCGACCCGTGCCCGGCACGGACGAGTACAAGCCCGTGACCGTCGACGACGCCTACACCGCGCAGGCCGAGTTCGAAAACGGCGCGGTCGGGAGCTTCGAGGCCTCGCGGTTCGCCGACGGCCACAAGAACGACCACACAATCGAGATTCACGGCTCCGAGGGGAGCCTGCAGTTCTCGCTCGAACGCCTCAACGAACTGGAGGTCAAAACCGGCGACGCCCGCGGCTACGAGACGGTGCTCGTCACCGACGAGACCGACCCCTACCTCGACCACTGGTGGCCGCCGGGCCACGTCCTCGGCTGGGAACACACCTTCGTCCACGAGAACTACGAGTTCCTGTCGGCGGTCGCCGAGGGCGGCGACTTTTCGCCCTCCTTCGAGGACGGCTACGAGGTGCAAGCGATTCTCGACGCCATCGAGCGCTCCGACGAGGCCGGCGAGTGGGTCAGCCTCGGCTGACGGCGTTGAAACAACAGAGAGTGACTCGACTGCGGGCGACTCGCCGCCCGCTCAGAACTCGATGACGCCCTCGTCGGTGATGACCTCGTCGATGAGGTCGACCGGCGTGGCGTCGTAGGCGGGGTTCTCCAGTTCGATGCCCTCGACGGGTTCGAGCATGACCTCGCTGGGCGAGCGAATCTCGTTTTCGAAACGGAAGCCGCCGTCGACGACCTTCGCGCCCGAGCCGACGACCGTGACCGGCACGCCGACCTCGTTGGCGGCGGCGACGAGCGGGAACGTCCCGATGCGGTTGTAGAGCGTCTCCTCGACGATGCAGTCCATGCCGATGATGACGCGGTCGCACTTCGGGAGGAACATCCCCGACGCGCTGTCGACCATCAGGTGCGGCTCGACGTCGTCGATGGCGGCGAGTTCGCGCGCGAACTTCCGGCCGAGGAACCGCGGGCGGGCCTCCGTCACGTAGGCGGTGAGTTCCGCGCCGTCGGCGACGGCGAGTTCGACGGCCTCCATGACCGTCGAGGAGTAGTCGTGCGTGAGGAACGTCTGGCCGTCCTCGATGGTCGCGGCCGCCTGTTGGGCCGCGTGGCGCTTGCCCGTCTCGACGGTCTCGACCACGCGGTCGATGGTCGCCACGGTGAGCTCCCGCGCCTCGTCGAGGTCGTCGGCCTCGCCTTGGACGTTGCGAAGCACGTCCTGCAGGGCGTTGTACAACGACGCGTGCGAGGGGTTCGCCCGCTTGAGCGCGCCGACGTTCCGTTCGAGGTCGCGTTCGAACTCCTCGACGGTCGCGTAGTCGCGCTCGGTCAGCTCCGCGAGCGCCCGCGTGGCCTTGACGGCGACGACCGAGGAGCTGTGCGTCTGCATCTCGCGAATCTCCCCGATGGTCTCGTCTATCAT
>Ga0207720_101027_pt1 | contig 12359 bp, 12 predicted proteins | sample A23P2SouthBayCA_2_FD_187751 | JGI IMG/M metagenome (GOLD analysis project Ga0207720, IMG submission 187751) | Aerobic enrichment media microbial communities from Eden Landing Ponds, California, USA - A23 E3 (2) (SPAdes) | ecosystem: Environmental > Aquatic > Marine > Unclassified | place...
GCGAGGAGTACGTCGGGACCCTCGAGTCGTGGGACGACGACGGCTTCGTCCTCGATGCCGGCGTCGACGTGCGGATTCCGGCCGACGAGATCGGCCTCGGTAGGGGGTCGCCCGAGCAGGTCGTCGAGCGGTTCGGCCTGGTCCAGCACCTCTCCGTCCGGTTCGTCTATGGCGGCGACGTCGGCGACCCGGACGCGGAGCCGAGCCGGCTGGCGGACGCCGAGCGCGACCGCCTGTACGACTGGCAGCGCGGCGACGGGCGCCTCAACGTCAACTCGGCGACCCGCGGCGAGGTCCGGGCGACCGTGAACCGCGCGGGCCACGCGCAGGACATCGTCACCGTCGAGCGACTGGGTCTCTTGGAACAGAGCGTCGTCTGCACCGAGGACACCGACCCGCCGGGGCTGTTGGCCGCGATCGGCTCGTACCTCCCGGCGGAGATGCGCTGCGTCGTCTGACCCGTGAACCGACGTTTCGCCCTCGCGATCGCGGTCGTCGCGCTGCTCGCCGTCAGCGCCGGCTGTCTCACCTACGTCAACGACGGCGGTGACGTCGCGAACGAGACGCTCGACGCCGAGCCGCCGCACGAGTACGACTTCGACACGGACCGCGACGCGTCGATCAACCTCTCGACCGGGACGCAGTACACCGCGGTGTACAACGTCACCGGAGTCGACGAGATACGCTTCTACCGACAGACCCCGTACACGGGCGACCAGCCCTTCGAGTTCGAGGCGTTCAGGTACCAGTACCCCGACGGCGAGGTGGTCAACGGGACCGAGTTCCGCGCTCGCGGCGGCGAGGTCGAGCGCACCCCCGACGAGACGTGGGTCCGGTTCGGCGAGGAGATGGAGGGCGGACGGATGGCCCTCTCGGCGTCCGGCTCGCCCCGCCGGTTCACCACGCTCACCTACGTCGAGGGGTCGTACGCGGTGACGCTGCCGTCCGGGTTCAGCACCGACATGCCGATCGTCGGGCACGTGTCGCCACGCGGTCACGAGGTCGAGACGGTCGACGGCCGCGACCGGATCACGTGGGACTCCGTGACGAGCGGATCGGTCGTCGTCCAGTCGTACCGCGAGACCGATATCCTCGTCTTCGGAGTGATCCTCGTGATCGCCGTGATCGCCGCGATCGTCGGCACGGCGTACTTCCGGCGACAGCTGGAGGAGCTCCGCGAGCGACGCCGACAGATGGGGCTCGGCGTGTACGAGGACGACGAGGACGACGAGAGTTGAGCGGTCAAACTCCTCAAGAGATCTTGTGACACCGAACGGTGGCGTGTGAACACTTCTCACTGCGGTCTGTCCGACTCTTGCGGCTCGCGAGGTGCTCGCAGCAGCAATGCGGGGAAAGGGGTTCGAACCTCAGTCGCTCCCGTTCGCTCGCCGCGTCGCGGCTCGCTCACCTCCCGGTCCCTGGTTCGAATCTCTTCGAGTCCGATCCGCGGCGCTCACGGTGTGTGAGCGCCGCGATATGCGGGGGAAGGGATTCGAACCCTCGAACCTCTACAGGAGCGGATCTTAAGTCCGCCGCTTTTGGCCAGGCTCAGCCACCCCCGCGCAGATTCGGATACCGGCGGCGGGGTCAAACCCCTTTCGGATGTCGCGGCGACGTCCGACGCGGGTCGGTCGATCCGAGCGCCCCGACCTCTCTTCACCAGTCGACCGAGAGCGTTCCGTCACCGTGCGGGTCCGGGGCGATCTCCTCGTCGGTCCGGCGATCGACGACGTGGATCACGCCGCGCTCCTTCTTCGCGGGACACACCTCGGCGGCGCGGACGTTCTCCTCCAGTTCGTCCTCGCCGATGTAGTACGACCGCGGCTTCGCCATGCCGCTCTGTACGTCCATCACCCAGTTGTCGCCGACCTCGGCGCACTTGCCCGCCCCGAAGCACTTGTTGGCCTCGAAGACGATCTTGTAGGGCTTCTCCTCGATCGGCGGCCCCTCGCCGCCGATGTCGCTCGCGCGCAGCACCTCGTCGTCGTCCGCCTCGTCGGTCATACCCGTGATCGGCGCCCGCCGGACTTTCCTCTGTCGGTCGTTTTCAGCCGCCGGTACTCCCTCCGAGCGCGCTCAGCGGTGCGCGTCGAGGCCGTCCTCGGGCGCCTCGACGATCTCGTAGCTCCTCTCCGTCCAGCCGTCCTCGACGAAGACGAACACGCGACCGCCGGCGATCTCGGGGTCGGCGATCACCTCGTTACGCTGGCCCTCCCGCCCGACGATCACGCCGGGGAACACCTCGTCGCGCTCCCCGTCCTCGACCATAACGCGACCGACGCCCGAGTCCTCTAAGATCTCGTCGTCGGTGCTGTAGTCGTTGACGTACGTCATCACGCCCTCCGTCTCCGTCGGGTCGGTGACGAGCACGTGCGTCTCCTTACCCGGACCCGCGGTCACCGACCCCTCGACGACGTTCGGGACGCCGCGGTAGAGGGTAGTCCGGCCGTCGAGGTACTCGATGACAATGCCCTCTTCGCGGAGGTCGATCCCGATCGACGTGGGGGGAACGTCGCTGCGTGACGGTGCTGACATACGCGTCGCTCGGTTCGCGCGCCTCAAAAGGGGCGCGCTCGGCGGTCGGCACGCACGCGCCGCGGTCGGCACCGCTGTCGATACCGGTGCTTCCACCCGACCTCACTCGCGAGAATCGGGGATGCCACATTTAAGGCCCCTCCGCCGGGAGTGTGTCCCATGCAACGGACGCGACGGGGCCTGTTGGGTGTCGGCGCCGCCGCAGCCGTCGGGCTCTCCGGATGTCTCGGCGTCGAGGGCGTCAGATACCCCGATGCGGCCGACGATGGCCAGCCGGACGCGACCGACGGCGATGACGGCGAGGACGACGGCGAGGACGGTGAGAGCGACGACGAGGACCAGCCGGACGACGACGAACCCGAACCGGTCCCGAACGAGGCGCTCGCGGCGGCGACGCGGAACGTCGTCGACGACGCAGTGTGGTTCGCGACCGAGTACCCGTCGGCGGTCGAGACGTATCGGGACGCGGTCCGCGAGGTCGTCGCCGAGATAGACGCGGTCCGGGACGCCGCCGACGCGAACGACGCGGTGAGCGGCGAGATGGCCGATCGGCTCGACGAGGCCGGTCACGCGGCCGCCGAGACCGCCGACGACGCGCTGGAACCGCACTTCCACCCCGGCTCCCGGATCCGATCGCGGACCGAGCGCCACGTCGGTGAGCTTCGGACGTTCGCCCCCCGCGGCGACGTCGACCGCTTCTTAGAGGAGCTCTCACGGATGCGCCGCCGCTTCGCCGCCGTCGGCACCGCGACTTACGTCGAGGAGGCGTTCTCCCGCGAGCCGATCCACAACCGGCTCCTGCGCCGCCTGCTGTTCCCCCTCCCGGACGCCGGCCCCGAACGACGACGGATCCAGAGCGAGGCGTTCGTGGAACTCGGCCTCGCGAGCCGCGGATTCTCGGCGTTCGCACACGAGCCGTACGACGACGAGCACGACCGAAGTCGGATCCCGCGGATCTACGGAAACGCGTTCGAGGAGGCCCGCCGCGAGGAACTGCGCGCGCGCCTCGGCCCGATACCGCGCCCGGAGGACCGGACCGAGGAGCTGTTCGTCGCGTTCGCGACTCGCCCCGAAGCCGGAAACAGTCCGAGCCAGACGTTCGAGGGGTGGGCGTACGAGCTCGACGGCACTCCCGTCTACGTCCAGCGGTATCCGGACGCGGCGACCGCGAGCGACCGACTCGACGAGGCGCTCGACGCCGCCTCGACCGAGGGGCGCGCGCCGATCGATCCCGACGCCACCGCGGCCGGCTCCGACTTCTCCGGGAACGCGACGGCGGGGGGTAGCGGCGGGAATGCGACGGCGGAAGATGGCGGCGGGAACGAAACCGCGGGAGGCGGCGAGGAATCGACGTATCAGGGGCCGACGCGCTGGCACCGCCTCTACCACCACGAGGCCGAGGGCGAGCGGTACGGCTTCGACGAGCACGCCGGCGTCCAGTACGGCTACGTCGTGCAGGCCGGCGAGTTCGTGCTCGCGACCGGCTTCTCGGGAGACGCGTGGGAGGAGCGCACCGGCTGGCAGGGGCGACTGGCGGACGGGTGGGTGGTCGTCTGATGAACGGAAACAGAGTCGGCCTCACGGCGGCGGTGTTCGCGGTCATCGGCACCGGGGTCGGTCTCGTCGCCGCCGCGACCACCGGGTGGGCGGAGGCCTCGCTCGCCACGGCGGCCACCGGCGAGACGGCGCGGTTCGGACCGGTGTTCGTCGCGCAGTCGTACCTCGCCGTCACCGCCGCGGCCCTGATCTTCGCGCCCCTGCTGTCGGGCGTGCTCGGCGTCCTCGTCGGGTCGCGGGCGTACGACGCGCAGGAGGCGGCCGCGACCTGCGGGATCGGTGGCGGGCTCGGCGCGCTGGCGTACGGGCTCGTCGTCGTCGTCCTCATCGTCGCGTCGCAGGGCGAGGCGGCGACGCAGGCCCACGGGATCACGGACGCGTTCGGAGCGATACTCACGACCGCGGTCGTCGCCGCCGTCGTCGGTGCGGTGACGGGCGTGCTCGGATCGGTGACGGGGTGACGATGTCGGCTCCAACGCCCACCGACCGACGCCCACCTTTAGGGCGCTCGACGGCGTGGAGGGGAGTATGACACTCTCCCTCCGCCGCCGGCGCCTGCTGGCCGCCGCGGTCCCCGGACTGCTCGCCGGCTGTCTCGTGGAGTCGAGCGAGGACGCCGGCGGCGCCGGGGACGAGGCCGAGGGAGCCGAGACCCCGGCGGACGCCGCCGCGAGCGGCTCCGAGGGCGACGCCGAGAGCGGGACCGCCAGCGATTCTTCTACAGAGAACGAGGAGTCTGCCGCCGAGGGGTCGGCCGACGAGATCCCCCCGGAAGAAGTCGGCCCCGACGGCTCCGGGATCGTGGTCACGAACGTCGACGTCCTCGGCGTGACCGACGATGGGTACGAGACAACCGTCCGAGCGCGGCTCACCGTCGAAAACGCCGGGCGGTTCACGTACGGAACTGTCCGCTTCCGCGCCGACGCGTACGCGACGCGTCCGAACTCCCGCGAACGCGAGGCGGTCGGTTACGCGGAGCCCCGCGTGAGGTACCTGTCGGGCAACCGGTTCGCCGACGGTACGCGGCGGTTCACGGTCGACATCTCGTTCCCGAGCCGGGAGAGCCGGGCCCGTCCCGACCCGGACTGGTACGAGGTCGACGCCGCGGTCCGGTACGCGGAGCCGGTCTGAGAGTGCGATCGGTTCGATCACCGGTCCCCGATCGCTCCGAGAGACTCGCCGTGATCGCTACCTCTTTGTCCCCGCTCGCGAGCCGTGAGTGCATGGAGGGACGGGCAGCGGCGCTCGGCGCCGGCACCGTGTTGAACGCGCTCGCGACGGGCACCGGCGCGGCCTTCGGTATCGACGTCGAGACGCGCGCGACAGTGACGCTCGACCGAGACGCCGACGGCGTGCGCGGGGAGATCGCCGAGGACCCCGACGCGGACACCGCCCTGATCGAGCGCTGCGTCGCGCTCGCGACCGAGCGCTGGGGCGACGGCGAGGGCGGTACCGTCCGGACCGACAGCGACGTGCCCCTCGCGGCGGGGCTTAAAAGCTCCAGTGCGGCCGCCAACGCGACCGTGCTCGCGACCTGCGACGCGCTCGGCCTGGCGGTCGGCGACGACGGGTCAGACTCCTCCGTCGATGTCACCCGTCTGGACGCCTGCCGGCTCGGCGTGCGCGCGGCCCGCGAGGCCGGCGTCACGGTCACGGGCGCGTTCGACGACGCCACCGCCTCGATGCTCGGCGGGATCACCGTTACCGACAACGACGCCGACGAACTGCGGTCGCGCGAGGCGGTCGACTGGAACGTCCTCGTGTGGACGCCCCCCGAGCGCGCCTACAGCGCCGACGCGGACGTGGCCCGCTGCGAGGCGGTCGCACCGATGGCGGACCTCGTCGCCGACCTCGCGCTCGACGGGCGGTACGCCGAGGCGATGACCGTCAACGGGCTCGCGTTCTCCGCCGCGCTCGGCTTCGACACCGACCCCGCGGTCGAGGCGATGCCCCACGCCACGGGGGTGTCGCTGTCGGGGACCGGCCCGAGCGTCGTCGCCGTCGCGGACCCCGACGACCCCGAAACCGACCTCGATCGGGTCGCCGACGCGTGGGACGACCGCCCCGGAACCCTGCGACGAACGACGACCAGGAACGACGGCGCGACCGTCGAGTGAGTACCCGTGAACGCACCACCGACCGACCCCACGACCTACCAATGAGTGACACACCGAACTCCGAGGACCGAAGCCTCGACGAACTGCGACGCGAGATTGAGAACATCGACCGCGAGATCGTTGAACTGATCGCCCGCCGGACCTACGTCGCCGACACGGTGGCCGCCGTGAAAGACGAGCGCGACCTCCCGACGACCGACGAGGGTCAAGAGGAGCGCGTGATGGAACGCGCCGGTGAGAACGCCGAGCAGTTCGACGTCGACGCCAACCTCGTGAAGGCGATCTTCCGGCTGCTGATCGAACTGAACAAAGTAGAGCAACGCGAGAGCCGATAGGCGGGAAGACGGCTGTTAAAGGACTTCTAACTGCGTATTAGAGGGACCGGCGTCGATTCTCGAGCCTCCTTGCGAATTTTCAGACTCGATGAGTGGTCGGAAGATTCGACACGAGTTGTTGCACCCACAGCCTCGACGACCGCTTCGTCCAATTTACTGGATTCATTCCAGAACGACTACTTGTCGTTGAGGAGGAGTGACTAACGTATCCGCTACTTTTCGGCATACAGGAGGGTTCGTCGGCAGTTGGGGCAAACATATGGAACTGGCGTGAGGATCTCGTCCGCTCGCATACTACTAAGAAAGCCGTCGTCTGACGCTTCTGAAACGATAGAGAGCGTCCCCATGACGTCGGTTCCTTGCAACTCCATCTGCTCTAATGATTCCTCGCAGTCCGGACAGATCTTCTCAGAGGGCATGTGCATAGTACGCCCACTACTCTCAAAAACTATGTTGATCTGCGCTCTCGGTCAGTTCTGGCTGGACTCGTTCTTACACCGATCAATACGTAATCGTATTGAGGGGTAGTTACAGAGATTCTTCTAAATAAAGAAAGCGTGTCTCCAGTTGCTGGGAGGGTCGTCTCCGCTCCTGCGAGACTCCCGAATCGGCAACTAAAGATAGCCCATCTCGAATCTTCTGCTACAAAGAGTGTAATCGGAAACCGGTACAGTACACGCAACTGTGCTACGTGAGTTATTGAACTGAACAAGATCGAACAGCGGGAGAGTCGCTAGAAGTCGAACAGCGGGAGAGCCGCTGAACGCCTTCAGTTCACCGACTTCGACAGCTCAGCTCCCGCCTTAAACTTCACATCCTGAGACGCTCGACTCGCACTCGTCAAGTGAAGCACCGGCGCATCCACCGCCACATGCTTCAATTCGATCTCCCCCTCATACCGTTCCCTCCCCGGTCGCTTCCGGATCCCTTCAGCCAGCCGACTCGAAAGGACCCCCGCCTTCACCAACTCCTCCGACGTACCCGAATCAATACGCGCCCCCCGACGAGCACGCTCACCCGACACTGCTCGTGACATCGCCTCACTGTAATCGAAGCAGCACTCGATACCAACCACCTGCGTCGGGCCAGCCATCGTCAACATCGTCTCTGAATCCTCGTACAGCGCAGCATCATCGATGACCCACCCGCCCGTGTACACGAGCTGGTCATCACTCTCGACACGAGACACATAGAACAACGCCGGGAACGCGCGCGGGCACCCCGGTGGCTGTACCATCGCCTGCGAGACGAGACGCCCCTGCTGTGTCAACTGTGTCGGTACGTCCCTCGCCGCACGCCCCCACTGACTCAAATCATCGGGTTCGTACGCGTCACCATCCACCGGGCACACGAGCACGGACGCCCCGCCCTCAGCCGTCGGCGAATTGACAACTCCCATCACCCCATCACTCGTTCGGACCGCTTCGAGACCGCCACCCGTCGCCACCGGTCCAGTAACCTCCGCAACGAAGTGGGGCGTCGTCCCACACACCGCACCCGGGTGAATGTCGGTGTCGTCATCATCACAATCACCACCACCACGCGATTTCTTCGAATCGGCCTTCGCAAGCCCCGCAAAACTATCATCGCCCGTCAGATAGGCGATGAGCCGGTCCGGCGTCACGGTCGCCGCGATACTCTCACTCCTACCCGGAACCTCCGCATCCGGCAAACACACAGTGAACCGCTCACCAACAATCGGCTCCCCACCCAGATACGCGACAAGCTCGTCGTCGTCTTCCTCAACATCAGACACACCATCCCCGTCGGAGTCATCATCCGACCACTCCGACTTCTGCTTGTTGCTCCGCGACGAATTGTAGTCCTGCGCCATCACTGCGGACGACGTGACCCACCCCTCCAACTCGACCACCCCAACCCCGCTAGACACCGTCGGAGTCAGCCGAGTCACGTGCGGGCTCCCCGGAGCCATGATAAACGCAATTTCCGTCTCATCGTCATTCCACTCCACACCCGCAAACACTGCCGCAGGCGACGCCCCCGTGTTCGTCACCGACGATGCAACCCGATTTACACAGCCAGCGAGGCACCCAACCGCAACGGCACCGCCTCCCGCGAGGAGGCGACGGCGACTAATGGTACTGTGTGCCACATTACGTGCGGTGTCGGTCTGTCTTCGTGAACTCATGATTAAATACTGTAAGAGCGGCACAACTATAAATATAGTTATACTTCTAGGGTGGGATTTTCTCTCCGGAAGCCAACGACTGAGACTCTGTGTCCACTCTCCGTTTATCGGATGATTTGTCCGCTTTCCCGTCGAGTACAACCGACCCGAGGAGGCGTCCAACGAGAGGCGGGCTCTCGACGTGAGATAGCGGCAACCGACGCACAACGTATGGTACTTTTCCGCCACCTGAACAAGGTGGAGCAACGAGACAGTCGCGAGAGTGCTCTCAGGCCGAGGCCGTATTCGTGCGCCTCATCGACGATCTTCCGCACGAGAAACCGGACCGGGGTAGAGGTCGTTTTCACGACGATTTTCAACGGACCCCGTCCGGATCTGACTACAGAGCGCGATCGAGTCCGCTCGAAGACGACGCTGTACGATCGGATCGGACGTGGGAATGACACTCGTCTGACTGGCTTTTATTTCCGTTGCCATGGTACTCGATCACTAACCACATGATATCTGACCTCCCCGTAGAGCGCGTGAACGGCCAGGAAGACTGGAGCTGGAACGATCAACGGGCGGCTCGAACGACCCCGAACGCGCCGGGCGACGACGCCGACCGAGCGATCGACGACACCGAGCGTGCTGTCCCGCCAGAACGAACTGTCGCCGCGCAACGCGAGGTTCGCCGACTGGAGGCGGAGATCGGAGCGCTCGAAACGGAACTCGAACAGACCGAGGAGCGCTTAGAACGCGTCATCGAGCGGTACGAACGAGTGCTCGCTAAGAAGAATCAACAGCTCGCTGAGCAGGAGACGCCGGACGAGCGCCGCTTTCCGGGCACCGCGATCCGATCGATTCTCTCTCGGTGGCTCCTCGGTAGCCGATGAGAACCGTGCGACGACGCCGCTCACTCGTCGCGGAGTGATCCACGATCGGCGAGTCGACGTGCGGCCGCGCTCAGCCTCGATTCGGTCCGGTCTCCTTCGGGTGTCGCGTCGGCCTCGGTGTCCGAGTCTCCCTCCTCTCCCGCCGCTGAGTCCGTCTGCTTCGGCGTCTCGACGAGCCCGTCGAGGATCGAGTCCGCGTCGACCTCGGTGGCTGTGGAACCGGCGGCGGACCCGCTCTCGTCATCGCTCGCGGTGACTGCCTCCGGGTCGGCGTCCGGCGGGTAGCTCCGCTCGGCCGGCGGGACGAAGGCGGTCTCGACCGCGCGGACGATCTCGCGGACGCTCTCCTCGTCGAGCCGGTCGGCGTACGCCTCGCGGATCAGGTCCGGGACCGCGTAGGCGTAGTGCCCCCTGCCGGCGTGGCGGATGAGCCCCGCCCGCCGGATGGGTCGGTGACGGCTGTACGCGTGGCCGGAGTCGCCGTCGCCACCCGCGTCGATGTGCGCGGCGACGGGGTCGCTGACGCCCTCGCGGCGGTAATGCCGGAGCATCCCCTGGGAGAGCTCCGGAAGCTTCTCGATCCGGGTTCGGAGCTCCTCGATGACGGCCTCGCGGGTGCCGAGTTCGACCGCGTCGTCGAATCGGAGCGCGCTCTCGGCCACGTCGGCGCGCGTGACGGGATCGACGTCGTCGACCGGTGGGTTGTCGGCCGCGGCGACGTCGCTCTGATCGTCATCGCGCCGAGCGTCATCGTCCGAAGCGTCACCGCTCTGCTCGTCACCGCCGTCGGCCGACGCTCCTGCTTTCGTCGCGGTGTCCTCGCTCCCTCTCGCGGCGTCCTCGCTTCCCGCTTCCGTCGCGGCGACCGCCTCGTCGTACGACTTGAGCACGGACTGGTCACCGTCGTCCCCGTCGCTGCCGGGAGGAGTCCGCCCGCCTCCACCGCGGTACGGCGCCTCGGCCTTCCCGAGGAGCGCCTGCGCGAACTGGTCGGCCATGTTACTCAGATCGTGGGCCTCCTCCAGTTCGCGTTCGAGGTCGGCGATCCGCTGGTCCTTCGTGTCGAGTTCCTGGCGGAGGTCGGCGATCTCGGACTCGCGGCGCTCCTTCTCGTCGGAGATCGACTGAAGCTCCCCCACGAGGTCGCTGGAGACCGACTTGAGCTCCGGGCGCTCGAAGTCGTCGAGGCCCGGCGTCGCGCCCGCGTCGAACGTCTGCTTGCGGTGGAACTGGATCCGACGGATCGACTCGTCCCAGTCGGTCATCAGGAAGGCCTCGCCGTCGCCGAGGTCCTCGACCGCGCTCGCGTACTTCGAGCCCAGGATGCGCCCCACGACCTTCGTGTCGTTGTCCCACGTGAGCCGGTGCCAGCAGAGCCAGTCGCACTGGGTGATGAAGTCCTTTTTCACGTCTGCCGGGCGCTGGCTGATCCCGACGATCCCGAGGCCGTGCTTCCGGCCGCGCTTGCCGACCTTGATCAGCATCTTGCCCGTCTCGTTCATCCCGCCGCCCTCGGGAATGTACTCGTGACACTCCTCGATGACGAGGAGGAAGGGCTTCTTGAGGCGCTTCTCCTTGGCGAACAGCTGTTTGACGACCTCTAAGATCAGTTCGTCGGCGACCGACTCTTCGAGGTACCCGGAGACGTCGAGGATGATCGGGACGTTCTGTTCCAGGGCGAGGTTCGCGATCTTCTCGGCGTGTTCGGGGGAGACGACGATGTCGCACTCGTCGTCGGCGCCGGCGTGGAGGATCTCGTACTCCTCCTTGAGGCCGTAGTACTCCCCGTCGGTGTCGACGATCATGACGGGAAAGCCGTTGTCGAGGAGGTTCTCGATGACGACAGACGCGGTGTTGCTCTTGCCGGACCCGCTTTTCCCCGTGATAAACGATCGGCCGGTGAGCACGTCGACGACCGGTAGCTCCACCGGCGATCCCGGGTCCGCCGTCGCGTCGCCCCCGATCCCCTCGCTCACGTCCGCGACGTGGATCGTCTCCTGCTCGGTCATACTCGTGACAGGCACCGCCCGCCTCATAAACTATCGGCTCGGGGACGACGCGATTCAGGCGGAAACAGACGCCATCGGCGGCGGGAGTAGGCATCGTTCGTCGCGAGTAGGTTTCGTTCGTCGCGAGTAGGTTTCGTCCGTCGCGAGTAGGTTTCGTCCGTCGCGAGCGTGGTCGTGTATCGGTGATCGGGTGAGATTTCCGTCGGCTGTTTATACGTAGCAGTCGGCTCTGCGGTGAACACCTCCAAGGCCCCAGCCTCGTCGCCGGCGGCAGAGCCGCCGGCTGCTAAATCGACCGGAGGTCGATCCCTGCTCGCGCCCGATAGGCGCTCGCAGACGCACGCCACCGCATCAGATATTTATAAGCGATCGTCGCAGTCACCCACCTCTTTTTAAATGCGCTCTTGCCATCACCACTCTGCACCACTCCCTCCCGCGATCACTCATCGCCGTGTCTGTAGTGGCCGTCGAAATGTATACCGTCTGGAAATTTTGACAGCGCCACGCGAGTGTTGTCGAGACGGAACTGTGGGTAGACCGACGTTCGAATTCGATCGGTGGGGTCCGTGTCACTCAGTTACCCACGCCATGAGACGTCATACCTTGCGAAAATCGCAAACTCGCTGCGAGATTCGTATTCTATCGCCGAACTTATTACGATGAGCGTACTCCGTCGCGATAATGAGCGAGGACCGGACCATACTACTCATCGGTAGCGGACCGATCCAGATCGGACAGGCCGCCGAGTTCGACTACTCCGGCGCACAGGCGTGTCGCGCCCT
>Ga0207720_101029_pt1 | contig 12267 bp, 12 predicted proteins | sample A23P2SouthBayCA_2_FD_187751 | JGI IMG/M metagenome (GOLD analysis project Ga0207720, IMG submission 187751) | Aerobic enrichment media microbial communities from Eden Landing Ponds, California, USA - A23 E3 (2) (SPAdes) | ecosystem: Environmental > Aquatic > Marine > Unclassified | place...
GCTCCCCGAGCCGCTCGACCGGCGCCATCTCGACGTGCTGACGGCGACCGCCGAGGTCGTGTATCCGAGCGAACTCGACGGGGTCGAGGAGTTCGTCGAGACGTTCGCGCGCGGTCGCGCGGCCGAGCGCCCCGACCACGCGGCCGGCGTCGCGGATGCGACCGAGTACGTCGTCGAGTGGAGTCGCTCGTGGCTGGACGGGACGTTCCCGGACCTGCCACCCGAGCGCCGCGAGCAGGCGCTGGACCGACTCGGCGCGCGCGAGGCCGAACCCGACCCCGAGGGGAGCGACGCCGAGCGCGTCCGCTACTACGTCGTCAACGAGCTGCTGTTCGCGCTGTATGCCTCGCCGACGGGCGGCGAACTCGTCGGCATCGAGAACCCGCAGGGCCACCCGGGCGGTATCGAGAGTTATCGGCGCGGACCGCAGTAAATCGCTTCCGTCGTTTTACCGGCGTCGCTCTTCGAGACAGACTTTCACGATGGACTTCGCGATGGCGGCGCCGCCGGCGAGCGGGTCGAGCTTCGTCTCGCCTTTGCGCTCGTCGTACTCGATGGGCACTTCGCGCAGGTCGTAGCCCCGCATGAGCGGACGGATCAGGAGCTCGGCCGACAGGCCGGTGTTCTCCGTCCAGGTGATCTCCTGGACGACCTCGCGGCGGTAGGCCCGCATCCCGGTCGTCGTGTCGTGGACGCGCTCGCCCATCAGACCGCTGGCGAGCAGGGCGAACGCGCGGTTGCCCTGGCGGTTGAACGCCGGCATCGCGTCGGCACCGGGCGTGATGCGGTCGCCGCTGACCACGTCCGCGCCGTCGTTGACGAGGTCGAGGAACTGCGGCAACGCCTCCATCGGATACGTGTCGTCGCAGTCGGTCGTGACCACGACGGACCGGTCGGCCGCGAGCACCGCTTCCCGGACGGCCACGCCGTAGCCCTGGGGCTCCTGTTCGATGACGCGAGCACCGTGCTCGCGGGCGATCTCCGGGGTCCGGTCGTCCGAGCCGTCGACGCAGACGACGTTCGCTCGGCCGTCGGTCACCCGGTCGACGTCGTCGAGGACCGCCCCGATCGCCGCTTCCTCGTTGTACGTGCCCATCACGACCGTCACGTCGTCGAACGTGAACTCACCGTCCGTCCCGGCGGTCGCCGCGTCGCTACCGACCGTCGCTCGCTCGGTACCGTTCTCGGTGTCGTTTTCGCCCGCGTTCGCGCCCTCGTCGCGCTGTAGCTGACTCATTGCTCACCACTCTCGACTCGACCCTCTTGAGTTTTTAGGTTCGCCAAAAACAGATCGCTACGATGGGTCGGCGACGTACTCGGCGACGAACTCGTCGTTCGGTGTCGCGCGGTCCCAGTAGTGTTCGAACAGGTCCCGGCCCCACTCCATCGCGCGGTCGTCCGCGGCCACTACTTCGGTACGGGAGTCCCACTGACCGTCGATGGTGGGCAGCGAGAGCATGACCTCCTCGTCGGTGACGGCGATGCCCACGTCGGCGTCGAGCACGCGGACGGCGGTCTCGGTCCACTGATCGGCCTCGTCGGGCGAGTCGACGCGCTCGAGGGCGTCGAGGGCGACGCTCCTGTCGACTAGCAGTCGCGCGTCGGCCGAGTCGGGCATGACGGCCTCGTACTCGGCCTGGTAGATCGGCGTCACGATGTCGACGTTCGTGCCGGCCCGGTCGACACGGTCACGGACCTCCCTGACGACCGCGTGGGGGTCGGTGTCCGAAGCGCGGACCACCTCGGCACCGGCGAGTTCGGTCAGCCTGAGCCGGAACCGACGGGGGAGCGCGGACACGTCGTGGCTCCGCCAGTAGTCGTCGGCGAGCAGCCGACAGAGGTTCCCTTGCTGTTCGATCAGGTCCGCGACCAGCTGCCCGCTCCCCGTCGCCGCCCAGTCCGTCTCCAGCGAGCGCACCAGCCCCTTGCGTTCGAGGTCGCCGACCGCGTTGTAGACGGCGGACTCGCTCGCCTCGACCGCGTCGATGAGCGCACCCATCGACCGCCGCTCGACGACGACCGCGAGCAACACGTCCGTCCGGACCGACGACCCGAGCACGTAGCCGACGATCGACTCCGAACTCACCTCGCTCCCCCCCGAATCCGCCGAACGTGTCCGTCACTCGATCCCATATCGGATTCCATATCCTTCGGAATTACTTCGGTCTTACGGAACGATATTCGATGAATAGAACTATATTCGAGTGAAAAGTTCAAGATTTATACCGTTGGGAGAGTGAGGACACAATGCGGTCCGATGGGGGATGTAGGGTCCCTGCTGGCCTTTCCAATCCGAAAGACGAGAGCGGTTCATCGACGCTATCGGTTCCGCCTCGGCCCACGTCCGTTCGGCTCTCCGGCATCCGAGCGGCCGGTTGCGACGGGGAGCATTCGCTCGTGACTCGTCGAATACCTCGGCAACCGTCCGGTGACTCGCCCGTCAGTCGGCGGGTTCCGGCGGCGAGTCGCGGCCGACCCGGATCTCGAAGGATTCGATGTCCTCGAGCGCGGCGACCTGCCCGCCGACGGTGACCCGGCCCTCGTCGGTCTCGACGACGAGCGACGCCTCTTCGAGGCTCGGCGTGATACTCGCGTCTGCGACCTTCCCAGCGACGACCAGTTCCTCGCCGGTCAGTACGTCCCGGCCTTCGATGGTGGCGTAGAACTCGCCGTCGAGGTCGACCATGTCGGCGATAGCGCGGCGGATCGTCCCGTAGCGCCGGGGGAACGTCAGCTCCTCGCCGTCCGTCCGGACCGTCTCGGCAGTGGTCCACAGGACGGTGTTCATGAACATCGAGACGAGAAAGCCCAGCTCCGAGCGGTCGAAGATGACGCCGTAGCGGTCGGTGTCCCCCTTCAGACTCTCGCGGGTGGCGTAGATCGAGTAGCGGCCGTCGGCGACGGCGACGACCGGCGTCGTGACGCCGCGGCGCTCCTTGACCGTGCTGGCGAGATCGTCGTACTCGTGCTCACCTGGGGCTTCGACCTCCGCCGCCGGCGAGATGAGAAGCTCGATGGCCACACCCTCCTCGTACTGGTGGCGGAGCTGGCTCTCGAAGCGCTCCAGCAGTTCTGGCGTCAGCGAGAGCATCAGCTCGTACTGCGCCGAATCGATGACCTCGGAGAGATATCGGAGGATCGTCGGCCGGGACTTGACGAGCGAGACCGCTTCCGTGCCGCGAGCGGGCTGGGTGTACTGCTGTTCGAGCCCGTCGACGAGTGTGTCCAGCGACTCCTGGAGATCGTCGAACGCCTCGGCGGGGTCGAGCGCCAGCACCTTCATTGGCCGCGACTCCTGCAGTTCGACGAGGCCGATGTCGCTCAGGCTGCGGACCGTGTCGTAGACGCGCGGCTGGGGGATATCGGTGTAGTCGGCGATCTCCGACGCCGTGACTTGCCCGTGTTCGAGGATCGTGAGGTACGCCTTGGCCTCGTACTCCCCGAAGTCGAACCGCTCGGAGACGGCTTCGAGCGAGGCGAGGAGGTCGTCACCAGCCATGTCGGTTGCCTCTTTCACCACCGAGTAAATCAGTCTGTCCCTTCGCGCGGTTCTCGCGGGCCGCCGCCGAGCGGTCCCACTGGCCGCCCGCGACGACCGTGGCGAACGCGCGGCGGGTCACAGGCGGTCGAACTCGACGACCGCCTTGATCTGGTCGTCGCCGTACTCGAAGGCCGGTTCCACGTCCTCGGGGGTCGCGACGGTCGTCACGAGGTCGGAGCGCAGCCAGTCGGGCAGTTCTGCAAGCGTGTCGACCGCCCCCTCGAAGTGTTTGACGTGGGAGTTGACCGTCCCCACGAGCGCCTTGTTGTGCAGGACGAGTTCGTTGTGGATCCGCCCGCCGTCGACCTCGAACTCCCAGGAGTCCGGGATGCCCAGCAGCGCCCCGACGCCGTTGGGCGCCAGCGCCTCGACCGTCTCGAAGGCGTGGGGCGCGTAGCCCGTCGCCTCGTAGACGAAGTCCATCGGCTCGAACTCGTCGGGGACCGTCTCCAGCGGCGTCTCCGTCGAGTCGACGTACGTCGCACCGATCTCGTCGATGATGTCGACGGTCGGGTCCGGTCGCTCCCGGCGGCCAAGACAGTAGGTGCGCTCGAAGTCGTGGGCGGCGAAGGAGCGGTCGCTGTCGACGCCGTACTCCAGCATCGCGAGCGTGAGCAGCCCCAGCGACCGGTTGCCCAGCACGAGCGCCGAGCCGGGCGCCCACTCGAACGCCGACCGCGAGGCGTATGCGTGTTCCAGCGCCTTCTCGGTGATGCTGATCGGTTCGACCAGAAAGCCTGTCTCCCAGCGCTCGGCCGGGACCGGGATCAGGTACTCCGGCGGGCTCGTGACGTACTCGGCCATGTACCCGTGCTCGCCGACGATCCCGCGCTCGACGTACTCGCCGTCCGGTGCCATGTCGGGCTCGCCTCGCTCGAAGTAGTCGTTGGTCCCCTCCGCGGGCGGCCGCCGAACGGTCGGGACGACCACGTCGCCCTCCGCGAGGTCGGTGCCGTTCGCGTCCTCGACGACCGCGACGGCCTCGTGCCCGAGCACCATGTGGTCCTCGCCCTCGGGGAACCCGCCGTGGGAGCCGCCGATGACTTCGTGGTCGGTCCCGTCGACCCCGACCCTGAGCGTCCGAAGCAACGCCTCGCCCTCGTCGGGCTCCGGCCGCGGCTTCTCTATCACCGTCGGTCCCTCCGATCCTCGCTGGACAGCGATCGCTTTCATCAGTTGCTAAAAATGACCACTCTATTCCGAGTTAAATCTTTCTGGACGCGTCACGAGCCCCTGCCGAGCCCGGGTCGAGTCGCGGTCGCGGCTCTGGCCCGACCGGGGTCGGTGCACGGTCCGTCGGTCGTCGAATCGGGGTCGGAAACCGTCGTCGAACCGACACTCCGGTCGTCGGAGACGGGAGGCGCTCGGTGGTCAGTCCTCGAGGGAGACGGCCGCGCCGGTCTCGCTGGAGCGGTAGATCGCGTCGAGCACGCGCTGGACGGTCAGGCCCTGGTCGACGGTGTTGCGTTCGGGCGTCTCGCCGGCCGCACAGTGCTCGAGGAAGTAGGTCTGCTCGGCGGCGTGGGCGTCGTTGCTCCGGGTTTCCACGTCGGACTCGACCATGTGGCCGGCGCCCTGGGTGCCCGACTCGTGGAAGGTGACGCCCTCGCCGGGGCGGAACGTCGCACCCGATTCCGTGCCGCGGAGGACGTACTCCTGTTTCTTCGGGCGGTTGACGGCCCAGGCGACCTCCAGAGAGATGGTGCGGTCGTCGGCACAGCGGACGAAGGCCGTCGCGGAGTCGTCGACGTTGAACCCCTCGGGGCCCTGGTCGTCGCCCCACATCTGGATGTACGTGTAGTCGTCGCGGCCGCCGAACTGCGAGCGGGTGACGCCCGAGACCTCCTCGACGTCGGGATACCCCAGCATGTACAGCGAGAGGTCGACGGCGTGGACGCCGATGTCGATGAGCGCGCCGCCGCCGGCGACCTCCTTGCTCGTGAACCACGAGCCGCGGCCGGGGACGCCCCGGCGGCGGATGTAGTTGGCCTCGACGTGGCTCAACTCGCCGAATCGCCCCTCCTGTCGGTAGCCGTTGATGACCTCGACGGGACTCTCGAAGCGAGTGTGGAAGCCGACCATGCAAAAGCCCTCCGCGGCGTGGGCCGCGTCGGCGATCCGCTCGGCCGCCTCCAGGGTGTTGGCCAGCGGCTTCTCGACGAGCACGTCCAGCCCCTGGTCCAGGGCGTCGACGACGTACTGCTCGTGGAACTTGTTGGGCGTCGTGACGGCGACGGCGTCGACCTCCTCGTACAGTTCGTGGTGGTCCTGATACGTGGGGACCCCGAACTCGTCGCCGAAGGAGGCACGGGCGCCCTCCGCGATGTCGACGCCACCGACCAGGTTGGCCCCCTGGTCGACGAACCGCTCCGCGTGGTGGTGTCCGATGTTACCCAGACCGACGATACCGAGTCTGACAGATGAGATATCGACCATAGTGTTGGCTCCGTTCGGCTCTCACGGAAACCTACACGCCGACTCCCGTAAATCTCCCGCGATCGGAGGCTGAACGTCGTTGCCAGTCGAACGATCGCCCGACCCGTTCGACTCGCCCGGACGTACGGAGCCGCTCGACGGGAATCTCGCCGTCACTCGACGGCGACCAGCCTGTCGAGGGCGTACACCGTCCGCAGCACGTCGCCGGCGTCGCCCGCGGGGAAGACGAGGTCGTCGCGCTCCCGGACGTGGTCGAGGACGACCGTCGAGGCGTGCTCGGGCGCGGCGGCGATCCCCGCATCGTGCTCGTCGACCCACTCCATCACCCGCAGGTCGCTCTTGCTGTCGCCCAGCACGAGCGCGAACGGGTCCTCGACGCCCAGCACTTCGAAGGCCGCCTCGACCCCGCCGGGCTTGTCGAGTTCACGGCTCACGACCTCCGCCGCGTCGCCCTCGTAGTAGGCCACGTCCACGCGGCCGAGGAACGCCGCGACCGCGTCGGGCACCTCCGCCTCGCCGGTCCCATCCGCCCCTTCGGTCTCGTCGCCCCCCGCCGACAGTTCGCCCCGGTCGTCGAGCACCGCCTCGATCTCCGGGTCCCGCGCCGCGTAGAACGCGCGGGTCCACTCGCCGGCGGCCGCACCGAGAACGGCTTCGTCGCGCTCGTCCGCCTCGATGCCCTCGACGCGGTCTGCGACGACGACGCCCAGCAGATCGAGCAGGTAGACGAGCGCGTCGTCGATCACCGCAACCGCGTCGTCGCTCCCGGTCTCGAAGTTCGGCTTGAGCGTGACGTTGAACTCGTTGCCCTGAAGGTGACAGCCCCGGGCGACCGTTGCGGGCGCCTCCGAGAGCACGCGCTGGCGCAGGCGGTCGAACACCGCGCGGACGGTGCCGTCGAGGTCATCGTACAGCAGGCGCTTGGTGTCGGGACCGTGGCCGGGCGTGAACACGCCGGTCCCGCTCTCGTAGACGACGCTCACGTCGCCGGAGTTGACGACGGCGTTGCCCAGTCCCTGGCTGAGGAATCCCTTGACGTTCTCGAGGGTCTGGCCGGTGCAGACGACGATCGGCACGCCGGCTTCGTGGAACTCGGTCAGCAGGTGCAGCGTCTCGCGGGGGATCTCGTTGTCGGTCGTCCCCGCCGACCGCAGCGTCTCGTCCACGTCGAGCACGAGGGCGTTGACCGACCGGTCGTACTTCGTCGCCAGGTCGAGCCCGGCGAAGGCCTGGTCGCGGGTGGCGTGAGCGGCCACGTCCGCGTAGGTCTCGCCCGTGCCGGGGAACGCGTCGCGGATCTCCCGGCGCAGCTCGTCGAGTTCGTCGCTGGCGTCCTCCCAGTAGGTCAGCGCGACCCGCGAGTCAAGCGGTGGGAACAGGTCGACGAACGCCTGGTGGGCGGCCAGTCGTTCGGCGTCGAACTCCTCGTAGAGACGATAGAGCTGGTCGTAGCGTTCCATTACCCGGACGTACTATCGCCAGTAGTTGTGTAGGTTGGGATCGGTGTTGGCTCCCTCACAGCCGATAGCCGACCGGGACTCCCAGTGGCGCTCGTGCGCTCGACCGGACGGGCGCCACGCGGGGAGCCTTCGACGGGAACCCACAACGGGTAACACCCCCGCGTGCGAACGACCGGGTAAGACGCATGAAGAACATCGACGATCTCATCGACAGCGCGGCGGAGCTGGCCGAAGGGGGCCTCTCGAAGGGCGAGATCGCGGACGAGCTCAACGTCTCGAAGGAGACGGCGTCGTGGCTCGTCTCGCGCAGCGGCGCCACGACGACCACGACGACCGCACAGAAAGCCCAGAGCCCCCACGACATCCACGTCGACTGGTCGGCGATCGGCCGCGACAGCGCCCGGCTCACCCACGTCGGCCGCGCCGTCGCTGACCTCCTCTCGAAAAAGGGCGAGGAGGTCGACCTGACCATCGGCATCGAGAAGGCCGGCGCGCCCATCGCGACGACGGTCGCGCGCGAGCTCGACACGGATCTGGGCACCTACGCGCCGAGCAAACACCAGTGGGACGACGGCGAGAGCGAGGAGCTATCCGGATCCTTCTCCCGGAACTTCGCGGGGATCCGCAACCGCGAGTGCTACGTCGTCGACGACACCATCACCAGCGGCACGACGATGACCGAGACCGTCGAGGCCGTCCGCGACCGCGGCGGCGAGCCCGTGGCCTGCGCGGTGCTGACGGACAAGCGCGGCGTCGAAGAGATCGAGGGCGTCCCCGTCTACTCGCTCGTGCAGGTGCTGCGCGTCGGGCAGTCCGAGTAATCGGGTGCGACCGGCCGACTCAGGGCTCGACGTCTTCCCAGTACGTCGACGTGATGTGGGCGTCCGGCTCGTCGGGCGAGGACAGAGTCAGTTCGTCGTCGGTCCACCTGACGACCAGCTCCGGCCGGTCCTCCGAGGGCCCGTCCCGGTCCGGCGCTTCGGCCGCCTGCGCGCGGACGAGGTCGTCGGTGACGGCGCGACCGTCCCCTTCGACGACTTCCTCCGTGAGTCCGACGCACTGCACCGAGCGCGTCCGGTCGGCCGTCTCTGCTCGTTCGACCGCCTGCGCGTCGTCGAATGCCGAGCGCTCCTCGTGGTCGGTCAGCGATCTGAACCGGTCGCGGAGCGATCGACCGAGCGATCGGAGTCGTGCGGCGAAGCGGCTAACGAACGAATCGGGCTCGGTTCCCCGGTCTGGGTCCCCGACGGTCCGACCCTCCCTGTCGGACCCGTCGACGGGGGTCTGGCTCATACCTATCCTTGGTGTGGAACGGTAAAAATCATTGTGCTAATCGATGACATGCCCGTGGTACTACCGGGTTCTCGTCAGGTCCGCTCGGGAGCGACGGAAGCGGCTTCCGGTCGGCCGCTCGTCGCCGTCTCCGGCGCTCAATCGCCCGTCGCAGCGACGCCCTCCGGTGCGGGTTCGACGGTGTAGAGGCCGAAGAAGGCGAGCGCCGCGACGACGATGAACGCGCTGGCGGTGAAGAAGGCGGTGAAGACGGAGGTGGCGTCCCACAGCGCGCCGACCGAGACCGGGCCGACCACCTGCCCGACCTTCCAGGCGATCGACCGCAGCGACATGCTCCCCGCGACCGCGTCGAAGTGCTCGCCCTCCTCGACGAACAGCGCCATGCTCGCCGGGAGGCGGAGGCTGTCGGCGACCCCGCAGACCGCGAAGGCGCCGAACAGCGGGAAGAAGGCGGGCGGCAGCGTGGTCGACAGCCCCCCGACTGCGACCGTAAACGGCGCGAACCAGCTCACGGCGTACTCCGCGAAGGGGATGATCGCCGCACCGACGGCGTACAGCACCGCGCCGACGAAGACGAAGACGTGCTTGTGCCCCAGTTCGTCGGTGTACGACCCGACGATCCCCTGGGTCAGCGACTTGGTGAGTTTCCCGCCGGCGAGGATACCGCCGACGAGGACGGGGCTCATGCCGAAGCGGGTCCGCGCGTAGATGGGCAAAAAGAGGATGACCGCCATCTTCCCGAAACTCAGGCCGAGCCGGAAGACGACCAGCGCGCGGACGGCAGCGCGGCCGAGCAACATCCGCAGCGTCTCGACGCCCGTGGCCTCCTCCGGGTCGGCCTGGCCGCCGGGGTCGTCTCGGAGGAAGACGTAGACGCCGACGAACGCCAGCAGCGTCACGCCGCTGAGCACGCTGTAAGTCAACGTGAACCCGCTGGTCGCGAGCAGGATCCCGCCGACGAGGTCGCCGGCGAGGCTGGAGAACGCCCCGACCTGGTTGTACGTGCCGAGCCACTGGCCCCGCTCGGCGTCCGGGCTGATCTCGCCGACGACGGTCGAGCCGGTGATCCACAGCAGGCTCGCGCCCAGCCCCTGGAACACGCGCATTATGACGACGTGGCTCACCGTCTCGACCATCGCGAAGCCGACGAACACGGCGACGTTCAACGCGAGCCCGACGAGCAGGTAGCGCTTGGCGTTGCCGGTGTCGATCTTCCGTCCGAGCGGCAGGACGATGATCAGCTGGATCAGCGCGAAGGCGGTGCCGAACAGCCCCTCGACGGTCCCCGAGGTGGCGAACTCGTCGGCGTACAGCGCCAGCGCGATCGCGATGGTCGAGTACGCCTGCGAGCGCGCGAAGGCGGTGCCCGCCAGCGCCACGAACTCCGCGTTCCCGAACAGCCGAAGCGATCCACCCGAGCCGTCGCTCACGATCCACCGGTCCGGCTACGGCCGAAAGGGCGTTTCGTCTCCGGCGGGCCCTTCCGGCTGTCCTCGGTGCCCCCCGACGGCGACGCGCTGTCCCCTACAGCTCGATCCGTTCGACGATGTTCTCGCCACGCTCGGAGGTGTTGACGGCGACGATTCGGACCTGCTCTTCGAGCCCGGATCCGCGGAGTTTGGCCTTCAGCAGCTCGTCGACCTGATAGACGCCGGCGGCGTTGTGCATCTCGATCTCCACGAGGACCGCCGCGCCGTCGCCCGGCTTGAGCGTCACCGACTCGATGGCCTGACTGGAGACGGTGTTGATCCCGCGTCCGCCCCGTTCGTAGGGGTAGCGCGACCGGCCGTGCTCCATGTCGAGCCCGTCGGCCAGCCGGACGATCCCCGCCTCGGTCGTCAGCGGCGTCTCCGCGGTGTGGTGACAGAGGATCGCGTGCAGCACTTCGCCTTTCATCCGCACCGCGTCGGCCGTGTCGTACCACTCGTCGAGGATCCGGTCGAGCAAGTCGGCCGCCAGCGGGATGGAGTAGTAGGGGTGTTCGTCGCGGTGGACGACGTGACCGATGTCGTGCAGCGTCGCGGCCAGCGCGACGATCACCGGTTCGTCGGCGGTGTCGAGCCCCTGATCGGCGGCGCCGTTGAACTCGACGCCGCCCTCGTAGCAGAGGTCGTACAGCGCCAGCGCCCGGTCGCGGACGATGCTGACGTGTTTGGCACCGTGGTCGTTGTAGCGCATCCGCGCCACCGGGTTGACGTTCTGGGCGTCGAGATACGTCTGTATCTCCTCGTCGTCGTCGACGAACGCGAGCATCTCCTCGAGTCGCTCGTCTGGGAAGGCGTGCTCGGCCTCGGGGTCGTACGACTGCCCGTCGACGGCGTCTCGGTCGTCACTCATGTCTCCACTGTCCGGCCGGGTGCGCAAAAACCCTCGTGCCTGCTCGGGTCCCGGTCGATCCGCCGCCGCGACCGCGAGCCGACCGCGCTCAGTTCAGCGCGGCGACGGCGTCGCGCACTTCGTCGTAGTCGGGTTCGAAGCTCGGGTCGCCCGCGACCCACTCGTAGCGGACGACACCGTCGCCGTCGATCACGAGCACTGCACGCTTGGCCACGTCGTCGACGCCGATCGACGTGAAGTCCATCCCGAGGTCGTAGGCGTCGACGATCCGCCTGTTCGTGTCGCTGATCATCCCGAACGTGAGGTCGCTGTCCTCGCGGAAGGCGTCGAGCGCGAACGGCGTGTCCACGCTGACGCCGTACACCGTCGCGCCGAGGTCGTCGAACTCGCCGAGGCGGTCTTCGAAGGTCTCCATCTCGTGGGTGCAGGTCCCGGTGAACGCGCCGGGGAAGAAGGCCAGAACCAGCGGCGCTTCCTCGAGCCGGTCGGACAGCGTGAACTGTGTCACGTCGCCGTTGGCCAGCGGTGCGGTGAAGTCGGGTGCGGCGTCTCCCTCGTCGACCATACCGGACGGTGCCCCTGGCGCGGCAAGGATGTTGGGACATCGGCGGACGCGGCCGGATCCGGCTCCGGCGAAAGATTGATGAAACGGTTGCGGAGCGGGGTGGTAGACAGCAAAAAGGTTATAATTGGCGTCGAGTAAGCGTCGGGTAGAGATGATGGACACACTCATCCCCCTGTTCCCGGTCGGGGGCATGCCGGGTGGGACGGAACTGATCGTGATCCTGTTGATCGCCGTGTTGCTGTTCGGCGCCAACAAGATCCCGAAACTCGCGCGGTCGACCGGGCAGGCCATGGGCGAGTTCCAGAAGGGTCGCGAGCAGGTCGAGGCGGAGCTCGAGGAGATGAAAGAGGGCGCGACTATCGACGACGACGGCAACATCGTCGACGAGGACGGCGAGATCCTCAAGACCGAGGCCGAGCGCGAGACCGAGGCGTCCATCGAATCTTCGGATTCGTCGTCGTCTTCCTCGAACTAACGGTTCCGTTCTTGCCACTTTCGCCGCCGGTGAGCAACAGCAAGGTTCTTTCTCCCGGCGCCCGCCGTCCTTGATAGGGCGTGTGGCCTAGGGGACAGGGCGAGGGGTTCCTAACCCCTCGATCGCGGGTTCGAATCCCGCCACGCCCGCTTCGCGGTTC
>Ga0207720_101030_pt1 | contig 12256 bp, 10 predicted proteins | sample A23P2SouthBayCA_2_FD_187751 | JGI IMG/M metagenome (GOLD analysis project Ga0207720, IMG submission 187751) | Aerobic enrichment media microbial communities from Eden Landing Ponds, California, USA - A23 E3 (2) (SPAdes) | ecosystem: Environmental > Aquatic > Marine > Unclassified | place...
GGGGTACTGATGACGACCGCATCAACCCCGGGGTCGTTGAGAACGGTCTCGTATTCCGTCGTAAGTTCAATTGAAGGGTGATTCTCTTGTAGCCACTGCGCGTTTCTCTCGTCTCCAGTGTGAACACAGTAATCAACAGTAGCCAAATCCGAAAAAATGCGAACTAGGTTTTTGCCCCAATATCCGATTCCGATGATTCCGACAGTATTCATGACCGATGAATTGGAAGGGTTCACCTTAATCTCTCCCGTTGGCTATCATATGTAGTATGAGGATCATACCACTATATTTTTAATGTTGGAATATAAATGATATCTAAAAATAAAGACAGAAGATTCCAATATAGTTATCACCTCACATAAGAATTATTATGTTAAATTTAATAAATTATATTTATATTTTTTAGTAGGACAGGCCACCGGGTTCAGTAAATCTCAACACCTCTATAAAACAGGCTCTGTTTGCACGAACAACAGACGGGATAACACAGGCGTGGTGTGAGAATAACCACATCAGCTGTCGTGAAGTTCGACGGAGGCGCTCGCCTCGAACGAGTCCCGGTCCTGCGGCTATCAGACTCCTTGTGGAGACTGCCGATTGGATCGAGGAAGCAAGTGCCACATCGGAAAATTGACGAACAATCGAGCGGAGTACCACGTCTTCAACCGACGGTGAAGGTTGAAAAGGGATGTACCGAAATTAGGGCAAAGGCGACCCTTGGTTACTAGTGTCCATTCCGGTAGATATTTCTCTTGACGAGATAAAGGAATGGCAATATGGTTGTCCGAGTCAGAGGAGGACCCCCAAAAACTCTAATTATGGACATGTTGGATGGTTCTGAAATAGAGAATTTTATCGAAACAGGAACGTTTCGGGGAAATACAGCAGTTTGGGCAAGTAAAAACTTCGATAAGGTTAAATCAATAGAAGTTAGCGAGGAATTATACAATGATGCAGTAGAGAAATATGGAGATATAGAAAATACAGATTTTATATTGGGGAATTCAGCTAAAGAATTAGACAGCATTATTAAAGATATTTCTGGTCGGAGTGTTTTCTGGTTAGATGCCCATTATATGGAGGTTTCTGATACTGGCGTGGGAGAATCCGAGTGTCCGTTATTAAATGAACTTGAAGCTATTGTTGGAGTTGAACCTGATCCAATAATATTCATAGATGATGCTCGATTTTTCATTTCGCCACCTCCACATCCCCACTCTCCAAGTGAATGGCCAGATATAGAAGAAGTAATCACCCATATTAAAAAAATATCTGATGAGTACTATATTTGTATAACTGAAGGTGTCATCATAGCTGTCCCAGAAAATGATAGCGAAATCGTAGTGAATTATGCTCAACAAGTTTCTGCCGAACAATGGTGGGTCGTGATTACAGACGATTCAGATATAGAACGTGGAATCAAACTCTTGAAAGCAGGAGTAGTTGAAATTGCTTTATCTGACAAAGTACGTTCAATTGTCAAGACCCTTGGTATTTATCCAGTCGCAGAGAAAGTTTACAGAATTCTCGGGGCACCTTCAAACCGATAATGGGTCTATGCCAATTTCATATCTCCAATTGTCATAGCGTTATATAGAGGGTTGAACGGAATACGAAATATATAGGAAATATCCTCTGTACCTTGGGGATAACCAGCAAAATAACACAGGTGGAGTATTGGGACGGTGTTCAGATAAGGATAAAGAGTGAGGCGGGGCGATATTCTAGTGGTTCATGCCAGAAATCGTCCGCTTCATCAGAGGTAGCAGCTAATTCAAATTAGATTTTCTGGATTTAGAGGCGACACCCAAGGCCGCAATGAAGCTGGGTATCCGGCTCCATCTGGCCGGACGAGTACTTTTGAATACCATCTCTATTCTCGATAGGTGGGGTATCGAACACTGTCGGTCAACCGTTCACAACTGGGTGCAGAAGGCAATTCTACAGCCCCTCAACGGTACGAATCCGGATCACGTCGCGGTTGACGAGACTTTGATCCAACCCAACGACGAGCAAACTCCAAGTGTTCTCCTTCGCATGGTACCAGCCTATCTGACCACTACCTGACTCCAGTGAGGGGATTTTTACGCAGAATGGCCAAGAAAAAGGAAACCACGGGAACTCGTCCAAACCAACTCATCAATAGAAATAACTTAATGGCGTATACCGACCGACAGTAAGTTATTAATCTATTCAGGTGTCATGGGACTCTATGAAAGGTGTAATTCTTGCAGGAGGAACTGGTACGAGACTTCGGCCGATGACTCATGTTGTAAATAAACATATCCTCCCTGTATACCATGAACCTATTATCTATTACCCAGTGAAAACACTCCTCCGAAGTGGAATTGAGGATATCATGGTGGTAAGCACACCGGAAGATATTGGTCGATATATTCAGCTTCTAGAAGAAGATTTTGACGCGGAATTCAGGTACAGAGTGCAAAAAGAACCGAAGGGGATCGCAGATGCGCTATCGCTAGCTAAAGACTTCGTAGACGAGAACGTAGCCGTTGTTCTCGGTGACAATATAATACTTGACGACCTCTCCGAAGAATTTGCCACGTTCCAAGAAGCAGAATCAGAGGCAAAGATATTCCTGAAGGAGGTCGATAAACCGGCTCGCTACGGAATTGCGGAATTATCCGATGAGGAAATTGTAAGGCTAAGCGAAAAACCGAGTGACCCCCAATCTAACTATGCCATCACTGGGCTATACGTCTACGACGCGGAGGTGTTTGACGTGATCCCGAAGCTGGATCTGAGTGAACGGGGTGAGTACGAAATCACAGACGTGAACAATATTTTCCTCAATCGGGACGCGCTAGACTATGAGATAATCGAGTCGAAATGGTTCGACGTTGGTACTCCAGAGGGGCTGTTCATGGCGAGTGATTACGTTAGAGAGCAAAGAATGAAGAAATGACTACGAGAGATCATATTGCAGTCGTTGGAGGGGGGATGTTCGGTGTGACTGCCGCGGTTGAGCTTGCGGACACCGGTTTCGACGTCACCCTCTACGACGAGAGTGATGATATACTGACCGGTGCGTCAGGGTCGAACCACTGGCGACTTCACCGAGGATACCACTATCCCCAGTCAGAAGAGACTGCTAGTCTGGCTCACGATACGGAACCGTTGTTCCGAGATCGATACGCCGACGCTGTCATCGAGGAGGAAAACCACTACTACGCCGTCGCCGAGAATAGCTGGGTGAGTCCTGAAGAGTACATTGACTTCATGGATTCCCAAGGTCTGGGATACGAGAAAGTGAATATTGACCTCGTTGATGAGGAGAATATCGAACAAACTTTCCTTGTCAACGAGAACCATGTCAGCCTTGATAGAATTCGGGAACTCTGTTGGGACGAACTCAATGAAACAGATGTCTCTCTCAGACTTGGGACCCATGTAAAAAGCCTTGATGAGCTCGAGAATTACGACTATACGGTCATCGCAACGTATTCCGGGATTAATTCATTACTGCCGGCCGAACATGAGTTGCGTCAGAGGTTCAAGTTTGAAATCTGCGAGGTGCCAGTAGTACAACTCCCTGACAGATACACCGGTAACAACATCATTGTTGTATACGGCCCCTTTATGTCAACGGACCACTGGGGGGAGAGCGATCTATTCGTTATGGGGGATTACCACCACATGCGACATCACTCCTCAACTGGTTACACGCCAGAGATTCCTAGCGAGTACCGAGATCTGATTAACAAAGGTTTAATCAATTCACCCAATGTGTCAAACTTTTCAGACTTCAAAGTACATGGGCAAAAATACATCCCTGGTGTCGCCGACGCGACCCACATCGGTTCATTGTTCACTATCCGAACGCTGCTGCCAGATGTCGAAAAGACCGATGCCAGACCCACGCTCGTTAATCACGCAGGGGATGTGATGACTATCTTCGGTGGAAAACTGGCTACCTCTGTGCATACGGCGAAAGAGGTCGCTGAACTAGCCGAACGCGAGTGGGCGCCCTCACGGACCCCCCGATAGAACGCCGTGACCAGTTTACGACGAACATACAAATAATAAGTAACCAGATCTACTGAGTCATAGTGACTTTAGCAGGGCACAACGATGGCCCCTCTTTGTGCCGACAGCATACTGACTGATATGTCGATCAAGTAGTTGAACTCCTGCCGTTGATGACCTTCTGCACAACCTCCACTAGTTCGTCAGTGTTAACTATGATATCTGAAGCTCTCCCGCTCATCATGGTATTCTCTCCAACAGTTTTTGCACGCAAATAATCATACTGATTATTCTGTTCGTTCGTGATAGCGAACCAGACAGATATATTCGCCTCTTGTGGCATAATCTCAATGAGGGTGGCATCCTCCGCAAATACTGTGTTCGCCATGCCCGACCCGGACGCACCAACCAATATCTCGGCTTGGTGGAACAATCTGATTTGGTCTTCAACGCTAAACTCCTCCGGACGGACCGCCTCAAACCCGAACTCTCGGAGGGCCCTCATCACCTCGTCGAAATTAGTGATGGATCGCTGAGACTGGCCTTGGCGTGATACGAACACACGCTGAGGGAAATTTTGATCAGTGGTTAAGTCAATCCGCGACTTCATCCGTTCACTAACCCATCTCCTATCGGACGGCTGCAATTGCACCTCCTTGCTATGCACATAGTTCAACTTCGGAACAACGAGACGAGATACAGCCACATCGTCACCCACCCATTCAACCCAATCTGACGACGAGAACCCCAAGAGTTCCAGCATCTTCAGCATCCACCCGGGCGGATTTTCCTTCACAAGAATCAATGGACGTCGACCCGTCTCGCTATTGTAGTAATCGAACGCCCTCAACCGGGGAAGATCCTCAAGTAACCAGTGACCGAAGTTAACGTAGTTTTTATGCTTTACTCCGTGGCGTGGGACTAGGTTGATTATGGTGTCGTATTTGGTACGTTGGTCCTCGTTGTGACAGGGTGTAGTAACCTCGGAAAACCTCTGTGAAATCGATAACGAACTGCTCCATTCAGAGAGGTTTGCTCTTAGCATCGGTTCTGTACCCATCTCCTCCAGGATATACTTCCCGTCCTTAGTTTGGCATATCGCCCGCTTACCTTTCAGTCGGGCATTACGGACCTCACAAACGAAAGACGGAGGTATCTCGTGAGTACCAACGAGTTCTTCCAGAAATTCAGGGAGTTCATCCGAGTGAGGAGGTGAGATGTAGATTTCTTTGGGATCACCGTAACGCCATATAGCATTGCTATTGCATGACTTTGCCACTAATTGATCACGCGTGAGAACACCGGCTCTCAAATGCAGCAAGTTCTGCAGTGTGTTTCTCGTCTTCTGACGCAGATAATCGGGTGAGTACTTAATCAGGTACCGAAGCCCACCTCTATCTAGTGCGGTTCTTATATCACTTGTGAAAGACATTGTTCACCCCCTTATATATTGAACTGGATGGCACTATCGGGATTCGAGTACATTTTAAATCTATCGGTGAAAATTTTCTCCCTCATTTTAGATCTAGAACCTATTGGAAATCACTTATACCCCATCTGTCGAAGGGTTTCCTTGACATCTTCATCCACGCTGAAGTCGACGACATCGGGGCGTGGACTCGGTCTAGACTCAATCCACTCATCTAGCATTTTCTCGAGTTGTTTCGAACGCTCGGCATTCGAGCCATGGATGTTATTCAGTTCTTCAGGATCATTTCCGATATCGAAAAGTTCCTTGTCATCCCCGTGGAATGTACCACAGTAATCACATGGGTTGCCCTTGTCAAGTCGTTTGATAAACTTGTACTGGTCCGTCCGGATGGCTCTCTTACGTGTCACTTTGGCCTCAATAGCGTAGGCCGCCTCTCGATCTGTCGGTCTGTTTGACGGGGAAAGTGACTCACCATCGAACTCCTCAGCGTCATAGCCTTGTCCGAGAAGGTCCAGCACCGTCGGGGCCAGATCGAAGTGCTGGACGAAGGCGTCCTCTCTTCCCTCAAATCCAGGCGCTTTGATAATCATAGGAACGTGGAGGCTCTGGTCGTATAACCCATGGTGTTCGTAGTAAATGCCGTGCTCGGTCAGACTTTCACCGTGGTCGCCGGTGACGATGATGGCTGTATCTTCGTAGATCCCCTCGCGCTTGAGGTGTTCCACAAGGCGACCCAACTGCTCGTCAACTGTCTTAAGCCCCGCGGCGTATTTCCGGTTCATTTCGCCCACAGTTTCGGCATCGCCGGACCTAGCACGGAGTTGTTCCTCCCAGTGGCTCCCTTCAATGTCTTCGTAGAGATCCTCCAGCGGTCGATCACCGTCCTCAAATGTTAAGTTCTGTATCTCGTTATCATGTGCGTCTAGAGGAATGTACGGGAGATGCACGTCCCAGTAATGACCGAGGGCGAACCACCCGTCGTCCCGACCACTCACTTCATTAACGATGTCGTCAGTCAGCGGCTTAGCCTTGATTGGGGGCCATTCACGCTCGGAGTGATCCTCAGTTGCGAAAGTTGCCCATGCCCAGCGGAGGAGTTCCTCCACCGAGTCAGGAAGCGCCTCAATATAGATATCCGCCTTCTGGACCGTCGTCTGTTCTCTCGGCTGAATGTACTTGTCGAAGCCGCGCTTATGCCACCGCTTGAGGAGGTCGAAGGCGAGGGTGGTGTGGGTGTCCTGCAAACGTGCGGGAAGAGGGTTTGTGCTCGCGACGTACTCGCGCTCCTCTTCGGTCACCTTCGACCCCTGGTTCAGAACCCCATGACGTGTCGGGAACTGACCGGTCATCATCGTCGTCAGCGAGGCATCGGTCATGTTAATACAGGAGAAGCAACGATCGAAAACCTCCCCATCCTCAGCGAGAGCGTCAAGGTTCGGGGTGAGCGCACCACCCTCGTACGCGCCGACGTGCTCGGCGCGCAACGCATCAATAACGACAAAGAGTACGTTGTCCACAGCTGGTGGCCTACTCGACATACTAATCCATCAGACCGATTTGACAAATATACTTCGGTCCAACGGTCCCGTGCTGCGCTCATTGATTCCAACCACCTGAGTCGTTCCCCGAAAAAGTCCTATTTCTCATTGTTTGGTATTTATTAAATACACCTAAGAAAGATCTGACGGTGCACCGAATAGGTTATTAGTGTTCCAGAATGCTCCCACAACTTTACTACCGGGTGATTTAAACTTGCCCCTGTTCAAAGGGTGATTGATCTGGAAGATCAAACATGGATAGGCCGATTCTGCTGATAACGATTGATTGTCTCCGCACGGACCATGTCGGAGCCTACGGATACGAAAAAGACACAACACCCAACATCGACGAGTTCGCAGCACGCGACGACACGGTCAGACTGCACGGGTTCGCAAACTCGCCCGGAACGCGCTGGGCTTTCCAGCTGCTGCACACCGGAATCTGGCCAACCTTCATTGAGGGGCACGGCATCCCCGATGGGATACCGACACTACCGGGGAAACTCGGAAACGAGGGGTACGAAACGGGGGCGTTCGCTTTCAACGGTAACCTTACCCGTGCCTATGACTATCACAAGTACTACGACTGCTTCAAAGGCGTCGAATATTTCACTAATTCGGAAGACTCCGTTGTCACTGCAGGAAAGACGGTGGCAAACCGGATGCCGGATCGGATTTCTCAGTTGATATCTTCTGTGTATAACCGAGTTTATCTTCCTGCCAAGAGTATATCGGAAGAAACACCGATCTCACCGAGTGATACTGAGGTCGTCGACGAGGCTCTGGCGTGGGTTGCGGAGAGGCAGCGGGCTGACGAGCCATATTTTGGACTGGTTCACTTGATGGACGCCCACACGCCATACGTGCATAAGGACAAACATCTTCAAGCCGTCAACGCGGACTCCTCGCTGAAGTCCATCTACAATCCCAACAAGAGTGGCAACCTCAACGAGCCGGAGTTCAGGGAGCGCGCGCTGCAGGCATACGATTCGGCCGCTAGGAGTGCCGATGAACAGGTTGGACGATTGCTTGATCAGGTATCCGAGGACACTATCGTCGTGGTTACCGCCGACCATGGGGAAGATTTTGGGGAGCACGTTGGGTTCCACGACCCGTCGGCGTACAGCAGCATGGTACACGTGCCGCTAGTCGTGAGGATACCGGGGGTCGAAAAGGACATCGTGGATGAGCGAGTACAGCATCTCGACCTCCCGCCTTCATTGCTGAGGAGTGTCGGAATCACGCCTCCAGAAATGTGGGAGGGGACTGCTATACAGTCGCTGGTGCAAGGCGAACCACGGGATATGTACTTCGGTATCAGAGGGACCGAGTTCGGACTCGGAATCCTTTCTGGTGACTGGAAACTTGTGAAGGACCATTCAACCGACGAATCTAGGCTGTACGAGGTAGATTACCCCCACCCGGACTCTGGCCCGATTAATGACCGGCCGGATTTGAAGGATGATCTCGAGTCGAAACTCTCGGAATACGTCAACCGCACGTTCAATTTGCAGTTCGAGGCGACAGCGAGCTGGGACACGGAGGAAGGGCGGGACCATCTCTCAGAATCCGTCGAAGAGAACCTAGAGGAACTTGGCGACCTGGAGTGATTTTCCGGAGACAGTGTGCGCAGGTGGAATCTATCTCTGATCTCCCGCCTAGCCATCGGAACGGACTTCTTTCGGACATCGGAACCCCTCGCTAGTGTTAAATACGAACGCCGGCAGATTGAGGGTAAGATGTCTAAGTCTGTGCTGCTTGTCGGCGTTGACGCGGGATCGTTTTCGGTTTTGGATAGGCTGGGCGACGCCGGCAATCTCCCAACAATCGAGCGTCTTCGCGAGGAGGGTGTCGAGCAGACGCTGGAGAGTTCCGTCCCGCCGTGGACACCGACAGCCTGGACGAGTCTTGCGAGCGGTAAGAACCCCGGGAAGCACGGTATATTCGACTTCAAGACCACGGATCAAGAGAGGCTGGTGAACGGCACTGACGTTACCACAAGCCGAATCTGGGAGTACCTCGACCAACAAGGGCAGTCTTCCATCGTGCTGAACGTCCCTGTGACCCATCCTGCCCCCAAGTTCGACGGAGTGCTCGTTCCGGGCTACCTTGGTCCGGAAGTCGATGAGGCTATCGCCCACCCAGACGGCGTGCTTGACGAACTCCGAGAACACATCGGGGAGTATCGCGTTTACGTATCCGGCGACGCGGACTCCGACGAGGAGCGGTGCGACGAGTTCCTTGACCTCATGCAGATGCGCGTCGACGCCGCGAGATATCTCTGTGACGCCTATGACTGGGACTTCGCGATGGTCCAGTTCCAGCGGACCGACACTGTCTTCCACGAACTCCCGGACCAACGGTACATTGACCGCGTCTACCGGAAGCTGGACGAATGCGTAAAAGAGTTGACCGAAGAACTGGACCCCGATACGACTCTCATCGTCTCCGACCACGGGATGGGTGAACTCGGAAACTGGGACTTCCGGCTCAACTCGTGGTTGCACCAGCGTGGGTACCTCGAGACATCGAACGACGGATTCCTCCCGGGGTGGGAGAAACCAGTATCGGCCGGCGATGACGAAACGGGTGGCCTTCAGCGGGCCGTAGCGTCCGCCGCGAGATTTGGACTGTCCGTCCAGCGTATCGAACGAGTCCTCAACCGGGTGGGAATGGCTGGTACCGTCCAGTCGCTGGTCCCGGACGCGGTGCTTACAAAGGCCGTCGAAGCCGGCAGCGAGCGGATAGACCGCGAGGCGTCGATGGCGTATTGCCCGTCCGGTCCAGGGCTAGGGATTTACTGCGAACCGGATGTCCTTGACGACGTGGTGGCCAGGCTCTCGGACTTGGAGGACCCTGACGGGAGGCAAGTGTTCGAATGGGTCCGGCCCGCGGAAGTGGTGTACGACGGACCGGAGACGGGGCGGGGTCCGGACATCCTGGCGCTTCCGCAGGAGATGGACTACTTCGTTAGCGGTACTCTCGGGGCAAACGCCTTCGAACCGACCCACCACAGCTATAACCATGAGGTCGACGGTATCTGCATCGCTGTCGGGGACGACGTCGCCAAGTCGGCAGCTGGCGACCCCGCCGACATCACTGACGTAGCTCCGACTGTCCTCTCGCTGCTCGAGACCCCCCTGGACCCGGAATTCGACGGAGATGTCATGAACTCGGTGTTCCCGGACCTTGAGGACCCCGGCAAGGAAGAGTACCGCCACCAGCGAACGGAGGCAACAGAGAATACCTACGAGGACGTTGAGGAGAGACTCGAAGACTTAGGGTACATGTCTTAGCTCCATGGCATCAACGTAAAACGTGTCAGACGATCGTTGAGGGTACATGGAAATAGAGTGAGAATCGACGTAATCGCAGGGCAATGATGAAAATGATTATGTTCGTAGAGTTGAAGTTACCTTCAATGACTGACGCCACGAAAACCGTCCCCCTTTCCACGGATCTCATCTATCGCGTTGAGCAGCGCGTTGAGCGTACTGACTTCGATTCCACCGAAGAGTACATCTCTTACGTCCTTGAAGAGGTGCTCTACCACGTTGAGGAAGTCAACGACCTCAGCGACGTGAGCGACGCCGACGAGGACGAAGTCAGGGGTCGGCTGAAGTCGCTGGGTTACCTCGACGAATGAGTCAGCGGGGCGCCTGTCGTGAGCCTAGATTACCCGCGCAACGACACATACGAACTCATCAGGCACGGGATAACCGGGACGCTCTGCAAGGACGAGGTGACGTCACTGGCCGCTGCCATCGAAGCGGCACAGGGAATTGACGTACAGGTCTGCGTCGAAACAGCCGCCGCCGGAACAGCAAGTAAACGACGATGAAGGTCATACATCTCTACGACGGCCACGAGAAGGTCCACGGCGGCCGAGGGTCAGTCCCTGACGTCGTCTGGAACATCGCTCGCCACACGGCAGCAAGCGGCCACGATGTGACCGTGATGGAGCGCCAGTGGCAGGGGCTGGAGAAAGAAAGCGAGCAGGAGGGCGTCCGATTCGAGCGGCTGTCGCTGCGGACGGGCGCCGCCGAGCCTTGGGACCGCATCCCCTACGAGATGCTCTCCACTCCTGTCGGTCTCGGTCGGTTGCTCGTCGATCGGACGAATTTTGCCGCGAACGCACTACGTCGCTTGCGGTCAATGGACTACGATATCGTTCACGTCCACCTCCCGTTCGCAGCGAACGTCATTGCGACGGTCGCCCCCCGGGTCCGCCGGCGAATGGTGTACACGGCTCATATCGGAGAAACAGAGAAGCGAGTTCTCAATCCTATCTTCTCCCCGGATGTCCATCTCGCCAAGCGAGTCGGCCAGACCATCGTCCTAAACCCAGAGATGGAGGCGGCATTCCGGTCCCGTGGCGTGCCGAATGAACGACTCACTACCATCCCCAACGGTGTCAATGTCAACCGATTCGACGATGTTGACCCTGGCCGGCATGAAGTAGTCCGATCAAGTTATGGTCTGGGAGACGAACGGACAGTCCTGTTCGTGGGTACTATCACGCCTCGGAAGGGTATTCTTGATCTGATTCAAGCGGTAGACCGCCTCTCAGGCGATGAGGCGCTCAAGGACGTGCAGTTCGTCCTCGTTGGGAAGACAGATCTAGACGAGGAGTACACCCAGGAGGTCCAATCAGAGATAGATCGCCGCGGTCTCGCGGAGACAATCACGCTGACAGGGTTCATTCCCAACGAGGATGTTGAGGCGCTTTACGACCTCGCGGACCTTTTCGTGCTTCCCTCCTATGAGGAGGGATCCAGCGTCGCGGTCACGGAGGCCATCGCCTCGGAGACTCCAATCGTCGCGACAAACATCGGCGGGACCGCCCAACAAATAGTTGATGGTACCCACGGATTCCTCGTGGAACCAGGAGACACGGACCAGCTAGCAGATAAAATAGAATTTATATTGACTGATACCATTGAATATTTAGAGATGAAAGACGCTGTCAGTCGACGTGCGATGGAGTTCTCGTGGGAACAAATCACAGAACGAATCGCCGATACCTACCGAATGGTCGGGACAAAATGAGCGACGACGACGTCCGCGAGGTGGACGGCGGTAGCCGCTTCTCGGGGACCAGTGAAATCCAGAACGAGTTCTACGCCGACCGGGAGGATGCAGGGGACCGGGAGAACCTTGGCCCCCAGGATAGGCTTGAGGTCGTCAGGGATATCATCGCAGGCAAGCGGTTCGATCGACTGTTGGACACCCGCTGTGGAACGGGTGAGTACACCATGTCGCTGGCAGAGGCCTGTGGCGCCTCAGAAGTGTATGGCTT
>Ga0207720_101031_pt1 | contig 12224 bp, 13 predicted proteins | sample A23P2SouthBayCA_2_FD_187751 | JGI IMG/M metagenome (GOLD analysis project Ga0207720, IMG submission 187751) | Aerobic enrichment media microbial communities from Eden Landing Ponds, California, USA - A23 E3 (2) (SPAdes) | ecosystem: Environmental > Aquatic > Marine > Unclassified | place...
CCCGTGCCGGGGATAGGAGTAACGGCGGTGTGGCCCCGCCATCGGCCCGTCATACCGACGAGTCGTAAACCAGCAAATATCCCAACCCAGCGGTGCGGTACCGTGGGAAGCCTCGCCGTCTACGGCGAGGAGGAGGTCACATCGGCGTCGGTATCGACGATGTCCTCGAGGCCGACATCAAATTGAAGAGAAAATACCTCGCAATCGTCTCCATGAAACATTGGGGTGCTGACGCCGACGTTCCGTTAGTGTAGTAGTTCCAGTGGGGGCGTGCGACTAATCCGCCAACCAGCAGTAGCTGCAGCAATCGTTCCAACGACCACGGCAATCCCGAGACCGGTCCCGTAAATCCATGGTGCAGTTTGAAGAAGCCCTTCGAACCCGACAATAGCTGCTGCAAGGCGATTAAAAACACTAACAGCAGGAACTGTGAGTAGTATTCCAATTACTCCCCCAATGAATCCGATTATGAACCCCTGTCCAATCACGGTTGAGACAAGGAGTGATCGTGAGATTCCTTGAGCTGTGAGAGCCGCAAATGTCTGGCGTTGTTGGTGAATTACAAGCGATAGAAGCGATACCGTTAGTGCGATGCCAGAGCCGATAGCTAGCAAGACGAGTGCCCCTGCAGCTGCTAGTAGAAGCACTTGTTCTTGCAACACTGCGGAAAGCTGCTCTTGGTTTGTTCGAATTTCGTATTCAGGATATGCTTCTTCCAGGTCCTTTTGAACCGTATTGACGCTTGCACCATCCTCGACAGTGATTGTGATGAACGTTGCTGGCTCAGTTTGAGTGGTGCCCGTGACCTGGTGCAGTTCACTGAGTGGCATCGTCACTGTTGGTGTTCCGAGCATTCGCTCGAAAGTTGGTGAGATCCCGACGATGGTGAATTGATTTTGCCTCGCAGCAGCCAGTGACCCGCCAATGTTGACTGTGTCACCAGTTGAAATGTTGAGCGTATCAGCTGTTTCTTTATCAATCACCACCTCTCGAGTCATCTCGCCCTCATATGTTCCATTCGCGTAATGAGTGTCTCCCTGAAGTCCCTCACCCTCTGTTATTTGAACTACTGGGCCACCTCCTGGAACACCTGTTGCAACGAACGTATGGAATTCATCACTGTGATTGGTGCTGACATATACAGTATCGAACGCTAACGGAATAGCATGCTGTACGTCCTCATGTGCTTCTATTTCGGCGGATAGATTTCGAGAGTTGTATAACGTGTTTTCGAACCCACCGCCGCCTGCAGACGTTATTCGAGTTTCGCCTGACGTGACCCAGAGGTCACGTTCAGCAGCATCAAATCCTTGCTCGCCGGTTTCAAGAACACCAATTCCTGCACCGGCAAGTAACGTCATTGAGAGAACAGCTAATGCGACACCAATGATCGCTAACGTAAGTTGGAGTTTGTGTTGTCGGAATTGAGCAACAGTGAGACTCCCCGCAGTACGCAGGCGAATAACTCCTCGACTCACCCAGTTGTAAAGTTGTCTAAACACTATGGAACACCTCCTGAAACGCGGCGAGCGGTCAGCAACAGGACTGGCAGTGAGAGTAAGCCCACTACCAGTGCAGTGCCGATTCCATAGACAATAAAGAGCGGATGTGAGGTCGCTATCGGCTCAGTCGTTATTGTTCGGATTGCAATAATGTTTATCAGCCGGATTCCTGCTAACCCGCCAATAGTGCCAATAAATCCACCAAGTCCTGTCAGCACAACGGTCTGTGTTCCCACAAGCTGTAACTGGCTTTTGACCGAGAGCCCCATTGCAGAGAGAACTGCTAATTGCTTCTGATCTGCAACGATCTCGAGTCCCGATGTTGTAACAACAAAAAGCGTTCCAATAGAGAGCGATACTACAAGTGCAGTAAGCGCGAGTGCCAATGAAAGATCTGACTCAGCCACTTGGCTTGCTGTCATTTCACCGCGTGTCTGGACAGATGACTGTGGATAAACTCCTTCAAGCTTATTTTGCACGGATGGTGAATTCGTACTGACAACGAATTGATCTGCTTGGTCATATTCTGCAGCGCCAGTTATCTGTTGTAACTCGCTTAGCTGGACAAGTGCTGTCGGAATATCGCCTGTCGAACTTGACTGGTTGTCGATAGCCGTAACGGTGAACGTGTTGTTTCCTGCAACTGCGACTGATTCACCTGGTGAGGTTGCAAGAATGTCTGCTGCACCGTCCGAAAGGACCACTTCTCCTGTCCACTCACCGTTGTACTCTCCATTAGCGTAGTAGGGGTCCTGAGGTGTGAGTAAGTCAGAATCGACTCCAACAACGCGATCCAGCTCGGGTGTGCTTATAACCCCGACAACGAGAATATACTCAGCCGTGTCGCTTGATTCAATTCGGAGAACTTGAGCTAACACTGGTGTTGTTGCATCTACTCCATCGTAACTATGGATACGATCGTTCGTCTCATGGACCGAACTGAATTGTATATTATCGGTTGCAATTAACGGAGACTCTGGACTGTCTGTCTCAGGGACGATCCAGTAATCAACGTCATCATCGTAGACGGTGGTGCTCGTCGCAAGACCAACTCCAAGTCCAGTGACCATGATCAATAGTGCGATGGCGACGGCAACACCAAGGACACTAAATCGACTCCGTTGCTTCGCTGTATGGGTTGCACGTGATGCTGTGCGACGAATCCCGACAGCAATCAGCCCAATCCATCGGGTGAGTAGCCGCCGAATTTTCATGGACGGATCTCTTGTGTCCGACGATTAGCGATGGCACCATCTCGAAGTTGAATTACTCGATCACAAATCTCGAGTGTCTCCTGATCGTGTGAGGCAAGAACGATAGTTCGATTCTCAGCAACCTGTTTGAACTCCTCGAGTATTGTTCGTCCAGTTTCCGTGTCTAGTTCGCCGGTTGGTTCGTCAGCGATCACGAGTGCTGGATCCGTGATAAGCGCACGGGCGATCGCAACACGTTGTTGTTCCCCACCGCTGAGTTCACCTGGTCGGTGCGTGATCCGATCTTCGAGTCCAATTCGCTCGAGTAACTCTGTGGCCCGCTTTCGGCGCTCACTCTTGGGAACACCAAGTTCAACGAGTGGAAGCGCAACATTTGCACGAGCAGAGAGCGAATCGAGCAGATGGAACCGCTGGAACACGATCCCAATGTTCTCGAGCCGATGCCGCGTTCGCTCACGAGCAGATAGTGTTGTAAGATCGGTCCCCTGAAACGAAACCGTGCCTGCAGTCGGCTGTTCTAATCCGGATAAGAGATGCAACAGTGTCGATTTACCACTGCCACTCGACCCTGCGAGACCAACTATTTCTCCGGGAGAGATCTCGAGAGAGACCGAGTCGACTGCATGGACTGTCGGAGGCTCCGATCGGCCTAATATGCGACCAATCAATCCCGGTTCTGAGCCTCGTTTATAGATTTTCGTCACGTTCCTTGCCGTGACAATAGGTGAAGAAGAATCAATGTCCTTGATTGAGGTAACAGCCCCGGCCATACAAATCGAAGGTTCTTATGGCTAATTAACAGTTCTGTTCTCGTGAATAAGTGGTCCCTCGCTTTCGCGGAAAGAAGAACGAGCTCTGGTAGTCAGTTTTGTCGGCGAGACAGGAGCAACGCAACTGATAAGAGTGCAACAATAGCGATGCTCATCCCAAACCCAGGGATAGGCAGTAAGCCGCGATCTTCGTCAGGCTCGTCAGGCTCATCAGGTTGATCTGGTTCTTTGGGTTCGTCAGGCTCAGGGTCAGTCTTTGTATCTTTCTTAACGGTCAGTGTTGCTGTTGCAGTATCAGTCTCACCGGCTTCATTTCTGACTGTGAGTTTGACTGGATACTCACCAGACTTGTTGAATGTCTTGGTAACGGTCTTTCCTTCAAGCGTCTCTTTATTTATTTTCCACTCGTAATCGACGATGTCCTGATCTTCATCCGTCGACTTCGCAGCGGAGAAGGTAACTGTCTCGTTAACTGCAGCCGGGTTGGGGTCAATCGCGATCGCGGCGTTCGGCTTCTGCTGATCAGATTCGTTCTCGTCGGGCGTATCGTCACCGGGTGCGCCGGGGGCACCACCGCCACCGCCGCCACCGCCGCCACCACCGCCACCGCCGCCACCACCGCCACCGCCGCCACCGCCGCCACCGCCTCCGGCTTGAATTAACATCGTACCGGTATTCACCTGGAGTTCTTCACTCAAGGAACCGGTTGCGATGTGGATCCAGCGATAGTCACCTTCCGTCCAGTTCCCATACGTCTCGACGGCAATCGACGTTTCAGGACCAGCTTTCACTGCAGTGGTAGAGGCATCGAGAGTGGTTTCTCCGGTAACCTCTGTTTCGATTTCATCGACGTTGCCTTCATTTGCGATGAAACTAACAACATCTCCGAACTGAGTTAGCCCTGTCCCGGACTGCTCTCCGATTTTCTGGTTGACTATCGAGACATCATTTCCGATGTTTTGAACCCCATTGAATTCCTTAATTTTGTGCTTGATAGTCACGTTCTCAGTAGAGAGGTCTGTACTCAGCTGTTCGGAGATATTAACAGACATCTGACTGGTGTTGAATTTGGACTCGTTATAGACGGTAACAGCGTGTGACGTTTCGCCGTCTAACTCGGTTGCATTAACACCAAAGGTCAGATTGCCTCCTAGTTCTGGCGAATTAGGCGGTTTGACAATCGATGGCTTATCCTGCGCAGCAAGTTGTTCGACTCCGAGAATCGTTGTCTCACCGTTGATTTCGAGATTTTCATTAGGCGTGCTGAGATTCCCGCCTGTCGCAAGCACGTACACATAGTGTCCGGGTTTGTCCGGCATGACTGAGATCTCTTCACTGCTAAGAGGGTTGCTCTCCTCCGTAAACGAAGCGTTCTGGTTGAGATTCTCAATGTTTTCGTTCGAGAGTTCAGTGAGAAGCTCTCGTCCAGTCATCGGTGTGGCACTCGTTTTTTCCTCGAGATGCGCAGTCAGAAGCTGAACATCGTCAGTAGGCGCACTGCTAGTATCAACGTTTTCTCCAAAGGAGAGTGTCACCTCATTTCCAGTCTGGAAGACAGCAAGCGTAGCTCGATCCATATCACCTGACGACGCGTCCCCCCGTGGGGTTCGTACGTCAAGTACAACGTTATCGACGGTCACTGCACCGTCAGCGCTTGTATTGGCTCGTAGTGAAATTGCCGACCGATCCCAGACACTCATGTTCTCGGTGACGTCAATGTATGAGTCGTCTGTTCCGTCGCTCTCCGCTATCGATTGGTATGAGGCTGCAACTGTCCCACTCGAGGCTCCTACGACCCCTGCAATTGGGCTGAGGAGCATCATAGCGCTGAATAATAGCGCAATGACTGGCCGACGTTTCATATATCAAGAAAATAAACTCCACAGATTTAACACTACCGAGTAAATCACCTCGAGTCAGAGCCAGTACTTCCTCGAGTCGCCTATCGGCGCACACTGCCATTGTCAGTTATATAGCCTCAACCACTTGCTATCCCGGTCAGCCACCGTGCTGACGGCGGAGCGTACCGATATCAATTCACCCCGTCTCCAATGTTCTGTCCGCAGCTGGTACATATATCTGCCTGCCATGGGACGGTGATTCGGATATCCCGGTCATCGTCGCAGTGCGGACAGTAGGCCGATCTAGTCGTTTTCTTCTCCCCTTGCCGCGGAACAGTAATCTGAACTTCTCGCTCAGTGTCACAATGTGGGCAATAGACTGATCTGATCGTCGTATTCTCGTGCATAAATCCCCCCATCTCCTGATCTAGTTACACTATTCTAACGTATAATGAATAACAACTTAATATTTAGGTATGGTTGATACATCATACTGGCTGAAAATTAAACGGTGAATAATTGTAGTTTTGATGTGAATATTGTAGGCCGGAAGTACCAACAGAACTGCCACTCGATTAATATGACTCCTGCAGATCAAGACACAAGTTTCTCTCTATGAGAATTTGAATATCCGGTAAACAAATCAAAACCGTAAACGGATATCTGCCTCAAGTTCGGACAGCTATTGTTCTATCGCCTTTGCACCTCAGGGTTACCGTGTCTGGCGATATCCAACTATGAGTAGTGCAAAGACAGTTACTACGGGGAAAAAGCCCGGGGTTCCAACCGAGTCGGTCTCCGTATTAGTCGGCTCATTAGACGTCTCAGACTCGTTGTTTGGATTGAGAACCTGATCCTGATCAGGAGTCTCTTGGGTGCTCTCGTTGTCAGAATTAGTCTCATTCTTACTCTCGGTGTCGGAACCTGAGACGGACGTCTCATTCGTATCCGTCTCACTCTCGTTAGAGCTGTCTTCTGTTACCGAATCGTCATCCACAGATTCATTTGACTGATCAATACTGCTGTTAGAACTCTTAGTATCGTCTTCGGATATACTATCGTCCGGGGAAGCAACTCCTCCGCTACCGCCACCGCCACCACCGCTACTCTCTCCGCCACTGCCGGTTCCATCATCTCCCTCGGTGTCGTCGGCTGTTACCGTGAGCGTCTCTCCGTTATCGATCGCGACAATGGTCGGGTATCCCTGTGCTGCCTCGTCACCCTGTACAGCACCGTAAACGTGATACTCGCCTTCACCGAAGTCGCTGAGATTGGTAGTCGTACTATATGTTCCGTCACCTTCAGCGCCTAACGTAATGTTTTTTCCATCGTCGTTAGCTTCGCTCCAGATCGCGACATCAACAGCGTCTACATCCGTTGCTGCATCCGTCGGCTCGATCGATGCAGTAACTTTGATTTCCTCATTGACTGTTGCGGATGTCGGATAATCGACCGAGAGGTCGAACTCTTCGACGACCACGGGATACACTGCTTGCCGACCCTGACCTTGAGGTTCTAAGGATAACATGTACGTTCCCGGCTCGAGCGTACTTGTATTGAGCGAGTCATCTTCGGTTCCCATCGCAACACGGTTTTTGTCCGCAGTCCATACGTCACTATACTCGATTTTTTCGTCTGTGTTATATAGATAGATAGTGTATAGATCTTGAGAGGTGACTTCGATTTCAATCGGCTCGCCCGGTTTGATGACACCGACACCGTCAACAGAATACTCTGTGCCTTCGATCTCGATTGTCTCTTCGGGGGTTGAAATTGCATCAACGACCTCGAGATCGTAGTCTGACTCCGATGCCACTGGGGCGGCAAGCGAGACGGAGGCAAGGACGATTAGACAAACGCTGACGACTTGAAGGGCACTTGTCCGCATAGATGAACATTTTGAAACTATGAATAAAATCCTTCCGCTGTTGTGAGAGGTTCGTAGGTCGAGGTCACTATCGACTAATACGTGTCTTGAGAAACGCTGGCCAGGGGCCAGCGTTGGAGCCCCCATCCGAGAGGTGGTGTGCCAATCGGGTGGGACTGAGATCAGCTGAGGGTGGGTACACAGTGAACTGATCTCAGGTGTGACGGCGAGGTTCCGTATCTCTCGGAGTGAGACGGATGCTGTCGGGCGAAGACAGAATCATCTCCCCGCCGCCTTCGAATTCAGATTGCGGTGGAATAAACCTGTTGGTGAAATTTTATTATTATAATTACTGATATCTAAGGGAAATAGCTGTAAGTGTCAGCGTACGTAATACCCGTTGTGCTGCGACTGCGCGGTGCTCACGGCGGATGGCTTTACCGAGGCCACGCCGTGTGCCATGTTGTTTCATACAATCCGATGATAGAGGTCACAACCCAATGGAGCGAGTGGGATAGGGGGTTCACTCCTCGGGTACAGTTTCTTTGATTTCTGTGATGTGATTCTGGACGCTCCACAATTCCTCCACCAGCTCATTAAGTGACTGCTCTGTCTCCCCATCACAACGTTCTGTGCTAACGTTCCAGACAACGTCTTCGGCATCAGCGAGTTGATCCTCAGCATACTCCAGCGCTCGAATTAATTCATTAGTGTCACTCATTATCACTGACGTCCTCCCGTAGAGGCTGTTCCATTCAGGTCAATATATTTGTACTGACTATTCCGGTCAGCGTCACGTGTATATCGAACAGATATGAGCAACAAGCTGGCCGAGTCCGAGAGTGGGTAAACTATCGAACTCGAGCGTCGGTGGGGATCAACTACCGAAACCATAGCACTTTGACTTCGATCTCCTCTCGTGCCTGAAGATGCGAGTCTGCGTGATCAATTTTAATTGACCTATCTCTAGGAGAGGAGATGCACATAGTCGTCAAGGGCGAGGGCGAATTCTCGAGTAGTGGATAACTCGAGCCAGAAATAGGTGAATTCGGCGCCCTGTTCCTCCCCATCACCAGTCACCACGTGTGTCCACGTGTCGCGGTCGATATCGACCTCTGCATGGAAGAAATGCCGGTGATACCGTTTGGGAGGGGTGCGCCGGCGCGTCCAGACATCACTCGTCAGGTGTTCGACGTCTTGGAGTGTTGTGAGGCCGCTTTCTTCCCAGACTTCGCGCTCGAGTGCATCCCGTGGCGATTCGCTAGGCTCGATCGTTCCTTTCGGGATCTGGAGTCCATCATGACCGGGTCCCTCGAACACGAGCAACTCGTGGCCATTCCGGGTGAGATACGCACAGACCTTGGGGACACAGGGCACTACCGAGTTGTACATATAGTAGGATATTTTATATTACAACATAAAAATATGTGGTTGTGGTACGCGTGTAGACGTAGTGATGGTAAGTTCAAGTGGTCACTGACGTCGCTGGCGGAACCTGCTTCTCATATATTCCAGTCGTGTATCCCTGTGTCTGCCAGCTCGTGAATCAGTATAACAGACTGTTCTATAACTGCAATTTAATTTAATGGCGAACATAGTTTACTGGTGATAACTGTGTACAGTCTCGTATGGACGAGCCGCTCGCAAGCGATCTTCGACAGAAATCCGTCGTAGGTATCGACGGCAGCGAGGTCGGGATAGTACACAATATCATAATGCACGTCAAATCAGGTACGCTTGACCATCTCGTCGTCGACCCCCACGGGCGATTCTCGAGTCAGTCAGAGAGTTTTGAAACGACCGACGACGGCCGACTCCTCGTTCCCATCAGTTGCATCCAAGACATCAGGGACCACATCATTATCCGAGAATGAACTACCTCGCCCTACTCGCACCCTCCGTCGCTCCGTGAGGGCGGGGCTTGGCACCCTCACCGCCACCGCTAATCGTTGTCTCTTCATCCATGGCTTCCCCTACACCTTCGAAGTATATTCATTCTCTCCTTTAATAGATAGTAACTTAATACTTGATCTAGATTTTGTGTTCATTCGCATTTTAATATAAATATTTTAATTTCTTATATCGGAACATAAGGGATAATGGCACCAGCGGTCACGAGCGATTGCTACGGCGATACATTCGGACTCATGTTCAGTCAAAATCGGTACTTCCCGAACGTCGCTTCGTGAACTGTGCTAAGTCATGGACGAACGGAGTGAATGCCAGTGTGGTAACTGAGTGAACAGGAAGTAGAATCTACGCATGAGGAGAAGTGAAGCAAGAAGGCTGAGATACGCTGTTCTAGGCGAATGCTGTTGCTCACCAGGAGCTTGCCCAAGGCCGCGGGCTGACGTCAGCCCGCGGCCGGCGCGTATGCTTCTGGCACACCTGTTCCGTTCATCTCGATCTCCCAACTCCGCTCTAGCTCTTCCTCTAATGCATGTCTGATCCAGTCAGAGAAGGCCTTGAACGTGAATTCCTCGGGCAGGTCGCGCCCGCCCCGTTGGGGGCGGGCGACGACCGCCCATCGAAGCACAAGCCAGAGGTTCTCTAACAGGAATCCAACCAGGACGAACGCGAAGCGGATGATTGGGTCTTGTGTCGTCGTTACCACTCGTGCTTGGCGAAATACACGGTAGCTCGTTTCGATCGCTGACCGTTTCCGATAGAGTCGTTCGACTTGTTTCGGCGTGCGATCGGCCAGATCGCACGCCACATAGCCTCGAACGACCTCGCCGCTTTTCCCGCGATCTCCGGCGTGATATGACACAGCGACCGCGAGCGGGAATTCCAGTTCCCGCTCGCGGCCTTTGTACATCCGATAGGTCGTCATGTACGAGCAGTGCGTATCCAGCTTCTTCCTCATGCGCTTGCCCTTCTTTTGGACGGGAACGACAGTCGCAGCAATCTCCCGTGAGCGGCGCAGAATACGTTCGTTGTAGAAGCCACGATCAGCCAACAGAAGCTCTATCTCGAAGAGATAGGCTTCGACGCGGTCGAGGACGCGCTCGACCGCGTCGGCCTCTTTCTCATCGCTACGGACGTACGTCATCGCCAACGTCACTGGCTTTTCGTTCGAGACGGGATACGCCGTGCAGTACCGGTGGCACGTCGTTGTTCCGTCTTTCGCGTGCATACGGCAGAGTTCACCTTCTTCATCGGCGTACGTTCCGTGATAGGGGTTATCGACGAAGTCAATGGAGACGATCCTCGACCGATTAGGGTCGAGGATCGTCATCGTTAACTCCCTGAAAAGGCGGTTAGCAACCCGCTCAAGCCACTCTCGGTTGAGCGTATGGAGCTAGTCCATGACAGTATCGTCACAGACAGCGTTGTCGTTGTCCTTGCACGTCTCCCAGATGGACGTCTGATTGACTGCTGCAAGAATGATAACAGCCCAGATATCGCCGGGATCGAGGGGCGAGCCCTCGATCCCTGGCAAGGGGAGCTGGCAGATGACGTCTTCCGCTAAATCTTCCACGTCCGAGTCCGAAAGAAAACCGTCTGGCTGAGGGGTATTGAACACATTCACTCAACCAGACATCTTCCTCATGAGATCAACGCTTTAGCTCCAGCTCTCACACCAGTCGGGAAGTACTGAATGTGTCTCCACGGGGATGGATTGTTCGAGAAAACCGATAAAATGTGGCTACTACCGGATTATGGATTGAAGACTTGTCGATCCGGAAGATGAATTTACAGGGTCTGTAAACAGCTATTATGACGCAAGTGTGGTAAGTGGGATATATTCATTCCGATTTTCTTGTTGTGGGAATACATTTATCTGTTGTCAACAAAATTGATATATATGCGAAACACCCTTCTCGGATTAGTAGAATCAGTAGCGAGGAAAAGTAGCCAATCATGGGTTTCCAATGTCCCAGGGATCACATTCGTGTATCGACGACTGATTAGAATGTTGGAATCAAAGGATCTAGACTCTCAACAATGGATTGAATATGAGGGGCATGATTTGAAGATTGCCCCTCCAGATCATGTTAGTAAACAACTCGCCAAACGCGGATATTACGAGAAGAAAGAATCTGATTTTATCCGTAAGGTTCTATCAGAAGGTGATGTAGCCCTTGATCTCGGTGCTCATATCGGTCATCATACAGTGACAATGAGAGACTGCGTTGGGGAAAGTGGTCGTGTTATTGCTGTTGAAGCGAATCCAAAGAATGCTGAGCACATTTCTGAGACTGTGGCGAAAAACAGATTTGATAATGTGATTGTAGTTGATAAGGCCGTAGCAGCATCAGAGGGAACAATGACACTCCACGTGAATACTGAGAACACAGGTGCGGCATCTGTCCTCAAAGGCCAGAGTGAGACTGTATCTGTTGAAATTGAGGCCAGTCGATTAAATCCAATATTAAAGAAAAACGGCTCCCCAAATATCGACTTTGTTAAAATCGATGTTCAGGGTGCAGAGCGCGATATTATACCGCAACTGGACCTCAGTTCCATTGATAATATGCTCCTTGAAGTCCATTGTGGGGAGTTTCTTTCATCAAAGGAGGTAAAGACTATCCACGACGAACTTTCAGAACATGGAACAATACGAACACTGAATGGGGAGGATATTGATAATCCCGCTCAGATGGATAGGGACGCCCCCCTGCCTATCTACTGGGTTCAAGGAAGGTAAAGCCGCTTGAAGTCTTCAGTGCTACAAGTAAACCTGATCAATCTTTTCGACACTGGAATAGGTTCTACAGAACCAATATATGAGATGTGAATCAAATAGCGCTCTTTGTATCGGATGTGGGATGGTGCTACATGAGACCGACATTGTGTTCGCATACGCCTGCCGGTGTGCCAACTCTGTATAATAAATCGGTCGGGACAATGCGCTTACCATCCTTCGCACGGGAAAAAGCGAGAACACCCACTCCTCTCTCTCTGACGAAATCTCTATCGTAGTTGGATAGCGATTTGCCGTCAGACCGATTTCGTAGCAGTCTCATGAATGGTCTCTCAATGGTGAATCAAGTGTGTCGCTGGGGGTTAGCGGATCGCTGGAATCG
>Ga0207720_101033_pt1 | contig 12189 bp, 13 predicted proteins | sample A23P2SouthBayCA_2_FD_187751 | JGI IMG/M metagenome (GOLD analysis project Ga0207720, IMG submission 187751) | Aerobic enrichment media microbial communities from Eden Landing Ponds, California, USA - A23 E3 (2) (SPAdes) | ecosystem: Environmental > Aquatic > Marine > Unclassified | place...
CGCGAACCTGCCGGCCGACGCCACCGTCGAGCGCATCCAGGGGATGAACCACTCCCAGGCCGGATGGTACGGCGGCCAGCGCGGCGACAGCCCCGCGCGGATCGGGACCGACGCAGCCCACCGTCGGCTCGCGACGGTCGTCGCCCACTGGCTCTGTGACGAGTTCGACCACTGCGGGGTCGGTCGAGACGGCAGTGCCCGCGACGCCGGCTCGCCGAGCGCCACTCGGCGCTGATATCGACCGTATCGGCCGTCGTCCGACCCGTGTCGTCGGTCGCGGTCGGCTCCACGGTGTCGGTACCCTCGAGCCGTACTCGCGAGCGGCCCACCATCCCTCGGTGTTCGTCCCGTCACCCAGGCCCCGGGCGAAGGCGGCGTGGTCTCCGTCTGCGCCGATACCGGGCACACAGTCGCAGACCTGTCGTTCACACGAACGTTTTTAAGCCAGGGGGAACCACCCCGACGTGATGGTCGAGGCGTTCGCGGTCGCCAGCGGGAAAGGGGGGACCGGAAAGACCACGAGCACGCTCGCGCTGGGGATGGCCCTGGCCGAGGAGCACGACGTGACGGTCGTCGACGCCGACATGGGGATGGCGAACCTGCTCTTTCACACCGGCCTCGCGGAGGTGGAGACGACGTTGCACGACGTGCTCGTCGCGGGCGGCGCGCCGGTCGACGCGGCCGTCTACGAGCGCCACGGCATGGACGTGGTGCCCTGCGGGACCAACCTCGCCGACTTCGAGGCGGCCGACCCCGCGCGTCTGCGCGAGGTGGTCGCGACGCTGGCCGCCGACACCGACGTGCTCCTGCTCGACTCGGCGGCTACGCTCTCCTCCCGTGCCGCGGTCCTCCCGGTCGTGCTGGCCGACCGGGTCGTGGTCGTCCTCGAACCGACGATCCCCGCGCTGTCGGACGGGTTGAAGGTCCAGGAGTACGCCACGTCGTACGGGACCGACACCGCCGGGATCCTCTTCAACAAGGTGCGGGACGCCGACGCGATCGAGCGCATCGCGCCGAAGGCCGAGCGGTACTTCGAGGGGCCGACGCTGGCGACGGTGCCGGCCAGCGACCGGGTGCGGGCGGCCCGCCGGAACGGCCGGCCGCTGCTCGCCCACGCGCCCGACGCCGAGGCCGCCCGCGCCTACCGCGAGGCCGCGGCGACGTTGACGGTCCGCAACCGTGATTCGGGCGCGGTCGCGGATCGGTTCCGTAGCGCGGTCCTCCCCGAGTCACCATGAAGCTGCCCGAGGGGCGACTCGTCCGGTCGCGGGTCGTCGAAGACCCGCGGACCGTCCTCGTCGACGCGCTCGACCGCGAACTCACGGGCTACGCGGTGTTCGAACCGCAGGACGCGATCCTGCTCGAAGCCAGCGGTCGTGGCGTCGTCACCTTCCGCAGAGGCGTCCCGGTGGTCGCCTACCACACCGGGACCGACCGTGCCGGCCCGCCGGCGCTCGCGGACCTGGCCGCCGAGGGACCGTACCGCATCCGACTGTTCGCGCTCGCACCCGCCGATCTGGAAACCGTCCACGACCGGTCGACCTTCCGGGTCCCACCCGGTATGGCCGCAGAGCGACTGGCCGGCGACCCGGCGCTGGCCGACCGGACGCGCGCGGCAGCGCCGCTCGACCGGCTGGACGGCGCGACGGAGTCGGCGGGCGGTGCTGCCGAGAGCGAGACTGGCGACGCGGACGGCGTCGACGAGCGCCAGCCGGGGGCGGTCGAGGCGTTCCTCGACGACGCGGAGAAGATCGAGGCGATCCGCGAGCAGGCCCGGGCGGAAGCCGCCGAGCGAGCCGACGAGTGGGGATTCGACGACGTGGGCTGAGCCCTCCTCGACGTCGAGGCGGCTGCTCCCGTCAGTCCAGTCGGAAGGTCTCCAGATTCTTCGGAGCGACGGTTCGCATGCCGAACTCCTCGTAGAGCGCCGAGGAGAGGTGGTCGGTCGAGGCCTCGTCGCCGTGGACGCAGAGGATCCGCTCCGGGCGGGGGTTCATGGTCTGGACGAACGTCTCGAGACCCTGGCGGTCGGCGTGGCCGGAAAAGCCGTCGACGGTCTCGACGCCCATGTTCAGGGCGACCCGGTCGGCGCCGCGGCCGGCGGTGTCGTTCATCGATATCTCGTCGCGACCCTGCTGGATCTGGCGGCCCAGCGTCCCCTCGGCCTGGTAGCCGACGAACACCAGCGTGCTCTCGGGGTCGCCGCCGAGCAGTCGGAGCCAGGACATGATCGGGCCGCCGGTGATCATCCCCGAGGTCGTCAGGATGATCGCGGGCTCGTCGTCGGCGACGTCCCGGCGCATCTCCTCGCCGCCGTCGACCTGTCGGAACTGGTCGGCGAGGAACGGGTTGTCGTCCTCGTAGAGGATCCGCTCGCGGAGCCGCTCGCGGAGGTGGTCCGGGTAGGCGGCGTGGATCGCCGTCGCCTCGCGTATCATCCCGTCGAGATACACCGGCATCGTCGGGATCCGGTCTTCGCGCATCGCCTCTTCGAGCACGAGCATGAGTTCCTGGGAGCGCCCGACGGCGAACGCGGGGATGAGGATCTTCCCGCCTTTCGCGTGGGCTTCGTCGATCACCGTCTCGAGCTTGCGCTCGGAGTCCTCCTGGTCGGTCTGGTAGTCGTCGCGGCTCCCGTAGGTCGACTCCAGCACCAGGGTCTCGACCCGCGGGAAGTCGTTGACGGCGCCGTCGAGCAGGCGGGTATCGCGGTAGTGGATGTCCCCGGAGAAGGCGACGTTGTAGAAGCCCTCGCCGATGTGGAAGTGGGAGACGGCCGACCCGAGGATGTGGCCCGCGTTGTGCATCGTCAGCTTCACGTCCGGGGCGATGTCGGTGACGTTGCCGTACTCGACGGGGATCGTGTGTTTGAGCGCCTTGCGGACCATCGCGCTGTCGTAGGGCGGCGTCCGTCCTTCCTTCGAGGCGACGTCGAGATAGTCCAGTTGCAGCAAGCCCATCAGGTCCCGCGTCGGCTCCGTACAGTAGATCGGGCCGTCGTAGCCGTACTTGAAGAGGATCGGGATGAGCGCCGAGTGGTCGAGGTGCGCGTGGGTGAGGACGACGGCGTCGATCGAATCGGGGCCGGCCGCGAGCGCTTCGGGCGCCTGGAGATACGGCACCTCCCCTTCGGCGCCGGGCTTGTCGCCGCAGTCGATCAGCACCCGCGTCTCGGGCGTCGAGAGGAGGAAGGAGGCGCGGCCGACCTCGCGGCAGCAGCCCAGGGTCGTGATGCGAACCCACTCGTCGTCGGCTGTCGTCGGGCTGTGGATCTTCCGGCCGACGTCTTCGAGGATCGTCCGCCGTTCGTCCCGCTCCTGTTTGAGGAAGTTACGGACGTTCGAGACCGTCGAGGACTCGATCGGCGGCGTCCGAACGACCTCTGGCGTCCAGCCGACCGCCGCCCGGATCTCCTCGAGCGTCTCGCCGTGGCGGCCGATGACCATCCCGGGCTTTTCGGCCTCGACGAGCACCTCGCCGGTCGAGCTATCGAAATCGAGCGACTGGACCCCGGCGTCGTCCGGGATCGTGCTCCGGATCGTTCCCTCGGCCTCTCGCTCGGGGACGAGCGCGTCCGCGGTCGGGCGAACCGTGATGCGCTTTTTGAACGTGCTCGCTAACTTCGGTACGAGCCGGTCGCGCTCGGCGAACCTCTCGACGTCGGGCGAGTAGATGACCAGGTCCGGCCCCTCGAACTGGACGCTCGATATCTCGATGTCGTCGGGTGTCTCTTCGTCGATCTGCGCGTGGATCTCGTCGATCGAATCGTGTGTCGTTTTCATGCGTTTCCTTCGAATCGGGCGACGCGCCGCGAGAACCGTCGAAAAACCCGACGGCTATCGGGTCGATACCTATACTCAGTCCGGGCGCGAGTAAGAATCTTTGCTTCCGGACCGAGCAGATTCGGGAGCCGGTCTCGCGAGCGGTCGAATTCGAGTAATAACATTTAATAAATATTGGCGGATATATTGTTATATGAGTGTGGTAAGCGTCTCGATGCCGGAGGAACTGCTCGAGCGGATCGACCAGTTCGCGGACGACCACGGCTACACCGGTCGAAGCGAAGTGGTTCGGGAGGCCAGTCGGAACCTCCTCGGTGAGTTCGAGGACAGGAAACTGGAGGGTCGCGAGCTGATGGGGGTCATCACCGTGGTCTTCGACTACGAGACGACGACCGTCGAGGAGAAGATGATGCACCTGCGTCACGAACACGAGGACCTGGTCGCCTCGAACTTCCACAGTCACGTCGGCGGCCACCACTGTATGGAACTGTTCATCCTCGAAGGGTCGCTCGAGGACATCTCGACGTTCGTCGGGAAGATCCGGGCGACGAAGGACACCCTCACCGTCGACTACTCGGTCTTGCCCGTCGACGACTTCGGTCCGCTCGCCGACATCGACTGACGGCGTTCTCTCCCCGTCGGCGGCTTCGGACCGCCGAGACGGGAGGGATCGGGAACGCGGCGATCCCCACTGCGTGGGAACGAGCGATACACCCAACCCTCTCGGCCCCGGTCGTACGCCCATGACCGGAGCGACGCTGTACGACCGGCTCGGCGGGCGCGAGGGGATCGAGGCGGTCGTCGACGAGTTCTACGACCGACTGCTCGCCGACGACGAACTCGGGCCGTTCTTCGAGGATTCGGACCTGGAGATGCTGCGGCGGACGCAGACGGACTTCCTCTGTGAGGCCGCGGGCGGCCCGGAGACCTACGACGCGGCGCCGGTCCGGGAGGCTCACCTCCACGTCCCGTTCACGGAGTCGCACATCCAGCGAGCGATCGACATCCTGGAGGGGACGCTCGCGACGTTCGACGTGCCCGACGACGACGCCGACAAGGTCGTCCAGGCGATCGCGGCCTACGAGGCCGACCTGCTGGCGACGCCGGCCGACGACGCCGAGGACTGAGTGGCCTGCTCGGACTCGCGAGTGCGCCGGCCAGCCACGCCGTCGGCGTCTTCGCCGACACCGCGACCACGGCGGATCAGTCGTCTGTCCGTCGGGCGAGACGCGTCTCGGTCGCCCGGGCCGGGCGGATCGCGGTCTCGCCGTCGTCGACCGGTCGGATGGCCGTCGACGAGGGCCGATTCCGCGCGGGGACGCCCCGCAGTCGGTGGTCCGCGGCGGCGTGGCGCGAGCGGTCGTCCGGATCGACGCGTCGGTCGCAGTCGAGACAGTACCAGCGGTCGGTCATCGGTCCGTGGATCGATCGGTAGTCGTCCGGTTGCGGTCGTGTCGCACGGGCGGTCTCTCGCGGCCCCGCGGACGCCGTTCGATGGTTACCCGGTGGTCGACGCCCTGCTCGCGTCTGTGGGCGCGTTCCTCGGACAGCGCCGCCGTGACCGAGGACGCCTCGGCGGTGAACGAGCACGTCTCGCAGTCGACGCTGAACCGCGCCATCGTCCGCTCAGTCGCTCCCGACCGCCGACCGCGACGGGTCGACGGCTCCGTCGAAGGCGGTCGGTTCGGACGACTCGCCGGCGAACTCGACGGCGAATCCCTCCTCGTCCATCGTCACCACCGCGCCGTCGAAGCGCAGCTCGTAGACGTTCTTGGGCCGGCAGTCTTCGGGTAGCCGGTTTTTCTCCGCGACGAGGTCGGCCTCCTGAAGGCGGTTGACCTTCCGATAGGCCGTCGACAGCGGGATATCACACTCCTCGGACAGCTCCGGGATGGTCTTGGCTTCCGTGCGGACCGCGTCGAGGATCGTCTTGCAATCCTCGTCACCCACCGCGTCCAGAAACGCCCGGTCTCTACACTCTGACATCTGTATCTAGCCCTTGACCGCCGGGGAGCATAGCCGACGGATCTAGTCAACTAGTACACGAAAATCGACGCTAGACGAGAAACGCTAGTCTACTAGTGTCGAGAAAACGTTATGTCTGTGGGCGGAGCGTCCTCGGCGTCGACGAGGAGTTCGAGGACTTTCCGGGTGCCCTCGCGGACGTGGCGGTAGAAGGTCGGCGAGGCGATGTCGAGTACGTCGGCGAGTTCCTCGCCGGTGGAGTGGCGCGGTGAGGCGAAGAAGCCGGCGTGGTACGCGAGCGCGAGCGCCTCGCGCTGGCGGTCGGTCAGCTGTTCCTCGACGGCGGTACGAGTCAGTTCGACGGTTCGCACGTTCCGGTCGCGGGTCCGCTTGGCGGTGAAGACGGTGTCCTCGCCGGCGGCCTCGACCGCGGTGATGAGCGTCTCCACGTCCGAGCGGGGCGCGATCTCACAGCGGACCGTCGCGACCTCGCCGGTCGTCCCGAAGGCGCGGACGGTCGCCCCGTGCTCGACCAGGGCGGCGACGGGGTCGGCGCCGCCGGTCACCTCTACGACGCCCGTCTCCCCGTGGGCCTCGACTACCCGAGCTCCGGTAACGTCGTCGCGCTCGGCGAGTGCCTCGGCGACCGCTTCGGGTCGGGCGCCGTCGACGGCGACGTAGGCCACGTGCCCCGTGGCGGCCGGTGCGACGCCGTTCAGCGAGAGGCGACAGCCAAGTTCACCCGCTACGGCGGCGGTCGGCGAGTCGCAGGCACCGACCGCGAACTCCAGCTCGACGACGGTGTCGGTGTGGAGCAGCTGGCGGTTCTCGGCGGCGTTGATGGCGTGGCCGACCCGCTCGCCGAGCTCGGCCAGCAGTCCCCGCTCGTACTCGTCGAAGGCGTCGGGTCGCGCCGAGTAGACGGTGAGCACCCCGAGCACGGACTCGCCGTAGACCGCGGGGACCACCGCCTGGGACTGGAACCCGTGGGCCAGCGCGCGCTCGCGGCGCGGACCGCCGGTCGGCGCCGTCGTGAGGTCCCGCACGGCCTGGACCTCCCCGTCGGCGACCGCGCGGCGGTAGAGGTCGTCCACGCCCCCCGTCTCGACCCCGGCGTCTCCCTCTCCCTCGTCGGGGTCGCCACCGAGTCCGAGGTCCAGCCCTTCGACGAAATCGTCCTCGACGCCGGCCCACCCGCGGGGTGCGATCTCGTCGGCCGCGGCGTTGTAGTCGCCGATCCACGCCGCGAGGTACGCCTCCGAGGCGGCCAGCCCCTCGCAGGCGCCGCGGTCGACGGCTTCGCGGGTGTCGGCGCGAGCGAGTTCACGGTTGATCGGGCGCAGGCTCTCGATGATCTGTTTGATCCGCCGCAGGGAGTCGCGCTGGCTGCGTAGCTCGCGCTCGCGGCGCTTCTGGTCGGTGATCTCGTCGTTGATGGCGACGAACCGTTCGATGTCGCCCGAGCCGTCGACGATCGGTGCGATCGTCTGGTTGACGACGTAGACCTCGCCGGATCTGCGGCGATTGTACACCTCGCCGGTCCAGACCTCGCCGTCGAGGATCGTCTCCCAGAGGTCGGCGAAGAAGCCGTCGTCGTGCTCGCCGGAGTTGAGGATCGAGGGGTCGGCGCCGACCGCCTCCGCGGCGGGGTAGCCCGTCACTCGCTCGAAGGTGGGGTTGACGTACTCGATGGTCCCGTCGGTGTCGGTGACGTAGACGGAGTGGCCGGCCTGCTCGACGGCCTTCCGGAAGGTGCGCGAATCCTCCTCGGCGCGTTTGCGCGCCATCAGCGCACCCAGGTCGGCGGCCACGTCGGTGACGGCCTCGACCAGTTCCTCGTCGGCGGCCCGCCGTTCCCGGAGGAAGAACGTCAACACGGCCACGACGCCGTCCTCGGTCTCGATCGGGACGCCGAGCGCCGCCTGAAGGCCGACTTCCTCGGCCATCGCCGTCCGGTGGAACACCGACGCCGACTCGGCGGCGGCGTCTGGGATCCACTCCGAGCTGGCGCTCGCCCAGACGCGGCCGGGCAGTCCCGCCTCGAAGGGGAACGTGACCGAACGGCTGGCCCGCAGGAACGGCGCGAGTCGCTCCGACTCGGCGTGGCCGACCAGGTGTTCGAGGGAGTCGCCGTCGTCGGCCGGGACCCACGCCTCGCCGTAGGCCCACCGGGTGTGCGCACACACGGCTTCGAGGGTCGTCTCGACGCCCTCGCGGAAGCCGTCGGCGTCGGCGATGGCGTGGTCGACCGCCGCTAGCAGCTCGCGCTCGTCCGCCAGGCGCTTCCGGTCGGTCCGGTCGCGCAGCCGCAGGTCGAACCCCGCGATACCGCCGCTGGCGTCCCGCCGCGGGGTGACCGAGACGCTCGCCCAGAAGTCGCTCCCGTCGCGGCGCAGTCGCCACCCCTCCGTCTCGACCGGTTCCCCGTTGCGCGCGCTGGCGAGCGTCTCTTCGGGGTCGGCCACAGCGTCGTCGGGGTACAGCAGCGACAGGTCCGCGCCGACGGCTTCGGCGGCCGACCACCCCGTCAGCGCCTCGGCGCCCGCGCTCCAGTCGGTAATTCGGGCGTCGGCGTCGAGCGCGACGCGGGCGACGCCGTCGTCGGACGGCCACTCTCCGCCCCGGCCGCCCCGGGTGAGCGTCACGACGACTCGCTCGCCGTCGGCGGGGCTGACCGTCGCTACGACACCACCGTCGACCGCACCGGGAGTCCCGTCCGCGTCGGCGCCGTTGCCGTCCGCGGCGGTGTTCGCGTCGGCGCCGTCGTTCCCGTTCGCGCCCGGCGGGCGCCACGCGACCGTCCGCTCGGCGCCGCCGTCGGCGACCGTCGCGATCGCCTCGACCACGCGCCCGGGACAGACCGTCCCGACGGAGGCGCCGGTCAGCTCGCCCGGTTCACGCCCGAGGTATCGCTCGACGCTCGCGTTCGAAAACGAGATCCGCTCGTCCTCGACGACGACGACGCCCGCTGCGGTCGCGCTCGCGACGGCGTCGAGTGTCGCCCGTTCGCTCGCGGCGTCGACCGCGTACCCCTGGCGGCCCCGTTCACCCGTCTCCGGCTGCGACCCGTTGCCCGTCACGTTGGCGGAAGCTACGTCGCGAGCGTGCAAAAACGTAGGCCACGGATCGGGGGTATCGAAGGGTCACGAGTCCGCCGTTCTCATCGAGCTGCAACTACCGAAACGCAACTACGTCGGTGTGGGGTACCACTCATCAGGGCGACTCCGATGACACATCATCCCGACCACGACGTCGAACTGTACCGCGACGACGGCGTCTACAGAGTCTTCGTCGACCTACCGGGGTTCGACCCCGAGGAGATCGAGGTCGCGTGGGTTCACCACCGGCTGACGGTCTCGGCGCGGCGGACCGGCGGCCCAGGCAGCTCGCGCGTCTTCGACCACGAGGTGAACGTCCCGCGCGCGGTGGACACCGAGGCCATTACCGCGACCTACCGGGACGGCGTCCTCGACGTCGAACTCCCGGTCGACCGGGCCGAGAGCCCGCCCGGTCGGCGCATCGAGATCGAACAGTAACGCCGTGGGCGGGTGGTTCGGGCGACGGTCCGGCGGTCGGACCGCGACCGCGGATCGAATCGTGGGGCCTGGCCGTCGTCGACCGCGCGAGTTACACGACGGTGAACTGGTCGGCGACCTTCGTCTCGACGGTCTCGTCGTCGGCCTCGACCGTGACCTCGTAGCGGTAGGTCCCCCGTTCGGTGTCTTCGTCGGTGACGATCTTCGACCCCCAGGTGTCCGTCGAGTAGGCCTCGTGGTCGCCGTTCCAGTTCAGTTCGAGCGGGCCGTACTCGGCGTCGGGGAACTCGACGCGCACGGCGTCGACGGCGTCGTCGCCGAGCGGGTCGCCGGTCTCGGGGTCGTAGAGGGCGACGTGGAGGCCGACGTCCATCCCGGCGGCGAACCGGCCGAGGCTGGCACAGGAGGTGGTCGTCGGTGGCGGCGTCGAGGTCGGCGTCGGGGTCGGCGTGGGGGTCTCCTCGTCCCCGTCCGGCGTCGCAGCGGAGTCGTCGGCCTCGTCGCCGGAGTCGGGGGTCGGAGTCGCCGGGCCGACGGGGTCGTCGGTGGTCGTGGTCTCGGTGGTGACCGTCGGCGTGTCGGTGTCGTCGTCGCCGGTGCCGGGGTCGGTGATGTACTGACAGCCGGAGACACTCGCCGTGGCCCAGGTCGCCGCACCCGCCGCCATGAGTCGTCGTCTCGTCACTCGCCCGTCGCCCGTCGAGTCGGCTCCGGGGTCCTCGCCCGGCGGTTCGTCCCGTTCGCCCGCGCGACCGTCGCGGTCGGCTCCGGAGGTGTCTTCAGCCATCTCGTTAGGCACTTCGGGGAGTCTCCGCTAAAACGACCGGCGTATCTCCCAGCGAGTAGGAACTACGGAGAGGGTTTTGTCGACACCTCGTGGAGTTCGATGTGTACGATGAGCCGTGATAGCAGCTACTCGACCGAGGAGGAATCGCTCGCCGGGTCCGACGACGGCGACGACGGTGCGACCCGTAGACGTGTGCTCGCCGGCGGAGCAGCCAGCTGGGCGACCGTCGCGCTCGCCGGCTGTCCGAGCGACGGCGGCGAGACCGACACCGCCGAGCCGGCCCAGGATCCCGACACCGAGACGCCGACCGACACGCCGACGGCGACGCCCGAGCCCGAACCGGAGAACTACGTCGTCACCGCCGAGACCGGCACGGGGGAGGTCCCCGAGGGTGCGGCGTTCGCCTCGGCGTGCTCGGCGACGCGTCGGTTCGTCCCCGGCATGCTGGCGGTGTTCTACGTCGGCATCTACGATCCCGAGACGGGTGACCAACTCACCGACGAGGACCTCGACAGCGTCGTCGTGAACGTCGACGGCGGCGAGACGGTCGAGCTGGCCTGGGCGGGCGACGACGAGGAGAACCCCGCCGACGAGTGGAGCGGCTCCTGGCAGCTCCCCGACGACATCTCCACGGGCACGTACGCGTACACGGTCGAGGTCACCGACGGCGACGCGAACTTCCGGGCGGTCGGTATCCTCGAGGACGCCATGGAGGTCATCGAGTACGCCAACCCGACGAACTACGTCGTCACGACCGAGACGTTCTGGAACGGCGCGCCCGTGGAGTCGGCGGGCGGCTTCGTCGGCGGCTGCGCGCCCGAGCGGCAGTTCAGCGCGGAGATGGACGTGACGTTCTCGGTCGGCATCTACGACGGCGCCAGCGGCGACCTCGTCGGTGGCGACGCGCTCGACTCGGTGACGGTGGAGTCGACCGACGGCGCCTTCGACCCCGTCGAACTGTCCTGGCAGGCGGGCGGCGAGGAGTCGACCGCCCAGTGGACCGGCACGCTGGAGACCGAATCGCTCGACCCCGGCAGTTACGGCTACGAGGTGGTCGTCACCGACGGCGAGGCGAACTTCTACGACGTGGGGATCGCCTCGAACCAGTTCACGATCATCGAAGTGTAGCGACCCTCCGTCGCTCGCCGCCTTTCACCAATGAGCCACTCCGACGACACGCGACCGACCGAGGAACCGACCGGCGACGAGCGCGACGACGACCCTCCGTCGGACGACACCGGCGGCGAGCGCCTGGAGTTCGCCGACGCCGTCTACGTCGACGCCGTGCCCGACGAGTTGTGGGCGTACCTCTCGGATCCCGAGACGCTCACGGAGTGCGTGCCCGGCGCCGAGTCGATCGAACGACTGTCCGAACGGCGCTACTCCGTCGAGATCACCAGGGGCGTGAGCAGGCTCACGATCTCCCTGTCGGGCGAGGCGGAGTTCGTCGAGATGGACCCGCCGGACCACGTCGTCACGAGCGCGACCGCGTTCGATTCGACGACCGGCAGCGAGTTCGACGTGCTCGCCGCCATGGAGATCCAGGACGGCGACCGCTACGGGGCGAAACTGGCCTACACCGCCGAGGTGACCTACACCGGCGGCGCCGCTACGCTCTCCCCGTCGGTGTTGCGCCCCATCGTCGAACGGGACATCGACTCGTACTTCGGGAACCTCACCGAGGTCGTCGAGGCCGACGACTGACCGGTCACGACCGCGGTATCGCTTCGGTCGGCCGGCCGACTGACTCGCAGTGGCCGCCGTTCGACCGACGTCTTCCCATCGAATAGCAATCTCCACTACCCGTTTATCCGACGCCGGGGTAGCTGGACGTGTATGACCGAACACCGATCGACCGACGCCGACCGGGGACGCGACGAGCACGACGACCGGCGGCGTCGGACCGGCTCGCCCTCGCGGCGGGCGTTTCTCGCCACGGGTGCGGCGGTCTCGGTGGCGTCGCTGGTTGGGTGTCTGGGATCCGGGCCAGCGGCGACTTCGACCCCGGGCTCCGGCGGCGGATCGACGAGTGACGGAGACGGGTCGACGAGCGCCGGTGACGGGCCGACGCCCGGCGGAGCCGCGTCGACGCCCGGCGGGACCGCGTCGGCGACCGGCG
>Ga0207720_101034_pt1 | contig 12169 bp, 11 predicted proteins | sample A23P2SouthBayCA_2_FD_187751 | JGI IMG/M metagenome (GOLD analysis project Ga0207720, IMG submission 187751) | Aerobic enrichment media microbial communities from Eden Landing Ponds, California, USA - A23 E3 (2) (SPAdes) | ecosystem: Environmental > Aquatic > Marine > Unclassified | place...
CCGGCGGCCCACTCGACCATGTGGGCGGCCTCGACCACGTCGGCGCGGCCCTCGCTGATCTCCTTGCCGCACTCGCGGGTGACGACCTCCCCGAGTTCGTCCGTGCGGTCGCGCAGTTCGTGGTACACCTCCCACAGCACCTCCGCGCGGTCGATGTAGGACATGCGGCGCCACTCCTCGAAGGCCTCCTCGGCGGCGGTGACCGCCCGCTCCACGTCCGCCGGCGTCGCCCGGTGGAACTCACCGAGCGTCTCCCCCGTCGCCGGATTCGCGCTCTCGAAGGTCTCCTCGCTCGATCCGGTCGTCCACTCGCCGTCGACGTAGTGCTCGAAGGGCTCCGCTTGCTCCCGGCTCATAGTTCGTCGTTCGACTGCGACGGTGAAAAACCTCCCCCGGCGCCGGCCTCTCGCGGTATCAACGCCGATAGCTCGCGTGATATTAATTATAGTTCGTTATAGAGTTAGAAACGGACGAGTGACACAGGATGGCTACCGCATCAGACTCGGCGAGTCGGGCGGAGACCGGCCGAGAGGTCGACGCGGGACGGTCGAACGACGGGGCCGGGCGAACGGTCGCGGTGTTCGACGGGTCGACACGGGCTGCGCTGTATCGCCGGTGGCTTCCCGATACCGTCGACGTCGAGACGGCGCGGTCCGTCGACGAGGGCCGGCGGATCGTCGATCCGACGACGACCGTCGCGCTCGTGCGCCACGAGCTGTCCGAGCCCAAGCGCTCGGCCATCGCCGACGTGCTGGCCGACCGGGGCGGCGGCGTTCGGGTCGTCCTCACGACGAGTCGCCACGAACCGGTCAGCGACTCGGTCGTCGACGAGGACGCCTGCCTGTGTGAACCGATCGACAGGACGGCGCTCCGTCGGGTGGTCGGCCGACAGCTCGCGATGGCCTCCTACGGGCGGTTGCTCGCCGAGTACTACGAGTGCACGGGCTGGCCTGGCCTCCAGGGAGGTCGAACGCCGCGCGGACGAACTGGAGGGCGACGAGCGCTATCGTCGCCTGGAGTCGCGCCGGGCGGACCTGGCCGCCGGGATCAAGACGCTCCAGAAGCGTCTCTCGGCCGAGGAGGTGCGGTCGGTGCTGTTCGACATCGCGCCGCCGGAGCACGAGCGGACGGCCGAAGAGCGAAAACCGCCGACGAGCGGCAAATACCGACCCGACGGCTGTCGAACCTGCGGACGCGACTGGAACGTCACCCCCGACGGCTCCCCGGCCGGGTACCGGCGGCTGGGCGCGTTCGTCTGGGAGTGTACCGACTGCGGGACGCTTCAGGACCGCTCGGACCCCGCGAACCAGCGGGTCGCCCGTCGTCGGTGACGCGAGCGCTCCGGCGTCCCGGCCGACGTGTCGGTGCGCCTCGCTCGCCGCTCAGTCGGAGCCCGGGACCCGCTCGATCGCGTGCTCGAAGTCGTCGCGACCGATCACCACGTCGTCGGCCCGCTCGTTGGCCGCTTCGGGGTCCACGCCGGCGGCGACTTCGCTGATGGCCCGCATCGACGCCGCGCGGACGAGCGACTCGATCTGGGCGCCCGACAGGCCCTCGGTCTCCTCGGCGAGGTCGTCGAGATCCACGTCGTCGCCGAGCGGTTTCCCCTCGGTGTGAACCGACAGGATCTCCCGCCGACCCGCCTCGTCGGGATCCGGTACCTCGACGTGCTGTTCGAGCCGCCCGGGTCGCAGGAGCGCGTCGTCGAGCATATCCCGGCGGTTCGTCGCGGCGAGGACGACGAGGTTGGGGTTCTCGGCGGCGCTGTCCATCTCGGTCAGGAGTTGCGAGACGACCCGCTCGGTCACCTCGTTGCCGTCCATGCGACCGCCGGCGATGCCGTCGATCTCGTCGAAGAAGACGATCGCCGGCGCGGTCTGGCGAGCGCGATCGAACACCTCGCGCACCGCCTTCTCGCTCTCGCCGACGTAGCGGTCCATGAGTTCGGGGCCGGCGACGCGGATGAAGTTGACGCCGCTCTCGCCCGCCACCGCACGGGCGAGGAGGGTCTTGCCCGTCCCCGGCGGGCCATAGAGGAGTACACCCGACGGCGGGTCGGTGTTCGTCGCCGTGAACAGCGGGCCGTACTCCAGGGGCCACTCGACGGCCTGTTCGAGCGTCGATTTGGCCTCCGCGAGCCCGCCCACGTCGTCGAAGGTGACGGTCGGCGACTCGGCGACGTACTCGCGCATCGCCGAGGGCTCGACCGTTCGCAGCGCCGCTTCCAGGTCCTCCCGCGTCACCTCTGGCTCGTCCCGGGTCCGACGCAGCGCGTGCATGGCGGCCTCGGTCGTGAGCGTGTGCAGGTCTGCGCCGACGAAGCCGTGGGTCCGACCGGCCACGCGGTCCAGGTCCACGTCCTCCGCGAGGGGCATCCCGCGGGTGTGCACGTCGAGGATCTCGCGGCGACCGGTCTCGTCGGGGACGCCGATCTCGATCTCGCGGTCGAAGCGGCCGCCCCGTCTGAGCGCCGGGTCGATGCTGTCGACCCTGTTCGTCGCACCGATGACGATGACCTGGCCGCGGTCCTCCAGCCCGTCGAGCAGCGTCAGGAGTTGCGCGACGACACGGTTCTCCATGTCCGAGTCCTCGTCGCGTTCGCCGGCGATGGCGTCGATCTCGTCGACGAAGATGATCGCTGGCGCGTTCGCCTCGGCGTTGTCGAACGCCTCCCGAAGTCGCTCCTCGCTCTCGCCTTTGTACTTCGAGACGACCTCCGGCCCGGAGATCACGTCGAAGTAGGCGTCGACCTCGTTGGCGACCGCCCGAGCGATGAGTGTCTTCCCCGTCCCGGGTGGGCCGTGCAGCAGGACCCCGCGCGGCGGCGAGATACCGAGTCGGGTGAACAGATCCGGGTTCGACAGCGGCAGCTCGATCATCTCCCGTACCTGATCGAGTTCGTCGTCCAGTCCGCCGATGTCCTCGTAGGAGACGCCCGTCCGCGAGGCGGACTCCTCGGGCGCCGACTCCGCGGTAGGGCCGCCTGTAGCCGTTCCGGTGCCGGTCGATCCGCCTGCCGCACCGGCACCGCCCGCGGACCCCGCATCGCCGGTCCCGGCGGCGGACCCGCCAGTCACGCCACCGGTTGGCGTCCCGTCGATCGGCGGCAAGACGGTGATGTCGGTTTCGTCGGTGACCCGCACTGCACCAGCGGGGTCGGTCCCGGAGACGGCGAACGCGCCGACCCCGTCGATGTGGACCTGTTCGCCCTCGCGGAGCGGGCGGTCGAGGAGGGCGCGTCGGACCGCCGACTCCTGCTGAGCCTCGTCGAGCCCGACCGACTGGGCCAGCCTGACGGTGAGACTGTCGGCCTCGCGGACGGAAGTCTGTTCGACGGTGACGGTATCACCGATGTTCACGCCGGCGTTGGCGCGCGTGTCGGCGTCGATGCGGATGTAGGCGCCGTCGCCGCTCTCGGGCCAGGCCTTCGCGACGGTGGCCCGCTCGCCCTGGATGACGAGCGGGTCGCCGCTCAACACGCCCAGCTCGGCGCGGACTCGCTCGGGGACCCGCGCGATGCCGCGGCCGGCGTCGCGCTTGTTCGCTCCTTCGACGGAGACTTCGATTGCGTCGCCGCTTCCCATACCCCCGCTATCGGGCGGACGCTCTTTATCATTCCCCACCATCTTTTTCCCGGATGGGTGTCCTCGGCGCGCTCCGTGCGCCTGCGGGCACCCGACCGGAAAAAACATGGGTGAAAAAGGCTGAACGCTCGGCTTCGCCTCGCGTTCAGTGAATCGTGCTCGCTCCGCTCGCACGAACGCTAGTGCTCAGTCCGCAGGTGAATCGCCTCGGGGTCAAGCCCCGAGGCTTCCCGTTTCTATGACGCGACTTGCAGGAACCGACGAAGACTGACCTCCGTCGGTTTCCACAGCGGTCGCAGTCTCCACGGGCGTCACTTCGGCCTGTCCCAGACCTAACTTCTGAAGACCGCGAGAGAAAACGTTGTACGATGCGTTCGCGTCTCTGTCCGCTTCGAACCCGCAACTCGGACAACTGTGTTCCCGCACCCACAGCGGCTTCTCAGTCTCAACACCACATTCAGCGCACTCTTTGGTCGTCCCGGCGGGGTTCACTTGGACGACGTGCGTGCCGTACAGGTCGCCCTTGTATTCCAGCATCTCGATGAAGCCACGCCACGCGGCATCTTGCTTGTTCCGCGCGTTCCCACGCTGTTGAAGCATTCCTGAGACGTTCAAGTCTTCTACGAACACGGCGTCATACTCCTTGACGAGCCACGTCGTGAGTTTGTGCTGGAAGTCTTCGACCTTCCGCTTGATTCGACGCTTGACTTTAGCAACTTCTCGACGTTGTTTCTCCCAGTTGTTGCTTCCGTGTTTCTTGCGGGAGAGACTGCGCTGTTCCCGACGCAATCGGTCGTACTCGTCGGAGATGTCAAGCCAGTCCACGCTATCGCCGTCCGACGTGTAGATGTAGTTCTGGATTCCGAGGTCAATCCCAACGCAATCCTCGGCATCCACGTCGTCTACCTCAGGTTTCTCGGGGAGCGTGGCGTCCTCGACTTCGAGGCCGAACGTGACGTACCACTCACCGGTCGTCTCTTTGTTCAACGTCACCTCCTTGATGTCTGCGTTGTCGGGGATGGGGCGGTGGTATCGGATGGGGATGTCACCGATTTTCGAAAGCCAGAGCGTCGCGTGCCGACCACTCGTGTTTTTGAGTTCGAAGCCGGACTGCGAGTACGTCACGCTCTGGTACTCTCTTGATGACTTCCACTTGAGCCACCCGACCTTGTGACCGGTTTGCTTCTTTTCGGAGAGGTTACTGAGGTTGTCGTAGAAGCGTTCGACGGTCTTCTGCAACGCCTTCGAGTGGACTTGCTTGAACACAGGCCACTCATCCTTCCATTCGGTGAGGCGTTTCTGGTGTTGGTACGCCGACCCGATGTTGTCCTCGTCGGTGTCAAGGGTGTTGTATTCGTAGCGGGTGTGGTTGTATGCTTGCCGGTGGATGTTGATGTGGCGTTCCACTTCCGCAGTCACACCTGTTCGGTCTGGATAGGCGCGGAAACGGTAGTCGTACCACATCGCTGTACATCGATTATCGAGGTGTTTCGAGTTAGTGATTTGGTTCACGGGTTGTCGGCTTCACCCACGGGGTCAAGCCCCGTGGCATTCGCCTCGACAGCCTGTAAAACGACCGATCCGATGGACCGGAGAAACGCCTTTACCCTCCGCCGACGCAACGACTACCATGGTCGTGACTACCGAGCGCGACGAAATGACCTGGTACAAGTGCGAGGACTGCGGGTTGATGTTCGACGACCGGTCCGACGCGAACCAGCACGAGAACAACTGCGACGCCGAAGAGCCGTCGTACATCCAGTAGCCCGGTCGCACCGCAGCAGGGGCCGACAAACGGGGGTCGTTACACGTTTTCGACGATCTCGAAGCTCTGTTCGCCCATCTCGTCCTCGACGAAGACGAACACGCGCCCGTCGACGACCGACAGGTCCGCCTCGACCTCGACGCGGTGGGCCTCCGAGCGCGCCTCGACGCCCTGGAACAGCGGCTCCTCGTCGCCGTCGTCGACCATGACGCGGCCGACGCCGGTCGTCTCCAGGATGTCGTCGTGGGTGTTCAGGTCGTTGACGTACAGCATGATCCCCTGGGTCTCCGAGGCGTCGGTGACCAGCACGTGTACGTCCTTGCCGGGCGCGGCGCGGACGCTGTCTTCGACGGCCGTCGGGATGCCGCGGTAGAAGACCTCCCGGCCGTCGACGTACTCGACGGCGATCCCGTCCTCTGTGAGTTCGACCCCCAGCGTGTCCGGTGGCACGTCGTTGCGCGCGCTCATAGTCGACGATTCCGGCCAGCGCCCCAAAAGCGTCGCGCTCCGGACCGGGTGGGGAGTGGCCGGCCGCTCCGCTCGCCGGAAATCCCACAGAGGTAAATACCGCCCGGGGTGACAGGGAGACGATGGAAGGACAGGCAGTCGCCCCCGCTGCGGGGACGGTGCTGAACGCCCTCGCGAACGGCAAGGGGTCGGCCTTCGCCATCGACGAGTACACCACCGCGACGGTCGAACTCGACGCCGACGCCGACGACGTGGCCGGCCGAGTGGCCGAGGATCCCGACGCCGACACCGAGTTGATCGAGCGCTGCGTCGTCGCCGTCACCGACCGCTTCGGCGACGGTGAGGGGGGCTCGGTCCGCACCGAGAGCGAGGTACCGATGGCCTCGGGGCTCAAAAGCTCGAGCGCCGCCGCCAACGCGACCGTGCTGGCGACGCTGGACGCGCTGGGCGCCGCCGACGAAGTCGCCCGCGAGGACGCCTGTCGAATCGGCGTGCAGGCCGCTCGCGACGCGGGCGTCACGGTGACCGGCGCGTTCGACGACGCCAGCGCGAGCATGCTCGGCGGCGTCACCGTCACCGACAACGCCGAGGACGAACTGCTGGCCCGCGAGGAACGCGACTGGGCGGTTCTGGTGTGGACGCCCCCGGAGCGCTCGTTCTCCGCGGACGCCGACGTCGAGAGTTGCCGGCGGGTCGCCTCCATGGCCGACCTCGTGGCCGATCTGGCGCTCGACGGCGAGTTCGGTCGCGCGATGACGGTCAACGGGCTCGCCTTCTGCGCCGCACTCGACTTCCCGACGGACCCGATCGTGGAAGCGATGCCGGTCGTCCACGGCGTCTCGCTGTCGGGAACGGGACCGAGCTTCACCGCCGTCGGCGCCCGCGCGGACCTGGAAGCGCTGGCCGACCGCTGGAGCGACCGCGAGGGGCGCACCTGGCTGACGACGACACAGACGGAAGGGACACGCATCCAATGAGCCAAGACGAACCCACGACACAGTACGCGGATGAGATGAGTCTCGACGAACTGCGCGACGAGATACGGGCGATAGACCGCGAGATCGTCGAACAGATCGCCCAGCGGACCTACGTCGCCGACACGATCGCTCGAGTCAAAGACGAACAGGACCTCCCAACCACCGACGAGGAGCAGGAGCAGGCCGTCATGGACCGCGCCGGCGAGAACGCCGAGCAGTTCGACGTGGACTCGAACCTCGTCAAGGCCATCTTCCGCCTGCTCATCGAACTGAACAAGGTCGAACAGCGCGAGAGCCGCTGACCGGGACCTCAGTTCGCGGCCTTCGAGAGCTCCGCACCCGCCTTGAACTTCACGTCCCGGGACGCACGGGCGGCACCCACCAGATGGACCACCGGCGCGTCCACGGCGACGTGCTTCAGGTCGATATCGTAGGTCCGCTTCCCGGGCCGCTTGCGAAGGAGAATGTCGTTCCCTCCCGATTCCGAAATCACTCCACGCTCGACCAACGTCTCGACCGTCCCCGAATCGATCCGTGCCCCCCGACGAGCACGCGCCCCCGGAACCGACCGCTCCACCAGGTCACCGAGTCCGTCCCCGTCGAGGTCGCCGCCGCCGTCACCGAGTTCGACGGGGACCACCTGCGTCTCCGTCAGCAGCGACAACACCGTCGACGAATCGGCGTAGAGTGCCGCCTCGTCGATGACCCACCCGCCCGCGTAGACCAGCTGGTCGTCGCTCAGACACCGCTGGACGTGCAACAGCGCGGGGAACGGATGCGGACACTCCGGCGGCTGGGCCAACACCTGATAGACGGAGATCCCCGTCGTCGAACGCGACCCGCCCGTGCGCGCCCACACGCCGGGGCCACAGGGGTCGTCGTCGGCGACGGCGGCACACACCGTCGACGGTCCGTCGTCGGTTTCCGACGGGCTACTGACGACCGTCACCAGCCCGTCGCTCGCCCGAACGACGTCGAGGCTCCCGCCCGTCGCCGTCGGCCCCGAGACGTCCGCCACGAAGTGGGGCGTCGTCCCGCACACCCCTCCTGGGCGAACGTCCTCGTCTCGGTCGTCACAGTCCCCCAGTCCGTCACCGTCCGAGTCTGCGTCCCCCCAGGAGTACGCCCGCCCGGCGCCGTCGGAGCGACCCGTCAGGTAGTCGACGAGCCGTTCCGGGGTCACCGCCTCCCGGATGCTCCCGTTGCCGCCCGGAACCTCCGCGTCCGGTACACACACGGTAAATCGCTCGCCGACGATCGGCTCCCCGTCGAAGTACTCGGCGAGTTCCGCGCGTTCCGCCGCGCTCAGCGGCCCGTGCGAGGGAGCGACGGCGCCCTGGTAAATCGCGGACTCGCCTCCGACTGCATCGCCTTCGTATATCGGGCTCGTGTCGTCCCCGGCCAGGGCTTCGATCGCCGACTCCCACTCCTCGTTCTCGACGTGTCCGCTCGCTCGGCGAACCGCTTCCTCCACGCGACCGACGTTCTCCAGCGCCGCAACGCAGGACGCTTCGGAGCACCGCTCCAGCACGGACCGAAGCTCCGCGAGCGTTCCGTCCATCTCACCCAGCGCCGACGTGATATCCCCGTCGGACGCACGGCTCGGACCCGTCCGCGCACTCCGCTTCGAGATCGCCGCGACGGCCGCCTCCACCTCAGTTCGAAGCCGTGCCTCCAGCTCCAGCGCGGCCTCGAACGTCTCGTCCTGTTCGTCGACGTCGTCCCCGACGATCTCCACGGCGCGGACGGTGGACCGATTGCTCCGCGTGTTGTTGTAGTTCGCCGCCGATATCGCCACCGAGGTCACCCACGCCTCCAGTTCGACGTCCCCCGACACCAACCCGGAGCCGCCGGACAGCGTGGGCGCCAACCGGGTTACACGCGGCTCGCCGAGCGACTGGTCGAACCCCCTATCGGTGTCGTCGGCTCGGGCGTCGCTCGTCCCCGCGAACACCGCTGCGGGGGCGGCACCCGTGTTGGTCACGGACGACGCCACCCGATCCAGACACCCCGCGACCGACCCGGCCGCGAGGGCACCGCCAACCGCCAGGAGGCGACGGCGACTGATGGTATCGTGTCGCACGTCCCGCAGGGTACCGGTAGGTCTTCGTGAACTCATAGTCAGGTCTCAAAGGAGCGGAATAAGCATAAGCTTACGTATGTTCATGTGTACAACCCGCTTCGGGAACCGGCGACAGGGACGCCGTGAACAGCGTCGGTGAATCGGACACCGCGTTTCCCACCTGCGACCGTCCGACCCGATCGGCTGTCCGGCGAGCGACAGGTAGGGGCTCGCTGAAGCCGTCTCGAATCAACAGTGCGTCGCCCTATCGATTTTTGAGGTGTGACCACGTATCAGTGCACATGAACACGACACACCGATTCGGAGTCGCGGCCGCGCTCGTCGCGGTCTCGGCGCTCGTGAGTGTGCTCGCTGCCCCGTCACTTCCGGATACGCTGGTCACCCACTGGAACGCAGCGGGCGAGCCGGACGGCACGATGGCGAAGACGACGGCGCTAGCGTTGATACCGGGGTTGTCGGCCGTTCTCGTCGCGCTGTTCGCCGTCCTCCCCCGACTCGACCCGCTGGGCGAGAACGTCGCCGACTTCCGCGCGTCCTACGACTGGTTCGTCGTGCTGTTCGCGGCGTTCATGACCGTCGTCCACGGCGGCGTAGTCGCGTTCAACCTCGGGAACGAGTTCGACTTCACGCTGCTGATCCTCGTGGCAGTGGCCGGCCTCTTCTACTACGTCGGTATCCTTCTGACCCACGCCGAGCAGAACTGGTTCGTCGGTATCCGGACGCCCTGGACGCTCAGCGACGAGACCGTGTGGGAGCGCACGCACGCGCTGGGTGGCCGTCTGTTCAAGCTGACCGCGCTCGTCGCGCTCGTCGGGCTCGCCTTCGGCGAGTACGCCGTCTACTTCCTCCTCGTACCGGCACTGGCGACCGCCGCCGTCACGATCGCCTACTCCTACTACCTCTACGATCGACTCGACGACGCCGAGGACGCGGCGCCGCCGGGCGCCTGAGGGACCGCGAACGCTTCGCGGTGAGTCCAGCCGGCCCGCGCCGGGGAACCGAAGTTCCGTACGTCCACCGCGGGAACTCGGGGCCTGACGGAGTCCAAACTCGCCGAGATCGACCGGGAGGCCCTCCCAGCGTTGCAGGAGGACGCGGGCAACTACGCTTCCGACGAAATACCGACCGTCGTCTCGATCGCGGAACTGGTCAGCGGCGGGCTGACCCGCCTCGTGACGGCCGTCGACGAGTCCGACGACGACAACACCCCGGTGGCACAGGAGTTGCGCGACGTTGGCCCGACCGTCGCCGACGAAGTACTCCTCTGCAGCCACGAGTCGATCCGGCTGTCCCACCGAACGGGCCGCGGGGCCGTCTCGGCGGTCAGTACTCCCAGAGCCGGTCGATCCGGCCGTCCACCTCAGGGTGGGCGTCCCGCAGCGCGTCGACGCGTCGCTCGCCGTCGACGTTGATCACGTGCACCTCGCCGCGGCCGCCATCGTAGACGTCCTGAAAGTCGTAGACGCCGCCGACCACGTCGACGCTGTCGGGTACCTCGTCGCTCTCGAGGAGGAACGCGACCTGGCGGTCGACGTTGTACTCGACGAGGTGGTTGACGGCCGCTTCGTCGTCGAGGCCGTCGGGGAGCGCCGCCAGCCCGGGCTCGATAGCGGGGGCCAGCAGGTCGAGACAGTGGTCGATCCCGGCCGGTTCCGAGAGGCCGTCGGTCAGCTTGCCGTAGGTGGCCGTGACGGCGCCACAGCCGGTGTGGCCGACGACGACCGCCGTGTCGGTGCCGGTGTGAGCGATGGGGTAGAGCACGTCGCCCGAGACGGCCTCCCCGTCGTCGGTCCGCTGGACCACGCGGTTGCCGATGTTGCCCGCGGTGAACACGCGGCCGGGCTCGTCGTTACCCCACATCTCGTCCTGCAGCACGCGCGAATCGGAGCAACAGACGGTGACGGCGTCGGGGTGCTGTGCGTCTTGCACGTCGTCGAAGCGGTCCGCGAACGCCCCCGCGTGGCGCGCGTTCCCCTCGAGCAGCTCGACGACCGTCGTGTTCATGTTCGAGTCGACACCCGCCCGCCCATTGAGTGTGTCGCCCGTGCGGTGTGTTGGGGTTCTCGGCCAGTGAACCGGCCGATCACTCGGAGGCGACACACCGGTTGGATTCGAACCACTCGACTGCGAAGTCGACCAGCGCCGGCTGGTCGATCAGCCGCGCCTCGGCCGCGCCGACGCTCGCGCGGTCGACGGCCCACGGACGGTCGTCCTCGAAGTCGGCCCCCAGGGCCGCGAAGTCGGACGTGTCGGTCTCGATGTCTCCGTACTCCACGCGGACCCGTCGATCGTCGACCAGTACCGGAGCGTCGTCGGTCGTACGCGACTTCGGGAACTCCGCGCGGTACTCGGCGAGGTGGATCGAGGTGTTGGTCTCGTGTCCGGTGCCGAGCAGTAACACCTCGCCGCCGCGGTCGTAGACCTCGGCTAGCGGCGACTCCTCGCCGAGCCCCTCGTCGTAGGCGTGGTCGGCGACGACGGCTTCGGCCTCCGCGCCCCATGCGGCGAACGAGACGGTCGGGTGGCGACTCCTGACGGTGGCGGGGTACCCGCGGAAGCACTCCGCGATCGCTCCCATCCCGCGAGTGGGGGTAGTCTCGGGGCGAAACGGCGGCCGCTCGGCGCGGATCGTCTCGACCCAGTCGTCGGGGACCGGCGGGTTGGACCAGACCGACGGGTCGGTGTACTGGCCGGTGTGAGCGGGCATCACGAGCGTGCCCGAGTCGGTTACGGCCTCCTGCAGCGCGTCGACGACGGCCTGGGCGTCGCCGGCCACCCAGCCGAGCGCCGAGAGCGACGAGTGGACGAGCAGCGTCTCACCCCGCTCGACGCCCACGTCGCGGAGATCCTCGACGAGTGTCGAGACTGTAGCCGGTTCGTCGACCCGGTCGACGGCGTCCCGCTCTCCCATGGGGTCGGCTTCGAAAAGTGTCCAATTGAGTGTTTCGGCACCGTGGCACGGCGAGGCGGGCGATCCGACCGACGCCGACGGCCACACCGCCGGAGACGGCCGCCACACCGCCGGAGACGGCCGCTACTCCCGCGACTACGCGGTCGGGTCGTACGTCCCGGCGAGTGCGTCGAGTTCGTCGTGCCGTTCGGTCGTGTGGGGCGCGGTCAGCGGCGAGACGCTCACCTTTCCGTCGACGACGGCGCGTCGGTCGCTCCCCTCTGGGTCGGGGATGTCGCCGTCGGCCATTCGCTCCCAGATGCGGTCGTGGAGGTGGACGCCGTCTTCCTCGCGAGTCGCGGTCATCTGGTACACTTCCGAAGGGACGGTGACGGCCATCTC
>Ga0207720_101039_pt1 | contig 12140 bp, 9 predicted proteins | sample A23P2SouthBayCA_2_FD_187751 | JGI IMG/M metagenome (GOLD analysis project Ga0207720, IMG submission 187751) | Aerobic enrichment media microbial communities from Eden Landing Ponds, California, USA - A23 E3 (2) (SPAdes) | ecosystem: Environmental > Aquatic > Marine > Unclassified | place...
CGGTCCGCCCGCCGACGCCGGAACCCCGGCCAATTCCGACCCGGACTGATCGGTCCCTCGTCGGCGAACCGCGCGACGCGGCCATAGCAGATCGCCGCGCGACCCCACAGCGTTTACCGGAGGCGACCGAACGCGGGGTATGGAATCGCTCAATCCGCGGGTCCGCCTGGCGTGGGTCGTCGGGGCGCTCGTCCCCGGCGCCGTGATACTCGCCGTCGGCGTCGTCGCCGGTCGGATCGGCGCGCCGGTGCCGCCGGCGGCGGCCGCGGGCGTTGCGCTGGTCATCGTCGCGCTCGGCGTCGCCGCCGCGTTCGTGCGCTATCGGGTGTGGCGCTTCGAGGTGCGAGACGACTCGCTGTATCTGATTCGCGGCGTCCTCACCCGCGTCGACACCTCGGTGCCGTACGTGCGCGTCCAACACGTCGACACCCGACGCGGACCGATCGAACGCACCCTCGGGCTGGCGTCGGTCGTCGTCTACACGGCCGGCTCCCGCGGTGCCGACATCACTATCCCCGGGCTGACGCCGGCGCGGGCGAGTGACCTCCGCGAGCGCCTGCGTGAGCTCGCGACCGAGTCGGAGTTCGACGCCGTCTGATGGTCCGACTCCACCCCGCCTCGGCTGCCGTCAGCGCGCTCCGTTCCGGCGGCCAACTGGCGCTGTTCGCGCTGTTCGCGAGCACCGCGTTCGTCGGCATGGGCGGCGGCGACGGCGCCGCGCCCCTCGCGCCGCTGGCGGTCCCGGCGGCGTTCCTCGTCGGCGCCGGCGCCGCGCTGGCGCGGTGGTACCGCTTCGAGTACGAGACGCTCCCCGAGCGGCTGGTCGTCAGGTCCGGCGTGATCTCCCGACAGGAACGGGAGATCCCGCTTCACCGGGTCCAGAACGTTGACGTGCGCCGGAGCGTCCTCCAGCGCGCGCTCGGGCTCTCGACCGTCACCGTCGAGACGGCCGGCGGCGGGGCGACGGAGGCGACGCTCAACGCCGTCTCGCGCGAGGAGGCCGACCGACTTCGCGAGGAACTGGGGCGCCGCGGTCGACGGGGCGACCAGCGCGAGGGTCGCGACCGACGGGACGAACGCGACAGCGCCACGGACGCCACCGGCGCCAGCGAAGCCGGTGCCGGTACAGGCGGCGCCGGTGAAGCCGGTGCCAGTGCGGCCGATACCGCCGGCGTCGCCGCCGACCGCGACGCGGAGGCGACGCGAGAGTCGCGTCGAACTGAGCCCGAATCGGAGACGCTGTACGAGCTCACTGGCCGGCGGTTCGCGACGCTGTGTGCGGTGTCGTTCCGGCCGAGCGCGGTGATCGCGCCGTTCGTCGGCGCGAGCCTCTTCGACGACCTGCTGTTCGACGGGGGCCGGCTGCTCGTGCGCTACGGGATCATCGACGTCGAGATCGGGCCGGGAGACGTGCCCTCGCTCGGGACGAGCGACCTGCTGTCGCTGGGCCTGCTCGGCGTCGTCGGATTCCTGCTGGTCGTCTGGGTCGTCAGCGCGGCGCTGACGTTCGTCCGGTACTACGGCTTCCGGCTGGAGCGAGTCGGCGACGAACTCCGCTACGAGCGCGGCCTGCTCGGCCGCTACAGCGGAACGGTCCCGCTCTCGAAGGTGCAGACGCTCACCGTCTCGGAGAACGTCGCCATGCGCCGCCTCGGCTACGCCAGCCTGACGGTCGACACCGCGGGCTACGCGCCCGGTTCGGGCGGCGGCGGCGACGGCGGCGTCGAGACGGCCGTCCCGCTCGACACCCGCGAGCGCGTCGTCGCGCTCGCGAACGAGGTTCGGTCGGAGTTGGACGCGGACACGGGAGCGGCGACTCCCTCCGACGACGCGTTCGGGGTCGACGTCGTCGAACGGCCGCCGAGCCGCGCGCGACGCCGCTACGTCGCGCGCTACGCGCTCGCGGCGCTCGCGGTGACCGCCGTCGCCGTCGGGGTCGACCGGCTCGTGGTCGACCTGCCGCGGTTCGTCGCCCTCGCGCCGCTGGTCGGCGTCGCGCTGGCGCCGCTGGCGGGGCACCTGACGTGGACGCATCGCGGACACGCGACCGCCTCCGACGGGTTCGTCACCCGGACGGGCGTGTTCCGGCGCCACACCCGGCTGGTTCCGTACTTCCGGCTGCAGACGGTGTTCGTCTCGCGGACGATCTTCCAGCGCCGGCGGCGCCTCGCCTCCGTCGTCGCCGACTCGGCGTCCTCCTCGGGGCTGCTCGGCGGCGACGCGGTCGCCCACGACCTCGACGAGGGCGACGCCGACGGGCTTCGCGAGGAACTGCTCGACAGGCTGCGTGGAGACCTCGCGGCCCGCAGACGGGAGGCGAGCCGCCGTCGGGATCGCCGGGCGGCGGGAGTGTCCGCGGCTCGCGGCGTCGGTGCGGGGCCGCCCGGCGACGGATCAACGGGTGCGGCGGGGGACGGCGAGGGGGCCGATCCCGGCGGCGAGGGCGACGACGGTAGCGGCGCGCCCGCCGACGGCTGATCACACCAGCAGCGTGCTCAGCGCGTCGGGGACGACCAGCACCCGGCTCCCGGGCTCGATGGCGTCCTCCGGAGCGTCGGCCGCGCGCATGAGGCAGTCCTCGACGACCCCGGGGTGGTCGCTGTTCGTCACCCACACCTCGTGGTCCCGGAGCGCACGCGCGAGCACGAACGCCCGCTGGGCGCCCGGCTCGTACCCCTCTCGCATCGCGTCGAACACCGCTTGGGCCGTCGCGCCGCCGGACAGGCGGTCGTAGAAGCGCCGCTCGCCCCGCCCCTCACCGGCGCCCTCGGACAGGCGTGCGGGGAGGACGACCCGGCCGCCCTCGCGGAGGGGATTGGTCGCGCCGAGGATCACGTACGTGGCCGCCCTGCTCGTCTGGTAGAGGTTCGCGTCCTTCGGCGCGGCAACGCCTCCAAGGACCGCGTCGTACTCCCCCGACACCGCGACCGAGAGGGCTTCTCGCGCGGTTTCCGAGAGGTCGCGGACGACGGCGCGCGGGTCGCCCGCGGCGGCACCGAGGATGCCGGCCGGGCCGTGCGTGACGTTGACGCAGAAGTCCGGCCCAGCGAGGTCGCCCGCGCGGTCGAGGAACTCGCGAAAGGGGTTGTCGTCGACGCGCCCCAGCCGGACTCCCCGCTCGGCGAGCATCTCCGGGCCGTGCGTGTAGCGGATCAACGGCTCCGCGCCCGCGCCGACGACGACGGTCTTGGCCCCGCCGGAGAAGCCGGCGTACTGGTGTGGCTCGACCATCCCCGTCGCGAGGACGGCGTCCGCCTCGGCGACGGCGGGGTTGACGCGGACCGACACGCCGTCGACCTCGCCGACCTCGACGGCGGCGTCCGGGTCGTGGTTCACCGCGAGGTCGGCGTACTCGCCGAGACCGTCGCGAACCTCCGCGTCGGTCATCGGGCGGTGGAGGCCGAGGCCGAGCACGATCTGCACGTCGTCGCGGTCGACGGGAACGCGGTCGAGCATCGCGGCTACGAGCGCCTCGTCGGGAGTCGCGCGCGTCACGTCGGTGACGACGAGCGCCACGTCGTCGCCCGCGTCGACCACTTCGTCGATCGGCGAGCCGTGGGGGTCGTCGAGGGCCGCCTCGGCGGCCGCGCGGGGGTCGACCGCCTCGCCGCCGTCGGCAACCGCGAGGTCGACCTCGCAGTCGGGCAGCGACACCGACAGCGTCCCCGACCCGAGCGGGAGTTCGTACGCGTCGTCAGACATGGAGCGCGAATCACTCCGTGCGAAGAAAAAAGGTCCGGGTGCTCTGCGGTGCGGGCACGGTCAGCGCCGCGCCCAGTCGAGCATCCGTTCGTAGAACGGTTCGGAGGCGAGCGCGTCCGCGTCGCCGACGAGACACAGCGCCTTCTTGGCGCGCGTCAGCGCGACGTTGACGCGGCGGGTGTCCTCGAAGATCGGCGAGGAGAGGTCGCCGGTGGCGACGAACGAGACGACGATCACCTCCTTGCTCGACCCCTGGAACCGGTCGACGGTGTCGACGGTCACGTCGGTCCGACGACCGATCTCGGCGACCTGCGCGCGAAACGGCGCGATCACGCCGATGTCGTCTGGGTCGACGCCGGCGGCGACGTAGGCGTCGACGACCTCGGCGACGCGGTCGGCCTCCACCGGGTTCGCGTTGCCCTCGCGGTTGCCGTCGGGGTCGACGAAGCTCACGGCCCCCCGGAGTTCCGACGGGAGGTCGTCGGGGTCGACGCCCAGGTCCGCGAGGGTCTGCCCCGCGACCTCCGGCGTCGCGGGGCGGAGCCGCCCGTCGTAGAACTCCCGCGAGGAGAACGCCTGAATGCGCTGGCTCATGCGGTACTGGCGGTCGAGCATCACTCCGGCGTCGGGGTGCTCCTCGATGAGCCGCTGAAACAGCGACTCCCGGAGCCGGTTCTCCGCGCGCACGACCGGCGGGAGCTGCTCGTGGTCGCCGACGAGCACGAAGCGGTCGGCGCGGTTGACCGCCGCGAGCGTTCCGGGTTCGGTGAGCTGGGAGGCCTCGTCGACGACGGCAACGTCGAACTCCTGCTCGCGCATCGTCCGCGACCCGCACGAGGAGGTGGTGGCGGCGACGACCGGCGCCGAGTGCAGTTTCGCCGCGCGGTCGTTCGGCTCGCCGCGGGTGACGAGGCGGATGTCCTGCATGTCGCCGCGGACGCCCGTCTCGGTGCCAACCCGGAGCACGTCCTCGAATCCCTGCTCCTGTAGCGCCTCGATGGCGTTGTCGACCGCGCGGTTCGTGAACGCCGAGAGGAGCACGCGGTCGCCCCGCTCCACCATCGCGCGGACGATTCGGGCGATGGTGTACGTTTTCCCCGTCCCGGGAGGCCCGTGGACGAGCGCGAAGTCCTCGGCGTCGACCGCGCGCTCGACGGCGGCGTTCTGCGCGTCGTTGTTGTCGATGAACGGTGCGGCGTCGGCGTCGTGCTCACGGAAGGACGGCTCGCGACGACCGAACAGCACGTCCTTGCGATCCGGGTCGCCCTTGAGCACGAAGTCGTGGACCGCGGTGTGCATCCGCGAGACGGACAGCTCCGAGGGGTACACGTCGAGGCGATGCAGTTCCACGGGTTCGTCGGTCTCGACGACGACCTCCTCGTCCAGCCTCTCGATGCGCCCCAGCTCGGAGTGCCCCGACGCCGGGTCGCCGTCGGACGCGAGCGCCACGTCGCCCTCGCGGAGCTTCGAGACGGCGTCGGACGTCTTGCGGGCGGTGAGTCGCCAGCGACCGTCCCCGATCGGCTCCTCGGAGACGGGCTCCAGATCGATCAACGCACGGTCGTCGGCGGCGCGTTCCTCGGCGGTCTGTTCCCAGAGCTTCCGGTACTCCGCGTGTGTCTCGCCTCGCTCCTCCTCCAGTGCGCGATAGGTCCGATCGAAGTACTCGCGCTCCGCTTCGGGGAGCGCCGTGCCGATCTGCCCCGCCTTCGACTCCTGGTCGAGGCGCCCCGAGACGACCATGCACGTGTCCTGTTCGAAGCAGTACTCGCATTTCGCGTCCGCCTCGTACCCCGTCGGAACGGTCATATCGAACTCCGTGGCGGCGATCTCGTTGCGCTGGCGGACGACGAACTCGAGCAGCCCCTTTCCGACGGAGAACTCCTTGGCCGGCGAGAGGTCGCCCGACGCCTCGCCGCGGTCAAGCGCGGTGTTCTTCGTGTACAGCAGCGTGCCCGTGTCGGCGTCGACGCCCCGCTCGCGCAGGAGGAGGGCGTAGCAGGCCGCCTGGATCTTGTCCTGGAAGCGCGGCTCGCGGTTCGTGTTCTTCCCCGTCTTGAGTTCGACGGGCTGTCCGCGGCGCAGCGCGTCCGCGCGGCCCTTGATGCCGAAGGTGGGCGAGATGAGGGTGTACTCCGAGCGCCACTCCGACTCGTCGGGGCCGCCGTCCCACTCCGAGAGGGAGGCGTTCGCGCCGTCGCCGGCGTCCGCGGACCCGCTTCCGATTGCCGCGGACGCGTTCTCCCCCTCCGCCGACGCGTCGCCGTCCGTGGCGAGCGTCCCCTGGTTCAGCCACCCCTCGATCGCGGCGGCGTTGCGGCGCACCTCGTCGGCGACCTCCTCGCGCTCCATCCCGAGCAGGCCGAGTTCGAGGCCAGCCTCCGCGACGCGGTCGTCGATCGACTCCTCGAGATCGACGCCCCGGAGGAGGTCGCCGAACACCTCGTGGACGACCGTTCCCTTCACGACGGGGTAGTTCAGCGGGATGCCCGAGAGCTTGTTCAGGTAGTACATCCGGGGGCACTGCACCCACGAGCGCACGTCGGTCACGTCGACGAGGAAGTCCGGCTCGAGGACGACGTACGACTCCGAGGAGGTGGTGTACCCCTCGCGGTCGCCGTAGTCGTCCTCCTCGGCGTCGGTGACGAGCAGCTCCATCCCCGGCTCGGCGTGCTCGGCGGTGTGGGTCCACTTCCCCCAGAGCGTGACGGTGACCGGGTCCGCGACGCCTCCGTCGGGGCGAACCGTCAACTCGGCGAGGTCTCGCTCGCCGTAGCGCGTGCTCACCTGCCGGACCTCGCCGACCTCCAGGAGGGGACCGCGAACGTTCACTACCGGAGGGGGCGGGCGCTCGGGAAAAACGGTGTCGGTGCCGGCGGTACCGGCTCGCGACCTCCGTTCGACGGCGGCCGCCGATCGTGGATCGGGTCGGGGCGAGTCGGAGCGGGTCCCGTTGAGTCGCTGGCGGCGTCACTCCTTCGGAGCGCGCTCGACGCCGCGGATCTCGATCGCCGCTCCGCCGTCCACCGCGCCGTCGACGGAGACGGTCCAGCCGTGGGCATCGGCGATCTCGGTGACGATCGCCAGACCGAACCCGGTGCCGTCGGTGGCCGTCGAGTAGCCGCTTTCGAGCGCCCGCTCGCGGACGTCCGGGGGCATTCCCGGTCCGTCGTCGGCGACGCGATCGCGGCCGGGGACGTCTCTCGGTACCGTACCCAGCGGTGTTTATCGGCACCGAACACACACGTCCGGGCATGAACTATCTCGGCGTCGCGGTGCGCTGGCGCGAGCTCGCGGCCGACCCCGACGGCGCGCTGACGGGGAAACACCGCGTGCTCACCAAAACGGTCGCCCCGGCGATGCGAGAGGCGACCGCTGACGGGGAAGTGGCGCTGTGGTTTCACTCCTTCTGGGACGCCGCCGGTCGCTACGAGTCGCCGACCCTTCGCGTCGTCTGCGGCGTCGACGACGGCGTCGACGCGGCGGTCGCCGGCGCCGCCGTCGCGGACGCCCTCTCGGCCCGCGGCGTCGCGGAGAACCAGTTCGACGTGGACCCCGCGTACGACGCCGAGCGACTACGCGGTTACTGGGGCGAGCAGCTGGACCTGTGGGTCGAGGCGAAGTCGCGGCTGTCGACGCTCGCGGTCGCGGCGATCGACGGATCGCTCGGGGAGTCGTACGCGTTCCACCGGACCGTGAACCGGCCGGGCCACGTCTGGGCGAACATGCTCGGCTGCTCGTACCTCGCGGAGGCCGGCGTGTACACCGCCCTCGCTCGGGGGTACCTCCGACAGCTCAATCTCGGGGAGGGGCCGCAGTCAGCCGCCGTTCGCGAGGCGATGGCTGCCCTCGACGCCGCCGCCGACCACCTCCCCGACCCGATGCGGGAACTCGACAGCGAGGAACTGGCGGGGGTCAACGCCAGCGGGACGCGAACGCCCGAAAACGGGGAGTAAATCGACCGACTAACGGAGAGTGGATCGAGTGGCGCGGCGCTCGGAGTGGCGGCAGTCACTCGTCCTCGGCGAACGCCTCGTCCACCCACGGCGGCCGCGGCACGACGGTGTCGGAGACGTTTGTGACGCGGAACGCCGCCCGCGCCCGCGCCGGCGTCCTGTACTCGGTGGTTCGGTACGAGACCGTTATCGGCCTGATGACGCCCTCCTCGGTGACCAGCGCGCGGAGGCTCACGTTCGAGCGCAGCGGCCGGAAGGGCTGTTCGGCGTTCGCCTCGGTCAGCACGTGCGTCGTCTCCCCGTCGCGTGAGGTCGTCCCCGCGTACCGCAGTTCGTACCCCCCGAGGAGGGCCTCGACGGTCGAGGCGCCCGTTCGGTCGAACAGTTGCTGCGCCGGGAGATCCGTGTCGAGCGTCACCGACACGGAGCCGTTCTCGTGGGGCCAGCGGCGCACGGTGACGGTGTCGTTTCGCCAGTAGGAGATGTCGAACGTCCGCCCCCCGGCCCGCCGATACGGCGTCTCCGTGACGCTCGCGCGGTAGAACTGCGTCAGCCCGTCGGTTCGGGACCGCCGAACGCTGTCGAGGATCACGGTCCCGTTCTCCGCGACGACGCGGTGACTCGCCTCGACGGTCAGCGATCGACCTTCGAGGGCGTTCTCGTGGGCCGACACGAGCGCGCGGCGGTCGACGCCGGAACCGCTCACGCCGGGCGGACGGGCCGGCGTCTCGGGCGTCGGCGAGGCCGTCGGCGTCCCAGCGAGCACGGGATTGACGGTTCGCGCGTCGTCGCCGGGGGCCCCCGCACCGCACCCGGCGAGCAGGAGGCACAGACACGCGAGGACCGCGAAGATGGGACGCATCCCGGCGATCCTTAGTCGCCGTCCTGCGGCTCGAACGTCACGGTGCTCAGATCCCGGTCAAGGTGACACACCTCGTGCGGCGGGTCGCCGTGGACCTCGGCGATGCGGTACTCCTCGTCGAAGTCGGCGCCCAGCGGCTCACACAGTTCGTGACTCGGGCAGTCGACGTGCGGACACGGTCCCTCGAGCGACGCCCTCGAGCCCGCGTACGCGCCGCGGGAGGCGACGTTCGCGGTGACGGACGCCGGCTCGACCTCGACGGCGCGGACGCTCGCGTCGGCGTGGACCGCGCAGTCGAGCGCCTGCGTCCCGTCGCGGACGCCGGTCACCCGGTATCGCCGCCCCTCGGTGAGGTTGAGACACTGCCCGCGGTACGGACACCCCTCGCAGGCGCTGGACTCGCCCTGGTAGACGAACTCGGTTCCCTCGGCGGCGAGCCGTGTACCGATGAGCGTGACGGTGGACATGGTTCGATCATCCCCCGCGCCGCAGATAACGGCGTCGCCGAGGGACTCCGGGTCGTCGCCCCCCGCCGCTCGGGCAAGTCGTCGCCGTCGGCGGCGACCCGGCGACCTGCCGATCCGCCTGCGTGCCGCTCGCCGCGGATCAGATCGTCGAGTCGCCGATCAGGTCGTCGAGTTCGTCGAGGTACGACTCCCGCGGGACCTGGTAGGCGCCGCGGTAGTCGATCGCGCCGCCGACGAACCGCTCGGTGACGTCGCTGACCCCCTCCAAGGCGTTCGTGCGGTCGTCGAACGTCGTCGACTCGACCTCGACCTCCGGTTCGAGAAACAGCGTTACGTGCCACTGGTCGGTTTGACGCTGTCCCGACCCCGGACGTGCGCGCCGGGACCCGTTCGTGAGATACACCGTGGGAAGACACGGCGCGGGGAACCGGTCGGCGTCGAACACGTCGGGCCGGAAGACGACGATCGCGCGGCCGTTCGGCTCCTCGTTCCACAGCCGCCAGCCCTCGGCGAGCACATCGGCGTCGAGCGCGGTGTCGCCTGTCGCCTCGGGCGTCCCCTCGGATCCGGCGTCGACCGCCCTCTCGGAGCCGCCGCCGACCTCGGTGCCGTCGGCCGCGGCCTGTCCGTCGCTGTCGTCGGTCATGGGGGACGTTACCCGCCCGGCGGCTTAGGCGCCACGAACGGCATCCGGCACGACAACACGAAGACAGCAGTATTCGACGTACGGGGGTTCTTCCGGCGATATTCCGACGATCGCGCGATCCGACAACCGATCGAAGGCGCGGCGGTAGCGGTAGCAATTGCCGACAGATTTATGTGTGTTAACACCCACCACAACATATAGTCTCGGTCCGACCACGGGACGGAGGCAACGACCCCCACCGGCCGCCCTCACGACGAGTTCTGTTGGAGACGCAGCCCACGCCGGTTCCCCACGCGGTCGTGTGGTATGAGCGGACACGATGGTCCAGCGGCGCTCGGATCGGTGTCAGCCGGCGGAGCGGGCGTCGGCGTCGACACCGGGTGCCTGCGAGCGGGACCGTCGCGGTCGTCCCCGCACACGTGGCCCCACACATGAGTGAACAGACCGACAACGCGAACGAACGAACGCCGGGGGAGGCATCGAGAACGCACACGCTCGAGGAGCTCAGCCAGCAGTACAAGCGGTCGGTTCCCGCGGACCTCCGGGAGGCGAAGCCCTTCGAGTGGTATCTCCGGGAGGTCACGGCCGACCCCCTGATCGCACGCAACGCCCACCAGCGCGTCGCCGACATGTTCGACCACTACGGCACGCGCTACGACGAGGAGGCGGGCGTCGTGGAGTACCTCCTCGCCTCGGAGGACCCGATCCACGACGGCGAGAACACCTTCTACGGCCGGGAGGTCCACGAATCGATCCACGAGTTCGTCAACAAGGTGAAGTCGGGTGCGCGCGGACTCGGGCCCGAAAAGCGGATCAAACTGCTGTTGGGTCCGGTCGGTTCGGGGAAGAGCCACTTCGACTGGCTCGTCCGACGCTACTTCGAGGACTACACCCGCAGCGACGAGGGGCGGATGTACACGTTCCGGTGGACCGACCTCTGTTCGGTGATCGAGGACCAGGATCCGGCCGACGATACCGTTCGGTCGGCGATGAACCAGGACCCGATCGTGTTGCTCCCGCAGGAGCAGCGCGACGGGGTGATCGACGATCTGAACGAGCGCCTCGACGCGCCGTACACGATCCGCAACGAGCAGAGCCTCGACCCCGCGTCGGGCTTCTACATGGACGAGCTGCTCGCCCACTACGAGGACGACCTGCAGGCGGTGTTGGAGAACCACCTCGAGGTGGTGCGGCTCGTCGCCGACGAGAACCAGCGCCGGGCCATCGAGACGTTCGAGCCGAAGGACAAGAAGAACCAGGACGAGACGGAGCTCACCGGCGACGTGAACTACTCGAAGCTCGCGGTGTACGGCGAGAACGACCCGCGGGCGTTCGACTACGCGGGAGCGTTCTGCAACGCCAACCGGGGCATCTTCTCGGGCGAGGAGCTGTTGAAGCTCCAGCGGGAGTTCCTCTACGACTTCCTGCACGCCAGCCAGGAACAGACGATCAAGCCGCGGAACAACCCCCGGATCGACATCGACCAGGTGATCGTCGGCCGGACGAACATGCCCGAGTACCGGGACAAGAAGGGCGACGAGAAGATGGAGGCGTTCAACGACCGCACCAAGCGGATCGACTACCCGTACGTCCTCGAGTACGCCGAGGAGGCGGAGATCTACCGGAAGATGCTCCGCAACGCAGACGTGCCCGACATCCACATCGAACCGCACGCGATGGAGATGGCCGGGCTCTTCGGCGTGCTCACCCGCGTCGAGGAGCCGACCGACGAGTCCGTCTCGCTCGTCCAGAAGGCGAAGGCGTACAACGGCGAGATCGACGAGACCGACGAGATCGACGAGCGCAAGCTCAGGGAGAACGGCGACCGCGCGGCCGAGATCGCCGAGGGGATGGAGGGAGTCTCCGCCCGGTTCATCGGGGACGAGATCGCCGAGGCGATCATGGACTCCCGGCACAGGGACCGGGGGTACCTCTCGCCGCTTGCGGTGTTCAAGCACTTCGAGCGCAACCTCGAGAACCACGGGTCGATCCCCGAGGAGAAGCTGGACACGTACCACCGCTACCTCGAGCTCGTGCGCGAGGAGTACAAGGAGCGCGCCATCGAGGACGTGCGCCACGCGCTGGCGTACGACGTCGACGAGATCCGTCGGCAGGGCGAGAAGTACATGGACCACGTGATGGCGTACATCGACGACGCGACCGTCGAGGACGACCTCACCGGCCGCGAGCAGGAGCCCGACGAGACGTTCCTCCGCTCCGTCGAGGAGAAGCTGGAGATCCCCGGCGACCGGAAAGACGACTTCAGACAGGAGGTCGCGAACTGGGTGAGTCGCCGCGCCCGCGAGGGGTCGAGCTTCGACCCGCAGGAGAACGACCGGCTCCGGCGGGCCCTCGAGCGAAAGCTGTGGGAGGACAAGAAACACAACATCAACTTCTCCGCGCTGGTGTCGGCCGGGGAGCTCGACGACGACGAGCGCGCCGCGTGGGTCGACGCCCTGACCGAGCAGGGCTACTCCGCCGAGGGCGCTCGCGAGGTGCTGGAGTTC
>Ga0207720_101040_pt1 | contig 12034 bp, 10 predicted proteins | sample A23P2SouthBayCA_2_FD_187751 | JGI IMG/M metagenome (GOLD analysis project Ga0207720, IMG submission 187751) | Aerobic enrichment media microbial communities from Eden Landing Ponds, California, USA - A23 E3 (2) (SPAdes) | ecosystem: Environmental > Aquatic > Marine > Unclassified | place...
AACTGTTTCCGTAGCCGCTGCATTCAAAAACTCGTCGACCGAAGCAACGTCTTGCAGGGTTGCGGTTGTGCTGGACACACTTTCCGCACCCTGCTGCTTCGTACGTGACGCTTTCTATGACACGCTCGTGTGAGCAACACCCTGAAGAGCACACGTTCACCGACCGGGATCTGGTTCTCGCTCGAAAGGAACTCGTCTCGAACAACCAGCCGAACATCATCCTCACGACCCTCGAGTCGCTCGAAGGCTTCGCTCTCAAGCCGAATTACCCGCTGATCGACCTGATCGACACCATCGTCCTCGACGAGGTTCACCTCTACACCCAGTTACGGGGATCACATGCCGCCAACGTGATCAAGAATGTAAACGATGCTTCCGACGATCCGCTTCTGTGGTTGGGCTCGAGTGCAACAATCGATAACGCGAATCGCTTCGGAAAGCGCCTTTTCGACGTTTCATCCGACGACATTGAAACGGAAGAGCCGCCAGCATCCGACTTCGATGAGGACCACGACGACTACGAGCACTACTACTTCCTGCTCGCAGATTCCGATGGTCCTGGTGCAGCACCCATGTCCATCCAGCAGCACATGATGCTGGGTCACAGCCTTCTCGAGGACGAAGACGGTGACCGGAGCAAGCTCCTGGGGTTCATCGACAGTATCTCGCAGGTGAACCAGAAACGGATTCAGCTCGAGGATGCCGACAGGGATCGCGAACTTTGGCGATATCACACCGATCGAGAAGCGTCCGACGACTGGCCGTGGCTCGCTGAACAGATGGACCACGCGTACATCGACGAACCGTTGTCGTTCATGCCAGTCTACTCGGATGCAGGGTTTGACTCCGAGTCGGCGTCGGCGAGCGACGTCTTACTGTCGACATCGTTCCTCGAGGTTGGGATCGACGTCGGAGAGATCAAAATCGTCACCCAGTACCGGACTCCGTGGAATCTCTCGTCATTCCTCCAGCGAGCGGGTCGAGCAGCAAGAGAACCGGGAATGGACGCGCATATCGTCGTCTTCCTCTCGAATCTCACCGGGGACGCTAACATGTTCTATCGGGCCGATCGGTTCCTTGGATCCGAGATTCGAACCCCGCTGAAAACGGATAATAGCGTCGTCGAGTGGATCCACGAGTGCCTTCGCAAGTACTACAACCGAGCCTCAGAAGTCAGGGAAAACCGTCACCAGTACATCACACAGCGTGAGGCACATCTCGCGTTCCTCGATGGGTATCTCGTCGACGACCTTGGCTTCGACCGCGTCTACCACATGATCGACGAGCCGAACGCTTTCTTCAAAGAGGCGTTTGATATTGAGGTCTCGAGTGAGTCACTACTCTCAGAAGAGGTTGTCAGAGACGTTCGTAAGGACCTCGCAAAGCACGTTCAGGAGCTTGAGGGCGAATTCGAAGATATCGAGGGCTACTTCGACATCGATGGTGGTGAAATTGTTCGCGGTTCGGATGCCATCGATTCGCATCTCGACGATGTCCAGGAAGAGATACTGACGCTGGTGAAAGCATTTCTGGGTCAGACTACAGGGTACGAAAAGGCCCTTCGCAAAGCTGGCGAATCAGACTACGAAGAGAACGCTCGCGAGCTACGGAACACACTCGAGAATATCCGGCAGAGAGCCTCGTCGGCTAAGGGGTCTCCTTCGGATCGAGTAGAGCACTTCTCCGTTCTTCTTGCGGACATCTTCCGTTGTACTGGAGACCTCATCCATCTCCGGACCGCTGCTAACGCTGCGGCTGACCGGTCGGTGCCGCCGGTTAAAATGGATGAGCTTCAGGCGGTTCAGCAGGCAGTCGATCAACTCGACGCGCTTACCACCGATGACAGGCTGACTGAATTCTACCGCACTCAGCGGCGCGTCTATTACCTGCAATCCGCTCTGAGTGAACTCGAGGAGTACGTCGACTACTACACACCGTATCTCAGCGTATTCGCGGTCAAACATCTTCTGAGGGCAGCGTACTACGTCGACCGCTATCTACGAGTCAACGGGGGTCTCCTCGCCAGAGAAGTATGGTACGTCCCGCCCAACTACTACGGCGACACTGGACGTTACGTTACCGTCTTCCGTGGAGAGAACGACCGTGAAGGAACCGAGGAGTCAATCGACCAGCTGGTAAGCACGTACGCTCCGTACAGAAGCGAGTATCAGTCTGACTCGGGTATGATGCAAGCATTCCTGCCCCGAACGAGGTTGACCGAAGATGGGGTGGAGTTCGAATTCAAGAAAGACATTTCGGGAGAAGAGCGGGACGGAATGCTCGTTCCAGAGACGATACGCACGAGTGAAATTACTGATCTCACGGGCGACCGAGCACTCAACATCGTCCGGTACTGCCCCGAGTGTCTCCAGATCCTTACTGATCTCGATAAGTGTCTCCGTCATGACGATCGCGCCTACGGTAAGATCCACTCGACAGCTAACGTCAACACTCGAGTCACAGAACGGATTACAGAGGACGCTACGGGTACTCTAACGCTTGCAGATTTTACAGCCGCTGTCGAACTCGCTGGAGTCACACTCGACATCAAACCCGCGAAGCCAATGGGTCCAGATATCGGCTATCATTTCGATAGTTCGAAAGAGCGCTTCCAGCGTGAAATTTCGAGTCCAGATACGCCAATAGGCTTCCAGCTTGAGACGAGAGGTCTCGTCTTCGACATCGAACCGTTCCTCGAGGGTATCGATGACAACCTTCGAGCTGAAGTGGCACAGTACAAGGATCTCGACGAAGTCGACTACCAGCACCTGCTCTATCACACGGCCGCTCACTTCTTCTTGCAACTGACTGCAGACGTGAGCAGCGTCAATACCACAATGTTGCTCTATGGCTTCGACGAAGAGAAAGGCGAGGTCTACGTCTTCGAACGATCGGAAGGCGGCCAGGGAATCGTGGACCTGGTATACGAAGAACTACGGATTGATCCCGGTTCCGTCCTCGAGGCGATTACGCGGCTCACGTACAACGAACAGGTGATCGCCGAACGGCTATGGGCAAATGAGGAGTTCGTCGACGAGGTTATCGCAGAAAGTGCCGCGGACGATCAGATACGGGGCCTAATCGAATCTCACCTCGAGGTCCTCTACGGCGACGTCATCGACCGGGTAGAGGAGGAAATCATTTCGACCGTCGATCGCTGTCGTCAGTTCGAAGCTGATGAAGGAGTGACTCTAGCCGAAGCAATCCGAACCAAACACGTCGTTGCACGTGAGCAGGTTGGCGGTGCAGACGAATTCCCAGAAGACGAAGTATCGGCCCTCAAGGTCGATATTGATGACATCGATCGCGTCGAGACGATGTTCTATTCGCCGGACATCGATGGCTGTGTCGAGAACCTCCATCTCTCGGAATGTATATCCGGGCACGATCAGAAGGACTCGTTAAGCTATGTGGTGCTCGAGGCACTCCGTGATTTCACCCTTACTACAGTCTCCTCTGAAAATGCTACTAGCGCTATGTTTGATCGAGAGCTTCCACCCGCAGGTGAGATAGATGGTACAAGCGTTTTCATTGACTTCTAACAGCCTCGCGTATTTCATCGGGTACACGCTCGTCCATGCCCGACGGGTCGCGATCGTTTCGCCGTGGATGAGCGACGTGGAACTCAAGTTCCCGGTCACGAACGCTCTTGAAGAGCGTACGCTTCGTCTATCCAAAGCTCTCCAGAAGCTGCCAGAAACGGACGTGATGATCATCGTCAAAGAAGGCGAATCACACAACGACTACCTTCGTCGCAGACTGCCAGATCACGTTACCCTCATCGAACTCGACGACCTCCATGCGAAAGCTGTGATCTGTGACGAATACGTGTATCTGGGATCTGCAAATATCACTCGAGGTGGCTTCTCTCTCAATCGTGAACTCTGTGAAGTCATCGAGAACAAATACGAGAGTATCGAAGCGTATCTCGAAGCAGAGCTTGATATCTACCGCTCTGATTTCTGATTATCGACTTAGTCGCTGATGACCGCTTGCTGGGTCACTTTATCTGATTCTTGATTCAGGCAGAGAATTTCGATGAAAGACTGTCCATCGTCTTCGTAGACGAGTCCATCACTCTCGAGTTGGAACTCAATCTCGCCACCAAGATAGCCCGTTCGTTCGTACTCACGCAGCGTCGTGGGATCGCCATACTCCCAGCAGATGATGAGATCGACTTCCTCGAATGTAAGATCATCTTCGAAGTGATCCGTCAGCGAATGATGTACAGCTGCGTTTCTGAGTTTACCACCTTGTCTCACTATTGCGTGAACGTCGGCGTTGGGCTCGAAATCCTCGACAGTGATCGTCGAAGCATCCGATTTGCTGTTGGCACGCTCGAGTGTGAGCAAGACTTCCGTCCGGTTAGTTGGTTCAAGCGCTTGCCCTGATTCGATGCGTTCTCGTCGGTCTTTCAACGAGCTTCGGCGGTTTCGGGCACGACGCTTGATTTCGGCATCCCGCCGGGTCTCGAGATACTCCTTGAACCATGGATCCTGGGCGACCTTGGAGAGGTAATATTCGGCCTCCTCTGTGAGCCGCTGGTACACAGGACTGGATTTGTTCCGGATCGACTCCCGGTTTGCTGAGAGTTCGATGTCCTGGCAGTTGACGACGAAGAAGAAATGGAGGAACTCGTTGTCGTGTGAAATCGCTTCGTTCAGGCGCTCGACCTTGATGTGATCTTTCGCCAGCCAGACACCGAACTGTGCGGAGTGTTTACCGTAGGTCGGTAGCTCGTTTCGGGCGGCTTTCCCACCGACCATACCAACGATCTGTAACGTCGTTGTCCCACCCTCGTATTCTACTTCAACTTCAGTTGGTTTGTAGTGCTTGCACATCCGTTCGGCTGGGAACTCAGACGACATATCGGGATCGAGCTGTTCGTCTGGGAATTTGAACCGGGTCGTCGTTTCGAGCTTTTGTCTGGAATCGTCGATTTCGTCGCCCAGCTTCACGGTGATATTCATCTCTCGATCCTCGTCGTCGAATAGATATGCCGTCGATCCAGCGATAGTTTTCCACTTCAGGTAGTGTTCAATCTTATTATAGGTGAGTGATTCTGGATCGAAGCCCTGTCCGGATCGGAAGTTTCGAATTCGAATCCTCGTACCAGTGTTCCCTTTCCTAACTGGAGTTTCGGTCACCTCATACTGCGGAAGCTCTCTCTGGTTGAGCTTCTCCCAAGGCTTGTCCATTTCTGCACGGAGATTCGCCTCATCAGAAGCAGTATTGACGACGATTCGATCACTCTTGTAGAAGATTTTCGTACCGTGGCCCTTGTACCCGATCGAATCTGTCTTTCGAGAATTCCCTAAGTCGAAAAATGATTCGAGGTCGCGCTGATTCATCCCATCGCCATCGTCATCGATAATGATATCAGATCCCATCTCACGGCTTCTGATTTCAATTTCGACGTTCGAGGCGTTTGCATCGTATGCGTTCGATAGTGATTCTCGGATTACCTCGAGTGGATCTTCGAAATCGCTGGCAATCTCAAGAAATTCATTTACTTCGTTGACTTTTGGATTCTTTCTCATTAGAAGTACCCTCCGAGCGAATGATTGACAACTCTATGTGCGTGCTCTCTCGTTGGCTTGTCTTGTGCCACGGTTGATTCAATGTACTCAATTAGTGGTTCTGTCTCACCGCGTCTGACTCGGTCACGTATTTCGAAGATTGATCGTTTTTGAATTATCAAGTTATGCATCGCGACTGCTCCCAGCATATCTTTCTGGTATGGTGCATTTCCCCGCATCCATTCTTTCAAGTATTCTGATGAACAGACTGGACAGTTACACTGTTCCGGATCTGCCTCAGAGATGTCTACTGTTTCCATCAGCGACGTACAATATCCACCGTTTATCGCAGTTTGGAGATATGTTGATGAGTCAAAGGTATCCACTCCGAGTGCGACGAGAAGTGGGATTGCTCGACTCGAGATTCCGAGAACATGAAGGGGTAGTTCTTCAAACCCCCAATCTTTGAGGACAGCACGGCAATCAATAACAGCATCAATGAGCGCGTTTCGATCATCCTTTTTCGGAACAAGACTTCCAAGAGCGATCCCATCAAAGGCTGATCGAAGTGTTTCCGCGCTAGTATAGCGAGTGATCTCGGTAAGAAATTCATCCATCATAGAATAGTTATATCCATGCAGCGTTAGGTATCGGGCTCCGCGGAAATCAGACGATAGTTCCAAGAATTCCTTAATGTTCTGTCCAGTTTGTTGAGCCTTTTTGATACGTTGCTTGTGCGTATCTTCTGGTGAGATTGGCCGGTCAAGGTTGACGATTATATCTGCTCCCATTTTCTGCTGGATTTCATAGACTTTCGCCTGGTCTATTTCAATCTGGAAGTTGCTCCCATCAAGCTCGTCACTACTGAGGAATTTGAACCCCCCAGAATCGATAAATAAGATACCAGAAAAGGGAGAGAACACATCACGCTCTTTGATTGGCTGTGACACATAATCATCATATCTTTCTCTGGTAATATTGTAGTCAGTCAGTGATGAGACGGATGTCATTACTCCATCAAAGAACTTGGAATAATCACCTCCGTTAATCCGCTCATGGCCAATCAAGAATTCCTTGATAGTTCGATGAATTCCGCCTCCATAATTGCTATTTATTGTCCCACCTCCGTAGAAATTCAATACAGGGAAGAGATTGGGAGTTTCAATCACTGTATCTCTGATTGATAGCGAGCCTGCTCGAGCATCTCCAGCTCTCGAAGTCACCTCAAAATCGATAGATGATATAACTGATTCAGACATTAGTCCACCCTCGAAATCCCGGATTCGTCTCCTCTCAAGAACTTTTTCAGCGATCGGCCTTTTAGCCCAAGCCCATCACCAGTAATTTCGTATATGTCAGCAGATATGTCATCACCAAATCCACTTATCGCCTTCCGATATTCCTTTCCAGCATTGATGATAATCCGGTTATAGCCCATCTGAGATATGTAGTTCTTAAGGTCCTCTCTGATTGTCGGCCCAAGTTCTATTGCTCGTTCTGAGTTCATTTGGCGATCATAGGTGGTTATCTTTTCATCAGACTTGACAAATCCATATTTTGCGGACAGAATACACACATCGATATCTGAATTTACGGTCTCTTCTCTTATCGACTTCTTTATGATTTTGAAGAAGTATCCCGAGTACAAATCGATGGCAGAGATGGGCTCATCTGTCTGTTTTTTAGATTTTGAGCAGGACTGAACAAGTAGCGTCGACATGCTCCTATCCCTGATCGTTGGTGCACTTGTATATAGTTGATGGTGAGTCACGGATTTTGAACTACTACTTGGGTTAATGACGAGTATCTCCTCGAGTTCCGGTGCTGATATCTCACGGAGAATTTTGATGGCTTCAATTTCTGAATTACCATGTATCTTCATTTTATCACTTCACACTTATAGGTGAATAAAAACGAAACAGTAATGATTTCTATTTGATATGATGTCTGTTCCTGCGAGAGAAGTGGACTCGACGAATACTGTTAAGCGGATGACTGTCAAAACAACGAGATAGAACTGCAATGGCTCGCGTCACAGATCCACGGCCACCACTTCCGGAGTGGATTCTCAAGTGCTACGACCGGCTGTGTACGCAGGCATGTCAGCCAGACCAGCGAGAAGACAGTGTTCCACTGATCGACTACGACGATGCCACCGACATCCTAGTCGCCGATCCAGAGCTGGCACTCGAGCAACGGGACGTCGAGCATGCACTTACTCGGCTCCTCGAACGTGGCTACTTCTACGAAGTCGAGAACGAACTTCGGATTACATCCCCAGAAGAGCAGTGTTGACGGCTCTTCGAAAAGCTATCCTGCGTATCGATAGATCAACACACTATGCCGAGCTCGAGCCACTGCACTCGACTCGAGTCGGTCTTCCACCTCGCCGCCCCATTATCGAACTTGGCCAGAGGAGACGCCTTCGCTCTGCTGGAGATCTACCTCATACTCTTCGAACACGGACTCGAATCCCTCGTCGACAACCTGCTGGACAAGCTTCGCGAACGAACGTCGATTATTTGGCTCCTCAACGAGCGACCGATACGTACTCTCGAAGTGATGCCCATGCGAGGGCCGATCCCGACTTGAGGTTCCGTGAGCGGCTTCGTGCAACATCACGAGATACAGATCGTGCATCCAGACGGCACGCTGGCGACTCGTCACGGCCGAGTCGGTGATCACGATGTACGTCCTGCCGTCGGTCCAAGCATCGGCACTCGCCTCGCCGTAGTACACATTTCGTTCAATCCCAAGCTCTTTTGCGAGCACTCGAGCGAAGCGGAGATAGCGCCGTTGATCAGCGTTCAATTGCGATTCGTCCTCGATGCGATGATAGCCAGTCCAGACGCCCTCTGACTCTGCTTGCTCGCCAACATCGAACGTCTCTGGCACCGTTATCGATGTGTCCTCGTCAGTGGCGAGATCGCAAAGTCGCTGGGTCGCCGAATCACTCGTATCGAGGACGATGTAGCCACGTTCGACGAGTTTGTCCGCGCCTTTCTGGGCTCCGTCGACCCACCCAATTTTCGGGGCCGCCTGGATCTCTTCGAGGCTGATGCGGGACTCGGTTGCCAGCTGGAATAGCTTGCGATCGGCCCACTGCTCGTCCGATGCATCATCGCCGTCGGATGCCATCGCCTCGATCATCACCTCCCGACTCTCGGCAGTCAGCCGGTCGTCCGAGACGTCCGCATATAGATCATCACGTGCCTGCTCGAGTGCGTTGTCGATCCGCTGCCAGCGGTCACAGCCCGACTGGATGTCGTTGCGCGCAAAGTTCAGCGTGAGATTCCCCTTCGAGACGACCACGCCACCGAGTCCGTACTCGCGTTTCGTCGTCACGTACAACCCGTTACTGTAGATGTCGAGTCCCTCGTGGGGTGTGTATTCGAGTGCGAGGACCGCATCTTCCGTTTCCCGTGTGAGCGACGGATGTGGGGAGTCAGCCACCGCTTCGAATGGATCGCCCTTGTCAACCGGTTCGCCATTGACCACGACCGAGACGCCCGTTCGAGACTGCACGTACGCGAAGCGCTTGCGAAGATCGCGAACGTAGCGCCGCCAGCGGTAGCTGTCCGGATTAGGCACTTCGTCTTCGTAGTGGCTGATCTTGACGAGCATTCCCTCGAGATGATGCTCAGTGTCTACGACCTGGCCATCGCGACCGCTGACGTCTGCCCACGGTCCCGAATCGCGCCGATCTCGGTAGTCAAAACACAGTGCGGCGTCGCGACTCCAGATACGAACGGCTCCCTTCGCGATGATCGCACCCTTTCCGATGCCCCACTCGCCGATTGTCTCGTCGTCCGACCGTTGCTTGCTTCCCGCACCAAGCACCGAAAGGTTGCGTCGTCCCTCGGTCGACTCGAGGTCAACACCAGTGCCGTCATCGAGGATGAGCGACCGCTCAGGTGAGATGCTGACCAGAACCCGAGTTGATCCAGGACTGTCAATTCCGTTCTGGACGGCCTCACGGATCGCGTCTGTGAGATCCGCCATCTGATCTTCGATGAGGTACGTTGCAACCCGCTCGTCAGCCGTCATCGTCACGGTCTCGTCAGTCGATGGCTGACTGGCCGGCCTCGAGTCAGTCGCTTCGTTCGTGGCGAACTCCGATAACGTCGGATGGTCTGTCATGGTGTCCACCCCTGTGGCACCATAGAAACCACACCGGGCAGTCGAATACTCTCAAACGCAAAGCGACCTGCGGAAGTGTTATTACGAACTATGCATAACTCATAATACGATGTCTCAATCTACGACACCGGGTGAGACGCCACCAATTCAGCAACTTCGGACGCTCGTTGACCTTTTAGAGAACCCAACGCTCGCTCGAATATACACTCATGTGTTGCAAACTGAGGGTGCGACTGTCGAGGATCTCATCTCTGAACTTGATATCCCACAAGGGACTGCGTATGATTATGTCGGTCGGCTCGAGGATACGGGTTTGATAACAAAAGCACGTAAAGAGCGGCCGTACGAATTTGCAGCGGAACCACTCTCAATCACGCTCACGACAGACGGTGAAGAACGAACGATCACAGCAGAACTCGTCGACGCAGTCGGTCGTCGTGAGGCGGATAAGGATATCGATGTTTATCTTGATCGTCACGGAGTCGATGGCCTTGCGACGGCTCTTGAGTATGCTCATGAGTACGTCGACGGAACGGTCAACCATCGAATTATGGCCCGTGAAGTTGATATCTCTCCGCTGGAAGCTGAAATCATTCTCCAGGCACTCGAATCGGTCGTTCTTGAATATCGTGACGAATGAAGATTGAATATATCGCAGATACTGGTGTTTTTGTCCGGTGTGGTGGCCCAAACGCTGACAAATATCAGCGATTGCGCCGTGCAGTCCGACAGGCAGATGTCGAACTACTCATTCCTCGACGAGTGCATCTCGAATTAGGTGGTAAGCCGAACAATGTGTCTTATCCCTCAAGGCCGATTCCATGGCAAGAAGGTATCGAGGAAGGATGGATTCTCGTAGCTGAGGAACTCGAGTACGCGAATCCACTCGTTTCTGGAATCATGGATGCTTCCAGACGGTTTATCGCGAATGAGACAAATCGGCCCGAAGACAGTATTGAAAAAACGGATACAGCGCTTGTTGGTCTTGCAGCTCAACTTCTTGATAGCGGTGATGCTGAGAAGGTGATATTATTGACAACAGACAAGCCTGCTGGACGAGCCGCAGAAACCTTGCTTCCTGAATACGGCTTCCCAGATCAGATTGAGTACTGGTATGCGAGTGAATCGTATCTAGAGCAGATGACTGCAGCCGAGTTTATTGATAGCTAATTGAATACTATTCACAAATCAAGAACCGAATCTCGAGCAGAAGTGGGCGATCACTCCTCGCCGATCACTTCGCTGACGATGTCGATGATCTCCTGGGCGGTCGAACTGATCCGCTCAAGCCGGTCGAGGATCGTCTCCGGTTCGTCACCGTGCCACGCGGCAAGGTAGAACGCTGACCCACTGGTATCCAACTCGAAGTGCCGTCCAACGATGTAACCGACTGATTCGGCCTCGAGTTCACGTTTCGATCGCTCAGCCTCGTCGTCGACGCCACTGTGTAACAGCGCATGCGCGTACTCGTGAACGAGCGTGACGGCAAGATCAGCATCGTTCTCACGATCTCGGACGGCGACGCGTGGCTGTTCCGCTGGTCGATACTGGCAGATTCCTTTGGCACTCCCATGCGACCAGTCCCGGGGTGGCACGACCTCTACGTCCACCTCGAGGGGATCTGCTGCCTCGAGGAGTTCGGGAACCAACTCATCTGCGTCACCTCTCGCTTCGGTCTCGAGGTCGGGCAGTGGCTCGCCGTCAGTCTGTGAGATATCGAAGACGGGTGCTGGCCGAAAGCCCACGAGTCCCTTTTCCCAACTGTCCGGAGGGGTTTCATCGTATTCACAGTCACTGCGCTCGTGATACGACGGCGAGTTTCCGCAGTCAGGGCACTGCTTTGCAATGATGGGTGCCCAGATCCAGATCGCTGTCTCTCCTTCCTTCACATGCCGGTCGAACTCGTTTTGCCACGTTCGGTAGCCGGCAACGCGTGTTGCATGCGGACACTGGAGTTTGATCAACAGCGTGTTTCGGTGCGAGTAGTCGTGGAACCGACTCTGGACATCTAACCACTCTCTGAACTGCTCGCTTGAGACGGCGTCATCGACTTCGTCGACGAGGTCCTGGATCCATGCTTCGATCGTACTGTGCATCTCGTCATGCCGGGTGTCCGAATCGTCGAACGTTTCCCGGGAGCTGCTGCTCGTAGCCATATTCGATTACTGCTTCCCGAGTCGAGTCGAGTCGAATCGAACTGAACTCGAGAAGACCTCCACCCCTCAGGGGGTCTCAAAAATACGCCAGACTCGAGCAGTTGGAGAGTTGTTAGTCAGTGGGCACCGGCGTCTCGTTTCTTCTGAAGACAGTGACTGGTAGCAATTCATCACCGCCCGTCGGCGTCAGTCGGGATCGTAGGGGTTCGTAGCTGTGTC
>Ga0207720_101042_pt1 | contig 12010 bp, 13 predicted proteins | sample A23P2SouthBayCA_2_FD_187751 | JGI IMG/M metagenome (GOLD analysis project Ga0207720, IMG submission 187751) | Aerobic enrichment media microbial communities from Eden Landing Ponds, California, USA - A23 E3 (2) (SPAdes) | ecosystem: Environmental > Aquatic > Marine > Unclassified | place...
CGGTCGGTTCCGCGGTGTCGCTGCCGCCGCCGGCGCAGCCGGCTATCGCGGTCATGCCGCCGGCGCCCGCGAGGCCGGTTGCCTTCAGGAAGCGGCGGCGCTGCACGTCTGTCAGGTCGGAGTCGGTGTTGTCGGTCATCTGTCGGGTGTGTTAGTACTTCAGTCCGAACTCGAGTATCTCGTCGGGGTACTCCCCGAGCATCTCGTCGGTCGACGCGGGCAGGTCGGCCTCCGTCTGCTTGCCCAACTCGAACGCCTCGCGGAGGTCGTCGACCGGGTCCTCGGAGTTGTCGATGCGGAGGTTGTGGTACAGCTTGGGGTCGGGCGAGTGGACGAGCAACGCGGCGCTGATCTTCCCGCGCTTGTCGCCGCCGGCGCCCTGACCGGCTTCGAGGGCGGTCATGAGCCGCTCGGCGAGCTCCCCCTCGGCCTCCTGAAAGGTTTCGCTGATGTCCTCGATCACGTCGCCGTTCGCGAGCATGTTGCCGGCGACCGTGTGGTCGTCGCGCTCGAGGTGGCCGACCCAGTCGACGCAGTCGTCGCCGCTGAAGGCGAACGTCCGACCGTCGCCGTCGATGCCGTGGAGCTGTCGGTAGCCCGCGTGCTCGTCGTCCTCCAGTAACGCGTCACACGCCGTCGGCACGCTCACGCCGCGGTCCGCGAGGTCGACGGCGTTTGCGCCGTGGGACACCTCGACGAACGACTGGGTCGCCACGGCGGCGTTCTCGCTCACGAACGGGCACAGCGCCCCGACACCGACCAGCGCGGTGCTGACGGCGACGCCGAACTCGTCGGCCTCGGGATCGCGGGCCGCGATCGAGAACGTCCCCGGAACGAACCCCCCCGGTTCGTCCGCTTCCGTGTCACTAGTTTCCATGTGTCATCACAGCATGTCAACTATCTCCGAGGTGGATAAACGATTGGGTCTGGAACTATATCGCCGGATCCAGTCGAGATCATTGAATTCATATTCGGATCACATTTCGATCGTCCGGTTATTTACGGCGCTTGCCAAATATGTCCGGTGTGACGTTGAAGCCCCCAGCCGAGGCTGGAGATGCCGCTGCTCGACGGCGGAGCCGAGTCGCGCGAGGAGCAGTCGCGACAGTCCGGTCCCGCGGTCGCGTCGTACACGCGAAACGCGGTTGACACCGACGACGCAAGGGCCCCGACGCGAGCAATCGACACCGAGCCGGTCGGCTGCGGTCTCGACGTGGCGTCCCTCAACCGTGCAGCGTGTGACCGGACTGTGGATCGAACATACCTGTTCCCTCGACGACGGACGCCGTCCGCGAGGCGAACGCATACAACCCAGCCCCCGCACCCTCGTGTATGACCGACGATCACGCGCCGGCGGGCACGCGCGTCGGCGTCGACGTGGGCGGCACGTTCACCGACCTCGTGACGGTCCGGGACGGGCACGTTCACGTCGACAAGACGCCATCGACTCCGGACTCGCCCGACGAGGGTGTCGTGACTGGGCTTCGCGGACTCGACGCGCCCCTCGCCGAGGTGGACTTCCTCGGCCACGGAACGACCGTCGCGACCAACGCCGTGCTGGAGGGGGAGTGGGCCGACACCGCGTTGCTCACGACCGAGGGGTTCCGTGACGCCGTCGAGATCGGCCGACAGACGCGTCCCGACATCTACGACTTCGAGGCGACGAAGCCCGACCCGGTCGTCCCTCGGGACCGTCGATTCGAGGTTCCGGAACGGGTCGACGAACGCGGCGAGGTGCTCCGTGAGCTGGACGAGGCCGCCGTCCGCGACCGCGCCGACGACCTCCGGACGTCGGGGATCGACAGCGTCGCCGTCTCCCTCCTGTTCTCCTTCGAGCACCCGGCCCACGAGCGTCGCGTCCGGGAGATCCTCCGCGAGGAGGGTGTCGACGCGAGCGTCTCGCTGTCGTCGGACGTGCTCCCCGAGATCCGCGAGTACGAGCGCACCCTGACGACCGCGATGAACGCCGCGCTCAAGCCGGTGATGGACGCCTACCTCGGATCGCTTGCCGACGCCGTCGGCGACCTCGGCGTCGACGCGCCCCTGCGCGTGATGGGATCGAACGGCGGGCTGATGGCCGCGGAGGCGTCCCGCGAGCGCCCCGTGAACACCCTGCTGTCCGGACCGGCGGCGGGCGTCCGCGGCGCCACCCACGTCGCCGGCCGCCGGGGCGTCGACGACCTGATCACGATGGACATGGGCGGCACCTCCTGCGACGTGAGCCTCGTGCGCGACGGCGACCCGCTCGTGACGACCGACACCGAGGTGGGCGACTACCCCGTCTCGGTGCCGACCGTCGACATCCACACCGTCGGCGCCGGCGGCGGCTCCGTCGGCTACGTCGACACGGGCGGCGCCCTGCGCGTCGGGCCGCGCTCGGCGGGCGCCCAGCCAGGCCCGGTCTGCTACAACCGCGGGGGGACCGAGCCGACCGTCACCGACGCCCACCTCGTGCTCGGCCGTATCGACCCCTCGGGGTTCCTCCCGGACGCGCTCTCGCGCGACGCCGACGCCGTCCGAGACGCCTTCGCCCCGCTGGCGGAGGCCGTCGCCGGCGACCCCGACGCGACCGAGGCCGCCGCCCGCGGGTTGCTCGACGTGGCGAACGCGAACATGCGTCGGGCGCTCCGTGTGGTCAGCGTCGAGCGCGGCTACGACCCCCGCGAGTTCGCGCTCGTCGCCTTCGGCGGCGCCGGCCCCCTCCACGCGACCGCGCTGGCCGACGCCCTCGACGTCCCCGAGGTGATCGTCCCGCGGGCCGCCGGCGTCCTCTCGGCGCTGGGGCTGCTCATCAGCGACGTGGTGTACGACTACTCCACCTCGATGGTGCGCCGATGGGACGACGTCGACCCCGCAGCCCTCCGCGACGCCTACGAGTCGTTCGAGGCCGAGGGACGGGCGGAACTGCGCGACGCCGGCCGCGCGGACGACGAGCTGGCCTTCGAGCGCACGCTCGATCTGCGCTACGCCGGGCAGTCGTTCGACCTGTCGGTGCCGGTCGAGGGCGCGCTCGACGCCGACGAGCTCGCGGCCGTCGAGGAGCGCTTCCACGCGGCCCACGAGCGCCGGTACGGGCACGCCTCGCCCGAGGAACCGGTGGAGCTGGTGACCGTCAGACTCCGGGCGAGGGGCCTCGTCGAGCCGCCGGAGTTGGCCGTCGAGGAGCGCGCCGGCGACCCCGCAGACGCCGTGCGGGAGACCCGGCGGGTGGGCTTTGCGGACGGCGACCGCGACACGCCGGTGTACGACCGGTCGCTGCTCCCGACGGACGCCGCCTTCGACGGCCCCGCGGTCGTCGAGGGAACGGAGAGCACCGTCGTCGTTCACCCGGGCCAGCGCGCCCGCGTCGACGGCGACGCCAATCTGGTCGTCGAGCCCGGGGGTGACGGGGAATGAGCGCCGACGGCTCTGACCCCGCGATCGATTCGGTCACCCTCGAAGTGATCCGGAACGGCTGCGAGGCGGTCGCCGAGGAGATGAACGCGACGCTCGTGCGCACGGGCTACTCCCCGAACATCAAGGAGCGGCAGGACTGCTCGACGGCGCTGTTCGACGCCGACGGCGAGATGATCGCACAGGCGGAGACGATGCCGGTCCACCTCGGTGCGATGCCGTACTCCGTCGCCGCGGCGGTCGAGGCGTTCCCGCCGGAGACGCTGCGCCCCGGGGACTCGATCCTCCTGAACGACCCGTTCCGCGGCGGCGCGCACCTCCCGGACTTGACGCTCGTGACGCCGATACACGACAGCGTGGCGCGAGGCGCCACGGGATCGAGCGGGGAGCGGAGCGACCCGCGAGACGACGCCGGCGCCGAGGTGATCGCCTTCGCCGCCAACCGCGCGCACCACGCCGACATCGGCGGCTCGACCGCCGGGTCGGTGGCGGCCGACTCGACCGAGATCTATCAGGAGGGCCTGCGCATCCCGCCGGTGAAGTTCGAGCGGGGCACCGGCGCGGTCGCCGCGGACGGCACGCCGGAGGGAGAGGTTCGGGAGGACGTGCTGTCGATGATCCTCGCGAACGTCCGCACGCCGGAGGAGCGCCGCGGCGACCTCCGCGCGCAGGTGGCCGCGAACGCGACCGGTCGGAGACGCTTCCGCGACCTCGCGGCGGAGCACGGCGACGAGCTCGCGCCCGCCCTCGAAGCGATCAAGGACTACTCCGAGCGCCGGATGCGCGCCGAACTCGCGGACCTGCCCGACGGCACCTACGAGTTCGCGGACGCGCTCGACGACGACGGCCGCGGCAACGAGGACCTCGCGGTCGAGGTGGCGCTGACGGTCGACGGCGACGAGGTGACCGTCGACTTCACCGGGACGGCAGACCAGACCGACGGCCCGATCAACGCCGTGCTCGCGGTCACCGCGTCGGCGACGTACTACGCCGTCCGCTGCGTGACGGACCCGGACATCCCGCCGAACCACGGCTGCTATCGCCCGATCGACATCGTCGCGCCCGAGGGCACGATCGTGAACCCGACCCCTCCGGCGGCGGTCGTCGGGGGGAACCTCGAGACGAGCCAGCGCGTTACGGACGTGGTGCTCGGCGCGCTCGCGCAGGTGGCCCCCGAGGCCGTCGCCGCCGCCGGACAGGGAACGATGAACAACGTCACGCTCGGCGGCACCGACCCGCGGGGCGACGGCGACTCGCCGTACGCCTTCTACGAGACCCAAGGCGGCGGCTTCGGCGGTCGCGCCGGCGGCGACGGCATGGACGGCGTCCACGTCCACATGAGCAACACGCTGAACACGCCCGCCGAGGTCCTCGAGACCGCCTACCCGCTCCGGATCGAGCGGTACGAGCTCCGCCCCGACTCCGGCGGCGCGGGGGAACATCGCGGGGGGCTGGGCCTCCGGCGAGACATCCGCGTGCGCGAGCACACCGCGCGGCTCAGCCTGCTCGCCGAGCGGCACGAGTCGCGCCCGTACGGCCTGAATGGGGGCGGGGAGGGTGCCAACGGCGCGGCGTCGCTCGTCGACGATGACGGCGAAGAACTCGAACGCCTGCCCGCGAAGCACACCCGCGATCTGCCCCCCGGCTCGGTCGTCAGCGTCCGAACGCCCGGCGGGGGCGGCTACGGCGACCCGGCGGACCGCGACGCCGCGGCCATCGAGCGTGACCTGCGACTCGGGAAGCTCACTCTCGAGGCGGCGCGCGTGCGGTACGGCTACGAGGGGACGACCGACGTGACCGAGGGAGGCGACTGACCCACCGCGGATCCGTTGAAACGTCCGTCAGCTACGGGATTCCGATGTGTGTTGGCACGTACGGCCAACACGCCACGTGCCTCGGTCTACTGAGGGTCACAGCCATCCGTCGGGAAGTTCGTCCTCGTGGGCATCGAGCATCTCCAGCAGCGGGCGGATCTCCTCGAAGTCCGGCCCTTTCGAGACCTCGTTGGTGTCCCGGTTCCACGTGATGAACCCGTAGCTCTCCAGCTTCGGGAGGTTGACGTGCTTCATTCCGATGAGGCGCTCGAGCTCCTCCTCGTTCGACTCGTCCGGATCGATCTTCACCGAGTCGTCGTCCTGCGGGTTGTGGACGAGCAGTGCACGCAGCAATTTCCGGCGCTGGATATGTCCGAGCGCATCGAGACAGTCATCGAGCGTCCGTATAGATCGGGCACGTTCCATACCGTCAAAAGACTCTTCAAGGGGAAGTAGACCGTCAGTATTCGCGGAGGACTGTGTGAGGAGTAAGCGAGTGACAGCGGACCGAGTTCGCCGGACGGAAGTACGGATCGCTGAAGGAGCGATACGTGGCGACCACGGGCTCCGCCTTCGGTACGGCAGCTCTCTGTTGCCGAGTGGCCACTACGTGGCTGTGAGGATTTGACTATCGCTCGGTGCTGTTTCGTGTGCGGAACAACCGACACCCCCCGATCGAGCGCGAGGGTCGCACCGACAGTCCGAACCGGACTACCGCGGCACGAAGGGTTTAGCCGCCGCCCCCACACGACACCGATATGCTCGACGCAGGCGACGACGCCCCCGACGTAACCGCACCGATGGCGACCCCCGAGGCGGCAGGGGAGACCGACCGCGGCAGCTACACCGGCGACGACGTGCGGGAGTTCTCGCTGTCCGAGGCCCTCGATGACGGACCGGTCGTGCTCGCGTTCTACCCCGGCGTCTACTCTCGCACCTGCACGCAGGAGCTGTGTGAACTGCGTGACTGGAAGGCGGACCTCGCGGCGGCGGACGCCCCGCTGTACGGCGTCAGCGTCGACTCGCCGTGGTCGCTGTTGGCGTTCATCGACGAGTACGACCTCCAGTACCCGCTCGTCTCGGGGTTCAACAACGACGTGATCGCCGACTTCGGGGTTCGCCGCGGGGGGCGAAGCGCCCCGAAGAACGCGAGCGGGGAGGGAACCGACCCGCGAGAACGCGAGGAGTCGATCATGCGGGGGATCGCGAACCGCGCGGTGTTCGTCGTCGCGCCCGACGGGACGGTGACGTACACCTGGAAGGCGACGGAGCCGCTGACGTTCCCCGACACCGACGAGGTGGAGGCGGCGGTGGCTGAGGCCGCCGCGGCGGAGTAGGGCACGACCGCCCCGCTCCCGGTTCTCCCGCTCCGGCGCGACCGCAACCGCGGCGGCGACGGGCGGAAGATTTGTCTTTCGGGCTGGAGTTCCCCCGGACGATGCCCTCCACCATACGCGGATCCGGAAGCCTCGACCGGCAGATCGCCTTCGCGCTCGCGGCCGCCGTCGTCGCGGGCGTCGTCGGCACCGCACAGGGACTCGTCACGACGCTGATCGACCTCTCTCGCGACACCGTCTGGCTGATCACCGCCGCCGGCGCGCTGTCGGCGCTCGCGAGCGCGCTCGTCGCGGGCGCGGCGGGCTACGCCGCCGGACTGGGCGATGTCGACGCGGGTACCGTCCTGCGGACCGCGGTCGTGTTCACGGTCGTCGCGGTGGCCGTCTTTGCCGGCGCGACGGTCGGGTTCGGGCTGCTCGTCCCGGACGGACGCGTCGGCCCGCCGCTGGTCGCGGCCGCGGGCGTCCTCGATCGGACGGTCCCGTTCGTCGCCGGCGGCGTCGCGGGCGCCGCGCTCTCGCTCGCCCGTGGCGCAAGCTACTCGGCGACCGACCCGAACTGACGGACATGACGATCGAACCGGAGGAGGCCCTCCCGACCGAGGGGCTCGTCTGCGTCGTCGGCGCCGGCGGCAAGAAGACGACCCTGTACACGCTGGCGAACCGCCTCGACCGCGCGGTCGTCACCGCGACGGTCCGCATCCCGATATTCGACGACCACGTCGCGCGTGTCGGCGTCACCGAGGACCCTGTCGACGTACTGGCGGCGGCGAAGGAGTGCGACTTCCCGCTCGGTCTCGTCCCCGAACAGGAGCGCGACGACCGCTATCTCGGCTACGACACCGACGCCGTCGCGTCGATCGCCGACGCCCACGACGGGCCGGTGCTCGTGAAGGCCGACGGCGCGCGGATGCGGGAGTTCAAGGCGCCCAGCGACCGCGAACCGCAGATCCCCACGAACGCCGACGCCGTGGTCCCGATCGCCTCCGCGCACGTCGTCGGCGAGCCGCTGACCGACGAGCGCGTTCACCGTCCCGAGCGCGTGGCGGCGGTCGCAGGGATCGACGAGGGCGAGGAGATCACCGCCGATGCGGTCGGTCGCGTCCTCGCGTCCCCCGCGGGCGGACTGAAGGACGTGCCGTCCGGAGCCGAGACGGTCGCGCTCGTCAACAAGGTGGACGACGCCGCCGACGAGGCCGTCGCGCGTGAGATCGCCCGCGCGGCGTTCGCGGCCGACGAGGCCGGTCGGCTCGACCGCGTGGTGCTCGCGGCGCTCGGGGAGGGACGGATCGTCGACGTGCTCGACGCGTAGCTACCGCGTGGCCAACGCCTCGGCGGCCGTCTCGAACTCCTCGCGGGTGTTGAGGTTCTCGAAGCTCCGATCGTCGACGCCGAGGGCGTCGAGGTCGTCGGCGCCGACCTCCGCGTACTCGAGGTCGAACAGCGGCGCGATGATCTTGCGGTCGCCCCGCGCCAGCGCGTCGTCGCAGGCGTCGGCCATCGGGCCGGCGCGGTAGGCCGCGTGGGTCGTCTGGAACCACTCGTCGTCGACACGGGGAACGACGGCGTCGAGGTCGGCGCCGTCGATCCGGTCGAACAGCGCGTCGACGAGCGCCGGGTCGACGAACGGCATGTCGCAGGCGACGACGAAGGCGGGGGCGTCGGACCCGCCCCACCCCTCGACGCCCCGGAGCACCGTCCGGATGCCCGCCATCGGTCCCTCGTCGGGGTCGGGATCCTCGGCGTAGCGGACGGGGTTCGCGTATCCCTCCATCGCGTCCTCGATGGCCGCGCGTTGGTCCGGGCGGCAGTTGACGACCAAGCGGTCGGTCACGTCCGCGAGGCGGTCGGCGACGCGGCGGATCATCGGCGTGCCGGCCAGATCGGCGACGGCCTTGTCGCGGTCGCCGAAGCGGGTCGAGCGCCCGCCGGCGACGACGGCGGCGTAGCGTGTCACGATCCGTGAGTGGGCGTTCTCGGGACAAAACTCCGGCGCCTCACCGGGGGAGCGGATCGTCCGAGCGGACGGTGGCCGTCCCGTCGTGGTTCGCGCGACGTTCTCGCAGTACCCGCAGTGTCACTGCGGTCGGTGTTCCCGAAAACAGCCGTATATGCAAGCATTCGTTGCGTTCCGTACCGACGGCGGCGTACGGCGAGATATGCTGTCCGTTGATCGGGATCGCAACCGGTTGATCCGGATCGCGCTCCCGTCGAGAATCATCCGCTATCACGCCCGTACCTCACTCGCGTTCCTCGTACGGTTCGACCAGCGTCAGGAGATCGCGTTCCAGTGCTCCGCCGACAAACTGGACCTGCCCCGTTTCAGTCTCGTGGTCGATCATCCGGGCCGCTTCCAGTTTCGGGAGGTGGGTGTGGTGAAGTGCGATCCGGACGCGTTGTCGGTGTTCGTCGGACACCGGTTTCGCGTCTTCGTCTCGAACTCGGTCTGCAACGCGCGCTACGAGCGCGCCGAATGTCAGCTCGCCGTTGGATGCGTTGTCCAACGCGTCGAGGATGGCGCGCCGATGTTCGTTCGCTACTGCCGACAGAATCGTATCGAGAGAGATCGGCCGCGCACGTTCGACAGAATCGGAACCCGTCTCGATCGACTGGGACTCGTCCGTCTCTGACTCTCGACTCTCATTCATACTCATCTAGGAGAGACCCAACCGCCTGGTTCTGTTCCATGGTGTGTCATGGACTCTGTCAGCTCATTTACGCCGCTGACTCGGGAGTGAGAAGCGCATACCTCCCGAACGTCGCAATGGCACGACGCAGTCGCTCCGTCACCGCCTGATCGGAGATCCCGAGTTCGTCAGCTAACTCCGCGGTCGTACAGCCTCGTGGTATGTCGTAGTATCCCATTTGAACGGCAAGCGTCAGCGCCTCTCGTTGGGGCTCGCTCAAGCCGTACCACGGGCCGGCATCGGGGCCCGTCGGATTGAACACGCGGGTTAACTCCAGAGAGATGTGCGCGTCAGTACAGCAGTCCTGGCACTGACCCAAGGCCTCGCGGTTGGGAAATCGAATCTCGAAACTCCACCCTTCCGGTGATCCAGTCGCACTCAGTATTTGTCCGTCCTGTTCCAAGATGCACTGAAACAGGTGGTCCTGACTCGCATCCCAGTCGAGTCTGAACAGCGTCCGATCGTCGAATACGTCCACCGTTGTGACGCTGTTGACAGTTGGATAGCGCTCGACGTCCTCGAGAAACTCGTCTCCGACCGGCTCGTAGATCCAGAAGAGCGGCACGGTCGCCCCCCCGCTCGGAACGAGCGTTTCGAGTTCGATTGCCGACGCCTCGTTTAGACTGAGGATCTGCCCGAGTTCGAAGTCGCCGGACGGGACGCGGATCTCCGTTATCACACTCATACTGGGTTGTGAGACTAGACTGCTCGGTCGTACAAAAGGAGATGACATGGTGTACCATGGGAGGTAACTCACCGGCTGTACTCCACCGCTCACAGCGCACGCCATCCCGGCTGTCAACAGTGCGTTGACTCGTCCCGAGGCCATGATGCACCACCCGTCGCGATTATCTGTCTGCTTGACTAACTATTCCACATGGTGACAGTGATGGAGTTCACGAGTCCGGCAGCGGAGTTTCCACTGGGGAGTGTGTTCGAGAGCCTGCCGAGTGTGACGGTCGAACTGGAGCGGCTGATACCACACGAACGGCTGATCATCCCGTATTTTTGGGTTCGGGGTGCAGAGACGGAGGACATCGAATCGTCGTTCGAATCACACGTCGGCGTGAGCAACATTCGACTAGTCGATAGCGTCGAAGACGAGCACCTCATGCGTGCCGAGTGGGACGAAGAATACTTCGGCATCCTGAGCGCCCTCGCCAAAGCGAACGTCGTCGTGCTCTCCGGAATCGGTACGAAGGGTGAGTGGCGATTCGAAGTGCGCGGTGAGAGTCCGGAGGCGATCGCCGAGTTTCGAGAATACTGCCAGAACAGCGACATTCCGATTTCGATCACCGCCGTCCACGCGATGCTTCCGATTCAGGGCGAGGGGTACGAGTTGACAGAGACGCAACGCGAGGCATTGGTGCTAGCCTACGAACGGGGTTACTTCGACACGCCACGTGAGGCGTCGCTCGAAGAGATCGCCGATGAGCTCGGCATCACCCAACAGTCGCTCTCGTCACGGCTTCGACGCGGGCATCGACGCCTCATCGCAGCGACGCTCACCAGTTCGTCGTGATCGTTCGGATAGCTGTTTTATTTAAACCCACTGTATAATCAGTACCTCTGTTGAACCGGGTCAGACGGCTAAACCTAGGCGAAATGAATGCAACGGTCTCCGGTGTTAGAGTCGAAGCGGTCGAATACGCGCGGAAATCTGGGACTGTTCGCACCCAGTTCGATCACGAGCAGACATCTGCGAGCATGGCTGTTATCGCAACGCTGGCGGACGTACTGAACACTGACCCGAGTGACATAGACCCACTCTATTCTACTGTGGACCCCGACGCGTTAGATACGTTCGTCCAGGTTCACAATAGAGCGAACGGAGATACCCACGTTAGATTCACGCACGCTGGTTACGCGATAACCGTACACAGCTACGGTGTGGTCGCGATCACTCCGGAACACGAACCCACAGCGGAGAGCTCCGAACGGGCCGAGGAACGATGACGTCCGAGGAGACTCCACTCACGAGGGAAGAACTGAACGCGGAGCTGAAAGCGCTCCTTCGCAGGGCCCACGAGAGCGGGGTCGATGTGGAAGGCGGATTCGAATGCCGGAACGGGGCCGAACACCCTGACTGGGACGTGATCGTCACGGAAGTCGAAAAGAACGACGAATAAGCGTGCGGAACGGACGAGGCTGGCCGGATCGGTCGCAGTTCACGTCTTTCCCGCTCTGAAGGGCCCATTGAACCGTTCCTGATCGCCCCGTGAGGTGGGAGCCTCCCCGAGACAGTCCCGTCGACTCTGCCGACGGCCGTGGTCTGGACGGTGTTCTCGCACACCGAGCACGCGAGCGGTGTCCCGGCTCAGGAAGTAACCGACCATCTCAGCATCGAATTCGCCGTCTCCCCTTCGAGTACTGTCGGACTCTGACGGTCCATTCTACACGATATCACGGCTCTCCTCGCCCCCTGGCAAACCCTTATCGGCGTCGACTGTTTCCACGGTGACGATGACACGGACCCGGGTGCTCCACGTCGACCTCTCGGCCGGGACCGCCGCGTTCGAGACGGTCCCCGAGGCGTGGCGGCGCCGCTATCTCGGCGGCAAGGGGCTCGGCGCCCGGTACCTGTACGACGAGCTGTCGCCCGGAGCCGACCCGCGCGGTCCCGAGAACCTCCTCGGGTTCATGCTCGGCCCGCTGTCGGGCGCGCTCCCCGGCGAGTCGCGCTACGCCGCGGTGACGAAGTCGCCGCTGACGGGGGCGTTCCTCGACTCCTACTCCGGAGGGACGTTCCCCGATCGGCTGGCGGGGTCGCTGCCCGACT
>Ga0207720_101044_pt1 | contig 11973 bp, 9 predicted proteins | sample A23P2SouthBayCA_2_FD_187751 | JGI IMG/M metagenome (GOLD analysis project Ga0207720, IMG submission 187751) | Aerobic enrichment media microbial communities from Eden Landing Ponds, California, USA - A23 E3 (2) (SPAdes) | ecosystem: Environmental > Aquatic > Marine > Unclassified | place...
GACGACGATACGACCGACGACGACACGACCGAAGACAGCACGGGCGACACCGACGACGACACGGCCGACGACAGCGTCGAAGCCGATCCGAGCGGGAGCTAACGACCGTCGGGACGGCGTCGAATCAACGCGAGTCCGTCCGGATCAGTCTTCCGCGGGCGACTCCTGGGCCTGCCGATCACCGCTCTCTCCCTCTTCCTGTTCCTCGTCGGAACGGGCGGCGACGAGTGCACCGCGGGCGACGCTGTAGAGCGGTTCGTCGACGCTCTGCACCTCGCTGATCGAGAACGGGATCGAGGCGTCGCGGAGGTGGTCCTCGAACAGTTTCTCGAAGCCGCGCGGACTGGACGTACCGCCGGTGACGACGACGGGGACGTCGAGGTCCTCCTCCACGTCCTCCTCGTCGACCTCGCGGGCGATGTTCTCGATGACGTAGTCCAGCAGGTTCTCGTAGTAGATCGCGAGCGCGCCCTCGACGCCACCCACGTCGGTCCGGAAGTCGAGTTCGAAGTCGTCCTCCTTGATCGAGGTGACCTTGTCGACGGGGGTGCCCGTCGCCTGGGCGGCCTGCTCGTCGATCCAGTCGCCCCCGCGGGCGATGGAGAACTTCATGACGGGGACGGCGTAGTACGACAGGCAGACGTTGGTCATGCCCGCGCCGAAGGAGACGCCCAGACCGGTGAAGTTGTGGTTGGCGAGTTCGGAGTAGATGACCGCCATCCCCTCGTTGATGGGTTCGGTCTCGTAGCCCATGTCGCCCAGCATCGACTCCAGGGTCTTCTCGTGATAGAGCGTGGACAGGTCGGAGTCGATGGGGTCCGCGGGCGAGGAGAAGTAGAGACGCTCGCCGGGATGGTTGGGCTGACCCACCACCTGTTCGGTGATGAGCTTGATCATCGGGATGGCGGAGGACTCCTCGGAGGAGAGGATACCGTGTTGCATCGGGCGGCGCGTCTCCTCGTTGAAGATGTTCGCGAAGTTGAGGGCGTCGTCGCCGACGACGTACACCTTGTCGTCCTTCCGGATGTGGAGGACGTCGCTCCGCGAGAGCATCTGCTCTGCCATGTCGGAGTACTCGATTTCGACGAAGGAGTTGCGTTGCTGGACGAAGACCGTCTCCGCCCCCTCCTGCTGTGCCGAGATGAGATTCATGGTGCCGACGTCTAGGCCTTTTGCCATACGCGTGTGATGCCCCGTCGCCATCATAAACGTTCGCCCAAGTGTCCGACCGCTTACCTAGGTCTGACGGGCGTCAGACGGGCGAATTCGATGAGTTGCGGCGTCGAACGACGGAGACGTGGACGGCGACGCCCGCCCGTCGTCAGCGTGAAAAGAGCCCCTTCGCGCGGTCGACGAGTCCCTCGTCGTCCTCGGTCGCCACCTCTTCGGCCTCCTGCTGTTTTCGGAGCTCCGTCAGCGCCGCCGTCTGGTCGTCGACGCCGGTCGAGGAGTCCATCTCCCGCTCGCGGCCCTGCAGTTTCCGCAGGTTCGACAGCGCGTCGTCCACGTTCTGTCCCGAGGACCGGACGGTCGTCGCCTCGGCGTTCTCGAACGCCTCGCGGTCGACTTCGACGTCGCTCGGCGTGTTGAGTTCGAGGCGCTTGGTGTTCTTCCGGGCGACGCCGCCCCACGACAGGTCGGCGTCAGCCATCGCCTCGTCGATGTCGCGGCGGACCTGTTCGTCGGAGACGGTTTCGCTCGCCCCGCCCGAGCCGCTCGATTCGCTCACCCCGCCCGCGGTCGACCCGACTTCGGCCGCCCGCTCCGCCGGCGTGGCGCGTTCGACCTGGTGACCGACCAGCGCCGCGCCCGTGGCGCCGACGACGGCGACGAGACCGACGGCGTAGATGGCGATGATCTGAGCACTGTAGTCCGGCGACCGCGAGACGTTCCAGTTCATCGGATAGACGGAGACGAAGGCAGCGACGGCGACGAGACACACCGCGAGTCCCCCGAGGGCGGCGTACCGCATCCGGCGGTCACCCGGTAGGAGGACGACGATTCCGAGCAACAACACCGGGAATCCGCCGGCCGAGGCCACCACCGCCACCTCCCGGAGCGCGAACGCAGTGTCACCCGGACTGCTGGCGAGAGCCGAGAGGAAGAACACGATGATGCCCACCGCGCCGAGGGCGATGCCGCCGAAGAAGAGCGCGAACCCGAGGTAGACGTCCGTCTCCGTCTCGGGATCGCCGATGTAACGCTCGTACCACTCGAAGAGCACGTTGTCGGGGGTGCCGTCCGTCATCAGCGTGAACTACAGGCTCATCCCACATGACTGTTGGCGCCCCGTCTGACGCAGGGCTGACGCCGTATCCGAAGGCTTATGCTCGCTACTCGACACCCGCCAATGAATGCCCTCCCGGCCCGGCACTGGTAACGCGCTCGTCGCCCTCGGCTGTCTCTGCTTTCTCGCGACGGTCGTCGTGGGCGTGGCGCTAGCTCCTGCGGGCGCGACCGGCGCCTCGTCGCCCGACGACGGGACGTCCCGCACCCTCCTCGGCGTGCAGGGGGTCGGGAGCTACCACGACGGCGGCTCCGTCCGTCTGCTCGACGGCGACGAGGAGCAGTGGCAGGAGTCCTCCGCGCCCGTCTACTTCGACGTGACCGAACTCGACAACGGCTCGGTGCTCGCGGCCTACATGGCCGACGGCTACGAGGACTGCGGTCCCTACGCCTCGCCCTGTCACCGCACCGGCTTCCGGATCATCGACCCCGAGCCGTCGCCCGAGGTCGTCCACGAGTGGTCCTATCCGGTGCGCAACCGGGTCGCCAGCGAGGTGCACGACGTCGAACCCCTCCCCGACGGCGGGTTCGTCGTCGCCGACATGGAACACGAGCGCGTCCTGATCGTCGAGAACGGCGAAGTGACGTGGGAGTGGGAGGCGAGTACGCGCTACGCGGCGCCGGACGACCCGACCAAGACCGACTGGCTCCACATCAACGACGTGGACCGAATCGGCGACGGTCGCTTTCTCGTCTCCGTCCGCAACGCGAACCAGCTGATCGTCCTCGAACGCGGCGAGGGCGTCGTCGAGGTGATCAACGAGGACCGCGACGACGACACCGACGACGACGGTCTCGTGGGTGATCCCGACGTGCTCTACCACCAGCACAACCCCCAGTGGCTCGGCGACGGGGCGGTGCTGGTCGCCGACAGCGAGAACCACCGCGTGGTCGAACTCCACCGGAACGAGAACGGGGTCTGGGAACCCGTCTGGGTCCTCGAAGGCGCCGCCGGCCAGCAGTTCAACTGGCCGCGAGACGCCGACCGGCTCCCCAACGGCAACACGCTGATCACCGACACACGAAACGCCCGCCTCGTCGAGATCAACGCATCCGGAACCGTGGTCTGGGAACGCCAACTCGACTACCGCGCCCTGCCGTACGAGGCCGACCGCCAGCCCGTGGGCGAACCCGTCGGCGCACCCACGTACGGCAACACGTCGTCCGACGGCGTCGCGACCGGCGGTCGCGTGCCGGTACTCACTCCGCTCCTCCGCCTCGTCAGCGCCGCCGTCCGCCTCCCGCTGTGGGTCGGCGAGAGCCACCTCCTCGGGACGCTCGTCTCCATCGCCCTCGCCGGTGCCGGCGTCGTGATCCGGTGGCGCGAGGGAGCCTAGGTTTTTCGGCGGGCGTCGCTCACGCCCCGTATGGACGAACTCCGGTGGGAGACGACTGCCTCGGCGGTCGACTACACCTGTCCCGGCTTCGACGTGCGACGCGACGACGTGGTGCTTCCGGACGGCACCGAAACCGACTATCATTACGTCGACGAACCCGAAGCGGTCGTCGTTCTGCCCTTCACCCCCGACGGCGACGTGGTCGTCATCGAGGAGTGGCGACAGGCGGTCGGTCGGGTGAACCGCGGCCTGCCGGCCGGATCGGTCGAGGCCGAGGACGACGATCCCTCGACGGCCGCGCGGCGCGAACTCCGCGAGGAGACGGGGTACGAGGCGGACACCGTCTCACATCTGGTGTCGGCCGAACCGACCAACGGCATCGCCAACTCCGTCCACCACCACTTCGTCGCCCGGGGCTGCACACCGACCGCCGAGCGCGACCTCGATTTCAACGAGAGCATCCACGTCCGGACGATGGACTACGACGACTTGCTCGGGGCGGTACTTGACAGGGAGGAGCCACGCTCCTCCGGCAATCGGCCATCGGCCGATGACAGCGGGGAACCACGTTCCCCGAGCAACCGGACGCAGTCCGGTGACAGGGAGGAGCCACGCTCCTCCGGCAATCGGCCATCGGCCGATGACAGCGGGGAACCACGTTCCCCGAGCAACCGGACGCAGTCCGGTGCTTGGAACGTACGCGACGGCCGGGCGATCCTCGCGCTCTCGCAGTACGAACTGCGCAACGGCGTCGACGCCGGGCCGTAGCCGTCGCTCGGAGCCAGTGAAAAAATAACGAATCGTGGGCTGATCGTTGCCGATCAGTCGTCGGCCGGAGCCTGACCGCCGGAGCCGGAGACGCCCGTGCCCGGACCCGCGGTGATGTCGAGGTCCTCGAGCGTCTCGTCGGTGACGACGCCGTCGACCCAGCCACGGTGGCTGTAGTACTCCTCTTTCATCGAGGCGAGGTCACAGAGTTCGCCCTCGGAGCCACCCTGACCGGGGATGGCCGCGTCGTCGCCCTCGACGAACCGACCCGGCAGCGAGTCGTCCGCGCCGTCGAAGCCGGTGAGGTTGTTGTAGTAGCGTTCGAGGTTGTACACGCGCTCGCCGGCCGTCATGAGTTCCGCTTCCGAGAGGTCGCGGCCGGTCATGCCGTTGTACTGCATGATGTACTCCTCGATGCCCTCCGCGAACGCGTTGAACTTGCAGATGTCGAACGAGTCCGAGATGGCGTGGAGGTCCTGGAAGGTGGCACAGAGTTCACCTTTGCCCTCCTCCTCGTAGGGGTCGACCTTCTCCGGAATGCCGAGAATCTCGGCGGCCGGCGTGTAGCCGCGCAGGTGGCAGGCACCACGGTTCGAGGTGGCGTAGCCGATGCCCATACCCTTCATGCAGCGCGGGTCGTAGGCGGCGATGGTCTGGCCCTTGACGTCGAGGCGGCAGTCGTGCCCGTCGACTTCGTCGGCGGCGCGCTCCGGGCCCTTCGCGAGGAAGTCGCCCAGGTCGCTGTTCCGGTGGCCGACCTCTTCGATGAGGTCGATCATGTGCTCCTCGTCGCCCCAGTCGATCTGGTCGTCGAGGTCGTCGAGGTAGCCCTTCTCGCTCATCTCCATCGCCATGGCGAACATGTTCCCCATGTCGATGGTGTCGACGCCCATGTCGTTACAGCGGTCGATCATGACCGCGATGGCGTCACGGTCGTCGTTGGCGGAGTTGGTGCCGAGGGCCCAGGCCGACTCGTACTCGAAGGACTCCATCCGGACGTTCATGTCCTGGCCCTTGTGCTTGTAGTTGACCTCGACCTCTTTCTTGCAGGCGACCGGACAGGAGTGACAGGTCGGCTCGTCCACGAGGATGTTCTCGCGGACGTTCTCGCCACTGATCCGTTCGGCGACGAGGTCGCTGCCTTCCTCGTCGTTCATCGCGAAGCCGGAGGTGTACTGGCCGTTCTTGGTCGGGTGGCCGTCCATCTCCTCCGTGATGTTCATCAGCACGTTCGTGCCGTACATCGAGAGCGCACCCTCGTTGGGCGCGGTGACGTCGGACTCCTGGATGACCTGCATCGCCTGCCGGGCACCCTCGCCGAACGTGTCCGAGTCCGCGGGCTTGGGCATGTCCGTGCCGGCCTTCACGACGACGGCCTTGACGCCCTTGTTGCCCATCACACAGCCGGTGCCGCCACGGCCCGAGGCGCGGTCGTCCTCGTTGACGATACAGGAGAAGCGGACCTCGTTCTCGCCGCCCGGCCCGATAGCCATACAGGAGAGGTTCTTGCCGTAGGAGCCGTCGACCTCCTCCTCGATGACCTCGCGGGTCTCCTGGACGCCCTTGCCCCACAGGTGGGAGGCGTCACGGAGTTCGAGTTCGCCATCCTCGACGACGGCGTAGACGGGGTCGTCCGACTGGCCCTCGAAGACGATGCCGTCGAAGCCGGCCCACTTGAGTCGGGCGCCGGACCAGCCACCGTGGTGGGAGTCCGTCACCGTGCCGGTGAGCGGGGACTTCGTACAGATCGCGATCCGACCGCTCATCACGGCCTGCGACCCCGTCAGCGGGCCGTTCATGAACACGAGCCGGTTGTCCGGCCCGAGCGGGTCCACGTCCGGCCCGGCGTCGAAGACGTACTTCACGCCGAGACCGCGGCCACCGATGTACTTTTTCGCGTCCTCGTCGTCGACGCCCTGATACGAGACGTCTTCCGAACCGAGGTCCACGTGCGCTACGTGATCTCTGAATCCGCCTAAGTCTGTCATGGTAACGTACGTTAGTTCATTACACCTCCATGCTGTTAGTCGTTGCTTCGGCCGAGTAACCAGATGTAGTTACGCCACGGCCACAGGGTGGCGCCGTGTGGCGAAAATCTGTCACGAATCCCCCGATCGTTCCGTACAGTTTCGGTCCCCGCTCGCACCGACCCCGAAGCCGCTTTACGCGTCGGTCGGCTACCCCTCGCCAATGAGCCAGCCGAGCCCCGACGTGTACGAACGGGGGAAGGGCATGGACGCCCACAACCAGGTGATGCGGGAGATTCGGTCCCGCAAGGAGAAACGCTACGACCCGCACGAGCCGACGCGGGTGTGGCTCGACGAGGATCGGACGCCCGACGGCATCTACCAGTCCCTGACGATCATCCTCAACACCGGCGGCTGTCGGTGGGCGCGGGCCGGCGGCTGTACCATGTGTGGCTACGTCGCCGAGTCCGTCGAGGGGGGATCGGTCCCGCACGACGCTCTGGTGGATCAGATCGACGCCTGTCTCGCCCACGAACGGGAGAACGCCGACGAGCCGTCCGACCTGATCAAGATCTACACGTCCGGCTCCTTCCTCGACGAGCGCGAGGTCGGCGCGGAGACCCGCGCCGCCATCGCCGACACCTTCGCCGACCGCGAGCGCATCGTCGTCGAGTCCCTCCCCGACTTCGTCGACCGCGAGAAGCTCGCCGACTTCACCGACCGCGGCCTCGCGACCGACGTGGCGGTGGGTCTAGAGACCGCCACCGACCGCGTCCGCCACGACTGCGTGAACAAGTACTTCGACTTCGACGACTTCGTCGCGGCGACGGAGGAAGCCGCGGCCGCCGGCGCGGGCGTCAAGGCCTACCTCCTCATGAAGCCCCCCTTCCTCACGGAGTCCGAAGCCGTCGAGGACATGGTCGACTCGATCCGCCGGTGCGCGGAGTACTGCCACACCGTCTCGATGAACCCCTGTAACGTCCAGCGGTACACGATGGTCGACGAACTCTACTTCCAGGGCGGGTATCGCCCGCCGTGGCTCTGGTCGGTCGCGGACGCTCTCGAACGCACCGCGGACGTCGACGCCATCGTCGTCTCGGACCCCGTCGGCGGCGGGAGCGACCGCGGCCCGCACAACTGCGGCGACTGCGACGAGCGAGTCGAGCGGGCGATCAAGGACTTCAGCCTCCGGCAGGACCCCTCGGTGTTCGAGCAGGTGGCCTGCGACTGCGAGGCGACGTGGGAGACGGTCGTCGCCGAGGAGACGGGGTACGCGATGCCGCTGGCGCGATAGGCCCCAAGACCTTTCGTCCGTGCCCCGCAGTAGCGTGTATGACACGACCCACGTCGTCGCCGGGCGTCGGTCGCGCTCGGCGTTCACCGCATCCGGGTGAGTGCGATGGCCGACGCTGACGACCGAACCGGCCTCCGCCGCCGGTCGCTCCTCGGCACGCTCGCGGGGACGGGCACCGCGGCACTCGCCGGCTGTCCCGCGGGAGGCGGCGACGACACGGCGTCGCCCACGCGGAGCGACGACGCGCCGTCGACGCGGACGCCGAACGACGAGCGGGCCAGAAACCTGGCCGAGCGGTTCGCCCCGACGCTCGCCTTCGACGCCGCCGAGCGGTGGTTCCCGACCGATCCGCGCGCGTACACGAGCGAACGGAACGGCGAGACGGTCGTCGACGGCTTCGACGCCTTCGACGGCTACACCCGCGCGTACGCCGAGTCGGACGAACCGCCGGCGCCGACGGTGTTCTACAACGTCGTCGAGTATTCGAACTCGCCGCTCGCGGTCGTCCAGTTCTGGTACTACTCGGCGTTCGACCAGTTCACGACCAACTTCCACTGGCACGACTGGGAGGTGCTACACGTCTTCGTCGACACCGACACCGACGATCCACGGCTGTTCGTCGCCAGCTCTCACTCCGGGCGCGTGCCGAACAACGAACACCTCGACCCCGACCCGGACCGGGTGCCGCGTATCCTCTCCGAACTCGGCTCGCACTCCAGCGCGCTGTCGCTGAACGACCGTCCGAACAGCTTCCAGCGACTCCCGCTCGGCGACCTCGCCGCCGACATCACGAACCGAGCCATCGGGGTGCTCGAGTCGCTGGCGGACCTCCCGGCCGCCTACGGGCTTCCCCGGGACGAGGGGTTACGGCTCCCGTACGTCGTCCCCGAACTCGACGGGAGACCGATCCACGAGCACGAACGGCTCCCCGCGGTCGACCGCGACGCGCTCGTCCCCGAGGCGCTGACGATCCGGTCGTTCGACGCGCTCTCCTCGCCCCCCTCGGATCTCCCGTCGCGGGAGACGGGCGTCGTCTTCGAGCACGCCGGGCGTTCGCCCCCCGCCGAGGACGCGGACGTCGGCTACGACCTCGTCCCGACGAGCGAACTCGAACACGTCTCGGAGTTCACCGGCCCGCAGTTGAGCTTCGAGTTCGCCGTCCCCGAGTTCGCCGAGGACGCCGTCGCCGGGCACATCACGACCGCCGGGACGCCGTGGGAACAGGAGCGCTACGCCGACCCGGCCGCCGACATCACCGAACCGGCACACCGGGCGGCGCTGGCGGATCGATACGACGCCGTCGAGCCGCCCGGCCCGCTCAACGACGTCCTGGCGACGATCAGCGAGGTCGTCCAGTCGGCGGACGCCCCCGACGGGGAAGGGGTGACGACGGCCGAGACGTCGGTCGAGGCCGTCGCGCTCCTCCGGAGCGACCCCGTCGCCGCGCCGACGTTCCGCGGGGTGGCGATGCTCCGGGATGTCGAGTCGGGGTCGCACCGACTGGCGATCAACGGTCCCGGTCTCGCCCCCCACGAGGAACCGGTGGAGGTGGCTGAAGCGGAGGGCGCCGCCGACCCCGACGTCACCGCCAGCGCGACGCCGACGCCGACCGGGACCGACGGCGGTGGGGGAACCACCACGCTCGCCGGCGTCGGCGGCGAGATTCCCCTCGTCGCCGCCGGCGACGCGGTGAGACTCGAAGTCGACGCCGACGGCGTCGACGAGGAGTTGACCGACCTCGCCGTCGACGACGACTTCGGCGGCCGTCTCTACGAGGCGCCCGTCGACGGTCCCGACGCCGTCTACGTCCACCGGGGCGGGGCGTACACGACGGAGGTCAGGGACGCCGACGACGCGGTCGGCGCGTTCCGCGTCAACCCGGTCCCGGACGAGACCGCGTCGGTGCGTATCGACCGCCCGCGGACGGGGAAGGCGTCGCTCGCGTCTTTCGTCGCCTCGATCACGGACGAGACCGCGGACCGACTCGCGGCGATAGGAAACTCGGACGACGCCGTCGACGTGCGCGAGACAGCCACGCTCGGCGGCCTGCTCCGCGCCATGGAAGCCGTCAGCGGCGCCGCGGACCGCGCGGCCGAACGGGCCGAGAGTGGCGACCGCGGCGGCACCGACCGGGCGCTCGAAGCGCTGGAGTCGAACCTCCAGCGGGCCATCGAGCGGTTCGACGGTCTCCGCGAGATGCTCCCGGAGCCGGAGGCCGAGGCCGCCGATAAACGGCTTCGACAGGCCCAGCGCCGAACCAATCAGGCGGTCGCCTCGGAGAAGCTCTAGCGGGTCGCCAGCGCCGCCTCGAACCCGCGGAGGACGCCGGCGCCGTCCGTCCCGTCGAGATCCGGGAGCGTCGCCCGTTCGGGGTGGGGCATCATCACGGCGACGGTGTCGCGGTCGCCGAGGATACCCGCCACGTTCCCGCGCGACCCGTTGGGGTTCGCCGCGTCCGTGACCGCACCGTCGGCGTCGCAGTAGCGCAGGAGGATACGGTCCTCGTCGACGAGGCGGTCGTAGGTGTCGTCGTCGGCCTCGAAGCGCCCCTCGCCGTGCGCGATGGGGAGTTCGAGCACCGCGCCCTCGTCGTAGGCACGGGTCCACGGCGTGTCGGCGTTCTCCACCCGGACGTGGACGCGTTCACACTGGAAGCGCGCGCTCTCGTTGATCGTGAACGCGCCGGGGGTGAGCCCGGCTTCACAGCCGATCTGGGCGCCGTTGCAGACGCCGAGGACGGGCACGCCCTCGCTCGCGGCGTCGCGAATCTCCTCGACGATGGGCGTCCGGGCGGCCATGACGCCCGCCCGGAGGTAGTCGCCGTAGGAGAAGCCGCCGGGGAGCATCACGCCCGTCGCGTCCGCGGGGAGACCGTCCTCGTACCAGACGCGTTCGGCGTCGATGCCGAGGTGGGAGAGCGCGCGCACCGAGTCGCGGTCGCAGTTGCTGCCGCCGAACTGGACCACCGCGACCGTCATCGGTCTGCGACCTCGACCTCGTAGTCGTGGATGGTCGGGTTCGCGAGCAGGCGCTCGGCCATCTCGTCGACGCGGTCCTCGGCCGCCGCGGCCGACTCGGCGTCGAGATCGATCTCGAACCGGTCGGCCGACCGGAGGTCGTCGAGTTCGAACCCGAGTCGTTCGAGCGCGCGCTGGGTCGTCTCCGCCTCCGGATCGAGGACGCCCCGCTTGAGTCGCACCGTGACCGTCGCGGTGTATGCCGTCATCGGTCGACCCTGCGCGGCCGCGAGCAAAAGCCGTTTTGGAGTCGGTGTGACGAACGCGAACGCGAGTTTCGGTGCCGACAGTGATTTGCCGCGCCGTCGCGTCCCTCCGGTGTGTCGGTTCGCGATCTGGAACGGTTGGATGTGCTCTACCTCGTCGTGGTGTCGCTGCTCGTCCTCGGACTCCTCGTGTTGTTCGTGCGGACGGTCTTTCTCGGGGTGCCGTGGCCGACGCCGTGACCGCCGCCTCGATTCTACAGGTCGCGGACGGCGTCGACGGCCGCGTCGATGTCCGGCGCGTCGAACCACGCCTCGCCGGTGTAGGCGTTCGCCCCCGCGGCGTACAGTTCGGCGACGGCGGTGATCACGTCCGCGGGGAGCGGATCGGGTTCGACGTCACAGAGCGGCCGCCAGTCGGCCACGCCCCGCCGGTCGGCCTCGGCTTTCGCCTCGCTCACCGCCTCGACCCACTCCGGGTGGGCGCGCTTGTAATACTGGCGCACCACCTCCTTCGACACCTCCTGTCCGTCGTAGGCGAAGCGGTTCTCGTCGAACGTCCCTACCACGTCGGCCACCTTCACCGTCCCGTCGACGTAGCAACACTCGATCTTGCCGTCCTCGTGGACGAACCCCGTCTCGGCCGCGCGGTCGGTGACGATCCGGTTCACCTCGCGGGCCAGGTCGTCGAGGGCGCCGACGCCCGCCGTGCCCGCGATCCGGTCCGCCTCGGCGCGATCCAGATAGCGATCCTGCTCCTCGTACTTCGTCGAGAACTCGACGACTGGCTCGGGCAGGGCGACCGGTTCGTCGGGCCACGCGTCGACGTCGAGACCGTACTCGCTCGGCTCCCCCCGCTTGCGGAGGCTCGATCCGACCGGCACCGTGTTCCGGAAGACGATTTCGAGGGGGATCAGATAGTTCGCCCCCGCCGCCCCGTGGTAGGCGTCGTAGTCGTACGCGCCGTCCTCGAAGGGCAGGCCGGGGACCTGCACGAGTTCGATGGCGAGTTCGCGAGGCGCGTCGTCCACCGCGTCGAGGGCGACCGCGTCCGGTCCCACACCGCGGTAGTGGGTGGGGACGCCCTCGCGCTCCAGTCGC
>Ga0207720_101051_pt1 | contig 11904 bp, 8 predicted proteins | sample A23P2SouthBayCA_2_FD_187751 | JGI IMG/M metagenome (GOLD analysis project Ga0207720, IMG submission 187751) | Aerobic enrichment media microbial communities from Eden Landing Ponds, California, USA - A23 E3 (2) (SPAdes) | ecosystem: Environmental > Aquatic > Marine > Unclassified | place...
GTACGGCTTCTACCTGCTCTCGCCGACGGCACTGGCGGTCATCGCGCTGATCGGTGGCTTCACGGCCCTGTTCGCGGCGACGATGGGCGTCGTCAAGCAGGAACTCAAGCAGGTGCTCGCGTACTCGACTATCAGCCAGTACGGCTACATGATGCTCGCGCTGGGCTCCGGTGGCTACGTCGCCGCGGTCTTCCACCTGACCACCCACGCCATCTTCAAAGCCCTCCTCTTCCTCGGCGCCGGGTCGGTCATCATCGCGATGCACCACAACGAGAACATGTGGGACATGGGCGGGCTCAAAGAGAAGATGCCCGTCACCTACTGGACGTTCCTCTCGGGCTCGCTCGCGCTGGCGGGCATCGTTCCGTTCGCGGGCTTCTGGTCGAAGGACGAGGTGCTCTACGAGGCGCTCATCCACGGGTTCGGCAGCGAGGGGATGCTCGGGACGATGTATCTCCTCGCCTATGGGATGGGGCTGCTCGCCGTGTTCTTCACGGGCTTCTACACGTTCCGGATGGTCTACCTGACCTTCCACGGCGACGCCCGCTCCGACACGGCGCGTGACCCGGAACCGGTTCGCTGGAACGTCAAGGCGCCGCTGGCCGTGCTCGGTATCGGCGCCGCGACGGTCGGGTTCATCAACATGAAGCCGGTCGCGGAGCTGACCGGCGCGCCGATCGACTTCCTCCACAAGTGGGTTCACGGGCCCGACGAGGGCGGCTGGCCGGCGGCGCTATCGACCGACCTGGTCACGTACGAGGAACTGATGCACGACTTCGCTCAGATCAGTTCGGCCTACCCGCTGGGTGAGACGACGACGCTGCTCGCTTCGGCGGCTATCTCGCTCGGGCTGGCGATCGCGGGCGTCCTGTTCGCCCGGAGCCTCTACGGCGTCGACCAGCCGGTCGAGCACACGGACAAGTTGGGAGGTGCGAAGACGCTGCTCATGCACAACTACTACCAGGACGAGTATCAGGTGTGGCTGGCACAGGGCGTGACGGTCCCGATCGCGCGGGCCGCGGACAAGTTCGACCAGGGCGTCGTCGACGGCGTCGTCAACGGTGTCAGTAGCGTGAGCCTCTTCACCGGCTCGCGCTTCCGCCGCATCCAGTCGGGCGTCGTCTCGAACTACGCGGCGCTGATGACGCTGTCGCTCGCGCTGCTACTGGTCGTCTTCGTCGTGCTCGGAGGTGGTGCCTGATGCCGATCGCGGGTCCCGTCGAGGCTCTGCTGGGCGCCACGTTGCTGGGCGCGCTGCTGGTCTTCCTCGCGCCGGACGAGTGGGCGGGCAAGCTCGCCGTCGCGGTGAGCCTCGTCCCCGTCGGCATCTCGCTGTGGATGTACACGGCCTTCGAGGGTGTCGGCAACGCGCTGATGGCCGACGGCGACATCGCCTTCGAGTCGACGATCGGCTGGCTGAGTCTGGGTCGCTACGACCTGGCCTGGCACGTCGGGCTGGACGGTATCAGCCTGCCGCTGCTCGTGCTGGCGACCGTGCTGACGACGCTCGCGCTGGTCAGCTCGTGGACGCCGATCGACGAGCGCCAGTCGCAGTTCTACGGCCTCATGCTGCTGATGGAGGCCAGTCTCATCGGCGTGTTCACCGCGCTCGACTTCCTGCTGTGGCTGGTCTTCTGGGAGGCCGTGCTCGTCCCGATGTACTTCCTCATCGGCGTCTGGGGCGGCCCGCGCCGGAAGTACGCCGCCATCAAGTTCTTCGTCTACACGAACGTGGCGACGCTGGTCATGTTCGTCGGCTTCATGGCGCTCGTGTTCGGGCTCGGTGACTCCATCTCGACGTTCGACCTGCCAGCGATCGCCCAGGCGCTCGCCGCCGACGGCAACCTCGGGAGCATCGCGGGCATCGCGCCCGACACGCTCCGCGTGGTCGCGTTCGCGCTGATGTTCGCCGGCTTCGCGGTGAAGGTGCCCGTCTTCCCGGTCCACACGTGGCTGCCGGACGCCCACGTCGAGGCCCCGACGCCCGTCTCCGTGATGCTGGCGGGCGTCCTCCTGAAGATGGGGACCTACGCGCTGCTGCGATTCAACTTCACGATGCTCCAGGACGTCGCACAGGAGTACGCGGCGATCATCGTCGCCTTCGGCGTCCTCAGCATCATCTACGGCGCGATGCTCGCGCTCGCACAGCAGGACCTCAAGCGCATCGTCGCCTACTCCTCTATCTCCTCGATGGGCTACGTCATCCTGGGGCTGGTCGCCTTCACCCCGCACGGGTTCGGCGGCGCGACCTTCCAGATGGTCGCCCACGGCCTCATCTCGGGGCTGATGTTCATGACGGTCGGCGTCATCTACAACGAGACCCACACGCGGATGGTGGGCGACATTTCGGGCATCGCGGACCGGATGCCCTGGACCGTCGGTATCCTCGTCGCCGCCGCGTTCGGCTACATGGGGCTGCCGCTGATGGCCGGCTTCGCCGCCGAGTACCTCATCTTCCAGGGTGCGTTCGCCTCGCCGTACATCCCCGCGGCGCCGCTGGTGACCGCCGCCGGCATGTTCGGCATCGTCATCGTCGCCGGCTACCTGCTGTGGGCGATGCAGCGGACGCTGTTCGGCGAGTACAGCCTCGCCACGGACTACGACGTCTCGCGTGCGCCCGTCCACGACGTGGCGCCGCTGGTCGTGCTCCTGGCGCTGGTCATCGCCCTGGGCGTCGACCCAGGCCTGGTGTACCAGATGATCCAGGACGCGGTCAACCCGCTGCTCCCGCCGGGGGCGGCGACTCTCGCGGCGCCCACTGGGGCCGTGCAGGGCGCTGTTGAGGCGCTGTCCAACGGAGGTGTTGCGCCGTGGTAGTCGACATCGCGGGCTTCCAGGTGGCCGACTGGGTCACGCTGGCGCCGGCGATCGCCCTCGGCGTGACGGCCATGTTGCTGTTCGTCGTGGACAGCATCGAACCCCAACCGGGGACGAGTTCCAACGCGGTCCTCGCGGCCGTCTCGACGGTCGGCGCGCTCGCGGCGTTCCTCGTCGCCGGCTACTTCCTCGTGGCCGGCGTCGGGCAACCGCGCGGCACGGGCGCGATCGACCTGTACGGTGGTGCGCTGGTCGTCGACGGGATGAGCCTGTTCTTCGTCGTCATCGTCGGCAGCGTGACCGCGCTGGTGACGCTGGCGAGCTACGACTACCTCGCGGGCCAGGAGTACCAGGCCGAGTACTACGGGCTGGTCATCATGGCCGCGACGGGGATGTCGCTGATGGCTTCCGCTAACAGCCTCGCGACCGTGTTCGTCAGCCTCGAACTCGCGAGCCTCCCGTCGTTCGCGCTGGTCGCGTTCCTCAAGGACAACCGCGGCAGCGTCGAGGGCGGACTGAAGTACTTCCTCGTCGGCGCGCTGTCGTCGTCCGTGCTCGCCTACGGGATCAGCCTCGTCTACGCGGCGACGGGCAGCCTCCAGCTGGAGGCCGTCGCCGAAGCGCTGGCCACCGGCTCCGCGATCCCCGCTGGAGTCCTCGGCGTCGGTGTCATCATGATGCTGCTCGGGTTCGCCTACAAGACCGCGAGCGTCCCGTTCCACTTCTGGGCGCCGGAAGCGTACGAGGGCGCGCCCGCGCCGGTGTCGGCGTTCCTCTCCTCGGCCTCGAAGGCCGCCGGGTTCGTCGTCGCCTTCCGCGTGTTCCTCACCGCCTTCCCCGAGGTCGGCGGGCTCGCGGGCGGCGACCCGATGGTCGACTGGGTCACCGCGGTCACCGTCCTCGCGGTCGTCACGATGACCGTCGGTAACTTCGCCGCCGCCACTCAGGAGAAGGTCAAGCGGATGCTCGCCTACTCCTCGATCGGCCACGCCGGCTACGTCCTCATCGGACTGGCCGCGCTGACGGGTCCCGACCAGGGGCTCGTCCTCGGCGCGAGCATGATGCACCTGCTCGTCTACGGGTTCATGAACACCGGCGCGTTCCTGTTCCTCGCGCTGACCGAGTACTGGGGGATCGGTCGCACCTTCCAGGACTTCAACGGCCTCTCGAAGCAGGCCCCGCTGGCCTGCGCCGCGATGACCATCTTCCTGTTCAGTCTCGCGGGCCTGCCGGTCGGTGGCGGCTTCATCTCGAAGCTCTACCTGCTGCTCGGGTCCGTCAACGCCGGCGCGTGGCTGCTGGCCGCCTCGCTCATCGTCAACAGCGCCCTGTCGCTGTACTACTACAGCCGGGTCGTCAAGGCGATGTGGATCGAGGAGCCCGACGGCGACTTCGATCTGGGCGGCTATCCGAGTTCGCTGTACGCCGCCGTCGTCATCGCCGCGTTCGTCACGTTCGCGCTGCTGCCCGCCTTCGGTCTCCTCTCGCCGAGCGCCTTCGACGCCGCGAGCGTCCTGTTCGGCTGACCCGACGCTGCTGATTCGCGGACCGATTTTTTGCTACGTCCCGACGCGAGCGGGTCGCTCGCTGGCGTCGACACGCGGACGGCCACGAACGTCGGTCGAGACGGCTGTGAAAACGGGAATCGGGGCCGATTCTACGCCGATTCGACGGCGTCGAGGACGGCGTCGTAGTCGGGCTCGTCGGCGGGTTCGTCGGCGACCCAGTCGAAGACGACGGTCCCCTCCTCGTCGACGACGAAGACGGCGCGGTTGGCGTTGCCGTACAGGCCCAGGTCGGGGATGTCCATCTCCAGGCCGTACGCGCGGATGGTGTCGCCGTCCATGTCGCTGAGCAGATCGAACTCGATGCCGTGTTCCTCGCGGAAGGCGCCCTGGGCGAACGGCGAGTCGGCGCTGACGCCGAAGAGCGTCGCGCCGGCGCCGCGGAAGTCGTCGAGCCGTTCCTGGAGGGCGACCATCTCGTTGGTACACGGCGGCGTGAACGCGCCGGGGAAGAAGGCGAGGACGATCGGGCCGTCCCCGATGTGGTCGGCCAGATCGAAGTCCTCGTGGTCGCTCGTACCGAGCGTCGCTGTGAACGTGGGTGCGGATTCGCCAGTGGATACCATCGACTCGTCGTTGTGGCGCCGGACGAATAAAACACGTACCGAACGGGTTTGCGGTGGCCGGGTCCGGGTCGCGAGAGTCCGCGGGCGCACCGTAGCGTTAGGTGGCTGGCTCGCGCACGCCACAGTATGCCGAACACGCCGCCCGACTACTGCCCCGACTGCGGCGGGCGACTGGAACCGGTCGACCCGCCGGCCGTCCAGCGCTGTCGCGACTGCGATGAACTGGCGTTCTACAACCCGATCCCGACGGCGCGACTCGCGGTCGTCGACGACACGATCGAGGGGGAGCACGCGAGCCTCCTCCTCGCGAAAGTCGACGCGCCCGACCGGGACCTGTGGGGGACGCCAGGCGGGATGGTCGAGCCCGACGAGGACCCCGACGTGGCCGGTGCGCGCGAACTCGAAGAGGAGACGACGCTGACCGTCGATCCAGACGATCTGACGCTGTTCGACGCGCGGACGTTCGCGAAGTTCGGCGACGTGCAGAAGACGTATCTCTGCTACGCCGTCGACTACGCGGACGTGTCCGGGACCCCCGAGGCCGACGACGAGGTGGCCGCGGCGCAGTTCTGGACGCCCAGTGACTTCGCGGCGGCCGACGACCGGCTGTTGACGAGCTGGCCCGAGGCCTACAAGGATATGCGCTGGTGGATCGAGGAAGGGCGGGCGGCGCTCAGTCGCGGGGAGTAGTTTCGGGACCGGCCGGAGACACGCCTCAGCGCTCGACGAGTTCCATCTCCATCGTCTGACGGGGGTGCATCGTCAGCGACGGCATGAGTTCCAGCGGCGTCTCCCCCTGGAAGTCGAGTTCGTACTCGGAGACGACGGTGGCGACGATGAGTTTGGCCTCGAGCAGCGAGAGGTGCTTGCCGATGCAGTGGCGCGGGCCGCCGCCGAACGGGAAGAAGGCGAACCGCGGGCGGCCCTCGCGGCGCTCGGGGCTGAACCGCTCGGGGTCGAACGACTCTGGGTCGTCCCAGTAACGGCTCGACCGGTGGACGCCCCACTGGGGAAGCATGAGCGTCGACCCCGCGTCGACGCGATAGCCGCCGAGTTCGACGGGTTCGGTGGGCTCGCGGAAGATGGTGAACACCGGCGGGTAGAGCCGCATCGCCTCGTTGATCACCCAGTCGAGATATTCGAACTCGCGGACGTGGTCCATGCTCGGCCGCTCGTCGCCGACGACCTCGTCGACCTCTGCCTGCACGCGGCGCTCGGCTTCGGGGTGTTCCGAGAGCAGGAACCACGTGTAGGTCAGGGTGAGCGCGGTGGTGTCGTGGCCCGCGAGCAGCATCGTCATCATCTCGTCGCGGAGCATCTCCGCGGACTGCTCGCCCCGGCCCTGAGCCCGCAGGAGGACCGACAGGAAGTCCATCGGCGGGTCGTCGCCCTCGGTCGGGGCGTCCAGCACCGTCGTGACCCCTTGGATGCCCGCGCGGCCACGTCGGGCCGCGACGATATCGTCGAGCACCGAATCGAGCTCGGCGACCGCCGATTCGAACTCCTCGTCGCCGGGCATGGGTACCCACTCGGGCATCGCGAATCTGAGTGGGTCCGGTTCGAAGCGCCGGCCGAGCGGGTCGAGCTGGTTCTGGACGGTGTCGACCCGCGATTCGGAGAGTTCGACGCCCATCATCAGGTCGAGGATGACGTGCAGCGTGACCCGTGCCATCTCCATCTCGGCGTCGACGGTGTCGCCGGGCGCCCACGAGTCGACCATCGACTCGGCGTGGCCGGTGACCCGGTCGGCCATCCCCATCAGCCGGGACATGCGGAAGGCCGGGTTGGCGAGTTCGCGCTGTTGTTCCCAGGTCTCGCCCTCGCTCAGCAGCAGGCCGTCGCCGAGCAGGTCGCCCAGCGCGTCGTTCTGGAAGTCGGGCTTGCGGTAGGCGTCGGCCTCGGAGACGAGGATCCGCTCGATATCGGTGGGGTCGGTGACCATGTAGGTCTCCATCGGCCCCATGTCGAAGTTGACCACGCTGTCGTAGGTCTCTTCGAGCGCCGAGATGAACGAGAAGGGGTCCCGCGCGTAGCGCCGACTGCTCCCGAACAACGGCTCGCCTTTGGGCCCCGGAGGGGTCTCTGACATGTTCGAGGTTACGGTCGGATCGGTATGAATCTCTCGACGGCTGGAGGACCGTGCCGGTCCCGAAACGGAGGCGAGCCGCCCCATCGGACGATCCCGGAACGCCCCGCCGGGGCGAGGGCGCTTATCCGGTCGGCGGTCGAACGCCGACCATGGCCGACTACGAGATCGCCGAGTTCCTCGAATCGTACGCGACCGCGCTGGGCCCCGGATCCGACGAAGTCCTCGACGAGATGGGCGCACAGGCCCGCGACGAGGGGTTCCCCTACGTCGGGCCGGCCGTCGGCGGGTGGCTGGCGATGCTGGCCCGCTTTGCCGACGCCGAGCGCGTCTTCGAGTTCGGCTCGGGCTTTGGCTACTCGGCGTACTGGTTCGCCCGCGAACTCCCCGCCGAGGGCGAGGTCGTCCTCACCGAGATCGACGCGGACGAACTCGAGCAGGCCCGCGAGTACATGGGTCGGGGCGGCCTCGCCGACCGCGCGTCGTTCGAACACGGCGACGCCATCGAGACGGTCGAGGCGTACGACGGTCCCTTCGACGTGGTGCTGATCGACTGCCAGAAGGAACGGTACGCCGAGGCGTTCGAGGCCGTCCGCGGGAAGGTCGCCCCCGGCGGGATCGTCGCAGCCGACAACGCCGTCGCCGGCGGCTCCATCGACGCCGGTGACCTGCGAGCGTACTTCGAGGACGGCGGTGGGGCGGACGGCGCGGACCGCTCGGGCATAAACGGGATGACCGAGGGTATCGCCGACTACCTCGACACCGTGCGCGGCGACGACGCCTTCGAGACGACGCTGTTGCCCCTCGGCGAGGGTGTCGCGGTCAGTCAGCGCGAGCGATAGGCGGCCGCGCGGTGGCGGGGCGACGCGGCCCCCACGGCGTCCGGCAGACGCGGACCACCGGCGTCCGTCCGACGCCGAGTCTCGCTGACGAAAATCGGGGGGGACCGCTTATGTGGGTCGGGTCGAAACGCCTGCCCACCTCGCAGGGTCGCCAATGAGTCTGAAGATAGATATCCGGAAACTCGGGTTGTTCAACAAGATGGCCAAGGAGGGCGGGAACACGGTCGCGGACCACCTCAGCCAGATGACTGGGATGGAGACGGAGATGGAGATCACCAAGATCAACTTCATCGACATCCCGGACATCAAGACCCACGTCGGCCACGCCGAGCAGATCGGCATCAGTATCGAGCTGGTCGAACCACCCCACGGCCACATCCTCTTTCTGCTCGAGGCCGGGAGCGCGAAGGAGCTCTCTCACGGCATGATCGGCGACATGGGTGAGACGGACCCGAACGCCAGCGGGTTCACCGACATGGAGCGGTCGGCGATCCAGGAGATCGGTAACATCATGACCAGCGGCTTCATCGACGGCTGGGCGAACGTCCTCGACACGACGATCGACATCGGTCCGCCGTCGTTCATCTTCGGTCCCGGCAGCGGGATGGTCGACGACCTCGTGGGCGACCGCGATTCGGACATGGCCCTGATGTTCGACTCGCACGTCCAGGCGCCCGACTCGAACGTCGACGTGAAGGTCTACACGTTCCCCGAACTGGAAGAGCTCGTCGAGCTGATGCAGCAGATCGAGGTCTGAGTTCCGTCGCGGCCCGCCCGGGAGACGGAAACGGTACGTTTAGGTCGTGCCTGTCACATCGGAGTGCATGCGCCGTGACAGCACACGACGTGGACTGCTGGCCACCGGCACCGCTCTCCTCGGGACGGTTGCCGGTTGCCGGGGACTCCTCGGGGAGGGTGGCGAAGGAACGCCGCCCACAGCCGAGAACGCCGACGGCGGCGCCACCCCCAAAGACGACGACGGCACCGCCGACGGCGAACCAAGCACCACCGACGGCGCGGACTCGGCGGGCGACGGGAGGACCGTCTCCGTCGGCGCCGGGTCCTTTCTCCGGTCGGTCCCCGGGGGGAACCCGACGCCGCCCGACGAGCCCCACGCCGCCGACGGCATCGAAGGACCGTTTCCGAGCAACGACTGGTGGACGACGCTGCTGTGGGAGCGCCACGGCGCCCGCCTGTGGAGTCATCCGCTGGTCACCGACCCCGGTTCCGGGGGACTGGCCGTCGGCGCCCCCTGCGAGTGGACTGTGACGGACAGTGGCCCGGCAGGACCGAATTTCGCGCACCTCCCCTGGCGCCGCGATTTGGTCGTGAGCGCGGTCGGGGCGGGGAGTGTCGACCGGACGGTCGTCACCGGGTGGGGCGACTGGTCCGTCGACTACCGACTCGTCGGGGCCGGCATCGACGTGACGCAGGCCCGTGGATCCCCCTTTCTCTTCTGTACCGCCGAGGACGGCGTCGCCGTCGCGACCGGGGACGGCGACGTGTCGGTCTTCGCCGAGGACGGAGCGGCGCTCGGTTTGACAGTCGACGGGCGGCCGTACGGGCTCTACGCGCCCGCCGGGTCGACGTGGTTACGCGACGATGGGGCCTTCGGGAACGACCTCGCCGGTGACGGCGCGAGCGGCTACTGCACCCTTGCAGCCCTGCCGGACGCGTCGGCGGAGACGTTGGCGGCCTACGGCGAGCACGCCCACACCCACGTCACGGACACTCGTGTCGAGTGGACGTACGACGCCGCCGAGAGCCTGGTCCGGACGACGTATCGCTTCGAGACCGCAGCGCGAGAGGGCGACACCGCGGGGACGATCACGGCGCTGTACCCACACCAGCGCCGGCACACCGACGCCGACCTGCGCAGTGAGACGTTCGTCTCGCCGCGGGGGACGATGCGAACGGTCGCGGGCGAGACCGTCGAGACGGCGATCACCTACCAGGGCGTCCTGCCCGCCCTCCCCGGTGGGGACGAGGAGACGGCGCCACTGCTCTCAGAGGCGTCGACGGACGTCGATCCGGGTGCCTCCCCGCCCGAGGACGGGGTCTACTGGCGCGGCAAGAACTTCACCAGGCTCACCGCGGTGGCGAACGTCGCCGAGCGCGTCGGGGCGACGGGCGTCGCCGAGACCGCCGTCGAGTCGATACGCGACGAGCTGACGAGGTGGTTCAGTGCCGACCGCGGGGGCGACGACCCGGCCACCGAACGGGTGTTCGCCTACAACGGGACGTGGGGGACGCTCCAGGCCTACCCGGCGGGCTTCGGCGCGGCGGAGTCGCTGAACGACCACCACTTCCACTACGGGCAGTTCGTCCGCGGTGCGGCGGCGGTGGCTCGTCGGGACCCCGAGTGGGCCGACGAGTACGGAGGGATGGTCGAGCACCTCGTGCGCGACTACGCCGATCCCGCCCGCGACGACGACCGCTACCCCTTCTTTCGTAACTTCGACCCCTACGCCGGGCACTCCTGGGCCGGCGGGGCGGGCGGCGACGCCGGCAACAACCAGGAGTCGTCCTCGGAGGCGGTGCTCGCGTACGCCGCACTGATCTACTGGGGCGAGTACACGGGGAACCGCGAACTCCGCGACGCGGGCGTCTACCTCTACACCCACGAGACGACCGCGGCCCGCGAGTACTGGTTCGACGAGCGCGACGCGACGCTGCCGGACGTCGAGGGGTACGACCACGGCTTCGCCGCACAGGTCTGGGGCAGCGGCGTCCACTGGACGACGTGGTGGACCGACGAACCCGAGGCGATCTACCTGATCGACGCCTTGCCTGTCGGCGGGCACTCGCTGTACCTCGGGCTGGACGAAGCGGCCCACGACTCGACCTACGAGGAACTGCTCGCGGCCGACGACCGGCCCTACGATTACTGGCCGGCCATCCTCGCGAAGTACCGCGCGCTGTCGGATCCGGCGGACGCCCGGGAGCGCTGGCAGGAGTACTCCGGCGGCGACCCCGAGATGGGGACCTCGCGGGCCCACGCCAACCACTGGATCCACGCGCTCGACGCGTTGGGCTCGCCCGACCCCGAAGTCACGGCCGACCACCCGCTGGCCGCCGTCTTCGTGCGGGACGGCGAGCGAACCTACGTCGCCCACAACGCCGGCGACGAGGCCGTCGACGTGACGTTCTCCGACGGCACCACGCTGACCGTCCCCCCGGGGACGCTGGCGAGCGAGTGACCGACCGGCCGGCCCGCATCGGCTCCCGGACCCCGGGCGTTATCCCGAAGCCCCTCGAACTGGTGAGCGAATGGTGTCGGCGCTCGTGCGCGACGCGACGCTTGTGGCGCTCGGCGTCGCAGGTCTGTGGGTCGGTGCCGGGCAGTTCGTCGCGGGAGCGAGCCGGCTGGCCCGGAGGCTCGGTGTCTCGGGGCTCGTTATCGGACTCACCGTCGTCTCCTTCGGGACCTCCGCCCCCGAGTTCGCGGTCACCGTCGACGCGGCGCTGACCGGCAAGGCCGATATCTCGGTGGGCAACGTCGTCGGCTCGAACGTTGTCAACCTCGGGTTCGTCCTCGGCGGCACGGCGCTGGTCCGGCGCCTGCCCGTCGACGCCGACCTGGTGCGCCGCGACGGCGCTCTGATGGTCGCAACCGTGCTGGTCCTGCTGGTGATGCTGCGGGACCTGACCGTCTCACGGCTCGAGGGCGCGTTGCTGGGACTCGCGCTCGGGGGGTATCTGGTCCACCTCGCACGAGCGGACGGCGAGGGACTGGGTCCGGAGTCCGACCCGGAACAGTTCCGCCCGTCGGACGTGCCACGCCTCCTCGGCGGCCTGGCGGTAGTGGTGGTCAGCGCGCACGTCCTCGTGACCGGCGCGGCGAGCGTCGCGGCCGACCTCGGAATCTCCGAGTGGGCGATCGGTACGACGGTGGTCGCGCTGGGCACCTCCACGCCGGAGTTCGCCACGTCGGTCGTCGCCGCCCACCGGGGACGGGCGGACGTCGCCGCCGGCAACGTCGTCGGTAGCTGCGTGTTCAACGTCTTCGGCGTGCTCGGACTCGCGAC
>Ga0207720_101052_pt1 | contig 11902 bp, 4 predicted proteins | sample A23P2SouthBayCA_2_FD_187751 | JGI IMG/M metagenome (GOLD analysis project Ga0207720, IMG submission 187751) | Aerobic enrichment media microbial communities from Eden Landing Ponds, California, USA - A23 E3 (2) (SPAdes) | ecosystem: Environmental > Aquatic > Marine > Unclassified | place...
AGGGACGACCAGCGACGATCCGAACTTCGATTATCGACTTCGGCTCCGTGAGCGACTCGCGACGGCCGATACCGTCGCCTACGGCGACCGGATCGATGGCGCGGTCACCGCGACCGACGCCTTCTCCGACGGAGCCGGGACCGGCGGCGACGACCTCCCCGTGCTTCGGGGGTATCACGACGTTTACGCCTTCGACGGGGTCGAAGGCGACAACGTCACTGCCGAGCTTCGCCAGACCGTCGGCGAGGACGAGACGGCCGAGCGGCTCGTACTCAAGATGATCGCGCCCAGCGGGGAGGTCGAGACGGTCGAACAGCTCGACCTCGAGTACGACCCCTACCAGAACATCAGCGTCGACACCTCTCTCGACGAGACCGGCACCTACAGGCTGGTCGTCACGGGCGGGACGGTTACGGGAACCTTCGATTACGAGTTGCGCTTCCACCGCCCGTTCGAACCGAACGAGGCGATCGCCTACGGCGACCGGATCGACGGGGCAGTCACGAAAGCCGACGCCTTCTCGGTGTACTCGGGGAGCGACCGCGACGACATTCCCGTGTTCGAGGGGTACCACGACGTCTACACGTTCGAGGGCGAGGTCGGCGACAACGTCACCGCCGAGCTTCGCCAGACCGTCGGGACGGACGAGCCCGCCGAGCCGATCCTGCTGAAACTGGTGGGACCTGACGGCGCGATCGAAGCGGTCGACCAGCACGACCTCGAGTACGACGCCTACCAGAACGTCAGCGTCGACACCTCCCTCGACGCAAACGGCACTTATCGGCTCGTGGTCACCAGCGCGCGAGTCACGGACACCTTCGACTACCAGTTGCGCCTCCACCGCTCGCTGGCGACGGGGGAGTCGCTGGCGTACGGTGACCGGGTCTCCGGTGCGATCACGAAATCGGACGCCTTCTCGGTGTACTCGGGGGGCGACCGTGACGACATTCCCGTGCTCGAGGGGTACCACGACGTCTACACGTTCGAGGGCGAACTCGGCGAGAACGTCACCGCCGAACTTCGCCAGACCCGCCGGACGGACGGGAGCGCCGAGCCGATCCTGCTGAAGCTGGTAGCACCGAGCGGCGAGGTCGAAGCCGTCGACCAACACGACCTCGAGTACGACCCCAACCTGAACATCAGTCTCGACTCCTCGCTCGACGAGACCGGCACCTACCGACTCGTGGTCACGAGCGCGGAAGTGACCGACACCTTCGACTATCGACTCCGGCTCCACGAACGCCTGGCGACGAACGAGACGCTCGCCTACGGCGACCGGGTCACTGGCGCGGTCACCACCGCCGACGACTTCTCCGATGTCGACGGGACCGACGACGGACTTCCGACGCTCGACGGCTACCACGACGTCTACGCCGTCGAGGGTGAGACGGGCGAGAACGTCACCGCGGTACTCGAGCAGACCGGGAGCGGTTCCGCCGAAGCGATCACGCTAAAACTGATCGCGCCGAGCGGCGACCTCGAAGCCGTCGATCAGTACGACCTCCAGTACGACAGCGACAACAGCGTCAGCGTCGACACCGCCCTCGAAGAGACGGGGCGGTACAAGCTGGTCGTCGAGGGGATACAACTCACGGACACGTTCGAGTACGCGCTGAACGTGACCGGTCCTGCCCCCGATCCGACGACGCCGCCGACCGCGGCGCTGTCGGTCTCGCCGGCGACCGCGACGGTCGACGAGACGGTGACCTTCGACGCCGGAGCGGCGACCGACACCGACGGCTCGGTCGTCGAGTACGCCTGGGACTTCGACGGCGACGGGACGGTCGACCGGACGACGGCGACGGCGACGGTGACACACAGGTACGGAGCCAGCGGCGACTACGCCGCGAGCGTGACAGTTACCGACGACGACGGGCTAACGGATTCGGCGAGCGAGACGGTCACAGTCGAGGCCGCGAACCAGATCCCGGACGATGCAGTCTATGAACCGGGAAGTGTCGCCGCCGAGTTCGATACCGACACCGACGGCCGAATCAGCATCACTGAACTCTCGACAGCAGCAGAAGCCTTCGCGTCGGGCGATCTCCGGGTTACCGAACTCGCGACGATCGCGGAAGCGTTCGCCGCTAGCTGACCGTCGCCGTGGGCGATAGGCGGTTCGCCGGCGCCGAGACGACAGCCTTCGCCGACGTGACCGCGCCATTCGACGCGGCCATCGAGTATCCTGACGCGAACGCTTTTGCGCACGGCAGTCGCCTGTCGGATATGGCCATCGGCGACGTGTCCGCGGTGACGGTCGGTGACTGCACGGATCTCTCCTACGTCGACACGGGGATGTACGACACCGAGGCGTACGGCGCGGTCTACCTGATCGACGACGACCGACCCGCACTGGTCGACACCGGTATCGGCACGAACCACGAGCGCGTCCTCGACCTGGTCGAGACGGCGGGTCTCGAACCCGAAGATATCGAGGTGATCGCGCTGACGCACGTCCACCTCGACCACGCCGGCGGCGCGGGCTTTCTCGTCGAGGAATGTGCGAACGCCGACGTGTACGTCCACCCGGCCGGTGCGCCCCACGTCGTCGATCCCGAGCGGCTCTGGGAAGGGACGAAATCGGCAGTGGGCGACCAGATCGATTACTATACGGAGCCCGAACCCGTCCCCGACGAGCGGATCGTCGAGGTCGAGGGCGGCGACGGCATCGACCTGGGCGACCACGCGCTGGAGGTGTACCACGCACCGGGCCACGCCCCCCACCAGGTCGTCTTCCACGACCCCGACAACGACGCCGTCTTCACGGCCGACGCGGCGGGCATCTACGCGCCGAGCCGCGACGAGGTCTTTCCGACGAGCCCGCCGCCGAACTTCGACCCCGATGGGTGTCGGGCCGACATCGACACCCTTCGGGAGATCGATCCCGGAGTGCTGTGTTACGCCCACTTCGGACCGGCCGAGACGGGCGACAAACTCGACCGCTACGCCGAAGTGCTCGACTCGTGGGTCGAAGCGGTCGCGGAGAAACGGGCGGAACTGGGCGACGACGAAGCGGTGGTCGAGCACTTCGTCGCCGAGGCCGACGCCGAGCGGGCGGTGTGGGGCGCCGAGAAGGCCGACGCCGAGGTGGCGATGAACGTCCGAGGCGTGTTGACGGCGCTGGATCGGGGGGCGTGACAGTCCACGGAGCGGGGCGACTCAGTCCGCGTCGCCCTCGAAGAGGCCGCCGAACACCTTGCCCTCGGCCTTGCGGAGGTGCTGGTGGAAGGTGGGCGGGGAGACCTGTAGCGACTCGGCCACGTCCTCGCCGGAGGCGTCGCGGGGCCACTCGAAGAAGCCGGCGTGATACGCGGCTTCGAGCGTGGTCCGCTGGCGGTCGGTGAGTCCCTCCAGCAGCGACCGCGTCGGGCGCGCGTGGGCGTCCTCCGTGGTCACCTGCTGGCGACGGAGCATCTCCGCCTCGGGGTAGGCCTCGGTCACGGCGTCGATCACGCGGCGCACGTCCGTGTTCGGCGAGACGTGCAGCGCCATTCGGTAATCGCCGTCCTCGACGACGGCTCCCCGGACGGAGCCGCCGAGCGACGCGAGCGTCGACAGGACGGACGGTTCGACCAGCCGGAGTTCGAAGCCGCGGTCGCCGTCGCGCTCGGCGTCGGCCTCCTGAAACGACACGTCGGTCCAGTGGGGGAGGTGCTCGACGAGGTCCTCGAGGGTGCCGACCGCCTCGGGCGAGGTCACCCCGTAGACGAGGAAGTCGTCGTCGGCCACTGAGACGACGTGGTCGAACGAGAACCGCCCCTCGGGCTGCTCGGGGAGGTCGAGCACCTCGAAGAAGTCCGCGATCTGGAACTCGAGTTCGACCACCTCGTCGGACAGCAGTGCTTGCTTGCGCTCGGCGGCGGCGATAGCGTGGCCGACGACCTCGCCGAGCTGGGCCAGCACGGTCCGCTCCTGGGCCTCGAAGGCGTCGGGGCGGCCGGCGTAGACGTTCAGGACGCCGTAGGTCGTCCCCTCGTGGACGACCGGGATCGCCGCCGACGACCGGACGCCGTAGCTGTCGACACGCTCGCGCCAGGGGTTGTGACTGTCGCTGGTCTGGACGTCCTGGGTGACCTGCACCTCACCCGTGCGGAACGCCCGACCGGTCGGGCCGCCGCTGCGCTCGTCGTCCGGGTCGACGGAGATCGTGATCCCGTCGAGATACCCGTCGGTCCCGGCCGCCGCGCGCGCCTCGACGGTCCGGTCGGCGGTGTCGACCTCGCCGATCCAGGCGAAGCGATAGGAGTCGGCCGCGGCGAGGTGCTCGCACACCGTCGCCTCGATCTCTTCGCGGGTCGACTGGTCGACGACGGCGTCGGTGATCCCGTTGACGACTTCGTTGAGGCTGTTGAGCGCGGCGAGTCGCTCGCGTTGGCGGACGAGCCGCTCCTCGTAGCCGCGGCGGTCGATCGCCGTCGCCAGCACCGTCGCCACCGACCGGACGAAGTTGACGTCCTGTCGGGACGCGCTCCCGGGGTCGGTGTCGTGGGTGGCGAGGATCCCCCACGGCCCATCCGACGACTCGACGACCACGCTGATCCCCGAGCGAACGTCGTGGTCGCGCAGCAGGTCCGGGCCGCCGAACCGGTTCTCGGCCCGCAGGTCCTCGACGACGACCGGGTCGCCCGACTGCAGCGTGTACGCCGCCTGTGAGTCGTCGGCGACCGCCGAGACGGTCACTTCGTCGACCAGTCCCTCGTCCCAGCCGACGCCCTGACGGAACAGCAGTTGCTCGCCCGCGTCGTCCAACTCGAGCACCGTGCAGTAGTCGTCGCCGAGCGTCGTCGCGACCTCCTCGACCGCCTCGGCCATCAGCGCGTCCAGATCCCGCTCTTCGAGGGCGCGCTGGCCCAGGTCGGTGACGACCGCTTGCTGGCGGATCCGCCGCTGGAGTTCCCGCTCGCGTTCGAGGCGTTCGGAGATGTCGCGGACGACGCCACAGCGACCGGTGCCGTCGCCGTAGGGGAACGGCTCGAAGCGTGTCTCGACCGGGACGACGGTGCCGTCCTCGCGGTGGAGCTCGAACTCGATGGTCGCCGCCTCGCGTTCGCCCGCCGCGACCGCGTCGGCCCGTTCCTCGACGACGGGCGCGTACTCGTCGTCGTAGACCGCCGACGCTTCCAGCCCCAGCAATCCCTCGCGCTCGTAGCCCAGCAGCTCGCAGAACCCCTCGTTGACGAGGACGAACCGGTCGTCGTCGTCGAGCGCGTAGATGCCGTCGTCGACCGTCTCGACGAGCCGCTCGTACTGTTCGAGTTCGCGCTCGCGCTCCTTGCGCTCGGTGATGTCGCGGACGACGGCGATGCGCTCGCGACCCGAGTCGACCGCCCCGTCCGGGCCCGCGTCGGCGTCCATCAGCGAGAAGGTCGCCTCGCCGACCCACGCCTCGTCGTCGGGGCCGGTCAGCGTCGCCTCCAGGGTCGCCGTCGCCCGCTCGTCGACCGCGAGAGCGTCTTCCAGCCGGTTGGCAGCGGTCATCGTCTCCTCGTCGACGACCGCCGAGACGTGGTCGCCGACCAGCGACTCGGGGTCGCGGCCGACCATCGCGGCGTAGGTCTCGTTGACCTGCGTGAAGTGGCCGTCCTCGTCGACGGTGTAGATGCCGTCCTCGACGGTCTCGACGATCCGCTCGTAGCGTTCGAGCTCGCGTTCGCGGGCCTTGCGCTCGGTCACGTCGCGGAAGTACACCGAGAGGCCGCTCTCGGAGGGGTGGGCCGACACCTCGAACCAGGTCTCGAGCGGCGGGAAGTACGCCTCGAAGGCGACCGACTCGCCGGTCTCACGGGCGCGCTCGTAGTGCGTCTGGAAGGTCGATCCGACGGCCCCCGGGAACGCGTCCCAGACGTTCCGACCGACGAGTCCGTGCTGGTCGCGGTCGAGGAGCTCGGAGGCCCGGTCGTTGACGTAGGTGAACCGCCAGTGCTCGTCGAGCGCGTAGAACGCGTCGTCGATCCGTTCGAGCACCTCGTCGAGCTCGGATTCCAGGTCCGCCCGGCGGCGTTCGAGCCGTTCGGCCTGCGTCTTGAGCTGGGTCACGTCATCCGCGGAGACGACGACGCGGGAGACGCCGTCGTCGTCGGTCAGCGGGACGGCGTCGATCGAGAGCCACCGCTCGCCGTGATCCGGGAGGTCGAACCGACCGACCCAGTCTCTGACCGGTTCGCCCGTCCGGAGCGACCGCTCGTAGGGCCGCTCGCCCGGCCGGACCGCCTCGCCGTCCTCGTCGAAGACGGTGCCCGCGGGGAGGGTGCCAGATTCGGGACCGGCCGAGGGCTCGATCCCGAGCAGTCGCCTGGTCCGGTCGTTCATCCTGACGGGCTCGCCGTCTCCGTCGAGGACGGCGACCCCGACCGGGATGGCGTCGAAGACCCGTTCGAGCAGGTCTCGCTCGCGCTGGAGCCGTCGCTCGAACTCACGGCGCTCGGTCATGTCGCGGGTGACCTTCGCGAACCCCTCGACGTCGCCGTCGTCGTCGTAGATCGCCGTGAGCGTCACGTTCGCCCAGAAGCGCGTCCCGTCGGCTCGCACGCGCCAGCCCTCGTCCTCGATCCAGCCCCGCTCGGCCGCCGCCGCGAGGTTCCGCTCGGGGACCCCCGCCTCGCGGTCGGCCTCGGTGTAGAACGTCGAGACGTCCTCCCCGACGATCGCCTCGGCGTCGTACCCCTTCAGGCGTGCCGCCGCCGGGTTCCACGTCCGCACACGGCCGTCGGTGTCCAGGCGGAAGGTCGCGTACTCCTCGACGGCGTCGACGAGCGACTCGAACTGGTCGCGCCGGTCGCGCTGGGTCGGCTCCGCCCGTTTGCGCTCGGTCACGTCGACGTACAGCTCCACCCGACCGCCCGCGCAGGCGCCCGACTCGATCGGCCGGCTCCGACGTTCGAGCCATCGTTCGTCGCGACCGTCGCCGTCCGTGACGTGACACTCGAAGCGCTCCTCGCCGACGGCCTCGTCGTCCGTCGAGCGGACTCGGTCGGTGACCGCCTCGGAGTCTTCGACGACCGGTGCGATCCGTTCCTCGAGCAGGGCGCGCTCGTCCCGACCGACCGCGTCCGCCCGATCGAGCCCGAAGTAGCGCTCGACGGCGTCGTTGATCCACCGCACCTCGCAGTCGGCGTCGAGGACGAGCACGGCCACGTCGACCGTCCGAAACACGTCGGTGACGAGCGACTCCGCCGTCACCACGTCGGGCGCCTCGGCTCGGGCGACGGCCGAGTCAGGGATCCGCCACCACACGCGGGCACTCGCTCCCACCTTCTTCGTCCGGAGGTGACCGGCCTCGACCAGGCGGTCCAGTCGGTCGTACGTGCTCCGACGACCCAGATCGAGGCGGTCGGCGACCTCGCTCGTCGTCCACGGTTCCGCGCCCCCGTCGAACGCCGCCAGCGTCTCCCGGAGACTCTCCGTCAGCCCGTGCGATTCCATTACCACATCCAGGGTCGGCCACCACTACAACCTTCCGCCGGCGGAGCCACCGACCGATCGCGACGGATCAGTAGCCGATCCGTATCGCGATATCGAACGAAACCACGCCGCCGGTGGACCCGACAGCGTAGTCACGCCATCCGTGGAGTGGCGGACCTAATCACTTCTAGCGCTCCCTTACCGGAGCGGGAGGAGTCGGTACTGGTACGCCCCACGGAGACCGCAGATGTCCCAGAGTACACCCCCAACGACGGACGACGACCGAGCCGTGATCGACCTCAGCGCGGACGAGCGCCACGACCTCTTGGCGGCCGAGCGGCGGCGCGTGGTCCTCGAGGCGCTCGTGGACCGCGAGGAGCCGGTCGCGCTCGTGGACCTCGCCGAGTGGGTCGCCGCCCGCGAGACGGATGCGGCGACGCCGGGCGAAGACGCGACCGAGCGGGTCGCCGTCTCGCTTCACCACGTCCACCTGCCGCGGATGGCGGACCTGAACGTCCTCGACTACGACGCCGCCGCGAATCGCGTCGAAGCCGTCGACGACCTCGCACTCCTGCAGTCGTCGTGAACCCGACGGCGTCACCCGCGCTCGGCGCCCAGTCGGAACCAGACCCTCGCGACCCCTGAAGGCGCTCTGTCCGAACTGCGGGAGGACCGGGTCGAACACACCGACAGGTACCACGGGGGCGAGCGCGCGGTGACACTGGCGTTTTCCTGCCCGGAGTGTGACCACGACTGGACGGTGTCGCTGTAGGCGGTTCCGGGCGTCCCGCGGTGGTCGCGTCAGTCCTGCGGCGATCCGTACGCTTATCGGGACAGCCACCTACGACCCACGCGAGAACACAGTGACCGTCGCCACCAGTCCCGACTGGGACGCTTCTCGACCCCGGTGTCGACACCCCGCGTTCGGACTCGACGGACCGCCCGGTCCGTCGTCCGCGGGCGAACTGCGGCGGCGAGACCGTTCGGGCGGGATCGCGGCCAGATGAAGTCGCTGGAACGCGACCTGGGCCTCCCGACGGTCCTCGCTATCAGCATCGGTGCGATGATCGGGAGCGGCATCTTCATCCTCCCGGCGCTGGCGCTGGAGACCGCGGGGCCGTCGGTGGTGCTGGCGTACCTGCTGGCGGGCGTGCTCGTGCTGCCGGCCGCCCTCTCGAAGTCTGAGATGGCGACGGCGATGCCCGAGGCCGGCGGCACGTACATCTACATCGAGCGCGGAATGGGGCCGCTGCTCGGGACGATCGCCGGCGTCGGGACGTGGTTCTCCCTGGCGTTCAAGGGTGGGCTCGCCCTGGTCGGTGGCGTCCCCTACCTGCTGATCGCATTCGACCTGCCGGTCAAGCCCGTCGCGCTCGCGCTCGCGGCGGTGCTCATCTTCGTCAATCTCTTCGGGGCGAAACAGACCGGCCGCCTGCAGGTCGCCATCGTGACCATCATGCTCGCGGCGCTGGCGTGGTTCGTCGTCGGGGGCACGCCGAGCGTCCAGCAGACGAACTTCGAGCCGTTCTTCACGGACGGCGCGGGCGGGCTACTGGCCGCGACCGGGCTCGTGTTCGTCTCCTACGCCGGCGTGACGAAGGTCGCCAGCATCGCCGAGGAGGTCGAGAACCCCGACCGGAACATCCCGCTGGGCATCCTGGGGTCGCTCGGGTTCACGACGCTGTTGTACGTGCTGATCGTCGCGATCATGGTCGGCGTCACCGACGCGGGCGTGGTCGCCGACTCGACCGTCCCCGTCGCGGACGCCGCCCGGGCGACCGTCGGTACGCTCGGCGTCGGCGCGGTCGTCGTCGCGGCCGTCCTCGCCCTGATCTCGACGGCCAACGCCGGCATCCTCTCGTCGTCGCGCTACCCGTTCGCGATGGCCCGGGACGGGCTCGTCCCCGAGTCGCTGGCCGCCGTCAGCGACCGCTTCGGGACGCCGGCGACCTCGATCACGCTCACCGGCGCGGTCCTGCTCGCGCTGATCGCGTTCGTCCCGATCCGCGAGATCGCCAAGCTCGCCAGCGCCTTCCAGATCCTCGTGTTCATCCTGATCAACGTCACCATCGTCGCCTTCCGCAAGGGCAAGGCCGACTACGACCCCAGCTTCGAGTCGCCGCTGTACCCGTGGACGCAGGTGTTCGGCGTCCTCGGTGGGCTCGTGCTCATCACGCAGATGGGCGGAACGGCGATCCTGGGCGCGGTCGTCATCACGGTCGGGAGCGCCGCGTGGTACGCCGCCTACGCCCGCCCGCGGGTCCAGCGCGAGGGCGCGGCGACGGACGTGGTCCGCCGCCGGGTCGGCGAGGACGTCCTCGCCGAGACCGAGGACGCCATGACCGGCGAGACCTACGAGATCCTCGTCGCGCTCACCTCCGAGGTGTCCCGCGAGCGCGAGGCGGCACTGTTGCGGATGGCCGCCGACATCGTCCGGCCTCACGACGGCCGGGTCGTCGTCGTCTGGTTCGAGGAGGTGCCCGACCAGGTGCCTCTGGAGACCGCGACCGAGACCCAGTCGCCCGCCGAGGTCCGCTTCGAGGAGCAGACCGACGACCTCGCGGTCGATCTGGACGTCGACGTGGACGTGGGCGAGATCGTCAGCCACGACACGAAACACGCGATCGTCAACTTCGCCGACCACCGCCGCGTCGACACGATCCTCGCCGAACACGAGCGGCTCCGCCTGCGCTCGCGGCTCCTCGGTGACCCGATCGACTGGGTGGTTCGCCACGCCCCCTGTGACGTGTTGCTCGTCCACGACGAGGGGTACGACCGGCCCGAACTGATCGAACTCGTCGGCGACGGGGGGCCGTTCGACCCCGACCAGGTCGCGGTCACCGAAGCGATCGCCAGCCAGAACGGCAGCGAGGTGTGTCTCGGCTACCCCGAGACAGACGACAGCCCCGAGCAGCGCGAGCGAACCATCGAGGAGTACCGCGAGCGGCTGGCCGAGCTGCTGTCGGTCCCGGTCCGGACGCCCTCCGAGCCGGCCACCGACGGCGGCTCCGACCGGCCCGACCTCAGGATCCGGCGAGGCGCCGACCACCGGCTCCGGGGCGCGCTGTTCGACCGCGAGCAGACCCGGCCGCCGACCTGCACGGAGATAACGGTGTACTCCCACGAGTCCGGCCAGCCCGGGCTCGTCCGTCGGTTCTTCGAACGGGTCGTCTTCTGAGAGGGGCCGTTCGGTCGTCCCACGGCCTCACCTGTCCGACCCTTCGCCGCTTTTGTCCCGGCGCCCGCGCCCGAACAGCCGGTCGACCAGCGGCCGGTCGGTGGGTCGCTCGGCGAACAGCACGGAGGCGTCGACGTCGTTGACCACGTCGAGATGCAGCGAGTCGGTGACCAGCCGCGAGATCATCCCTCGCTCGGTCGCCCCGAGCAACACCATCGTGTGGTCGTCGGCCGCCGCCTCGATCGCCGCCTCGATGTCACCGGAGTCGTCGACGATCGCGGCCGCGTCGCCCAGGTCGTGCGCCGCGCCCCACCGCTCGAGGAACCGCTGGCCCGCCTCGCGCTCGTCGGGGCCGTCGACGACGTGCAGTAGCGACACCTCGGCGCCGGCGTCCGTCCGGAGGGCGCGTGCGACCTCGGCGCTGAGGTCCGAGTCCGGACCGCCCGCGGTGGGCAGCAGCACCCGCGAGCAGTCCAGTCCGCGGTCCTTGACGACGAGGAAGTCACAGGGGAGCCGGTTGGTCAGCTCGTCCAGCGGGCGCTCGGCGCGGGCGGCGTTCCACAGGCGACCCTGTCCCCACCCCATCAGCGCCAGGTCCGGGCGGGTGCGCCGCGCCCGGTCGAACACCTCCTCGAACGACCGCGAGGAGACGATGGTCGACGTCTCGAAGGCCACGTCCTCGCGGTCGACCTGCTGTTCCAGATCCGCCATGAGCCGCTCGGACTCCCGGGTGATCCGGGTGCGGTCGCCGTCGTCGAGCGGGCGGTTCGACGGCGCCTGGACGATGTGGACGGCGTGGACGGTGCCCTTCTCGCGCGCGCTGGCCAGCGCGCAGGCGAACTCGACCAGCCGGGTCTCGGTCCGCGGGTTCGCGATCGGGACGAGGATCCGGTAGGAGTCGGGGTCGCGGACGAACTCCTCTAAGGTGTCGACCAGCGGCACGTACGACCGCCCGGCGAGGTTGCCGAGCAGCATCTCACGGACCGACAGCCGACGGACGTTCTCGAACTGCTCGATCTCCAGGCGGCGCTCGCTGGTCTGGTAGTAGTTGACCACCGTGACCAGCAGGATGCCCCCCAGCGTGTTGCCCAGCAGGACCGGGAGTACGAACTCGAAGATGCCGACGGTCAGCGCGAGGTCGCCGGCCAGCATCGTGTACACCACCTCGGTAAAGGAGACGACGACGTGGAAGAGGTCGCCCAGCGGGATCGCCAGAAACGCCATGTAGACGACGGCGATCCGGGAGATGGTGTCGCGGGCGGCGAAGTCCATCCAGACGACGCCGGCGACGATCAGCCCGGCGAAGGCGGCCTTGAAAAAGAG
>Ga0207720_101060_pt1 | contig 11865 bp, 12 predicted proteins | sample A23P2SouthBayCA_2_FD_187751 | JGI IMG/M metagenome (GOLD analysis project Ga0207720, IMG submission 187751) | Aerobic enrichment media microbial communities from Eden Landing Ponds, California, USA - A23 E3 (2) (SPAdes) | ecosystem: Environmental > Aquatic > Marine > Unclassified | place...
ACTGGATCGACATCGAGGGCTGGGCGGCGAGGTACGCCATGATGACGTCCTCACGGGCGCGTGCGACCGACGGAGGGACGCCGCGCTCGCCGGTCTTCTCCTCTCGGAACCCACCCATCACGGTGTGCACGTCGGCGTACAGCCGGGCCTTGTCGGGGTTCTCGAACGACTTGATGCGCCCCATCGGCCCCTCGTAGTGGTAGCGCTCGTAGCCGTTCTCGTCCTCGCGGACGATGCGACAGCTGTGCGCGTACTCCTCGACGACGTCAGGCATCCTGCACCTCCAGGCTCTCGACAGCGTAGCCGTGTTGAGCCTTCGAGTACTCGCCGAACTCCTTGAGGACGTCGCGGACGTTCTTCCGCCACCAGGTCTCCGCGCTCTGGCCTTCGACCGGGTACTTCTCGCGGACGGCCTCGACGACGTCGCTGCTCTTCCCGAGGTGGACGTCGTGGGTGAGAGCGTACTGAAGCGTCGTCGCGGCCGCCAGACGGCGGTTCTCCAGGCGGCTGTCGTCGTCCCACCCGTCCGCCACTGTGTCGACAGCGGCCCAGACGTCGTCGGAGATCTCCTCCTCGCTGGGGAGTTCGATGCCGACCGGCTCCGGTTCCTCGACGTCCTGCTCGCCCAACTGGGGCGCGGGTTCGGCTGGGCGGGACGACGGGGATCCGTCTTCGCGCGCGCCGCGCTCCTGGACGCGGCCCTCGGTGTCGGCCTCGATCAACTCGATAATCCGGTTCTCAAGGCTCTTACTTCGTGGAACGGTGTTCTTCCACTCGTTCCATTTCTCGTCGTCTATCTCGAACTGATACTTGACCATGGGGCCGGGTTCAGCGCCTTGCCACATCACGCTTACCACCTCTTACTGACCCTTAGTAAGCGTTACTAACAACTACTAAGTAGGGGCGGCACGGACAAGCGTGTAGCGCGGGAACGGCCTCCGCAGAAGGTGGCCGGGGCGCTGAGACGCCCTCGACCGTGCTGGCGAACCAGCAATGAGTACGAAAGATCCTCTCGACCAAGAAACCGACGCAGACGAGTGGCACCGTGAACGAGTCCTGAGCGGCGAATTCGAGGAAATCCCGACCGGGCGCGACGTCGTCCAGGTTGAAGTCCCCGAGGACGTCGAAGAGTTCGTGCGCAAGCGCTTCCACGACCTCGAAGACCGGGGTGAGGAGACGCATTTCGCTGACCTTCTCCTCGACCACATGGACGTCCAGTTCGAGTTCGTGCTTCAGGAGCCCGCTCCGGCGAACAACGAGTGGGTAGTCACCGACGACGACCAGGAGCAATGAGCCAGGCGACGTCCGCGGTTCCCGGACGCTTCGGCCCCGCGCTCCCGCCGGAGTTCATCCCGAGTACGCTCGTGCGCGTGGTCTTCAACGACACTGAGCAGGGCACAGCGCTCCGTCTCGATACGGACGACGGAACGGTGACGCTGCTTCCCTGGAGTTCCTCGCAGGGCAAGGTCGCAGCCTACGGCCCCGGAGATCGGGAAGACGCCGTCCCCATCGAACTGGGGGCGAAGGCGCTGCGGGAGCTCCTCGACGAGAACGAGAAGGAAACCGTTCCTATCGAGAAGACACCGGCGCGACACCTGCTCGGGTCGCCCGCGCCCCGTGAGGTGGCCGTCAGCTGGCACGCGCGGGTGCGCTGGGCTGAGCGCGTCGAGGAGGAAACGTACCCCGCAGCGAGCATCCACGCGGCCCTCCAGGACGCTGTCGAACTCTCTCGCCATCGAGGCTGGTACAACCCGGCGCTGCACGTTCGTATCCCGGTCCAGGGCCCCGGCCCGATCTTCGAAGACCGACTGGATGCTGACTGGATCGCAAAGACCGTCATCGCCATGGACGACGACGCGCGCGGGTTCGACCGGTAAGGGGGGAGGGGCTGAGGCGGGTCGCCCCCCACCCCCGAGGCGAGTTAACGACTCAACGCCTTCTTGCGATTAGTTGACTTCGCTCCCAACCCCGGGTATACCCCCGGGTCGCACCCGATACGGCAAATCAACAGACGGCGTCGAGTGAGGGGGTTAACCCCCAAGGGGTGCACCCGACACTGAAATCAACAGACGGCGTTGACTCGAAGGGGGCACCCCCCGACACTCAACCCCCGACACTGACACGGTAAATCAACAGACGGCGTTGAGATGAGTTGACCGTAGGGGTACGGTTCGAAGGGGTGGGGGCTCACCCCGAAATCAACAGACGGCGTTAACGAGACTTAACCCGAGTGCAAAACAGACCTTTGGATTCTCAACAGAGAGTTAACCTATGGTCAAGATCTGCCCGTACTGCAGTGAGGAACAGACTGCGCTGAAGAACCACGTCCGGCTGGCCTCAGGGGACGGCCACGGCCCGAGCGGCCAGTACCCCGACGACTTCGAGGGCGGCTCCAACCCGGACGACAACGACGACGATCCCGGTGGAGCCGCAGCGGCTCCCGCTCCCGGCGGGGGAGGGACGGTCACCGTCGAGGCCGTCGAAGAGACGGAGGAGCCCCAGGACCTCCCCGAGTTCGAGGAAGAGCCCGAGGAAGAGGAGGAAGGCATCGTCGCCATGCCCGAGACCGAACTCACTCAGATGCTCTCAGCGGCGCGTGAGGACGGCGCTGAGGAGGCGCAAGAGGAGAGCAACGAGGACACCGAGGAGGACACCTCCATCGAGGTGGACCCCGTGAAGGCCGTCGAGGACGCCGACACGGACGGGTGGTCGTGGTGGGCGATACTCGGGCTGTTCCTGCTCGCAGCGGCCGCTGGTGTCGCCTGGGCAGCTATCAAGAACGCGGCCGAGAACGGGCGGCAGCAGGCTCATCAGTTAACTCAGCGGGCAGAACCGACGATTCCGGGCGTCTAATCCTCTTCTTCGGCGTCAGGAGACGATTCGTACGTCTCATCAACTGTAGGCGGCCCTGAGGCGGCGTTGTACCAGCGGAGTTCCTCCAGGTCGCCGGCGTCGAGGCGGCCCTCCCGCACGAGGACGCCGATCTCCTTCGGCGTGAGACCGTCCCCGCCGTCCTCCTGGTACTGCTCGTAGATGCGTTCCACGTCGGGATTCCGCTCGATCTGGATGCTGACGTCTACGCTGCTCGCACCTCCCGTGTGCGGGTGCGCAGCGTTCGCCTTCGCGGGGCCGCCCCCCAGTTCAGTGTTCTCGCCGTGGAGGACGCCCGCCTCGATCATCGACGAGAGCGCGTCCCCGTCCCCACCGGTCGCCTGGTAGACGAAGGTGAGCAGGTCGGCCACCCGGCGATGGAGATCGTCCTCGCCCAGCTCCTCCAGGACGTCCTCGCCCTCCTTCTGAGACAGCGACCGAAGCAGGCTGAAGTCAACGAAGCCCTGCGCAACACGTTCGATGACCCGACGTCGAGCGTTGCTCTCGCTCTGGGACCACTCGAAGTCCTTCATCCCGGCCACGAACAGCCGATCATCGTGGCTCAGGAGGCCTCTCGGGCGTTCGCTCCAGTCTTCGTCGAGGAGCCCGACAGCGCGCTGGGCCGCCTTCTCCGCATCGAAGTCGTCCTCGTTCTCTGTCATTGTAATCGGATTCCGGCTTACTCGAACACATGTGCCCGTCCGTAATAGATTTAACCCTATGATACGTCGGGAAACAGTACAGGACACAAACCATGTCCAAGGCATCAGAAACCCGCGTCCCGTGTTCGCGTGAGACCCGAGAAGAGCTTCGCTCGGCGAAACGCGGCGGTGAGTCGTTCGATCAGCTGTTCCAGAAGATGCTGGAGCAGTACGATCCGGACCTCATCATCGACTAACGGAGACGCGACTCAGAATGGCTGTATCACCCGACGCCCGGCGGTTCGAGTCTTGGCGGGCCGGACCGCCGCGGCGTCGAGAAAGTGGGCCCACGAGGGGGCCTACCCTGTACCCGTCCCCTACCACAGGGGGCGGGATAGGCGTTTCGGGAGTAAGCCCGAATCCGATTTACCCCCTCTTCCCGGCCCGGTCTCGCCGCACCGACGCGGCCCCGAAACGACCGAATGAGCACGACACCCGAACCCGACGGACGCACCGACTTCGAACCGCCTCTCGCCCGGTTCGACGTCGAACTCAGCAGCGAGGACGACGTCGAGCCCGCCCCGAACGCCGACGTGTGCGGGGCGCTGGGGTGCCGGAACACCGACGATCTCCGGTTCGCCGACCACCCGCGCCACGGCCAGCGCGTCGTCTGTCCGCGGCACCACCAGGAGCTCACCGAGGACGGCGCATGACGACCGACCGACGCCTGGAGCGGCGTACCGGCCGCGAAGGGCGTAGGTTTATGAGGAAACCGCGGAAAGGAACCAGCAGAAGAAACCCAAGGCTAAGCAAAATAGGCCTGGGAGAAGGCCGGGGTGGTCGATTCCACCCCGAACGGTTGGACACCTACGCCTTCTCTCGGCTCCGATGTAAACCTACCGCCTCAGCGTTAGCGGCGGGTCTGTGCAGCGGAGCTGGCGTCGCAGGACGTCGGGCCATCCACGAGGACACTGAACGATGAACCCCGACACCAGCGACAACGACGAGATCGAGGAGCAGTCACAGCTGAGCGAGTCCCCATTTCACGGATTTCACACCTGGATTTGCGAGGTGGGAAATCCAAAATCGCCGGACGGCAGAGGGGACTTCACGGATTTCACGGATTTCACACCAGATGAGAGGGGGGTGTACGTAGCAGGCGCACCCGCCCGCGCTCGCACCCGCGCCCGTCGCCATACACCCCTACCCTTCAGTAGGTGTGAAATCCGTGAAATCCGGGAAATCGCAAGACGGCGAGGGGCAAAATCGGGCCGATTTTCGCCCCCGGGTGTGAAAGGTGTGAAATCGCCCTCCGATTCTCTCACTGAGGTGATACTATGAGCGATGATCTGGACCTGGAGACGATTCGAGAACACTACGAGCGGATCGCGCCCGTCGTCGAGGAGCTGGCCGACGTCGATGGCCACCTCACCATCGGGCTGAACGACTACAGCGGCTGGTACGTCCGCCGCGACCACGACGACTTCGACGTCCTGGAGGCGGGCTACGAGCAGGAAGCCCGCTGTGCGACGCTCGCTCAGGACTACGACACCGTCCAGGGCCGGATCGACCGCGCGCTCTACACCCTCACGACCTACAAAACGCGTGACGCCTTCGTTGACTGGGAGCCCTGCACCATCGAGGACGGGCAGACCGAGTGGATGACCGACTCTCCCACGCCCGGCTACGGAGATCTCCGCGGCGTGATGGCCTGGGGCGACATCGACCTGGCGGATGAGTTGAAGCCCCAGCGCGGCGACCTCGACGAGGACACCCAGCAGGTGATCGAGGCGACGCTGGAGGCGTACATCGAGGAGTTCGCCCGCCTCTACGGCGACCGCGACGCCGTGTTCGCCCTGGACAGTGTCGGCGGCTCGTACGTGATGGGCGCGCCCGCAGCGACGCTCCCCATCGCCGACGTCTTCGACGAGGACGCCGACGCGCGCGAGCGCGTGATGGAAGCGTTCGTGGACCGCTCGAACGAGTGGCTGAAGCAGGCCCAGCAGCGCGTCGAGGAGCGCGTAGACGGCGCTGCTGAGGTCATCGATCCGGACTGGGTCAACAACTGCAATCGCCAGTACAAGGCCCCGCTCTCGCTCCACACGGACCACGACGCGGTGGTTGTCCCGCTGGACACCGACGCGCCCACGTACGAACTCGTCCCCTTCGAGGACGTCACCGAGGACGTCGTCGAGGCGACGGCCAGCTGGGCGGCCGACCTCACCAGCACCGAGTACCGCGACCGCGCGGAGACGCTGGTGAAGCGGCTCTGGCCCGACGAGTACGAGGCGAACGAGAGCTGGGAAGCCGCGCTGAAGGCCTGGGTCGAAGCCGAACGCGAACGCGAAGAACGGCAGGAAGAGGCCCGTCAGCGCGCCCGTGAACGCCGCCGGGAGCGGAAGGAGCAGATGGGCGGCGGCGTCGAGGGCGCGCCCGTGACGCCGTTCATCAGCGACGTCTTCGACTCCCTGGACGCGCTGGACGTCGAGGACGTCGCCGACCGCACCATCGTTCACCAGTGGACCGACCGCGCGAGCGGGATGCGCGACAACTCGGGCGACGGAAAACGGGCGTTCGTGCCGGTCTGGGGGCCGAACGCCGAGAGCGGAAACGCGAACTTCGTCATCCAGGACGAAGGGATCTGGGTCGATACGGGCGACGACTACAGCGGCGGCCCAGTGAAGATGGCGCTCATCGCCGAGGAGAACTGGAGCCGCGGAGAGACGCCGTCCGGCGAGGACTGGCGGCGCGGCCTCGAATACCTCCGCGAGATGGGCTTCGAGATCCCCGTCTGGACTCCCGACGCGAACTCGCAGAAGCCGGACGGCGAGGAGTACGAGCAGATGCCCTACTGGGCGGTGAGGAAGGCTGCCGTCGCGTTGGGCGTCCTCCCCGAGGACGGCTTCATACCGGCTGACTCCGCCGATGGCGCGTACGAGAAGTTCCCCGGGAAGGGGACGTACAACCACGCGCTGGCGGCCATCGAGGACGCCGGCCTCGACCACGGCCGCGAGTACATGACCGGCGACGGGGAGCGCCCCGACCTGGAGGAGTCGGACGACGAGAGCGCTCCGACGCCGGAGCCGGACCAGGACGACAGCGCGCCCGCAGGCGGCCGCTTCGGGGCGCACTCCGAACTTGACGTCGAGCGCGGCGGCTACGGCTACTGGAAGACCAACCAGCAGACCGGGAAGTCGTGGTTCGAGCGCGTCACGAACTTCACCATCGAGGTGGACTCGTTCCTGTTCAACGACGGCGAGCGCATCATCGAGATGACGGTCGTTCCGGGGACGGGCGAGGAATCGTACGACCTGAAGGTGCCGACGAAGGTGTTCAACGACGTCCGCCGGTTCCGTGACAACGTCGTCACCGGGCTGACGACGACCTTCGACGGCTCCCCGTCGGACCTGAACGAGCTGCGGAAACTCGTCGGCGGCCAGGACGCGCCGGTTCGCACCGGCACCCACCACATGGGCCTGCACGCCGACGTCGGCGAGTTCGTGACGCCGAACGGCGTCCTCACCGCGGACGGGTGGATCGATGACCCGGAGACGGCCTACATCGAGCGGGAGATCGGCGCGGAGCGCGCGTGGGCGCTCACGCCCGAGGACAACACCGAGTACGACCCGCAGGAGGTCGCGGAGATCCTCGAACTCGTCCCGCAGTCGCGGTTCAGCGAGCGCTTCCTTCCGGCGCTGGGGTGGCTCTACACGGCCCCGCTGCGCCCGTACGTCCAGGACTGGGAAGGCCAGTTCAACACCCTCCACGTGACCGGCGAGACGGGAGCCGGGAAATCCAGTTCGCTGAGCGTTCTCTGGCGGCTGCTCGGGATGAACGGGGAGCCGATGGCCTGCGACGACACGAAGTTCGCGCTGACGACGGCGATGGCCTCGACGAACTCCATCCCGATGTGGTTTGACGAGTACAAGCCCGGAGACATGAAGGACTGGGAGGTAGACCGCTTCCAGAACCTGATGCGTTCGACCACCCGCGGCGGCGTCGCCACCCGCGGGAACGCCGACAAGTCCACCGAGGAGTACGAGCTGAAAGCGCCGCTGATGATCTCCGGCGAGCAGTCCATCCAGGGGCCGGCGGAGGAGCGGCGGAGCATCCAGACGCGCTTCCGTGACGGCGTGAAGGAGCCCGGCTCCCCGACGAAGGCGGCGTTCGCCAAGCTGACCGGGATGGCCTACGACGCGGGCGGAGAGACGCGCGAGCCCGCCGGCTACGACCTCGAACAGCACGCGCTGGCGTACTACCAGTTCGTGCTCCGGCAGGACGAAGAGACGCTGAAGGGCCTCTGGCGCGACTCCCGCGACCACGTCCGCGACCTGCTCACCGTGAACGACGTCACCGGCGTGGACGATCTCCCGCGCCAGGGCGTGCAGACCATCCACTTCGGGATGACCCTCTACCGGCAGTTCGCCGAAGAGATGGCCGCTGAGGCCGGTCTCGGGGCGGAGGACCTGGACCTTCCGACGACGGAGGAACTCAACGACGCGCTGCTGTACATCGCCGAGCAGTTCGGCGACGGCGGCTCCCGGAAGTCCCACCTGGACCGGTTCATCGAACTCGCGGCCCGCGCGGCGACCGAGGACTACCTGGAGGAGGGCAAGCACTTCACCTTCGTGAATGAGGGGAAGCCGGACGAACAGTTGGCGCTGAAGCTCTCCAGCGTACACGACCGCGTCTCGAAGTACGTCCGCGACCACGGCCTCGACGGCGAGGATCTCCTGAACAGCGCGAACGATTACCGCGACCGGATGAGCGAGGCGGCGGAGGACACGGCCTCGTACGTCATCACACACTCGCAGAAGACCCCGCCCCTCGCCCGCTGCGCCCGGATCAACACGGAGATGGCAGGCGAGGAACTGGAGTTCAGCCGCCTGGCGTTCGGGGCTGAACCGCGAGAAGACGAGACCGCTGAGGGCGACGGCGACGACGGCGGCCCCGACCCGGACGCGTTCAACGCCCGCCAGCTGACTGACGTCGCGGAGGACCCGACCGGGTACGCGACGGTGACCGTGGAGGTTCTCACCGTAGACCACCCGGAGAACGACTCTGCACCGGCGCTGAAGGCGACGGTGAAGGACACGAGCACGGCTATCGACGTCATCTCGTGGAACGACTCCGAGGCGCTGCCGCCGGATGGCGCGGTCGTGCTGGAGAACGTCCAGGTCGGGAAGCACGACGGTCAGGTGCAGCTGACGATTCGGGACGGCGTCACCGAGGTGAGGCCGATCCAGCAGGGCGTCGGCTACACCGAGCCGGCGGAGACGGACGACGGCCAGGAGAGCCTGTCCCCCAGCGCGGAGACGTCCTCGACGTCGGCCGCGGAGACCGACGGCGGGAGCACTGTTCCCGAGGACGCGGAGGGATTACTGGCCGATGCGCGGCGTCTCGTTGACCTCCTGGAGCAGCGCGGCGTTCCCCTGGAGGAGAACGAGATCGTCGTCGCGGCGTCCATCGACCGCGACCTCATGAACCCGGACCGGGCGAAGAAGGTCCTGGAGTACGCCGTCACCGAGAAGGGGCTCATCATGGAGACAGAGGACGGGTACACCCCGACCTGAGCCTCCGCGCTGTCCGGTGGTTCCAAAGATTCCATCGAGGCGTAGCGCCGGCTGTGCCGGTCGCGCGCGCTAAATCAGGGTGGTGGAGGGGTGTTTCCGACGCCTGAACCCGGGGGATGACCCGCTCGAATTACTATCACTCTAACCGAGAGGTCTAACATCATATCCGTTTTCACATACGTTCTCTCATTTTGTGACGGTTCCACACCTCTACACAATTACATAGGAATCGCGGGACGGCGTGGACTTCCCGATATTCGCCTAATCGCAAGACGGCGTCCACTTTGAATTGGAACACTAATCTTGACTGCACCGATATGCATAGAACTTTAAAGAAAATTGAGATAGTAGCGGATATGGTACGACCCGCCCCGCCCGCCACCCGCTGCGGCCAGAGTACCTTACGTGACTGGTTATTAGAACGGCTCAATGAAACGCCGGAGAAATCGGAATATGAGCCTTGAGGACGCCATCGAGGAGTACAGCGAGTTCGTGGGGACGCCCTCGTACAAGAACAGCATCAGCAGCATGTTCAGCCGGGCGGCTCCGTTCTTCGAGGACCGGCGCGTCGCCACCGTCGCCGACATCACCGTCCGTGACTGCCGCGAGTTCTCGAAGGAGCTCGCCCGCAGCGCGAACGCCGGGGAGATCTCCAAGTCCACCGCGGTGACCTACTTCGAGGTGTTCCGCGCCTGGCTGTCGTTCTGCGTCCGCGACGAGATGATCGACGATAACCCGGCCGCCACGAACCGGGCGGAGGACCCGCTGCCGGAGCCGAACGGGGAGCAGACCCAGCAGTTCTGGGCTCCGGAGGACCGGGAGGCCATCCTCGATGCAGTTGACGACCAGGCCGCCGACGCGATGGACGAGATCGAGGCCACCGGCTGGGCGGTCTCGTTCCGGAACCGCGGCGTCACCTACACGCTGAGCTACACCGGCTCCCGCATCGCGGAGGTCCTCGCCTCGTCGAGAGACGAAGAACGGAACGGCATCCGCTGGCGCGACGTCGATCTGGAGGACGGCACCGTGCGCGTGTTCGGGAAGAACCGGGAGTACGAGTCGATGCAACTCCCGTCGCCCGCGGCCGCCGTCCTGGAGGAGTACAAGCAGATCGTGGACCCGGCGAACGAGCGCTGGGCCGTCTTCCCGACGGCGCACGCGCCGACGCTGTACCGGGCGGCCCGAGAGCAGCTGGCCGACCGCGGCCTCGACGAGAACGAGCGCGAAGCGCTCCTGGAGGACCGGGAGATCTTCGACGTCTTCCGGGAGGAAGGCCTCGCCCCGCCCTCGATGACGGACTCCGGGTTCCGGGAGGGCTTCTGGAACGACTTCGTGGAGGAGTACGACCTGTTCATCGACGGTGAGCGGCCCGAGTTCCACGCTGCACGCCGCGGTCTCGGCGACGAGTTGTACCGAGAGAACCCACGGCTGGCCCAGTCAGCGCTCCGCCACAGCGACCTGCGGACGACGCACCAGTCCTACTCGCACATCCAGGCGAGCGAGACTGCGGCCGAAGTCGATGAGACGATGGACGTCGAGGAGCCGCGCGGCTTCCTCCAGGACGATGAGGACGGCGAACCCGGCGAGAGCGACTAACCGGCCGCGCGGAACCCGGTTTCGGACACGCTTCCCCTGGGGTTGAACCCCGGAGAACACCCTTCCAGAACAGCGATATCGACGTTTCCGGCATTTCACCACCGCCCAGGTCTCGGTCACTCGCCGTTATCGTCTGCTGGAGCGTGACCGTCGTTGTTCATCTTCTGAAGTTCTTCGCGGACGACCTCTCGGACGCGGGCCTCCTGCTCCTGGGTGAGCGGCGACTTCTGGCGGTGTAACCACTGCTGAAGCGTCTCCGACTCCGGCATCCCGAAGAGCCACCACTTGATTCGCAACCCGATGTGACTGCATCGCTTCGCCTCTTTCTGCAAGCGTCGCGCCTCGAAGACGTCGATTTCCCCGCTCATCATCCTCACCGTCTACGCGCCAGTGCCAAACAACCTCGCCATCGTCAAGGAGAGAGGACGTCGTCTCAGCCGGCGTGCATCAGCGCCACTTCTGCTCGATGCTCGTTCGGTAGCGCAGCCCGAGCACCGACGTGTTGCAGCAGTCCTTCACCGTCTGGGGCGGGTACTCGTCGCGGACGTCCTCCAGGTTCTCTCGGGACTCGATGAGGTGCGTCAGCGCCGCGTCGATGACGTCACTCCGCGGCGGGTCATCGTCAGCGCCGTCGGCGACGATTTCGCTCGCTTTGTCGAAGAGGATCTTCCGTTCGTCGGTCAGCTTCAGGCTGGTTCGGTCGGTTGCCATGGTTTCTTTAAGTACGTGAGTATGCACGGGGGGTGCCGATGCGTCGTTCTGGGGTGAACGAGAGCCTGCTCGGTATAAAGGGGGTGTCGGCCTCCGGCGTGATCGGCGCGGACTCCGGCCCGGATCGGGGCGAATCTATGCACCCGTCACGCTGGCCGCGCGCTGCGAGGTGCATACATCGGGACGGTCGTATACATCTGAGCGCGACCCCGTGGGGTCGGCCTCGAAGACCCCCTTCCACGGGCCTACGCATCGTCCGCCTCCCGCTGCTGCTCCGCGCGGTCGCGCAGCGAGGCGATGTACTCGCGGACGCGGTCTTCGGGCAGGTCGAAGTGCCGGGCGACCCACTGGATCGACATCGAGGGCTGGGCGGCGAGGTACGCCATGATGACGTCCTCACGGGCGCGTGCGACCGACGGAGGGACGCCGCGCTCGCCGGTCTTCTCCTCTCGGAACCCACCCATCACGGTGTG
>Ga0207720_101064_pt1 | contig 11793 bp, 11 predicted proteins | sample A23P2SouthBayCA_2_FD_187751 | JGI IMG/M metagenome (GOLD analysis project Ga0207720, IMG submission 187751) | Aerobic enrichment media microbial communities from Eden Landing Ponds, California, USA - A23 E3 (2) (SPAdes) | ecosystem: Environmental > Aquatic > Marine > Unclassified | place...
GGCGTCGAACTCCGGCAAGACGATCTCGTCGTGACCGATCCGGCCGCGGTCGCCTTCGATTCGCACCTCGACCTCGTCCAGGCGCCCGACGAGCGCGGCGAGCCGGTCGGCGAGGCGGACCACGTCGCTCGGGAGCGCGGTGTCCGGCGAGCGCCACTCGACGGTCGAGAACGCCTCGCGGAACTGCACCGGCGTCCAGACGGCGCTCTCGGGGTCGAAGTGCTGGGCGACCGCGCGGCGCTCGACGCCCGCGTCGATGGCTGCCGTCTCGAAGTCCTCGTAGCGCCGTTCCAGTCGCCGGGTGTACTCCTCGCGGTCGTCGACGTACGGCCACAGCCGACCCTGGTGTGGCAGGTCGTCGTAGGCCATCCACCGGTAGAGCTTCGAACGCGCGCCCGCGGCGAGGCGCTGGCCCCCGAAGTACGGTGAGGAGTTGACCAGCGCCAGCGCCGGGTCGAGCGCGACGAAGGCGTTGTGCTGGTCGACCGCGACCCCCGGCTGTTGCTCGACGTGAACGTGCGTCCCGGCGCAGTGGCGGACGTACTCGAAGTCGGATCCGACGACTCGGTTCTGTACGCGGGTCCGGTCGGAGGGGATCTCCTCTATCGCTTCGGCGTGGACCGGCGTCGCGAGCGGGACGAGCCCCTTGCCGACCTCGTCGGCGCGGTCGAGCACCGCGGTCACGCGCTCGTGGAGTTCCTGCCGTAGCGCCGCCGTCGTCTCGCACGGTGTCGTCTTGATCTCCAGCAACGGCTCGACGAACTCGCGCTCGGCGCCGGGCGACGCGTCGACGAGCGACCCCGGTGTCGTCAGGCGCCCCGTCTCGTCTATCACCCAGTACTCGACCTCGACGCTCCGCCGTATCGGTGAGTCGTGTGCTGACACTGTAATCTCGTGTGACTTCGGCCGCGGCCCACCACTGCCCAGCTGCTCGGGACTCGGAGATCCGGTACTCGGGCGAGATTTTGCGTGCCTTTGTTACACATACACAAACGAGCGCGACGGGACAAGTAGCTTTCGTGGGGCGGAAAATATTGCGGGGCCCCGTCGTCGCTGTCGGGCGGTGCTGTCGGATGCCGAAGGCATGGGGTCCCGAGCGGACCCGTTTCAGAAGGGGTGTTCGCGGACGACCGTCTCCTCGCGGCCCGGACCGACGCCGATGGCGTACACGTCGGCGTCGAGTTCGGCTTCGAGGTACTCCAGGTAGGTCCGTGCGTTCTCGGGCAGTGCGTCGTAGCCTTCGGCGGCGACCTCGGCCCAGTCACGGTCGGACCAGCCGTCGAAGCTCCGGAGCTCGGCCTCACAGTCGGCCCACCGCTCCGTGGTAGCCGGCATCGTGTCGAGCTGTTCGCCGTCGAGCCGGTAGGAGTGGCCCACCTTCACCTCGTCGAGGCCGGCGAGGGTGTCGATGTGGTTGACGGCCAGGCCGGTGAACCCGTTGACGCGGGCGGCGTGGCGCAGCATCGGCACGTCGAGCCAGCCGACCCGCCGCGGCCGACCGGTGACGGTGCCGAACTCGTGGCCCTCCTCGCGGATGTACGTCGCGAGTTCCTCGCGCTCGGTTCGGGGGTTCTCGGGGTCGCCGTCGTAGCCCGGCGTGTCGCCGGGGACGCCGCCGAGTTCGGTCGGCATCGGACCGCTGCCGACCCGCGAGAGGTAGGCCTTGACGATGCCGACGACCTCACCGGTGCCGACGGCACCCGGTGCGACGCCGGAGCCGACGGCGGCGCCGCCGGCGGTCGGGTTCGAAGAGGTGACGAACGGGTAGTTGCCGTGGTCGATGTCGAGGACGGTACCCTGCGCACCCTCGAACATGACGTTGTCGCCGGCGGCCAGCCGGTCGGCGAGGAAGTCGCCGGCGTTGACGGTCATGTTCTCCTCGGTGAGGCGCTCGCCGTAGCCGACGAACTCGTCGTAGAGGGCCTCGAGGTCGAGCGCTTCGGGGTCCTCGATCTCCTCGATGTCGAGGCCATAGACGTCCTCGACCAGCGCCCGCTTCTGCGGGACGGCGTACTCCAGACGGCCGCGGAGCACCTCGGGGTCGAGCAGGTCGCCGACGCGGACGCCGCGGCGACCGGCCTTGTCCTCGTAGGTGGGGCCGATGCCGCGACCGGTGGTACCGATCTCGTCGTCGTCCTCGCTTTTGACTTCCTCCTCGATGCCGTCGAGGAGGCGGTGGTACGGCAGGATGACGTGGGCGCGTCGGGCGACGCGCACGTCGGGGTCGAGACCGCGCTCGCGGAGGGCGTCGAGTTCGTCGAACAGCGTGCGGGGGTTGACGACACAGCCGTTACCGAGCACGTTGACCTTGCCGCGGATCGCGCCGCTCGGCACGAGCGAGAGCTTGTACTCCTCGCCCTCGTGGACGACGGTGTGGCCGGCGTTGTCGCCGCCCTGGTAGCGAACGACGACGTCGGCCTCGGCGCCGTACACGTCGACGATGCCACCCTTCCCCTCGTCGCCGAGCTGCGAACCGACGATGGTGACGGTCATACACCCGAGATTCCGTGGGCCGGTGTAAACAGATTACGGTCCGGCGGTCGACCGCCTCTGTGACCGGAATCGTTAACTGCTACCACAGTGAAGCTCGCAACTGTTCCCTCGTCGCGCGACCGTCCGACGACGACGCGACACCCCGAGCCCGTCCGCCCTCCTTCGATTCCCTGCCCGACAGCAACCTTTAAAACCCTCAAACACAAGTTAACAATTGCCATGATAGACAGACTTGAGAAGGAAGTAGACATGCTGGAGCGGCATCTGCAGGTACTGCGGATGGTGATCCAGAACGAACCGATCGGGATCGTCAAGATGTCCAACGAGACGGGCTACCCCCACCACAAGGTGCGCTACTCGCTGCGCGTGCTCGAGGAGGAGAACCTCATCGAGCCGTCGAGCCAGGGGGCCATCACGACCGAACAGACAGGGGAGTTCGTCGAGGACCTGGACGGCAAGATCGACCACATCATCGAGAAGCTCGAAGGGATGAAAATCGAGGAAGCGGCCGAAGTCGAAAACTGATTTACGGAGTCGTCGCCCGTTCTACAGCTCGGGCACGGCCAGGTGGAACTTCTCTTCTCGCGCCTCGACGAGACAGAGGTGATACCCCTGTTTGCGGGTCAACTTCACGAAGCTCTCGCGTTTGTCGCGACTGAGCAGGCCGCCGCTGGTCGCGTCGGCGGCCGTCTCCAGCGCCTCCGGCTCGAAGAAACTCGACGTGACGAGGAACGAAGCCCCGAGCGACTCGGTCGACTCGCCGACGTGCGAGGAGGCCGTCACGAGCGCCGACATCATGCTCTCGGAGGCGGCCTGGCGGGAGTCGTTCATGTTCGCGGTCAGCAGGGCGTTGCCCATCCGGTCGCGCATGACCACGTCGAACGACTCCTGGGACCGGCGCTCCTGGCCGTCCTCCGTGTATTCGGTGCTGACCGTCCCGTTGAGTTCGGCGCGGTCGATCTGCGGGATCGCGTCGTACAAATCCTGTAGCGCCGACACTTTGCCGGTGTCACGGATCTCGTAGAGCAGGTCGTTGATCACCCAGGTGACGAAGCGAAACTGCATCGTCTCGCGGAGGAACTCGTCGAACGGCCGCCCGCCGACCGAGGCCGTCGCGCTGTCGAACTGGGTGTGATACTCCAGTCCGAGGTTCTCGCCGACTTCCTGGCGACTCGCCTCGCCGGCGTGCGCCGTCTCCAGCGTCGCCTTCCCTTTCGACTCGTAGCGGACGAAGAGGTTGGTCTGGTCGAGCGCTTCGCCCGGGCTCAGCCGCTGTTCGGCGTCGACCGCCGCGCCGAACTCTTCCTCGATCTCGGCGAGCTGCCCCTCGAGCTGCTCGATTTCCGACTGCAGGTCGGCGACCTCCGACTCCAGTCCCTCGCGCTCGCGCTCCAGCTGGTCGCGGTCGGCCTCGACGCGTTCGACCCGCGATCGCAGGTCGTCGCGCTCGGCCCGTACCTCCTCCAGCTGCGATCGCAGGTCGTCGCGCTCGGACTCGGCGGCCGCGAGGTCGGCCTCCAGGCGGTCGATCTCGCTCTCGCGCTCGGCGAGTTCGTCTTCGAGATCGGCTACCCGTTCGTCGGTCCGCGCAGGCTCCGGCTCGCTCGCTCGCGAGTCGGCCGGCGCGGCCTCCGTCGTCCGCGGTTCGGCCGGTTCGGACTCCGAGTGCGTCTCCGACGCGCTCGCCGGGACTCGCTGGTCACGGTCCTCGGTTCGACCGCTCCCCCGGTCGTCGGGCTCGCGAGCGACCGGAGCGGAGCCGTCGGCGCGATCCTCCACTGCCGACGCCGCGGCGGCCCCGACGCTCGCCGACCCACCCCCTGCCTGCCCGTCCGAAGCCGCCGTGGTCCCGTCGTCGGACTCCCGCGTCGTCGTCCGCGAGGGGTCGAGCGACGGGATCGAATGGGTCTCCAGCTGGTCGGGACTCCCCGCGGCTCCCGCCGACCCGGTGGAGTCGGCGCTTCGGTCGGCCGCGCGAGACTCCTCCTCGCGGCTCGTGTCGGGGGTCCGGTCCGGCGAATCGGTCGCGGCACGGTCGCGAACCGCGTCTCGGCTCGACCCGCTCGACCGCGCGTCGCTCGGCCGCGACTCGGTCGGCTCGCGGCCTCCGCGGTCGGGTGACTCCGCACGGCCCGCACCCGTTCCGGACTCGCGGTCCGGTCCACGGTCCGTCGCCGGCTCGGCGGTCCGTGCGGTCGATTCGCGTTCGGGAGTCCGGTCGCCGCTGGCGCCGTCCCGGTCGGTACGGTCGCGCCGCCGCTCGGAGCGGTCGGTCGGTTCCACTCGGTCGGTCCCCCGGTCGGATGCCGCCCGATCACCCTCGTCGCGGTCGGCCGCGCGTCCGTCGGCCCCACTCACTCGGTCGGCGCCCGTCGCCGACCGCTCGCTCTCGCGTGTGCGCTCGACTCCCTTCGGCTCTCCGGCCGAAGGACGGTCGTCGGAGCGGTCGGTCCGGTCCCCTCGGTCGCTCCCCTCGCGTCTGTCAGCCGTCGATCGCTCGGCGGATCCGCCTCCCGTCCCGGCCGTCGCGGGGTCGTCGGCCGAGTCCCCGCCGGCTGCGTTCGCGTTCGTGGCCCCCTCGTCGGGTCCCTCGTCCGTCGCCACACTCGCGTCTCTGGTCGGTTCGTCGGCCGTCTCGGCGGTTCTCGGTGTCGTCTCGTCGGCGGCCGTATCGGCGTCGGCCGGCCCGGACTCCGTAGCGGAGTCCGACTCGACGGGCTCGGAATCGACGGGGTCCGAGTCGACGGCCCGCGCCGCGTCCTCCGGCTCGGTCCGAGCAACGCCGTCCGACTCGCCCCCCGCGGCCGGCTCCACCGTGGCCCCATCTTCGGCCGTGGCGGCGTCCGAGTCGGCCCCGGCGTCCGGGTCGGCGTCGTCGACTGTGGGTGACCCTCCTGCGGCAGTGGTCCCCGCGGCGGTCGTCGTGTCGCTGTCCTCGACCGCGGCGCTGTCACCGTCGTCGACGTCGGGGATCTCGACGGGGTCGAGCTCGGCGGGGTGGACCGCGAAGATGCCGACTTCGTCGTCGGCGCGCTCGAAGGCCTCGTCGTCGGTGAGCAACTGGCCGCTGTTGCCGACCCAGGCGACGGCCATCGAGCGTCCGCGGTGGTAGACGACGTAGTAGTCGCCGCTGAGGACGTTCTCCGAGAGTTCGATGAAGCCGGTGAATCCCCCGTCTGCGAGCGTGTCGTCGACCTCGGAGAGCGGCGTGTCCTCCGAGTAGTACTTGCCTCTGACCTCCTCCGAGCGCTCCTGCATGAGCGCGAGCAGGGGGAGCGCGGGCGAGGGCGCCTCGTAGGCGGTCCCCGACGCCCCGTCGAAGTCGTCGATGTCCCCCTCGAGGATGCCGACGGCCGTCCCGTTGAGCATACAGAGCCTGGCGTGGCCGACCTCCACGACGCCGGAAAAGTCCGAATCGGCCAGGTCGTGCAGGCCGCGATAGCCGTCGCGGAACGGCGACGACTCCCACTCGTCGAACTGCTCCACAGCGCGCGTAGTCATTGTGTTGGACAAGCCCCATGCGAACCAAATACTTTGCGCCCACGTTCGACCGGTCGACGCCCGGATCCACGGCGCCCGCGAACCCGAACCAGCCACCACCGTTCCCGCGTCGGCGGCCGACCACCACTGCGTCGGCGGCCGACCGCCCACCCAACCCCAGGGACGACCGGTCGTCTCCGGGGCTGTGCGCGCGGGAGTTCGGTGTACCTATGACGGACCGGTCCCAACGCGGGAACATGGAAGAGCAACCTGGACTGTCGGACCAGTATCGGACGGCCAGCCCGTGGCCGCTCCTCGTCGCGGTGGGGTTCGCTCTGGCGGAGGTCGGCGTCTTCCTCGGCGTGTTCCCGCTCGCCGTCGGCGGGGTCCTCCTCCTCGGCGGGAGCGTCGCGGGCATCCTCGGCGAGTCGGGCTACGCCCGCCGCCCGTGGCGGACGCTCGCGCTGCTCGGCGTCGGCTTCACCGCACTCGGTGGCGTCCTCGTGGCGACGCAGGTCCCCGGCGCCTCCGTGGGGCTGCTCGAAGTCGTCACGGATCCCAACGGCGTCGTCGGCCGCGGCCTCGCCGTCGCCGTCGCCGGCGTGATGCTCGTGGCCGCGAGCGTCGCCAGCCAGGCCGCCGGGCGGACCCAGCAGGGCGTCTAAACCGACGGCGCGCCCGCCCGGCCGCCCGGGGACCGGGCCGAACGAGCCGTCTATCCGGTCGGACGGATCCGCCGCTCAGTCGCGCGTCGCCGGTTCGAACCGACAGTATATTTAGCTGCCTGACCGAACCCCGTGGTATGTCAGAGAAGGTCTTCGACCGCGAGACGCTGCTTGACCTGACGGTCAACTTCATCCCGCTGGGGATCCTGATCTTCTTCATCGGTGCGTTCGCGCTGTTCGCCCCGTGGGGCGTCGACCCGCTGGTCACGGGGCTGCAGTTCGCCATCGTCGGCGTGACCGCCATTCTGCTCGTCATCCTGACGTACTACGCCGGCAAGGCGATCTCCTCCGCCGAGAACGAGATGGACGTCGACCACGACTGAACTATTCACCTCCACTTCGCTCGGGGCAATGGCCCCGCTCGCTCGTCGAGAGGAGGGCTTTCGCGTGGACTCCTCTGACGAGGCGGGAAAGTGGGACTCTCCACTCAGGTTCAGCGTCCCGCGATTCGAGCGCACGTCTACGGGTGCGCCTCCGTCGGCTACGGGCCCGCGGAACTTCGTTCTGCGCTGTCCGCCCCACGCTACTCGCTTGTGCGTCCGCCCGAGCCGGACGCCCGGCGCTCCTCGAGGGTGGGGCCTCCGCCGATGTCGCGCGACACCCGGACACGCGAGCGGGTCCCGTGGAAGGGTTTCCTAACCATTCATATGGTACCAGTCCCGAGGTCCCTGCATGGTATCAGCGCAGCTCACGCTCACGGTGTTGATGGGGATCTTCCTCGTCGGCGTCGTAGCGTTTCTCTCACGGGTCGAGGACTGGCGTTCGTATACGCCGTTGGTGAGCGGTGGTGGCGGCGGGTACGGTGACGTCGGAGCCGTCGTCAACCGCGAGAAGCCGGCCGGTATCACTCGCTGGCTGACGACGGTCGACCACAAGGACATCGGCATCCTCTACGGTACGTACGCCGTCATCGCCTTCGCCGTCGGCGGCCTGATGGCCTTCGGCATCCGGGTGCAGCTCATCGCGCCGACCGGCGCGGTCTTCGAGAACGGCTTCTACAACGCCATCCTGACCAGCCACGGGATCACGATGCTGTTCCTGTTCGGGACGCCGATCATCGCGGCGTTCGCGAACTACTTCGTCCCGCTGTTGATCGGGGCCGACGACATGGCGTTCCCGCGGATCAACGCCATCGCCTTCTGGCTGCTCCCGCCCGGTGCGCTGCTCATCTGGGCCGGCTTCTTCCTGCCTGACATGATGGGCGCACAGACCGCCTGGACGATGTACACGCCGCTGTCGGCCGAACAGGCCAACCCCGGCGTCGACCTGATGCTGCTCGGGCTGCACCTCACGGGCGTCTCGGCGACGATGGGGGCGATCAACTTCATCGCGACCATCTTCACCGAGCGCGACGACGACGTCAGCTGGGCGAACCTCGACATCTTCTCGTGGACCATCCTCACCCAATCGGCGCTCATCCTCTTCGCGTTCCCGCTGCTGGGGTCGGCCATCATCATGCTCCTGCTCGACCGCAACCTCGCGACGACGTTCTACGCGGTCGGCGAAGGCGGCGGTCCGATACTCTGGCAACACCTGTTCTGGTTCTTCGGCCACCCCGAGGTGTACATCCTCGTACTCCCGCCGATGGGGATCGTCAGCTACGTCATCCCCAAGTTCTCCGGCCGCAAGCTGTTCGGCTTCAAGTTCGTCGTCTACTCTACGCTGGCCATCGGCGTCCTCTCCTTCGGCGTCTGGGCCCACCACATGTTCACGACGGGTATCGACCCCCGTCTCCGGGCTTCGTTCATGGCCGTCTCGCTGGCCATCGCGATACCCTCGGCGGTCAAGACGTTCAACTGGATCACGACGATGTGGAACGGCCGCATCCGGCTGACGACGCCGATGCTGTTCTGTATCGGCTTCGTCGCGAACTTCATCATCGGTGGCGTGACCGGCGTGTTCTTAGCGGCAATTCCGGTTAATCAAATCCTCCACGACACCTACTACGTCGTGGGCCACTTCCACTACGTCGTGATGGGCGCCATCGCGTTCGCCGGATTCGCCGGCATCTACTACTGGTTCCCCATCTTCACGGGCCGGATGTACCAGCGCACGCTCGGCAAGGCCCACTTCTGGCTGTCGATGATCGGGACCAACATCACGTTCTTCGCGATGCTGTTCCTGGGCTACCTCGGCATGCCCCGCCGGTACGCGACCTACGACTTCAACAACGCCATCGCGCCGCTGGACATGGTGACGCTGATGCACCAGGCGGCCTCCGTCGGTGCCCTCATCCTGCTGATCGGCCAGATCATCTTCGTCTGGAACCTGCTCTCCTCCTGGCTGGAAGGCCCCCAGCTCGAGGACCCCGACCCGTGGGACCTCAAGGAGACCGACCAGCACGGCCGCGAGTTCGAGTGGCACGAGCGCCGCATCACCACCGCGCTGGCGGACGGCGGTGAGGAAGAGAAGGCCGTGACGGACGGCGGGACCACGAGCGACGCGAACGACGCCTCGTCGGAGCCTCGCCCCGACGGTGGCGAGTCCGTCGACGACACGGCGGACGCGGACGACACCGAGAACTGAACGCAACTGCGACCCACCGACCGCTTTTTCCGGAACGTTTCGAACACGATCGAGCCCCTACTCGCCGGTGAGTTCCGGATACGCGACCCAGAGAGGTGACCGTCGAAGTCGACGAAACAGATAGGACTGGCCCCGCGACACGTACGCGTTCGCTACCGAGCGCGCTCGCTGCCGTCCGGTCTCCCCATCGGTCGTTTATCCGCTGATGACGAGGACGAACGTCGAGGCGCCCATCAGCAGCGCGATGCCCGTAAGGACGAACAACAGGAGTTCTTTCTCCGAGAAGCCGGAGTCGTCGTCGAAGTCGCTCATGCTAGAGGATACGGCTGCGATGTGAAAAGGCTAACCACCCGCAGTTCTAACGACCGGTCGTGACAGCCAACACCGATCGACTGGCGCTCGGCGGGCGGGTCGCGGGCTCGCGCGTCGTCCTGGCGGTGTACCTGGCCGTGCTCGGCGTCGCAGGCGCGATGGGGGCCCTGCTGGGGTACGTCAACCCCGAGGGCATGAACCCGTCCCTGTTCTTCGTCGTCGACTTACCGGCGTCGCCGCTCGGGATGGCGACGTTCGGGGTCGTCACCGTCGGCGTCGGTCTGGGCGTGCTCCTGCTCGTGGTCCAGTACGTCTCGCGCTACGACGAGAGCCGGATCGAATAGGTCGACGCGGGCCGGTGTCGCGCGCCGACCGAACGCCAGTTCGTGCTGGGCGTTCGAGCGCGCGCGAGTGGCGCGGTGCGTGACCTGAACGAGCGGACGGGGTCGAGAGCGACGCCTCCCGAACACGGCAGGCGTCGATACGGCTGTCGACGGCGGGTCGATCTGCGGTTTGCGTCGAATCGTTAACGGTTTCGGGCGCCTGAGCGGCCACGCGCGGGACGATACAGAAATCTTCAAAGGGCGTCCGGTAGGAGGTTCGAGACAACGATGGCATTGCTCGAGTCAATCGCGTTTGCGCTGTTCGCCATAGTCACACTGGGGAGCAGCCTCGGCGTCGTGTTAGCGCGCGACGTCTGGCACTCGGCGCTGATGCTCGGCGTGGCGCTGCTTTCGGTGGCAGTGTACTACGTCATGCTCCGTGCCGAGTTCATCGCCGCGATGCAGATACTGGTGTACGTCGGTGGGGTCCTCATCCTCATCACGTTCGCCATCATGCTCACGGACAAAGACACCCAGCCGGACGAGGTGGCGACATGACCTCCCGTCCGCGACTGGCGACCGACGTGAACTACGTCAACGGGCTGGCCGCGCTGGCCCTGCTGGCCGTCATGGCCTACGTGTTCTTCATGGCGGAGCTGGGCCAACCCGCCGGCTTCCCCGACGGCAGCATCGTCGCGAGTATCGGCTACGCGATGTTCAACATGGCCGACCAGGCCGCGATCCCGGCCGAGAGCTTCCTGGTCGCGTTCATCATCATCGCGCTGGTCCTCGACGCGGCGCTCGACGGCGCCGTCACGCTCGCGCGACGCGAGGACGACGAGAGCGTCGTCACCGCGCTGACCGACGGCGGCCGTCGGCTCGCGGGCCGCGGGGACGACGATCGGACCGACGGGGCCAGCGGCTCCGACGGGGGTGAGGACTGATGGCGATCGCGACCCAGTACTACCTGCTGCTGTCGGCGGCGGTGTTCTGCATCGGCGTCTACGGCGTTCTGACCCGCAGCAACGCCCTGATATTCCTGATGTCGGTCGAGCTGATGCTCAACGCGGCGAACATCAACCTCGTCGCGTTCTCGTTCCACTACGGGAACCTCACCGGGCAGGTGTTCTCGCTGTTCGTCATGGCGCTGGCCGCCGCGGAAGTGGCGGTCGGTATCGGCATCATCCTCGTCCTGTATCGCAACTTCGAGGGTGTGGACGTGACCAAAGCGGCTACGATGAGGTGGTAAGATGGCAGGTGCATTCGACTTCGTTCCCGCGATCGCAGCGCTCCCGTTCCTGGCGTTCGTCGTCTCGTTGTTCGCCGGGCAGTACATGCCGAAACGCGGCGCCGAAGCCGGCATCATCGCGACCGCCGGCTCTCTGGTCCTCTCGATCTGGACGGCGCTGACCGTCGCTGGGGTCACCGGTCCCGCGACCTACTACAACGAGAACCTCTACACGTGGGTCGCCGGCGTCGCCGACGGCGCGCTCACGCTCCGGTTCGGTATCCTGGTCGACCCGCTGACGGCGCTCATGCTCGTCATCGTCTCGCTCATCGCCCTGCTCGTTCACGTCTTCTCGCTGGGCTACATGAACGACGAGGGCGAGACCGGCCTGCCCCGCTACTACGCCGGGCTGGGCCTGTTCACCGCGAGCATGCTCGCGTTCGTCTTCTCGAACAACATCCTGATGGCGTTCATGTTCTTCGAGCTGGTCGGGCTCTGTTCGTACCTCCTGATCGGCTTCTGGTTCCGCGACGACGGCCCGCCGTCGGCCGCGAAGAAGGCGTTCCTGGTCACCCGCTTCGGTGACTACTTCTTCCTCATCGGCGTGGTCGGCATCTTCGCCACGTTCGGAACCGGTCTGTTCGCGCCCGTCGAGACCGCTTCGGGCACGATGGCGAGCTTCCCGCAGGTCGCCGAACAGGCGCTC
>Ga0207720_101065_pt1 | contig 11787 bp, 11 predicted proteins | sample A23P2SouthBayCA_2_FD_187751 | JGI IMG/M metagenome (GOLD analysis project Ga0207720, IMG submission 187751) | Aerobic enrichment media microbial communities from Eden Landing Ponds, California, USA - A23 E3 (2) (SPAdes) | ecosystem: Environmental > Aquatic > Marine > Unclassified | place...
TCCCACGAGCCGAGGTCGTCCCACTCGAAGTGGACCGGGACGACCGCCGCGTCGGCGGCGCGTTCCATCACCGCGTAGTCGATGCTGACGGCCTCGACCGCCTCGAAGCCGGCGTCCGTGTCGCCGTCGTCGAGGGCGTCGAGGAGGGCGGAAAGCGGCGAGTCGCGGGCGGCGGAAAACAGCGCCTCGGGCGTCCACGCGAACATTCCGGCGTTCCAGAGGTAGCCCTCGTTGACGTAGCGGGCGGCCGTCTCGGCGTCCGGTTTCTCGTGGAACGCGGCGAGGGCGCGGTAGTCGCCGCGGTCCGCGCCGGGTTCGATGTAGCCGTAGCCGGTGTCCGGGCGGGTGGGTTCGACGCCGAAGGCGACGAGCGAGCCGGTGTCGGCGGCGACGCGCGCGCCGCGGGTCATCGCCTCGGCGAAGCCGTCGCCGACGTGGTGGTCGCTCGGGAGGACGACGACGACCGGGTCGTCGTACAGCTCGGCGATGCGGTGGGTCGCGTAGACGAGCGCCGGGCCGGTGTCTTTGGCCGCGGGCTCGACCACGACCTCGGCGTCGGGCGCGTGGTCGGCAATGTCGTCCGCGAACGCGGGGCGCGTCGAGACGACGACGTGGTCGGCGACGTCGGCGCGGGCGACGGTCTCGGCGAGAAGCGAGCGGTCGCCGCCGAGCGAGAGGAACTGTTTGGGCCGGTCGCTCCGGCTCGCGGGGTACAGCCGGGTGCCGGTGCCGCCGGCGAGGACGAGCGCGACGAGTGGTCGGTCCATACGCGCTGGTGGCGCTACAGCCTCAAAACCGTACCACGTCGCGCGCACCTCGCCTACCCGCGTCGCCTACCACGTCTCGACGATCCCCTCGCGGATGTCCTCGACACAGCCCTGACAGTCCGGGTGGTCGGGGTCGAAGCAGGCGGGACGGCCCTGCTCGTCGACGGCGACGGCGCGGCGCTCGGCGTGGCGGCGACAGACGAGTTTCGCGCGGCCCTCGGCGTCCCGCGGGAGCGAGTGCGCCGGCGACGAGTCGCGGCCGTCTCGATAGGCGCGTTTGACCTCCTCGTAGCGCTTGCCGGCGTTTCGAGCGGCACTGCGAATGATGCTTTCGAGGCGGTCGTCCATGGTGTCGAATGCGTGCCCCGAGGCTATCAATTCCTCGCTCGGTGCGACGGTTCTGACGCGGTCTCCGGCGTGACGTTCACTTTCACCGCGCCGTTTGCAACTTTTTATATGAGTACGCATCCAAGCTCAGTATGCCTCCCAATGGAAACCAAGGTGGAGGCGAGGTAGACCATGACTGATTTGCGAACCCACGCGGCTGAGATAGCCGACCAGTTCTCGGACCACCTAGACGTGTCCGCGGATGAAGTCGAAGAACGTTTAGAGAGCCTCGTCACCGAGTACCGCGTCCCCGTCGACGAAGCGCGGCGGAGCGTCGTCAACAGTTACCTCGACGAGGCCGGTATCGAGCGCGACGAGCTCGCCGGCGGCGGCGGGAACGAACAGACCCTGCTCAACGACATCGACGAAGACGAGATGTGGGTCGACGTGCGCGCGAAGGTCGTCGAACTCTGGGAACCCCGGAGCGAGTCCGTCGCGCAGGTCGGCCTGCTCGGCGACGACTCCGGGCGGATGAAGTTCGTCTCCTTCACCACGTCCGAACTCCCCGAACTCGAAGAGGGGAAGTCGTACGCGCTCGGGAACGTCGTCACCGACGAGTACCAGGGCAACTTCTCCGTGAAGCTCAACCGGACGACGAGCATCACCGAACTCGACGAGGAAATCGAAGTCGGCGACGACTCGACCAGCGTCGAGGGCGCGCTCGTGGACATCCAGTCCGGGAGCGGCCTCATCAAGCGCTGTCCCGAGGAGGGCTGTACGCGCGTCCTCCAGAACGGGCGCTGTTCGGAACACGGGAGCGTCGACGGCGAGTTCGACCTCCGCATCAAGGCCGTCGTCGACGACGGCGACGAGGTCCACGAGGTCATCTTCAACCGGGAGATGACCGAGGAGCTGACGGGTATCGAACTGGACGAGGCGAAGCAGATGGCCATGGACGCCCTCGACACCACCATCGTCGAAGAGGAGATGCGCGGTGACCTCGTGGGGTTCTACTACCGCGTCACCGGCCCGACGCTGGGCCGGTACGTGCTCGCCAACGAAGTCGAGCGCCTGCGCGAGCCGGCGGACGCAGAAGAACTGCTCATCAAAGCGAGGTCGATGTAAATGAGTTCCAACGAAATCCCCACCCGAGAGGTCGCCCGGCGCGTCTTCGCACAGGAGTTCAACGACGCCGGTTACACGTTCAAAGAGTCAGACGACGAGCGCGCGCCCGTCTACCTGTTGCTCCCGACGGGGGAACGCGCCAACCGCGTCTTCCTCGTCGGCACGCTGACCGAGAAGGAAGACGTCGGCGAGGACAACGAGTACTGGCGCGGTCGCATCGTCGACCCGACGGGGACGTTCTTCGTCTACGCCGGCCAGTACCAGCCCGAGGCCGCCAGCGCGCTCCGCGACCTCGACGCGCCCGCCTACGTCGCGGTCGTCGGCAAGCCGCGGACCTACGAGACCGACGACGGCAGTATCAACGTCTCCGTCCGCCCCGAGTCAATCACCGAGGTCGACGCGGCCACGCGCGACCGCTGGGTGACAGAGACCGCCGACAAGACGCTCGACCGCATCGCGGCGTTCGACGACGAGGGCAACGAGTACGCACGGATGGCCCGCGAGCACTACGACCTCGACCCCGACGAGTACAAGCGCGCCGCCATCGCCGCGCTCGAAAGCCTCGAACAGGCCGACGAACTGAGCGCGTAAGCGGGCGTCTCGCCCCGCGACCGGGCGCGTCAGCGGGACGCCCACCGGCCGACGAACGCGCCGACACCGACCGACGGCCGATTTCCACCGTCACACGCCACTTTTTGCGACGAATTGCGACGCCCGAGACCCCTCGTCTGACGAACCATTAAGTGGCCTCACCACGGACCGAGAAATATCATGGGCAACAAGAACAAGACCATCTCGTTTCGCGTCAACGAGGACGCGTTCGAGACCCTTCGGGAGATCGCCGAGGAGCGGGACATCTCCCTGTCCGCCGTCTTCCGCGACTACGTGGACACGTTAGTTGCCCACGACGGTCAGGTGCAGGTCGTCCCGAAACACGAACTCGAAAAGCTACGCGAGGGCGAAGACGAGTCGTTCCCGCCGACCGTGGAGGTCCCCAAGAGCTTCATCCGCGAGCACGAGCGCCTCGAACTGGAGGCCGAACACCTCCGCGAACAGCTCGAAGAGCACAAGGGCTACGTGAACTACCTGCGCGAGCAGGTCGAAACCGACCACGACGACGTCGAAGAGGTCATCCAACTGGAGGACCTCGATACCGGCGACGAGCCGTCGTTCCGCCTCGGCTAAGCGTCTCTCCCGTCGTTCTGCGGCTTTCGTTCGTCCCGATTCGATTCAGCGAGGACCGACGAGGTCCTGTTTCGCCCGCCGAGCGTCGTCTTGCATCTCCCGGTCGCCTTCCACGTCCGCGAGCGCCTCGACGGATTCGAGCGTCCGGACCGAGTCGTCGAGAAACGAGAGTACGTCGCCGGGGTAGGCGTACACCATGTAGTCGTCGGTCATCACGTCCACGATGGCGTCAGGCCCGAGACCCTGCGCGCGGAGTTCGAGCAGGTACTCGATGAACTGGCGCTCGGGGTAGCCGGTGTAGATGTCGTCGGAGTTCTCGCAGTCGAGGAAGTCCTGCGCGAAGTCGAGCAGGCGGTCGCGGGTGGCGTCGTCCACCTTGGCGAGCCCCTCGCCGGAGTAGAGGATTTCGAGGGTCGCACCGCTGAAGACGCGCTTGGGGATGTTCGTATCCAGTTGCGAGACGATCTGGCGGTGGTTTTTGAGATAGATCTTGTCCGTGATAGCCACTGCTACCCGCGACTTCGGGCCACCGCGGCAAAAGCGTCCCGCTCGCCGGCGCGGAGCGGTCGACGGGGGCGACCACTGTTACGTACTGTCATTCCGGGACCGTAGCGTAACGTATTTTAGTCGTAGCGGATTAGGAAGGGTTGCAACGTGTCCGGGTTGGGGTAGTGGACTATCCTTCAGCCTTGTGGAGGCTGAGACGCGGGTTCAATTCTCGCACCTGGACCTCTTCTCTACATTTCGACCAGTGAGCGCCGCAATCGAGACAGGAGCATCTCGAATCGCCCACCAGACCCAAGTGTGACACAAACTAACATTTGACGTGGGATGAGAACCCAACTCCGCGCGGACAACTCGGTGTTCGACCGCATCCGCGACGCGATACTCAACCGCGGCGACCCGGAGGACAACGAAGCGCCGGTCGGCCCCACGGTACCGACGGGCTGACCGGTCGCTCCGCAGAGTCGTCGTCGGTTCATCTCGCTTTTCGGCGAGCCGGCGCGCGAACCGCCGGGAGCGGAGCGACTCGTCCGGAAACGTCGAGACGACGGTCGTCGACGACAACCCGAAGGGAACACCGGAAACAGGCAGGTCTTTCTTCCGGGCGTCATACGACCCGGCCATGCAGGTCGCCATCCTCACCGTCGGCAACGAACTGCTCGCGGGGGACATCGAGAACACGAACGCGACGTGGTTAGCTCGGCGGCTCACCGAGGGCGGGGCGACGGTCGCGCGGATTCAGACGGTGCCCGACGACCACGGGGTCATCGCCGAGGCGGTCGCCGACTGGGCGGCCGCCTTCGACGCGGTCCTCGTCACCGGCGGCCTCGGCGGGACGCCGGACGACATCACGATGGAGGCCGTCGCCGCCGGTCTCGACCGGGCGTTCGTCGTCAACGAGGAGGCCGAAAGACAGGTCGAATCGACCATCGCGGCGATTCTCGAACGCCGGCCGGACATCGACTTCGACCTCGAACCCGAGTGGTACGCCTCGATGCCCGCTGACGCCGAGGTGCTCCCGAACGAGGAGGGCCTCGCGCCCGGCTGTCGAGCGGGGAACGTCTACGTCTTGCCGGGCATCCCCACGGAGATGAAGCCGATGTTCGAGTCCGTCGCCGAGCGGTTCGCCGGCGACGTCCGGTCGCGGGTGGTCTACGCCGACGCGCCGGAGGGGGCCGTCGCCCGCGAACTCGGCGTCGTCGCCGAGCGCTTCGGCGTGGGCGTCGGGAGCTATCCCAACAGCGGCGGGCCGACGCGAATCAAACTCACCGGCGGCGACCCGGCGGCCCTCGACGAGGCGATGGCGTGGTTCCGGGCGAACGCGACCGTGGACCTCTACGAGAGCGAATCGGCGGTCGAAGCGGCGCGCGATGGAAGAACGGGAAGTGAGTCTCCCGAGAACTGAGAGACAGGCGGCGAATCAGCGGAGCTGTGCGAGGCCGGCGTCGGCGCGGGGCATGGCGTCGAGCGACCCGCGACTGCGAATGATGTTGAAGGCGGTGACGAGGTCCGACCGGGAGACGAGGCCGACGAGTTCGCCCGCCTCGTCGACGACCGGGAGGCGGCCCACGCCGCGCTCCTGCATGAGGGCGATGGCTTCCATCGCGTCGGCGTCGGGGGTGATGGTCGCCAGTTCGTCGCTCATGATGTCGTCGACTCGGAAGGCGTCGCGTTCGACCTCCTTGACGCCGCGGGCGTCGTCGAGGGTGACCATGCCGACGAGGTCGCCGCTTCTGAGGACCGGGTAGCCCGTGTGGCGCTCGACGAACATGCGTTCGAGGAGTTCCGCGACGGAGGTCTTCTCGTCGACCACGTCGAGGTTCTCGTGGCCGGTCATGATGTCGCGGACGACCACATCCTGAAACGTCGCCTTGAGAACGGTCTGTTGGGCCTCGCTGGACGCCCCCATGTAGATGAAGAAGGCGAGCGCGACGAGAAACAGGTTGAAAAAGAGGCCGAACAGGCCGAGCAGGAACGCGAACACCTTGCCGACCTCGGCGGCCATCTGCGTCGCTTTCGCGTGCGGGCGGTTCCGCGCGAGGAGCGCCCGGAGGACGCGCCCGCCGTCCATCGGGAAGCCGGGGAGCATGTTGAACACGGCGAGCGAGACGTTCACCAGCGCGAGGTAGCCGAGGACGAACTGCGCGGGGGCCTGCGACGCGGGGAGCAACAGGAAGCCGGCGTAGGAGACGACGCCGATGGCGACCGAGACGAGCGGCCCGGCGACGGCGATGGTGAACTCCTGTTTCCAGTCCTCGGGTATCTCCTTGAACCGGGCGACGCCCCCGAAGAGCCAGAGCGTGATGGACTCGATTTCGTAGCCGTAGCGCATGGCGACGAGCGAGTGACCGAACTCGTGGAGCAGAACGCCGGCGAACAACCCGATAGCGGCCGCGCTCCCGAGTACCCACTGCATCGACCCCGCGGAGATGGCCGCGCCGTCGATACTCGCGCCGAAGAGGTCGTTGACGACGAGCGCAAGATTCGTCACGTCCGAGCCGATGAGCCACGCGAAAAGCGGGAGAACGATGAGGAACGTGAGGTCCAACTTTATCGGGATGCCGAAGACGCTACCGATGCGGATTCCTCGCATACCCGTAGTAACCCCGGAGGGAACTTAAGCAGTCAGGGCGGGAAGACGGGGAAATGCTTACGCGGGCGGGCAATCGACGGGGAGACATGAGCGATTCCCGACCGGAGCCGGTGGTCAAGCGGAGCGCGGACATCGAGTACGAGGCGGTCGACGCGGCCGACGGGATGTCGAAGGGCGTCCTCGTCTCCGAGGCCGACGGCGCACCGAACTTCGCCATCCGGCGGTTCGTCCTCGATTCGGGTGCGTCGGTGCCGAAACACACCAACGAGGTCGAACACGAGCAGTACGTCCTGTCGGGCCGGTACGTCGTCGGCATCGGCGACGAGGAGTACGAGGTCGAAGCCGGCGACTCGCTTTTGATTCCCGCCGGCGTCGTCCACTGGTACCGAAACGAGTCCGACGAGGAGGGGGCGTTCCTCTGTGCGGTCCCCAACGGCGACGACGCCATCGAACTCGCCGACGACGCCGACGCCTGAGCGTGGCCGGCCGTCGGTGGCCCTCGGAGGCCGGGGGCGAGGAGACACGGTACGAAGCCGTGTGCGGGTCGCTATCGAATCTGAGCGGTCGCAGGCGAATCGCTGAAATACCACGTCGCCGTAGCAGGCACCGTGTCTAAACAGGTCACCCGCGTCGACACGCTGTTTCTCCACCAGACGGGAGACGACTACCTCGTCGTCGCCCGCCGGGACGGAAAGCGGGTGCTCCGCGGCAAGCTCGAACTCAAAGAGACGAACGCGGGGCCCCGCCCCCTGCGCTTTCTGGTGACGCGGAAGGGAGAGGACTCGCCGCGCGACCCGAGCCAGTTCGTCGAACTCGCCCGGTCGGCCGCCCGTATCCGCATCTCCCAGCAGACGCCCAAAGACGGCCGCGACGAGCTGAAAGAGATGTTCGACGGCTACCAGCTTGAGGCGCTGACGGTGCGGACCTGCCGCCGCTGTGCCGTCAACGGCCGGTACTCGCCTATCACCGACGACACGGCCATCAAGGCCGAACACGAGCACATCTGCCGCGACTGCGCCGTCCAGGAGCTGGAGGGCGAACTCTCCTTTGCGGGCGGGCTCACGCAGGCGGCCCAAGAGCGCTTAGAGGAACTGCTGTACGAGACGGGCGACCTGACCCGCATCACGAACTTACTGCAGGGCGAGTTGGACCCCGACCTGACGAAGTTCGACACCATCAGCGCGACGACGGAGGACGTGGAGCTGGTCGAGACGAGCACGCTCGACCTCCACCCGAACCTGAAGTCGATGCTGACCGAGCGCTTCGACACCCTGCTCCCCGTCCAGAGCCTCGCCATCGACAACGGACTGCTCGACGGCGACGACCAGCTCGTCGTGAGCGCGACGGCGACCGGCAAGACGCTCGTCGGCGAACTCGCCGGCATCGACCGGATGCTGAAGGGCGACGGGAAGATGCTGTTTCTCGTCCCGCTCGTCGCGCTCGCCAACCAGAAACACGAGGACTTCAAGGAGCGCTACGGCCACCTCGGCAAGGTGACCATCCGGGTCGGTGCGAGCCGAATCAACGACGATGGCAACCGCTTCGACCCGAACGCCGACGTCATCGTCGGCACCTACGAGGGCATCGACCACGCGCTCCGGACGGGGAAGGACCTCGGCGACATCGGCACGGTCGTCATCGACGAGGTCCACACCCTGAAAGAAGAGGAGCGCGGCCACCGCCTCGACGGGATGATAGCCCGTCTGAAACACTACTGCGAGGCCCGCGCGAAGCGCCGCGAGAGCTACGGCGGCGCGCAGTGGATTTACCTCTCTGCGACCGTCGGCAACCCGAAGTGGCTCGCACAGAACCTCCGGGCGAACCTCGTCGAGTACGAGGACCGCCCCGTCCCCATCGAACGCCACGTCACCTTCGCCGACGGCCAGGAAAAGCCACGCATCGAGAACCGCCTCGTGCGGCAGGCGTTCGACTCGAAGTCCTCGAAGGGCTACCGCGGCCAGACCATCATCTTCACCAACTCCCGGCGGCGGTGTCACGAAGTCGCCCGGAAGATGGACTACAACGCCGCGGCGTACCACGCCGGACTGGACTACGGCCAGCGAAAGCGCGTGGAGCGACAGTTCGCCAATCAGGACCTCGCGGCCGTCGTGACGACCGCCGCGCTCGCCGCCGGCGTCGACTTCCCGGCGTCGCAGGTCATCTTCGACACGCTGGCGATGGGCATCGAGTGGCTCTCCGTCCAGGAGTTCAGCCAGATGCTCGGCCGCGCCGGTCGCCCCGACTACCACGACAAGGGCGTCGTCTACCTGCTCGTCGAACCCGACGCGAGCTATCACAACACGATGGAGATGACCGAAGACGAGGTCGCGTTCAAGCTCCTCAAAGGCGAGATGGAGGAGGTCCGGACGGTGTACGACCAGTCCTCGGCGGTCGAGGAGACGCTGGCGAACATCGTCGTCGCCGGCAAGAAGGCGAAGGCGCTCAACAACCGGATGCTCGGTGAGTTGCCGACAACGCACGCGGTGGGGAAGCTCCTGGAGTGGGGCTTCATCGACGGCCTCGACCCGACGCCGCTCGGCCTCGCCGTGACCCGGCAGTTCCTCTCGCCGAGGGAGGCGTTCGCCATCCTCGACGGCATCCGAAAGGGGTCGTCGCCGTACGAAATCGTCGCCGACCTCGAACTCGACGAGGAAGGCCGGTGAACTCGGACGCCCTCGGCCGAGGCTAACACTCCGAATCCCGCACGCTTTTTGGCCGCCACCGCGTCGATGACCGCGTGGTCGCGATAACGCCGGACATCCTCGCCGTCTTCGCCGTCATCCTCGTCGCGTTGGCGTTTTTCGCGACCGAGCCCGTCCCGGTCGACGTGACGGCCATCGGCGTGATGGTGTCGCTGATGCTGATTCAGCCCGCTTCCGAGGCGCTCGCCTCGGCGGGGATGCTCGGCGCGCCAATCGTCCTGTTCGAGTCCTACCCCGGCGACGCCCTCTCGGGGTTCGCCAACACGGCGACGCTGACCGTCCTCGCGATGTTCATCCTCAGCGAGGGCGTCCAGCGGACCGGTATCATCCAACTTCTCGGCGCGAAGATATCGACGTTCACCGGCGACAGCGAACTCCGGCAACTCGGCGCGACGGTCGGCCTCGTCGGTCCCATCTCCGGCTTTATCAACAACACCGCCGCGGTCGCCATCCTGCTCCCGATGGTGACGGACCTCGCCGACCGCGGACGGACCTCCCCCTCGAAACTCCTCTTACCGCTGTCGTACGCGTCGATGTTCGGCGGCATGCTGACGCTTATCGGGACCTCGACCAACATCCTCGCCAGCGACGTCTACTCGCGCATCACGGGCGAAGCGCCGTTCACGATGTTCGAGTTCACCGCGCTCGGCGCGGTGGTCATGGCCGTCGGCGTCGTCTATCTCATGACTGTCGGCCGGCGGCTCACCCCGGAGCGAATCGAGCCCCGACGGGACCTGACCGAGGAGTTCGAGATGGCGGAGTACCTGACCGAGGTCGTCGTCCGCGAGGACTCCCCGCTCGTGGGCCAACAGGTCCAACGGGCGCTCGTCGAGACCGAGTTCGACGTCGACCTCCTCCAGCTCATCCGCGGCGAGAGCGTCTTTCTCGAACCGCTCGGCCCGAAGGAGATTCAGCCGGGCGACGTGTTCACCCTGCGGACCGACCGCAACACGCTCGTCGAACTGCTCGACGTGGAGGGCCTCGACCTCGTGCCGGCGACCGTCACCGAAGACGAACTCGAACTCGCCGACCGCGGCCAGAACCTCGTCGAGGTCGTCGTCGCACCGGGGTCGGCGCTGGTCGGCGAGTCGCTCGCCTCGGCGAGTTTCAGACAGCGGTACGACGCGACCGTGCTCGCGCTCCGCCGCGGCGGCGAACTCATCCGCCGGCGGATGGACAAACTCCCGCTCCGCGTCGGCGACACGCTTCTCGTGCAGGCGACCGTCGAGAGCATCGAGCGCCTCGACAACAACCGCAACTTCATCGTCGCCCAGGAAATCGAGCGCCACGACTACCGCGAGTCGAAGATTCCGGTCGCCGTCGGCATCGTCGCCGGCGTCGTCGCGCTCGCCGCGCTCGACTTCCTGCCCATCGTCGTCGCCGCGCTCCTCGGCGCGCTCGCCATGGTCGCCACGAAGTGCCTCCGCCCGACGGAGCTGTACGACGCCGTCCAGTGGGACGTTATCTTCCTCCTCGCGGGCGTCATCCCGCTCGGCATCGCGATGGAGAACTCCGGGGCCGCCGAGCTCCTCGCCGAACTGGTCGTGATGACCGGCGACTACCTCCCCCTCATCGCCGTCCTCGGGGTGTTCTACTTCGTGACCGCGCTCCTGACGAACGTCATCTCGAACAACGCGAGCGTCGTGCTCATGATTCCGGTCGCCATCGAGGCCGCGACAACGCTCGGAGCCGACCCGTTCTCGTTCGTCCTCGCGGTCATGTTCGCGGCGTCGACGGCCTTCATGACCCCCGTCGGCTACCAGACGAACCTGTTTGTCTACGGCCCCGGCGGCTACAAATTCACGGACTACATCCGCGTCGGCGGCCCGCTACAGTTGCTTCTCGGGGTCGTGACGACCGTCGGTGTCGCGTACTTCTTCCCCCTGACCTGACGGGGCGGAACGAAACCCTTTACTCCGCGACGGGGAGAGTCGTATATGCGGGACCGTGGGTTAGCCTGGTATACTTCGGGCCTTGGGTGCCCGTGACCCCGGTTCAAATCCGGGCGGTCCCATTGGGTTTATAAACAAAGCGGCCCGTTTTGCCGCCACTTTCCATCCCAACAGACGGGGGTCTGCGCGTGAGTCTTGCGAGTGCCCTCCGTGTGGTCACGATTCCGTCGACCCCCCGGGGGGTGCGGGGGTATTGAGGGTCGACAGAAACGTTGATATGATTTCACCATGTACAGCCGTCTATCCCCGTGAATTCGGGATGGTTTCAGCAGAACCCTTGTGGGATTGAAGCTAATCAAGGTGATGTAACAGATGAGTTACCTATACGGTTTCAGCAGAACCCTTGTGGGATTGAAGCCCCGAGTCGGTCCTCGACGAAGCCCACGACCGCGGGTTTCAGCAGAACCCTTGTGGGATTGAAGCTTTCGCGCTCTATGCGGTTATGTGCGTTCTGCCAGTTTCAGCAGAACCCTTGTGGGATTGAAGCTCGCCGTTACCGACACTGAGACGCAGGCGCTCCTCCTCGAAGCGTTTCAGCAGAACCCTTGTGGGATTGAAGCCTCGACAAGCTCGACCGGAACCAGGAGTTCGCCCAGGTTTCAGCAGAACCCTTGTGGGATTGAAGCGGCGGG
>Ga0207720_101066_pt1 | contig 11765 bp, 11 predicted proteins | sample A23P2SouthBayCA_2_FD_187751 | JGI IMG/M metagenome (GOLD analysis project Ga0207720, IMG submission 187751) | Aerobic enrichment media microbial communities from Eden Landing Ponds, California, USA - A23 E3 (2) (SPAdes) | ecosystem: Environmental > Aquatic > Marine > Unclassified | place...
GCGTGCCGCAGTAAGTGGGGCGCCCGTTCGCTCGCGCTCCTCGTCGTCGTACGCCCGCCACTCCGGCCCGTGATCGATGCGCTGTTCGTCGACGACCAGGCCACAGTCCTCGCAGACCGTTTCGACCGCGTTCGTGGTGACCCGCCCGTCGCACTCGGGACACTGGTTCGCACTCGATTCCGTTCGGACGTCTTCGTCGAATCCGCTCTCGTAGATGTCTCTGGTTGCCATCGTTCTCACCGTGTTTCGGGAACTCGCCAGTACAGCGAGCCCCTCGCCCATTAAGGGGATAATAGACAATAACACGGTTCGAGCGTTTTGCACCGAGAATAGGTAGCTGAACTACCAGGCTATAACCATAATCAGGTGGCTTACAAGCTGTATAAACACAGCCATTCTGGCGGCGGAGTTCTCGAATATATCTTTGTGTATGTACGACTGTGAAAGGCGAAGCCACTCAGAGAGAGAAGAGTTATTTTTGTCCGGTAGGGATTATTGAGACAGAATGGGCATTCGGTTTATTGGACATAAGAAACGTCTTCTCCCGGGTATTCTTGATGTAGTCAACGAGACGGTAGACGACCAAGTTGACCAAATCGCGGATTTATTTGCGGGAACTGGATCGGTTAGTGCTGGACTGAAACGAAATGGCTATCGCGTGATTGCGAACGATATTCTCACCCATTGCTGCGTTCAGACCAGGGCTCAATTGCTGAATTCTTCTGATCCCGCATTCGATACGCTACTGAACGAACAGCCGGAGGTCCAAGATGTGACCAATAGATTCGTCGTGCAAACGGGTTATGCCCAAGTTCTCTCTTATCTCAACCACTTGGAGGGTCAAGCTGGCTTCTTCTACAACCACTACGCGCCCGGGGGGACACAGGAACTTGATGAGCCGCGTCAGTACTTCACCGACGAAAATGCCCAGACGATCGACGCAATCCGAGCGACAATCAAGCAGTGGAATAGTGACGGTTTGCTCTCTGAAGCTGAGCACTCTCTCCTGCTATATGATCTGATTCGAGCGACGAACGAGATTGCGAACACCGCTGGCACGTACGGTGCTTACCTGAAGGAGTGGTATGAACGTGCACGAGAGCCACTCGAACTAACTCCAGCAGAGATTCCATCTGGGCCCACAGACCACGAGATTCATCAGCGGGATGCGAATGAACTTGCAAAGGAGATTGAACCGGATGCAGTCTATCTTGACCCTCCGTATACGAAGCGTCAGTACGCATCCTATTACCACATACCAGAGACGATTGCAGAGGAGGACGAACCAGAAATTTCCGGGAAGACGGGGCTACGATCGTGGGAGGAGAAAAGTTCCGATTACTGCCACAAAAAGCGAGCTCCAGAACGATTACGGGATCTCTTATCGAACTTACAGTCTCGATACGTGTTCTTGAGCTATAGCACAGAAGGCCATATCCCTCCAGAAACTACGAAGGAGATTCTGGGTGAATTTGGTTCCTTTGAGCGCCATGACTTCGATCATCCACGTTATAAGAGCAATAGCGGGGCTAAGAGTGGAGAATTAACCGAATTTCTGTATGTCCTACGCCTGGATAATTGAGTTTCAGTCTGTCTCCAGTGTGTAACTGCCATCAGATAATCACGCGTCGAAGGATAGCTCCCCGTCAAACTCCTCAATACCGAAATTATCACGGTTCTCATTATCCCTCGATTGAGCCCATCGGTCTCGAAGCCTTTGCGGGAATTTTTCCAGCGTCTCAGGAGAAGTGTCATATACTGCTCGAGCGTGGAATCTTCCCTCTGTATCCTTCACAAAGTAGATAATCGGCGGATAGTCTTCGTAATAGGCGTCGTCGCGCCACGTCATATCGCTAGGTTCCGGGAAGCCGTATTCTGGCCTCCAAAGTTCATAACGGTCGTTATCCTGATCGGGAATCCGCCACTCGCCTCCACGCCTATCCGTCTTACAGGTGATTTTAATCGGTCCTTCCGACGTAGGTGCACCTTCCACAGGGATCAAGTCGATCCAATGGGTGACAACCGGGTCCCCCACCGGACTCTCAGCTGACACATCAAAGAAACTGGTAATCGCGTCCGTGTTCGATGTGAGGACAATATGCTTCGCAGAACCTCCTTCGTCCGTAGCGTGTAGGCCATTCATTGCTTTGAAGTCATTACGATTGATGAACCGCCAAAGAACCGACTCTACCTCAATTGTTGTCATTACTCACAAATCTGGGTCCCTCAGGAAAAGCGTTACTCAAACCACGGACCGATATTGTAAACAAAGAGGTGTATAATAGATACTAGTCAGATGTTCCAGCACAACAGTTTTGCGTGTCTCAATAATTGGTGGAAACATCAGTGAGAGCGCCAATATGAGACTACATCAACGAATCCTCGCGCAACTCCAAGACGAACCAAACGTTCTCCTATACGGTCCACCGGGGACCGGTAAAACTCACGCGATGAAATCCCTTCAAAATGACCTCGTGGGTGATGACGACTCGACTGGCTCGGAAGAGGTGGATCCTGGTTCCCGATTTGACCCTGATGAAGTAAAATTTCCGTTCCGCTCTGAGACGGAAGATGATGATAGCGATACTTCAGAGCCTGACTTCCCTGGTGAGATAAAAACCGCGTGGATGACGTTCCACCAAGATACTGGGTATGAGGATTTCATTCTCGGACTACGACCGGAACCAGATGGTGTAGGTGGTGTCTCTCTCAAGCCGCGAGCAGGGACCTTGCTCTCCCTCGCTGAACATGCCAAAGAGGGTAATACGAGTATTCTGTTCATCGACGAAATCAACAGAGCGAACGTACCCAAGGTATTCGGTCAGTTCATTTCTGTAATGGAGAAAGATTTCCGCCTATCCGAAGACGGCACGCGAACACGGGACACAATCGGTATTTCTCTCCCCCAAGTTAATGATGGAGACCAGATTGAGGATCCGCTGAACGGCGACGAATTCGAAATTTCGCTCCCTTACGAATTCCCTCAGAACATGTATATCGTCGCTTCGATGAACTCCCTCGATCGTTCGACGGAACCCTTAGATTCCGCGCTAATGCGGCGGTTCGATCAGATTCGTGTTTTCCCTGATTATACAAATCTCTCCAATCAACTGGAGACAGATTACCAGGCCGAGTCCGATCTACCAGACGCGGAGGATACCACGCCAGAAGAATTGACGGTCGCACTACTTTATCGGGTGAATACTTTCCTGCAGAGTACCCTTGGTGAGGACTTCCAGATCGGGGAATGGTATTTCCAAGGCGTTATTGATGCACCAGAGGACGAGCGGTTCTCAGAACTCTGCCGTGTGTGGGACGGACGTGTTATTCCTAAGCTTCGAGAGCTCTATCGATCGCGGGAAGACCAATTAGCAATGCTCCTCAAAGTTGATCGCAGCGACGACGTCGTTGTCGATAATTATCCCTATCGCCGTGTCGAAATTGAAGACGAATGGGAAAGCGCTGGTGTCCGGGAGGCGTTTGAATTTCGCCCGTTGTCTATTTTGGAAGACAATGATGCACGGAAGCAGGTGTTGCATCATCTAGCAACCTTCGAACGATGAGACTACATGCTGTTACAAGAATACGGCTCCCCGGTACGGCTTGAAGGTGACGCTCAGCGACTTCTTCGACTTATCGAAGACACGAACGTCTACTGGCAGAACCAGCTTGGTTTACGTAACGCGCCGTTAGAAGTCGTTCCCTCGGAGGATGGGGTCGTACGCGTTCGAGCCAGAGGTGTAACGGGCCAAGTACGGATAGGAAAGCACGATCTCCACATTGCACCAAAGTATCTCCCTTCAGATGAGGTGAAACGGTGGCAGGAATCCTTATTCGATATACTCGCCTTCGCGGATACACCAGCGTTTCGTCAGTCGTCATTTATCCGCGGCAGGGTTGAGTCAGGAGGGTTCATCGACCTACTGGCTCAGTCATACGCAGATACACTAGAATTGGCACTGGAAAGGGGTGCGCCTCGGGGATACAAGCAGAGTAAAGAGCTGTTGGGAACTACAAGAGGGCGGCTTCTCACAGAGGAACTGTATCCCCAAGTCCTACAAAATCCATCCAAGCTGTGGTTCGAGACCGATGAATTTAGCAAAGATATAGTCCTGACCCGACTGTTACACTGGGCTTGCGACCGATTCTCTGATCTCGTTAACGACTCTGCGATCAGGAACGATTTGTTCAACGTAAAGCAGCGATTCGCGGAGGTTCCGGCACAAAAGCCTCCTGAAACGACTCTTGATAGATATTTCTTGTCACCGAAACATCGGCATTACGAGGACGCATTCAATATAGCGAAGTGGCTGGCCCAACATCAAGGTCCGAATCTAGCCTCAGGCCAGGTCGAAATACCCGGCGTCTTACTAAAATCACGTACCATATATCAGGGGTTCGTAGACTCTTGTCTACGGCATATTTCAAATTCTAACGGGTGGGAGTACGAGGACGAACCCACTCGTGCCTTGGCGTTTGGGGTGAAAACGATCTCAACCACACCCGACCATTACCTCGTCGCAAACGATGAGCGAATTCTCCTCGACTCGAAATACAAGGGCAAGACCGAGTGGACCGAAGAAGAGGAGCACAGCGACACGCCCCTTCGGAATCAGGACGTGTATCAGATTATGGCAGGATCGAGGGTATTCGATACTTTGAAGGCCGTTCTGATCTATCCGAACATCCCGGAGAGCTTTGAAGATGCCTGGAAGATCGAAGGCGAGGGGCTCCCAAGAACGCTACACACAGTCCAAATAGACCCCATTGAGTTCACGCAGGATAGCAGAGACGAGTTTTTGAGTCAGGTCGCGGAGGAGTTACAGTGTATTATAGACTACGGGGAGGGAGAAAGCGACTGAAACTCACTGAGGCGGTCTAGGACCTGCTGCTTCAGTTTGTACTCGCCGTACTCTTCGATCTCGTCTTCTTTGACAGACCAGAAGCTCTCGAATATGTGATCGACCTCGTCCTCTCCTAGGCCATAGAGGCTGAAGAACAATGCTTCTAGATCAACACGCAATTCTCTGCGACGTTCCTCATCCCAGGTATAGGGCTCCTCAGCGAAATCTAGGTCTCTTCCCCAGGCATCTAGATCATGTGCTGTGAATGTGAGTTCGGCGACCCTTTCGGCCACCCAATCTCGTAACTTCTGTTCTTGGAACGTTTGGTCGAAGGTCTGTGGAGGGAATACTGGCGTCTGACGTACGATATACCAGTTGAGAGTGACGTTCCCGATCTTCTGTCTGCAGGCGAAATCATAAGCGAGCGAGTTTATATTCGCCAGGAAACACGCCACTGAGCGAGCAGGATGGTCAGCTAGTAGAATAGGAACTTTGTTCCCGACAGCTGTATACGGCAGTACTGACGCTATCATCGTCCGCGTGTTCGTCGCACTCGTTATGTCCTTGAATCCAACAAACCAGTCGCGATCATAATCGCGGTCCGCCATTTCCTGGTCGACTTCATCCTTCGTCACATAGTAGCGGGCAGCAACTGTGAAATCTGGATCGGCAAGCTGCTCCCGGGTAGTCTCCTCTGAAGCACCCGATCTATAGATATTATCTTCGGAGTTCCTGGCATGGGAGGCACGATGGTTGTACTGGTCGATCATACGTCCCTCGTAAACCCTGGTATATCTCGTATCGTCTTGTAGGATATTTCCGTTCTGTAATTGCGTTCCCTCCTCAAGGTTGGACGCTTGGTGGAACAGATCTGAATCGAGAGACATATCGAACATACGAAGATATTCTACTCCCCAGGGATTCTCCTTGTCGCCCTCTGTTTCCTTCGAGAGGATTGGCGCGGCGTCGTGCTGAGTCTGTAAAATATCCAGAGCGTCCCGTCCTCGGACGAGCGGCGCAGTTTTCGTATTAGGATTTAATCCCGCAATTTGGTCAGCAGTCAACGTTACGTGTCTCTGAGTATCGTCGAGATCCTCGGGATTGTGCGCAAAGAACACGAAGTCGGCTTTCGGTTCGTCGGACTCGTCCCTAATCGAAACCAGAGAGAATCGCGTACGCCCATCAACGTCTTTGAAGTGTTTCTCCCGGTTTTCGAAGTCGTAAAGAGACTGTAGTCTCCCCGAGGTCATCAGGTATTCGAAGAATTCTCTGGTGTAGTAGTCGGTTGCAATTCCCGTAGGCACGAGTAGACCGATTCCTCCGCTGTCTTTTGTCAAGTGCAGGCTCCGCTCGGCGAACAGACTGTAGAGATTGAGTGACCCGACGTTAGTCCAATTGTACTGCTCGGAGTCGCGGATTTCGTCGGCGAATGCTTTAGCGCGATCTTTGGCTTCTTGGAGGGCATCCTTCGCCTCTCCGTTTTCCGTTCTGTGAAGCTCTACTTCGCGTTCCGCCGTTGTCGCCAGCGTTGCGATTTCGGGCTCGCGACCGGCGAAGAATTCTCTGGTCTGAACCTTCACTCGTTCCCACGGTGGATTCGTCACAACGGCATCAAAGCCTCCGCCTGAGAAGACTCCGGGGAACTCCTGACCCCAGTTGATCGATTTGAGATCTTCTCTGTAGGTCCGACCGTTATTGTCCTCTTTCTCGTATGACTGGGTTATTTGCTGTTGTCGGACGGGCCCGAGCAACGAGTCGCCGGTAGCGAAGTGATCTACTAAGTCTTCGATGGGGTCATCGACACTTTCTGCGGCTTCGAGCCAAAGTACTCCCAGGGCAGTGTCGGTTGACAATTGGTTTGCATCTACGCCATATACACAGTTTTGAATAACGGCCCTGCGAGCAGCTATTTCGTCACTAAGATCCGTTGTGTCTTCATTTGTGCCGATCTGAGCGACGATTGGCGTGAGAAGATCAACGGCAGCTAGTAACATACTGCCCGTGCCCGAGGCAGGATCGACGAGATCGAGAGACAGTACGGCCTCTCTCGCCTTGTTGGCATCTTCTCCATCAAGTTCATCGAAGCTATCGAAACTACCGGGCCAGCACTCGCTCTCTCTACATCGATCCTCAATGAGTTCCATCAAGGATGGACGGCAACAGCGTTCGGCCAACTGAATCGGGGTCAGGTAAGTCCCGGAAACCCGCCGATCGTCGCTTTCGACGTACTCTATCGTATCGTCAACAACCTTCGCCTCGTAGCTCAAGAAATCTTCGAGCGAACCCGACGCTTCGTGGAAAAAGACCCGTGACTGATCAAAGTCGACAGATTCGAGAAGCTGTTCGTATGCCGTGCCGAGATGTTCAGAATGTCCGTCCGCTCTAATTGCACTGAGTTCAAATAACCCGGAAAGCGTGTGCTCTGGGGACTCTCCAACTGCTGACGCAATCCGCTCTCTCGTTTCTACCGGGGACTCCTCAATGGAGTTCAAATCCGCGCGGTGTTCTGCCACGAGGAAGAGTTGGAGGATTAATCGTTTCCCGTCGTTTTCGACCGCCTCGAAATCTCCGACAGAAACGTCATCGCTGTCGATTACTTCGTTTAGAAGATATTCGAGAGCCTGTATCGAGTGCGGGCGTCCGTCGTTAAATTCCATGGAATCGCTCATTTAGAATCCTCAGTAGGTCCTTGCCAATACCTCTGCTCGGATTAGTATATAAATGATGGTCCGGTACCATACGGCGGTGTCAACCCAAATCTTGTCTCACTATATCGCTCATTGACCCTATTCACATTCGTGTAGCTGAATCCGCTCTGGGAGTCCGACCTTCCCACAGACGGGACACTCCCGCAGAGGTGTCGGCGGCAGGTTGTTCCAAGCGTCCAGCGCGGCCTCTAACTGTGCTTCCACGATTGGCGAGTCGGTCGTGCGGCGGGCTTCGCGGAGATGAATGCGAAGCCGTTCACGGGCCGTAAGAGTGCGTTCCTCGGACATTGGTTCTCGGGGACACGTATCTGGTGTGCCCTCCGCCCCTACAGGGGACAAATAAACAGACTCGGTCGCGACAGCGGTCTTTTTTCTGGGTACACCACTCCAAAAACTGTGACTTCGGTTGTGGCTGCCGGCCGACCGGAGGGAGGCCGGGAGCGGAGGGTGGGGCGGTGGGGCTTGGGCTGGTCCGGTGCTCACTAAAACAAGAGGTGTCCTCATCTGACCGTCTCGTGGGGCCACCGCGCGATACAGCTACTCGGGAGTGTATTCCATCCCCCAGAGTTCCTCGAAATACTCGAGTGTGTATTTCCCTCGACTGCCACCTTTGTACGCGTTGAAGCGGTCGACGTAGTACATCACCTCGAGGAACCCCTCCTTGTCGTGGTGGACGCCTTTGTCCATCCTGGGCAGAATCTCGTCAAGGAGGAGATCGACCTGTTCGCGTTTTACAATGAACTGATCGCGGAGCGGGGTCAGGAGCGTCCGTGTATTGCTGATACCCTGCACGCCCCAAATGTACTGATCACTCCGGTTCTCATTCGCCTCGAGACTGGACACATGACAGTTCACATCGTGAGCATCACAGTACGCACAGAGCGCCTCCATCAGGTGGTCACGATATGTTTCGGTGACCTCAATCCGCGGTTGAAGTCGGTGGTCAACCCGATACTCACTATTCTGGTCTACTTTCACGCCAATCCAGCCTTCTGCGTCGAGAGTTCCGGTCAACTGTTCGTGGGTGATTCGGAGCATTGGTGCAAGTTCAAAGCCGGTACTGTACCGCTCTCGGTCGGCAATGGAGATGCGGATACAGCCTTCGCCGTCGAAAAAGCCAGTAAACCACGCATCGAAATTGTGGGTCTCGTGTGAACTGTTGAACATCGCGCTGCGCCCATCGGCGGCGCGGATAAACTCTCCCTGCTACATATTGGACGAGAAGAGATCATCTCACCAACCCATCCTCCACAACGGTCGTGGCTGCGCGCGCAGCGAAGCGAGCACGGAGCGGAGGGTGGGGCGGTGGGGTCTGGGTCGGCCCGGCACACAGCAAAAAAGAAGGCAGCTCCGACTGGCTATGCTTCCCACCAGCGGCCGCGCTCCGGGAAGTGGATGGTGCTCCAGCCAGTAACGGCCAGTGAGACGCGTCCTTCGTACCAATTTTTCGCCGCTCCGTGGATACGCACCTGTTCGCCTTCTTCGATCCAAGGGGCATTCGATTTCTCCCAGATCGTCACCTTGGTTTGCCCGCTCTCGTCCGCGATAAGGCCAACTTGAGCGATGGCTGGCGAATCACTATCCCAGAGCACCTCGATTTGACCTTCAACACTCACCTCTTTGCGATCGACGTCTTCGAGGGCATCGATGGGCACGGTGCCCCCCGGGGCCGTCTGCAACTCCTCGAACACCCGCACGACCGCACTCGTCATGTCCGTGCCGTCGACGACCGCTTCGGCCAGGCGTCGACTGATCGCCGCCCGCGACCAACCATCCAACCGCGTCGCGAGTCGGTCTGCCTCCGTGTTCACCGTCGCCAGTTCATCTTGGGAGAGCTCCGCTCGGGGATCATCCCGTTCGGGGTCGGCCATCGGGTCCACGCTCGCGGCACGTTTCTGGAACTCCCGACGGCGCTTCTTGCTCCCTTCAGTGGCGACCTCACGTGTGCGCTGCTCACGACCGTCCTGCGTTCCCAGCTCGGCCTGGGCACTGATGCGCTCCAGTTCGGCTTCCCGCGCCTGAATGCGCTCCTCCTGTTCGAGGGTGACGCCATGAATCCGGTCTTCGCTCGTGTCCGCGATCCCGTCCGGGTGGTTAGCATCCACTTTCGCCTGCGTCTCCTGCTCGACCGTCGCCTCGAACTCCGGCGTCTCGTCGACGACCGGGAAGCCGTCTTCATCGACCGCCTGCTCGCCCGCGTTCTCGAATGCCTGTTCATCGACCGTAACGACCTTTCCGCTTGCGTTGTTACTAGACATTGGAGTTCACCAACTCCGAAGGCGCTCACGCGCCGACACCGCGATGCTCCTACATCGCGGTTTTCCGACGACAACGACCGACAGAACCATCTGCGCGCTCTCGCTCGCGCCTTCGCGAGCGCCCTACCGGGCGCGAGCGAGAGCGCGCCTGCATGAGGTGGCCCCATCCAGCACCGCGCGCCGACCCGCCCGGAGCGAGCGGCCAGCGGAGAAAGCGTGGGGGGTGAGCAGCTACGCCGCGCAACCCCTCGCGCTTTCCCGCTGGCGTCGAGACCAGATTCACTTTAGCCCGGAACGGGCGCGGGCGGTGCGGAGAGCGCACGCACGCCCGGAATGGTCGGTCGCGAGCGACGCGGAGGGCGGCAGCGGCGAGCGGGGCGGGCCGTCACGTACACACCTGTCCAGCCGATCACGTCGCTCGGCCAGCCATCTACCGTCCTGGTGGACTCAGAAAGGGCGAGGGCGTCTCGGCCGTCCCCCGACCCCGCAAGCACCGCAGGGATGAGGAGCGCAGCGGCGGTCGCGGGACGTCGAGCGGCCGAGGGCTTTCGAGAACAATCTGTATCTCACCTGTTCCGGTCGTTATTCGGTGACAGCGTCGGACTCGTCCTCGACGATGACCTCCACGCCCTCCGGCGAGACATCGAGTGGGATCCCCTCGACGGTGAACTGAACAGTGATGGCCTCATCGGCCGAGGCGATCACCTGTTCGAGCGCATCGGGGTCGACGTAATCGTGGAGCTGGTAGGAATCGTCCTTGAGCCCACACGCTTCGAGTGTCTCGATGATCTCAACGAGGAGGTCACTCGATCCATCCGAACTGCCGGTGGACGGGGAATGCATCTGTACGCTCGGAGCTTAGGGTGGCGGGCGTTTAAAACGTTAGGAGTCAACCACAGAAGCGGTACGCTTCTACATTTGACTTAGCGCGTTTGGGATAGCGTCGGCGCAACCAGAAGCGATTATGCGCTTTGACGCCGACTGGATGTCTCGCGCTGATGACCGCATTCTGGAGCATCTCTCTGAGGACGGCCCTGACACCCCGAAGGAAATGGCGGACAGCGATCGCGTGCGCTTTTCCCGCCAACACATCAACGCTCGCTGCAAGACGCTGGTCGAATATGGCCTCCTCGTCCACCTCGGCAACGGCGTCTACGATATCACGCGAACGGGAGAGCAGTATCTCGCCGGCGACCTCGACGCTCGTGACCTCGACCCCGAATAGCGTCAGCTGTCGCCGGCGACCAGGTCCTCGATGAACCGGAACCCATTCACGAACGTCACCGAGTCACCGTAGCCCTCACTTGCGAGTACGGTTTCGGCTCCCTCGCCGGCAGCGATATCGGTCGTGTAAATATACACTGCCGATGCGGCCCCTGTACTGAGATGCTGGGCAGCGAGGGCCGCAAGTGCGGCGTCCGCCCGTTCGACGTCGTCCGCGGGCCGGTCATCGGCGTTCGCGATGTAACGCTGGACGCCGTCCATCGCCCGAGAGACGATGGGTTCGGAGAACTCGAGTGGCGCCGCTACCGCCGCCCACCCCTCGTCGATCGCGGCGTCGACCGGCACGTCCTCGATGTCGGGATCGTCGACGGTCAGCTCCTCGTACACTCGCTCAGGAAGGATGAAGGTAACGTCGTTCCGGCGGGCGAACCGCCGCACTGCTTGGTAGCGACTGTTCGACGGCTGCCCCATCGCGACGAACAGCCCGGTATCAGCGATGTGGAGCCGGCTCACGCGATGTCAGCCGTGTCGCCGTCGTCGATGTCCAACTCGTTGAGTCCTGCCCCTGCCTCCTCGATGTCGTAGTGCTCGTAGACGACGGGCCGGAGTGCCTGGAGGATCATCTCCGCAGCCAACGGCGAGATGTCGAGGTCCTCGGCCATCAGGCGGTGGGTCACCTCGCCACGCTCCCGCGCAACCGCGTAGGTGAGCGCCGTCGCGAGGCCGGCGAC